>Ga0228700_1000329_pt1 | contig 45001 bp, 51 predicted proteins | sample McNCre317_Aug_MG_FD_178019 | JGI IMG/M metagenome (GOLD analysis project Ga0228700, IMG submission 178019) | Freshwater microbial communities from McNutts Creek, Athens, Georgia, United States - 3-17_Aug_MG | ecosystem: Environmental > Aquatic > Freshwater > Creek | place: USA: Georgia...
AAACAGACTGGCAGCCGCTCGAGGGCAAGGCCGTCTTGATTTGGCCGGACAAGGATGCACCCGGTTGGAGCTATGCAGAAGCAGCGGCTAAGGCTGCCTTGGATGCAGGCGCTCGATCGTGTGACATCTTGATCCCACCTGATTTCAAACCTTCAGGCTGGGATGCTGCGGATGCGCTGCTAGAGGCGCAAGCTCAAACTGAAGACGCTGTTGCGTTTGATGTGGACGGCTTCATCCTCACAGGACATCGTCTCCCGATCGCCAAAGATCCCGACCCGTCCGAGGTTGATACATCCTCGGTTGATTTGGTCGATGGGGTGAACTGGAGCACAGAGGACGGTCTTGCGATTGCGTTTACCAATCGCTATGGCATCGACCTGCGTTACTGCGCCCAGTTGGGCAAGTGGTTCTGGTGGAACGGCAAGCGTTGGGTGGAGGACAAGATGCTCTACGTGCAACACCTCTCACGGGGTATTTGCCGTGCAGCCTCACGCAAGGCCGACACACCAAAGCTCAAGTCAAAACTGGCAAGCGCATCATCCATCGCATCTGTAGAGCGAATCATTCGCTCAGACCCCAAGCACGCGGCCAACATCGATGAGTGGGATCCAGATCCTTGGCAGCTCAATACGCCAGAGGGCGTCATCGAGTTAAAGACGGGCACTTTGCGTCCTCACCAACGCATTGACCGTATGACCAAGATCACGACCGCAAGCCCTAAGGGGGAGTGTCCACAGTGGGTGGCTTTTCTCGAGCAAATCACAGGGGGTGATGCCGAGTTACTGAGTTATTTGCAGCGCATGGCTGGGTACTGCTTGACGGGCCTAACCACAGAGCACGCATTGCTGTTTCTATATGGCACGGGTGGCAACGGTAAGTCTGTCTTCGTCAACACGCTGTTCACGATCATGGGCGACTACGCCGCCAATGCACCCATGGAAACATTCATGGAGTCACGCAACGATAGACACCCCACTGACCTTGCTGGGTTGATGGGATCGCGCTTGGTAACGGCCACAGAGACTGAGCAGGGGCGTCGTTGGAACGAGTCAAAGATCAAAGAGATCACGGGTGGGGACCGTGTGTCTGCTCGCTTTATGCGCCAGGACTTTTTCACCTATGTTCCCGCTTACAAGATCGTGATCTCTGGCAACCACAAACCAGCGATTCGTAACATCGATGAGGCAATCAAGCGGCGCATGCACTTGATCCCCTTCACCTTGACCATACCGCCAGAAAAGCGAGACCACTTGCTCTCGAGCAAGTTGCTCAAAGAGCGTGATGGGATCTTGGCTTGGGCTGTTCAGGGCTGCCTCATGTGGCAGCGCGAGGGCTTGCGACAACCGACCTCTGTCACATCAGCCACCAATGAGTATTTCGAGTCCGAAGACGTTATGGGTCGCTGGATTGATGAACGCTGCGTGTTGGTCAGCAACGCCAAGTCGCTCACCTTTGAGCTCTACAACGACTGGAAGCAATGGGCTGAAACGAACGGGGAATACCAAGGGTCGCAACGCCGCTTTTCTGATCTTTTGATCTCCAAAGGTGTGGAGCGATGGCGCAACTCAAGTGGTGTTCGTGGCTTCCAGGGTATCGGTTTGAAGCAAGGCGCGCCCGTTCGCTTCACTCCTCACGAGGTCGATTGAGACCGAAAAGAAATCAAAAAGGATTCACTTTCAGACACAAAACTGACGCATGACACAGCTCGACGCTGTTTTCCTATTATCGACGTCTCACGCGTACGCGTAATAGAGGGAATATAGAAAACAACGTCGATATGTGTCAGTGCGTCAGAGCAAGGACGACTATGACACTCAAGACAATTTTGGCCCTCGACTTGGGCACGACAACTGGTTGGGCTCTTCGTGATCAAGCGGGGAGCATTGCACACGGATTTGTGAGCTTCAAGCCGCAACGGTTCGAGGGTGGTGGGATGCGCTTCTTGCGCTTCAAACGCTGGCTCACAGAAATCAAAGCCACAACCGAGCATGGCATCGATGCCGTTTACTTCGAGGAAGTGCGGCGTCATCTCGGGGTGGATGCGGCTCATGTCTACGGCGGGTTGATGGCAACGCTCACGAGCTGGTGTGAGCATCACCAGATCCCCTACGAAGGTGTTCCCGTTGGCACGATCAAACGACACATCAGCGGCAAGGGCAACGCGTCCAAAGACGATGTGATCAAAGCGGTGTGCGAGCTCGGGTTTGCTGTCAGCGATGACAACGAAGCCGACGCCATTGCGTTATTGAACCTTGCGATCCTGAATAACGAGGGGGTGTGAGATGAAGTTTCCTCCCGTGCGTTACCCATCTCCGCTTGGTCGAGCACAACCCATTCCCATGGACGTCGAGCGCACCAAGCGTGAAGGCTGGCAAAACAGCCACCTTCTTGTGATCGCTGCTAACGACCAGCGGCTCGACTTTTTAGAACAACAACTCATCGAGAGCATTGGCAACAGGCTCTACGGGACAAAAGGCAAAGGGGGAAAAATTGGATGAACTCAACATCGACAACGTGGGCGAGAGGTTTCGCCAGGCTGCACGCACTGCATACCGACTGCCAGCAGTCAGAGTGCAAGGTTATGTGAGCTACTGGCCAGAGATCAAGCAAACGGAGACAGTTAGAAGCGCAGTGGAGGAACGCCGCTACATCAAGTTTCCGCCAAGCCCCAAAGAGGTCGAGGAGATGCTGGAGGTCATGCGTTGGATCCAGTGCCTCGATGTCGAGCAACGAAAACTGGTCTGGATGCGTGCGAGGCGCTATGGGTGGCGAGACATCGGTCAGCGCTTTGGTTGCTGCTCACGCACCGCACAGCGCCACTGGCAGTTCGCCATGCTCCAAGTGATCAACCAGATCAAACCATGAACACATCAGCGTTGGAATGTTGCCCAAAGAGAGGAGTTGGCAAAAATGGGCAATATTTCCAACGAGTTCGGGCGGTTGCTGTTTTAGTTACGGCGATTGCTGAATTTGGCCAAAAAAAGGGTGTCGCATTTCGGGAATGAATCAGGTAAATTCTCGATACGTTGGGAATCAAAGCAACTTGATTCAGCGAAGCAAAACAGAGTCTTGTTTCACCATCTCTTCGAGCTTGTCCACATGGATGTAGCCCGTCACTCCCTCTGAGACAGTCACTGCCAGGTAGCCGTGCTCAGCAGGACCTGACACCTCGTAAGTCCCCGCACTCAGGGGAATGAACCCCTCATCCTTGAAATCCTTGCCCAGTTTTCTGGCGAGGACTCCCTTCTTCACTTCAATCTTCATTGCCTACCTCTGTGCAGGCAATTGTAGGAACACGCATGCCTCAAACTCAAAAGCATCCAGAGATTCGGATGACGCCTTTGGATAAGTTGATTCCCTATGCCCGCAATGCCCGCACACATAGCGATGAGCAGGTGGCACAGATCGCGGCCTCCATCTCCGAGTTCGGATTCAACAATCCCATCCTCACCGATGGTGAGCATGGTTTGATCGCTGGACATGGTCGTCTGGCCGCAGCTCGAAAGCTCGGCCTCAAAGAGGTTCCGGTGATTGAGCTCGGGCACTTGAGCGATACCCAAAAGAAAGCCTACATCCTGGCCGACAACCGCATTGCATTGAATGCTGGTTGGGACGATGGGCTGCTGACTCTGGAGTTGCAAGAGCTCCAAGGTGCAAACGTAGACCTTGGTCTTTTGGGTTTTGGTGATGAAGAGATTGAGCGACTGCTCAACGGTGCTGACGTTGGCGGTGGTTTGACCGAAGATGACGCAGTCCCAGAGCCACCCGTGGAACCTGTATCCAAACCTGGTGACCTGTGGATTCTTGGCAACCACCGCCTTCTGTGTGGCGACTCAACCCTTCTGTCAGACGTTGAGAGGCTGATGGATGGTCAGCTCGCAGACATGGCGTTCACTGATCCACCCTACAACGTGGACTATGGCAACAACGCCAAGGACAAGATGCGCGGCAAAGACCGTCGCATCATGAACGATGCCTTGGGCGATGGGTTCTACCAATTCCTCTACGACGCCTGCCTGAACCTCTTGGTCGTGACCAAGGGTGCTTGCTATGTGTGCATGAGCTCTTCGGAGTTGCACACATTGCAGAAGGCTTGGATTGATGCAGGTGGCAAGTGGTCCACCTTCATCATTTGGGCTAAGAACACCTTCACGCTCGGTCGCGCTGACTATCAGCGCCAGTACGAACCCATCCTGTATGGCTGGAAACAGGGAACTGATCACTTCTGGTGCGGTGACCGTGATCAGTCGGACATCTGGAACTACAACAAGCCCCGGGTTAACGACCTACACCCGACCATGAAGCCCGTTGAGCTGGTCGAGCGTGCAATCCAGAACTCCTCAAAGAGTCGTGACATCGTGCTCGATCTCTTTGGTGGCTCTGGCACAACCCTCATCGCTTGCGAGAAAACCAACCGCCAGGCTCGATTGGTTGAGTTGGATCCCAAGTTTGTCGATGTAATTGTCAAGCGTTGGGAGGAGTACACGGGCAAGAAAGCAGTGCTCTCGAACCGAGAGCTCGAGGCTCAAGCTGAGGTCTTAGGTGAGTAAAGCACTGCAATCGCCCTTGTTCTATCCAAGCCTTGCGACGTAACGGGCGTAGTCCCCGCCCTCGGGGTTGACGTAGAGATAAGGGCGACCAGGTGCTTTGATCTCAACGCACAGAAACCCGTCACCTGTGCCACCTCCTTTGCCTGCCAACCAGTCGCGAGATTTCAGTAGGGTTCGTCCAAAGGAATCGAACTCCTCTGGTGTCATTTCCTTGGTTTCGGTTACGAACACTTTGTAGTTGCCGTAGCCTCCAACCTCCTCAAGGCTGGATGGCTTGCGGGCAAATGGCAGCTCAACGCTGAGCTCTTGGACGTTGATCTCTTTGCCTGCAAACATCAAAGTGCGAGGCGTTCTCTCGATGGTGATCGTCATGGTTGTCATACGTGCCTCAAACAATTCGGTATTTGCGCTCTTGACCATCGGTCTTCTCGGACACGATGTTCAGGCTCAGTTTCTTTTTCAATGAACCTGCCATCGCCCCTCGTATGGTGTGTTGCTGCCAGCCTGTCGCTTGAACCATTTCAGCGAGGCTTGCGCCTTCTGGACGCTTGAGCAACTCAATCAGGGTCGATTGCTTGGTTCCTTCCCGTTGCTTGGCTTGGGTTTCTGGCTTTGCGCCAATTGCCTCTCGACCAGCTGCCGTAATGGCAAATTGGGTTGTGCCCTCAGAGGTTTTGCTGTGCGGGGCAATCAACCCTGAGTTGCCAAGGGCGGTGAGCACTTTGATGAGTGCGCCGCCTTTGAGGTTGGCGGGGAAGTCACACAGTATTTTTTGCGGATGTTTAGCTGCTGCTTCAAGCAAAGCGCGTTGAGAGTCTGTGAGTTTCATTTTTTACCTTTCGATGTTGTTGATTTGTTTTGTGCTGCTAAAGCGCCTGCGGCGTAGGCAGCTTCAAGCGCGCTCTTGATGGCCCAGACGGAAACGTCGTGGAAATCGTGGCGATCGCTGTTTTGGGTTTCAAGTGTTTGGATGAACAAATGGTCTTGAGCTATTTGCCCGATCACTTGCTCTTGGCTCGGGTTGCTCATGCTTTTGCTCCTTTGGTTTTGTGGATGAGGTGAGCCTTGTCAAACCCCACCCAATGACCGTCTTTGTCCAGGCCTCTGTTGGCCAACTCAAGACGGGCTAGGTGGTTGAGGTCGAGCTCACCCTTGGCTACGGCGGACAAGACATCGGTTGGCGCGATTTGGATGAACCCAAGTTCATCAATCGAGAAGGCGGTGGCTTTTGCGTTCATTGCTTTGATCTCCTTTGTTTGTTGCGATGTAAAGCATTGACGCTCTCATTCGAGAAGAAGCCAAGCTAATTACTCGATGTGTCGCTTATTCCTTGAAAGTTGATTGAGATGCCAAGAAGTGCTCCAACTCCTTGCAGATACCCGGGATGTATGGCTGTCTTGGCTAAGCCTGGCTATTGCGACGCACATCGCGCATTGGTGCACCGTGATTACGGTCGTGCGCGTCGTAGTTTTGATGCGGAGGTTGGGTTCTATCAATCAGCAAATTGGCGGCGCTTGCGTGCCAACTTCTTACGGTTGCACCCCCTTTGCAGGGTGTGTGCTGGCAAAGAGCAAACAGTTGCTGCCAAAGTGGTGGACCACATCGTCCCAATCAAGGACGGTGGTGGCCGCTTTGATACGGCAAACCTGCAATCACTGTGTGTGTCCTGTCACAACCGCAAGACAGCTGCGGAGAGTTGGCGGCGCACTGCTGGGGGGTAGGGGGTCTAAATCTCTACGACTGGTAGGCAAAGATGCGCTCGCCTGCCCAAATTTTTACGCGTGCAAATTGAACTAGGGGGGGCTTCCCTCAAAAGGGAGTCATATGGCTGGAAGAAAACCGCTGCCCACCAAAGTTAAGCAAATCAAAGGCACGCTCCAAAAATGCCGAACCAACCTGCGCGAACCAAAGCCTCAGGGCGACCTGGTTGAGCCACCTGATTACATGCCCGAAGGGGCCAAGTCAGCCTGGCGGTATGCGTTGGAATGTGCGCCGCCCAATTTGCTTAAGAAGTTAGATATGTCGGTGCTGGAGGTCTGGGCATGTGCCGCAGATCTGTACCGCAAAGCTCAAGCAGGTATCGCAAAGACGGGCCTTTTGGTGAAGGCCCCAAACACAGGTGTGCCGATGCAGTCTCCGTATCTGGCGATAGCAAACAAGCAGGCACAGATCATGACAAAAGCAGCCACGGAGATGGGGTTCACGCCCGCATCCAGATCGAGAGTCACTTTGCCCATGGAGGCCGCTGACGACGACATGGATCCGTGGGCTGACATCGCGGGATAAGTTCAATGGCTCAAGACAGTTATGCGGACATTGCCAAGATGTACGCACAGAAGGTCGTGGCCGGAGAAATATTGGCCTGCAAGTGGGTGCAAGCTGCTTGCCAGCGACAGCTCAGCGATTTGAAGAAGTTCAAGGGCAAAGACAGTCCCTATCAATTCAATCCAAAGCTGACCAGTAAAAGTGGCAAGAGCTACTACCCAGCAGACAACATGTGTGCCTTCATCGAGCGACTCCCTCATGTGAAGGGGCCGCTGGCTGGTGAAGCAATCTCACTTGAGCCTTGGCAGGTTTTCATCCTGACCACTGTGTTTGGTTGGGTGAAGGCTGATGGAACTCGACGGTTTCGTCGTTCCTACATCGAGGTTCCACGTGGAAACGCAAAGTCCACGCTCTCATCCGCTGTCGGGCTCTACATGCTGGCAGCTGATGGTGAGGGTGGAGCCGAGGTTTATTCCTTGGCAACTACGCGTGATCAAGCAAGGATCGTGTTTGGTGACGCCCAAACCATGGCGCGTCGTAGTCCTGGTTTTCGCAATCGTTTCTCGGTGAATGTCGGAGCGCACAACATGAACGTGCTGTCCTCGGGCTCTAAGTTTGAAGCGCTATCAGCTGAAGGCTCGACCTTGGATGGTTTGAATATTCACTTCGGGTGCGTGGATGAACTCCATGCGCATAAGACCCGTACGGTCTATGACGTTGTAGAAACCGGAACGGGCAAGCGAGACAACTCCTTGCTGTGGGTGATCACTACTGCCGGTAGCAATCGAGCAGGCATTTGCTACGAGGTGCGATCCTTTGTGACGAAACTCCTAGATGGTGTTTTCGAGGACGAGACCCAGTTTGGAATCATCTACGGGCTAGATGATGGAGATGACTGGACGACCGAGGAGTCATTGATTAAAGCCAATCCCAACTGGGGCATTTCGGTTCGGTCGGAGATTTTGGGGCCACTGCAGGCAAAGGCGATGCAGCTGCCAAGTGCGGTCAACAACTTCAAGACCAAGCACCTCAATGAATGGGTCAATGCGGACACCGCTTGGATGGACATGCGTTCTTGGGACGCGTGTGGTGACCCGGCAATGTTCATTGATCAGTTTGAAGGTCAGCCTTGCTGGATTGGTTTGGACTTGGCGAGTAAGACGGACATTGCTGCATTGATCGCTGTATTCAAGCATCCGGAAATCTCCGATGCATTTGTGACCTTTGGCAAGTACTACCTCCCTGAGGACACAGTCAACGGGGCTGGCAACAGCCAGTATTCGGGCTGGATGCATTCAGGGCGTCTGATCGTGACACCGGGCAATGTGATTGATTTCGGTTGGATCGAATCGGACCTTTTGGATATGGCCTCCCGGTATGAGATTCAGGCTGTTGCATTTGATCCGTTCCAAGCCACACAGTTATCCACAAGGATGCTGTCTGAAGGGCTGCCCATGATTGAGGTGCGGCCAACGGTTCTGAACTTCAGCGAACCCATGAAGACCTTGGAAGCCTTGGTCTTACAAAAGAAGCTCGTTCACGACGGCGACCCTGTTCTTGGCTGGATGGCCAGCAACGTGGTGGCTCACTTGGACGTCAAAGACAACATCTATCCGCGCAAGGAGCGAGCAGAAAACAAGATAGACGGAATCGTGGCCTTGATCATGGCGCTCTCACGCGCAATCAAACCGGGTGAATCGGTGGTCCTAGGTTCTGACTATGAGTTGATGGTGCTCTGAAGCAATGGGACTTTTCACATTACTTGATCGATTCAAAGCCTCCTCAAGCGATCGCTCTCCATGGGGCGATTTCTTTTTTGAGCCTGTCTCAGTCCGTAGTTCCTCAGGCATGCGTGTCTCGCCCGACGGGGCACTACGGCTGTCGGCGGTTTATGCCTGCGTTCGTATTCTGTCTGAGACCATGGCATCTTTGCCTGTGGTGGTTTACCGCCAACGTAAGGATGGTGGCAAAGACCGGGTGACGGATCACTGGCTCTACAACCTACTAGCCAGAAAACCCAATCGGTTCCAAAACCCCTTCGAGTGGCGAGAGATGCTGCAAGGGCACCTGTCCCTCAGAGGCAATGCGTTTTGTCAGATCATCTCCAACCCCAGAGGGGAGATCACCGAGCTGATGCCCATCCATCCTGACCGTGTACGCATGGAGGTGATGGACAGCGGAGATTTCCGCTACCGGGTGCGCATGCAAAGCGGTGACGAAACAGTTTTTCCAAGAGGCCAGATCTGGCACTTGAGGGGCCTGTCCTCGGACGGACTGATGGGCATGAGCCCAATCGAGTTGGCCAGAGAGAGTCTTGGCATGGCCTTGGCCGCGCAGGACTACGGGGCTAGGTTCTTCACCAACGACGCCAAACCCACGGGTGGCTGGATTGAATTTCCCGGCACCTTCAAGGATGCCGAAGCCAAACGGGTGTTTCGTGATTCGTATCAGTCGGCACAGGCTGGCTCGAACCGGGGCAAGGTGCTCGTACTCGAGAACGGCATGAAGTTTCATGAGGTGGGTGTCACGAACAAGGATGCTCAGTTTTTAGAACTACGCAAGTTCCAGATAACAGACATTGCTCGAATGTTCCGTGTGCCACCGCACATGATTGCCGATTTGGAGCGAGCAACGTTTTCCAACATCGAACAGCAAAGCCTCGAGTTCGTCATGCACACCATGACGCCATGGGCTGAGCGTTGGGAGGCGTCCATCGAAACGGAGCTTCTCCCCGATGGTGATGCGCTGGAGATCGAGTTTGACTTTGCCAACCTCATGCGAGGTGACGCTGCAAGCCGTTCTGCCTATTACCAAAGCGGTATCCAAAACGGCTGGTTGACCCGAAACGAAGCTCGCATCTCTGAAAACCTCAACCCCTTGCAAGGACTCGATCAGCCGCTTCGTCCGCTGAACATGGTGGAAGAAGAGGATGCCGAAGAGGCCGAGCTAGAAAACGAGACCAACAATACCGAACCTTCTGAGGACGCCACACCTCCGGCAGAGCAGGACATGAGCCTGCGTTTTCGGATGCTGGTGGCATCAAACGCCAATCGTCTGGCGCGACGCATTGCCAAGAAGGGCTCGATTGGCACCAACGAAATCGGATTGATCTCACAAGCCTTTGGGCTCGATGCCACTCATGTGAGTGCATGGGCGCAGCAACAAGTCCTCCCGCTTCAAGAAGACGCGCTGTCGGCTTCACTTATTCAACTTGGAATGAACCAATGAACAAACAACTCCTTCTCTCTGAATTCTTGACTACGCCTTGGGCTTTGATGCCAGAGCGTTTGCAAGCCATGTCTGGCATCCTGACCCGTTGGTCTGCGGGTGAGCCGCCCAGCGATGAGACGATGTTTCAGGTCAACACCGATCGGGTGCTCCGCGACTCACGCAAACAGATGGCAGCGGCCAGCACAGGCTTTGGCATTGCGGTGCTCCCACTGTATGGTGTTGTGACCCAACGCGGCAACATGGTGGACGACATCTCCGGCCCCGGCAGCTCGAGTACCCAACAATTCACATCCGTCTTGCGCCAAATGCTGGCTGATGACACGGTCGGTCAGATCCTGATCGACATCGACAGTCCTGGCGGAAGTGTCTACGGGGTGAGTGAGCTCGCAGGCGAAATCATCAAAGCGCGTGCACAAAAACCGGTTATTGCCGTGGCCAACAGTCTGGCAGCATCGGCGGCCTATTGGATTGGCTGCTCGGCCAGCGAGTTCTATGTCACCCCAGGTGGTGAAGTTGGCTCGATTGGTGTCTGGCAAGCCCACTTTGATTATTCAAAAGCACTCGAAGAGGATGGGGTCAAACCAACGCTCATCTCCGCAGGCAAGTTTAAGGTGGAGGGCAATCCGTATGTGCCGCTCGATGAGCAGGCGCAGGCGTTCATGCAGTCGCGAGTCGATGACTACTACAACGCCTTCGTTGAGGCCGTGGCGCTTGGTCGCGGTGTGTCCATCAACGATGTCAAAACCGGAATGGGTGAAGGTCGTGTGTTGGGAGCTGATGCCGCATTGGCTCAAAACATGGTCGATGGCATCGCCACCTTTGATGATGTCTTGGCCAAGATGCAAGCGAACATACGGTCTAGCAGACCACACAGCCAGTCACGCCTCAAACAAGCGCGTGACGCACTTGCGCTGATCTAACCACTTTCATTGTTTTTGCACCTCTCCGTAGAGGGGTGCGCATTACTGCGACCCGTTGGTCGTAATCCCTGTCGCCGCCTTGAGTCATTTCGACCAGGCGGTTTTTTCATTTCTGGAGAAAAACCAATGAGTAAGCAACTCCGTGAGCTTCAAGCTCGCAAATCATCCTTGGTCAAGGACGCACGTGCCCTGACCGATATCGCTGCCGCTGAGCAGCGTGACATGAACGAAGAAGAGGTCAGTGCTTTTGAAGCCCTGAAAGCCAAGATCGAAGCAACTTCGAGTGCCATCGATCGCGAGGCTGCCTTGATTGCTGAGGAGGCGCAGTTGGCCCACACGGCCCAACTGCCCACTGCCTCCGTGATCACGGTTGTCGATAACGCAGCCTCTGACCCCAAACACGGCTTCAAAAGCGTTGGCGAGTTTCTCAAGACCGTCTGCCAAGCTCAAAAGCACGGCAGCTCTCTTGATGAGCGACTGCTGATTGGCTCCACCCGTGGTGCGGCTGTGCCCACGAGCTTTGGTAGCGAAGGCTCCGCTCAAGATGGCGGTTTCTTGGTGCCACCTCAGTTTGCACAAGAGATCTTCCAGTTGTCGTTGGGTGAGGACTCGCTCCTGCCGCTGACAGACAACGTGGAGATCACGGGCAACACCATGGCCTTCCCCAAGGACGAAACCACGCCATGGGGCAGCAACGGCATCCGTGCTTACTGGCAAGGCGAAGCCACCCCAGCGGTGAATACCAAACCGGTGTTGGGCCTGTCCACCTTGCGCCTCAAAAAGCTGATGGCCCTTGTGCCTGTGACGGATGAGCTGTTGGACGACACCAATGCGTTGTCCACCTACTTGCCCGACAAGATTGCCACTTCCATCCGCTGGAAGACCAATGAGTCCATACTCTTTGGCTCGGGCACAGGCGTTCCTGTGGGCTGTATGAGCAATGCAACCACGGTGACGGTGGCCAAGGAAACAGGTCAGGCGACACAAACGCTGTTGGCTCAGAACTTGGCCAAGATGATTTCTCGCCTGCCCCCAGCGTCATTTGCGAAGGCGGTCTGGATCGTCAACAACGATGTGTTGCCAGCGCTGTTCACACTCACCTTGGGCAATTACCCGATCTACCTGCCCATGGGCTTGAACGTCGGTGGTATCCAAGTCTCTCCCTACGGCACCTTGCTGGGTCGTCCGGTGTTTGTCTCGCAACACGCGAACAGTTTCTCCGGCGCAGGCGATGTGTTGTTGGCTGACTTGTCCTACTACCAGACCATCACCAAAGCGGGTGGTTTGCAAACGGCCACTTCGATGCATCTGTATTTTGATGCAGACCTTACGGCCTTCCGGACGACCTTCCGCATGGACGGTCAATCCAAGATCGCGGCACCCATTTCGCCAGCCAAGGGCAGCGCAACGATGTCGCCCTTTGTTCAATTGGGCGCACGTTGATCGTGGCCATTACCTAAAGGAAAAATTTAATGTTTCCCAATGCAAAAGGCAGCGAACTGATTTCAGTTCTGGCCACCATCGATCCCGCCAGTCAAGCGGCGGGCACTGTCACCACCGGCTGGATTTCAGCTGGCAACCACCACAACCTGCTGGCTTTGATTCAAAGCGGTGTCCTGGGCACGGGTGCCACGCTGGATGCAAAGCTTCAGCAAGCTACCGACGCCTTAGGCACTGGAGCTAAGGATGTGACTGGTAAAGCCATCACCCAGATCGTCAAGGCCACGGGTGACAGCAAGCAAGTCTTGATTAACTTGCGCCCCGAAGAGCTGGATGTGAACAACGGGTTCAGCTATGTCCGTCTCTCTGTAACTGTGGCTGTCGCAGCCAGTCTGACTTCAGCGCAGTTGCTTGGGTTTAATCCTCGATTCGCACCGGGTGACGCAAGCAACCAGGCTGCAGTGGCTCAGGTTATCTGAGTCTGAGGGGAGACCAAGGGCATGCCCATGCAATTGATCACCCCTCCCGTAGGGGAGCCAGTTTCTCTTGAAGAGGCCAAGCTCCACTTGCGGGTGGATTTCGATGATGACGATGGGTTGATTCAGGCTTTGATCTCTGCTGCCAGACAAGCAGCAGAGACCATCACCAACAGGCAGTTCATCACTGCGCGTTGGAAGTTGGTCATGGATAGCTTTCCCGGTCCGAGCCTCATGGGGGTTCCAGCGGGACAGCCTTTCACATTGCCTGGGCATGCCATCCTCATTCATAAGTCACCCGTCCTGAACGTGGTGTCTATCAACTACCTCGACATGGCAGGCGTCATGCAGACCTTGCCCTCGAACAGCTACACGGTCGATACAGCCTGTGAGCCTGCCCGGCTCACACCTGTATTTGGCCAAATCTGGCCTATTCCGTTGCCACAAATCGGTGCGGTTTCGGTCACCTTTGATGTTGGCTATGGCGACGCAACAGCGGTGCCCGAAGGCATCAAGAGCTGGATCAAGTTACGAGTTGGTAGTCTTTATGCGCACCGAGAAGAAGTCGCTGCACTCTCTCGTGGCCGAATTGAATCTTTGCCATTTGTTGACGGGTTACTCGACCCATTCAAGGTCTCATTCATATGAATCCCATCAGCGCAGGCATGCTCTCGCGACGCATCAAGGTGCAACGTCCGAGCACCATCAAAGACAGCCTAGGCGCTCCTTGTCGGACTTGGCTGGATGTGGCGACAGTTTGGGCGGACATTCAACCGCTCTCAGGCAAAGAGGCTGTGATCGCCAATCGGATCTCTGCTGAATTGACGCATCAGATCACGGTTCGATACCAGCCTGTATTTGACAACCCACAGCAAGTCGCGCAGATGCGTGTGCTCTATAAGTCCCGCATCTTCAACATTCACTCAGCTTTGAATGAAGACGAAAAGCGCACGCAGATCATCCTTCTAGCTTCTGAAGGACTTGACGATGGCTAAGCAGAAAATCGTCAAAATTGAAGGCTTGGCAGAGTTGGCCAAGGCGCTTCGAGAGTTGCCTGATCGGGTGGCTAAGAATGGACTTCGCGTATCCGTCTATGCAGGAGCGAAGGTCATTCGAGATGAAGCGAGGATGCGTGCACCAAAGGCTGCCGAGTCGCTGGGCCCAAACCAACCTCCGCCTGGCACGTTGAAACGCTCGGTGATCATGAAACACATCCCTGAGCTTTCAAGCCTCACTCGGCAAACCTTCTTCGTGACTGTGCGTCACGGCAAGAAGTACCGCAAGCAAGGCAAAAAAGGGAATCTGTCCCAAGACGCTTGGTACTGGCGCTTCATTGAGTTTGGCACTCGCAAGATGCAAGCTCGACCATTTCTCAGACCCGCACTCGAAGCAAAGCGGCGTGAAGCTGTTCAAGCGATGAAGGACCGACTCAGCGATCGCATCGAACTAGAAGCGAAAGCGTTCAACAAGAAATAGCCATGCAGGACTTCTACGACGCCATCAAAACTTTGGCGGCTGGGGAGGTTTATGCGCTTGTTGCCGCACAAGACGCTCAGTACCCAGCCATTGTTTACACGCCCATCGTTCAAGAGCACATCTTTGGCCTCGATGGGCCGCACGGCTTGCAACGCATACGCATGCAAGTCGATACCTACGCCAGAACGTATCAAGAGGCATTGAGTCTGCACGACGAGATTCTTGACACGTTGTTGGTCGATAAAAGCACCGTCGTCGATGTACGCATGGGGCTATCAGATTTTGAAGAACAGGCCCGGCTGTACCGGGTGAGCGTGGACTACACCTATTTCCGACAGGTCAGTCCACCCTAAACGTGGAGCTACACATGAGCAGCACAGCAATTACCGCACAGGGAATTACGATTTCTCGATTTGGAACAACCGCCTTTGAAGTGATCCCCAACGTGGTGTCGTTTCAAGGTCCTGGCGGTCAAGCCGCCGTGATCGACGTCACCAACCTGGCCTCAGCGTCTAAAGAAAAGCGCGTGGGCTTGCGTGATGAAGGTCAGTTGACTTTGACCATGCACTACAACCCCGACGACACGATCCATCAAGGTCTGCGAAGTGATCGCGCCAATCGTGTGCGCCGTCAGTTCAAGTTGACGTTCACAGACACCGTGCCAGCGATTTGGACCTTCTACGGCTATGTCACCACCTTTAGCGTGCAAGGTGGTGTGGATGCTGTGGTGCAAGCGTCTGTGACGATTGAGATCGATGGCGAAATTACCGAAGCTTGAGAGGAAGAAACACATGTTGACGCGTGAACAAATTTTGCAATGTGACGACTTACCCAAAGAAACAGTCAAAGTCCCCGAGTGGGGTGGTGAGGTGCAGGTGCGCACCATGACGGGAACAGATCGCGATGCGTTTGAAGCCAGCTTGATTGGCAAAGAAGGCCGATTGGAAAACGTCCGCGCTCGCTTGGTCTCCTTGGCCGTGTGCGATGAATCGGGCAACCGCCTGTTTGGTGACGCAGACGTTGCTGCCTTGGGTGCCAAAAGCGCCAAGGCACTTGACCGGGTGTTTGCTGTGGCTCAGCGACTGAACGGCATCGGTGCTGAACAGGTCGAACAAGCAAAAAACGCCTAAAAACCCATCCGACCCGACGCTTTGCATTTCGCTTGGCACTGGCACTTGGGATGCCTGTGCGCGAGATGCTGGCTCGGATGGGCTCTGATGAGTTTTCAGAGTGGCTGGCTTTCTACCAACTGGAGCCCTTTGGGGACTACCGCGCTGATTACAGATCAGGAGTGGTGGCATCCACTTTTGCCAATGCGCACAGGGCCAAAGATGCGAGTCCCTTTAGACCTGAAGATTTCATGCCGTTCATGGAAAAACAAGCGACAACGCAAGACGTCAGTCTCAATGTGGCGAGGTTCAAGGCCATGTTTGCTCACAAGGTGAAGAAGAACAATGGCTGATATTGGCTCCTTAGTTGTCAAACTCGCAGCTGAAACGGCAGAGTTTCGGGAAGATTTGGGCAAGAGTGCCCGACTTCTTGAAAAACATGCCGACGGCATGCGCTCTTCGCTCGAACGGGTGGCAGATGTGGCAAAGACCACCTTTGCCATTGCGATCGGGGTTGAGTCTGTTGGCGCGCTCAAGGAGCTCATTGCTCACACACTTGAATCCGTTGCTGCATTGCAAGACTTTGCCGAGCAAACGGGTGCCAGCGCAGTCGCTTTGTCTGGTTTTGCCCCTGTGGCCACCATTTCTGGTGTGGCCATGGAACAAATCAGCGTTGGTTTGACCAAACTCTCCAAGGGCCTGGCTGGTGTTGACGATGAAACCAAGGGCGCGAGCCAAGCATTGGCTTACCTTGGGATCAAAGCCAAGGACTCTGGAGGAAATCTTCGCGATCCTGCGGAGGTGATGAACGACATCGCCTTGAAGCTATCGGACTTTGAAGACGGTGCAGGCAAAACTGCGATCGCGCTTGAGTTGTTCGGCAAGTCAGGGGCAACGCTGCTGCCATTCCTCAAAGACTTGGCTGCAAATCAGGATCTCAACATCCGAATGACTCAAGCGGAGATTGAATCCGCTGAGCAAGCGTCTAAAGCGCTCGGGCGTTTGAAGGCAGAGCACAACTTTGTGGCCCAGACCATCGTGACTGCAGCAATACCCGCTATGGAAGAGTTAGTTGGGCAACTCAAAGAAGTGGTTCTTGGGACGCACAACTCGGCTGAGGCCATGGTTCGTTTGCGCGATGACGGCACTCTGAAAGAGTGGGCGCAAGATGCTGCTGTTGGATTGGCGATCGTGATTGATGCGATGCGCGGTCTGATCCAAATGGTCAAGTCTGTGATCGGAAGCTTTGAGGCCGTTTGGGCCGATATGGAGTTGCTTGGCACTTTCATTGCTGGGGGTAAGGGTCTTAATCCTTTTTCCGATGAGAACCAAGCCACGCTCAAGGCCGCACTTGAAAAGCGAAACTCGATTGTCGAAAAGGCCAACCAGAACTATGTTGACCTGTGGAAGATGCCGCTGCTCTCTGATGCGGTCAAGTCTCGATTTGATGCCATCAACAAAGGGGAATCAGATGCCGCAGTTGGTGCATCTAAACCGAAGCTGAACTACAACTCAGCGACAGGAGCACTCACCGCAGGAGCAATGGCTCAAATTGAGAGCGATATCAAAAAGCTTCAAGGTCTCACAGACGTTGAGAGCGGCATACTCAAAGACCGTCAGAAGATCATTGATCTGTATGAGAGTCAAGGCTACATCAGCTACAAGGAAGCAAGTGAGGCAAGGCTAAACGCGCAGGGAGACTTCACGCAAAAGCTGGGTGACCTGTATGGGCAAGAGGAAACTATTCTCAAGCGCGGTCTTGCAACGGTTGCCAAAACCACGCAGGACAAACTCAAGCTTCAAGACAAACTGACAGAGATCACGCTGCGTCGTGAAAAACTCGAGCGTGATGCGCAGCAGTCTAATCTGGAGCGCGAGATCAAACTGCCCGGCGAGACGCTCAAGGACATCCAAGAGCAAGTCGCCAGAGGTCAAAACCAACTGCGAGCCACCGAAGAGCAGATCAAGGTGCTCAAAGATAGTGGTGCCATCAGTGAGGTGGAGTCGCTCAAACGCCTTTCGGCTGCACGCAAGTCCAGCGCAGAGGAATTGGCTGACTTTGCCGCAAAGGCAAGGGAGTTGGTGGAGGCTGCACCAGGCAACGATAAGCTGGCTGACTCCTTCAAGCGAATTGAGGAGGCGGCAAGGCAGGCCGCTGATGGTGCGCAGCTCTTGGGTCAGCGAGCGTTTGAGCTCTCAGACCCTGGTGCAGGGTTTTCTAAAGCATTGCGGACCCTCGGCGAAGAGACCGAACAAGTGGGTAAGCAAATGGAGGCGGTTACCACCAGAGCCTTCAATGGAATGACCGATGCGTTGACCAACTTCGTGATGACAGGAAAGCTTGATTTCCGAACCCTTGCAACGTCGATCATTTCGGACCTGATACGAATTCAGATTCAACGCTCCATCACCTTGCCAATGGCGAATGCCTTGGGCGGGATGTTTGGATTTGCCAATGGTGGCGTTATGACTTCAGCTGGCCCATTGCCATTGCGCACCTATGCAGGTGGCGGGGTTGCATCGTCGCCTCAGCTGGCCGTGTTTGGTGAAGGCTCCATGAATGAGGCGTATGTCCCATTGCCTGATGGCCGCTCAATTCCCGTCACCATGCGCCAAGGTGGTTCGGGTGGAGGGGATGTTTTCAACATCTCGGTCAATGTTGCCGAGGGTGGAACAACCTCAACGGCTGGTCAAGGCCAAGACTTAGGTCGCGCTATATCCAGCGCTGTTCGCCAAGAGTTGCTCAACCAAAAGCGAGCTGGCGGCTTGCTTGATCCCCGAAGGATGGGGAGATGAGACTGAATTAAGGAACTTTTTGACCCAAGGAACTTTAGATGGCTACCTTCACATGGATTCCATCCATCGGGGCTTCACTCACCGTTAAACCAAATGTGCGACGGGTCTCCTTTGGCGATGGTTACGAGCAACGCTTGGCTTATGGCATCAACACGCAGCCTGAAGTCTGGTCGCTGGAGTTTCGGGGGAAGTCCACCAGTGACGCATCTGCCATCGACAGCTTCTTACGAGCCCGAGGTGCGGTTCAAGCATTCGACTGGACAACCCCAAGCGGCCTCACGGGCAAATTCACCTGTGACGAGTGGAGTCGCACGATTGAAGAGCCCAACATAGAAAACATTCGCGCCACCTTCAAGCAGGTGTTTGATTTGTCATGACCACACAAGCCATCACGACCGAAATTCAAAAACTTGCACCAAGTTCGGTCATTGAGTTGTTTGTACTGGACTTGAGTCTCTTTAACGAAGGTGTTGTGCGCTTTCATGCGGGCACAAATGAGTTGCGCAGGCAGGTGGTCTGGCAAGGCAATGTCTACGAGCCGTTTCCGATTCAGGCCGATGGTTTTGAGTTCAACGGCAATGGGCAAGTGCCAAGGCCAAAGCTCAAAGTGGCCAACGTCACTGGCAGTATCACTGCCTTGATCTTGTCGTATCAAGACCTGGTGGGAGCCAAGATCACTCGCAAGCGCACCTTGGTCAAGTATCTAGACGGGGTGAACTTTGCCAGCGGCGCCAACCCAACGGCGGATCCAAGTGCCGAGTTTGCGGATGACGTCTATTACATCGATCGCAAGTCTCGCGAAACGCGTGATGTGGTCGAGTTCGAATTGGCAGCATCTTTTGACCTTGAAGGCGTCTCGTTGCCGCGCAGGCAGATTGTGCAAAACGTCTGCCCTTGGGGCTATCGAAGCTCAGAGTGTGGCTACACGGGTACGGCGTATTTCAACGCCAACGATGTGTCTGTTCCCCTTAAAGCTCAAGACGCCTGTGGCAAGCGACTGAGTTCTTGCCAAAAGCGATTTGGCTCCAATGCGGAGCTTCCCTTTGGCGGGTTTCCCGCTGCTGGATTGATACGGTGATGTTTGCTGATGCTTGAAACCAATAAACAACTAGCTCTTGAGCATGCAGCGCGTGAATTTCCACGCGAGTCATGTGGCTTGCTCGTCATCCGCAAAGGCAAGGAGAGCTACGTTGCGTGTCGCAACATTGGCGTGGGGACTGATCAATTTGTGATTGACCCTGTGGACTATGCCAAAGCAGACAAGCGTGGGCAGATTATTGGGGTCGTTCACTCGCACCCCAACATGCCTGCGATACCAAGCCAAGCGGATCGTGTGGCCTGTGAGGCCAGTGGTATTCCTTGGTTCATCGTCTCCTATCCCAATGGGGTGTGGGAAGAGATCCAGCCGCAGGGGTATGTGGCTGCGCTTGTTGGCCGGGAATGGTCACACGGCGTTTTGGACTGCTACTCGCTGATCCGAGATTGGTATGCCCAAGAGAAGAATCTCGACTTGCCCGATTACCAACGCTTTGATGAGTGGTGGAAGCGTGGTGAAAACCTCTACCTCGACAACTTTGCACATGCGGGTTTCGGTGTTGCCAGTTCAGATGGTTTAAGCGAAGGCGATGTCTTGCTGATGCAGGTGAACTCGGATGTTCCGAATCATGCGGCCATTTACTTAGGCGACGGACTCATCTTGCATCACCTGCAAGGCCGGTTATCGAGCCGCGATGTTTATGGCGGTTATTGGCAAAAGATCACAACACACATTCTTAGACATCATTCACAACGGTAATGGCAACCATCATTCTTCTCGGCGAACTAGGGCGACAGTTCGGTCGCCGACACAAGATGGTGGTGGCTAGTGCTGCTGAGGCCGTGCGTGCATTGAGTGCCAACTTCCCAACCTTTGAGCGTGTGTTGGTGAGCTCTGGAGAGCGCGGTGTTGGCTACAAAGTCCTGGTTGGTCGAGATGAACTCAATCTTGAGCGTTTGCATGAACCTAGTGGTCAGCAACGCATCACGATTGCGCCCGTCATCTCGGGTGCTGGTGGTAATGGACTCGGGCAAATCATCCTTGGCGCTGCATTGATTGCCGTTGCTTGGTGGAACCCCATGGGATGGGCTGCGGCAGGAAGTTTCTTGTCGCAAGCCACGCTGTATTCGGTGGGCACATCCATGATTCTTGGCGGTGTGGCTCAGATGATCGCTCCAACGCCTAAATCCTCAGACCCTTCAGAGCGGCCAGAGAACAAGCCCAGCTATGCATTTAATGGTGCAGTCAATACGACTGCGCAAGGTCAGCCTGTCCCAGTGGGCTACGGACGCTTGATTGTGGGATCCGCTGTCATCAGCGCAGGGATTGATGTGGACGAGGTGCCTGTATGAATGAATCGATCACCGAATCCATAAGCCAACCTTCACTCATCATTGGTGCAGGCGGTGGTGGCAAAGGTGGCGGCGGGAGTGCGAGGGTTGCACAAGAGGCCCCCGATAGCCTGCGCTCCAAAGCCTTCGCTCGCGTGGTGGACTTGGTGTGCGAGGGAGAAATTCAAGGGCTGGCCAATGGCCTGAAGTCTGTTTATCTTGATGACACGGCCATTCAAAATGCCGATGGCAGTTACAACTTCGCTGGCGTAACGCTAGAAACTCGCAACGGAACGCAACAGCAAAGCTACATCCCCGGTTTCTCATCTGTTGAGAACGAGGTTGCTGTCGGTGTGGAATGCAAGTTCAACCAACCTGTCGTTCGCGCCATCACCGATCCGGATGTAGATGCTGTTCGCGTCAAGATTAGTTTTCCGGCGCTGACATATCAAGACGCTACCAATGGCGACTTGAGTGGCACAACCGTGGACTTTGCGATCGATGTGCAAAGCAACGGGGGTGGTTACTCGCAGGTGGTGGCTGACTCGGTTTCTGGAAAGACCACCACCAAATACCAACGCAGCTACTACATCCCACTCAATGGTTCTGCACCATGGGATGTGCGGTTGCGTCGGATCACAGAGGATTCAACCAAGACCAATATCCAGAACAAGATGTTTCTGGAGTCCTACACCGAAGTCATTGAGAGCAAGCTTCGTTATCCCAACAGCGCCTTGATGGCATTGCGCGTTGATGCCTCACAGTTCAGTTCTATTCCGAAGCGCAGCTATGACTTGAAGCTGCTTCGGGTACGCATACCGTCTAACTACTATCCCGAGACGCGCTCATATTCGGGCGTGTGGGATGGCACATTCAAAGTCGCATGGACGGACAACCCTGCCTGGTGTTTCTACGATTTGGTGACCAGCACCCGTTATGGCTTGGGCAACTACATCCCAGAGGCACAGGTCGACAAGTGGGCCCTGTATCGCGTGGCACGTTACTGCGATGAATTGGTGCCCAACGGGTTAGGAAGCTACGAGCCTCGGTTCACCTGTAACCTATATCTGCAGACAAGAGAGCAGGCTTACAAGGTCGTGCAGGACATGGCCTCGATCTTCAGGGGCATGGCGTATTGGTCAGGTGGTGCCATCACCGTGACCCAAGATGCACCGCAAGATGCGGTCTATCAATTCACGGCTGCAAACGTCATCGATGGGGACTTCTCGTACCAAGGCTCGTCTGCCAAAGCGCGTCACACCGTGGCGTTGGTGAGTTGGATTGACCCAGACGACTTCTACCGTCAGAAGGTGGAATACGTTGAGGATGTCGACGGAATTGCCCGCTACGGCTTGGTGCAAGCTGATGTTGTGGCCATGGGATGCACTTCCCGAGGTCAGGCTAACCGAGTTGGTAAGTGGTTGCTCTACTCAGAGCAGTCCGAGTCGGAAATCATCACGTTTCGCACTGGGCTTGAAGGTGCGGTGGTGCGTCCAGGTGACGTCATCAAAGTGACTGACGCAAGCCGTGGTGGCTTGCGACTCGGTGGGCGTATCGCAGCGGCCACAACCGTGACCGTGACGCTTGACCAAGACCCACCTGCAGGTTCGTGGCGGATTTCAGTTATTACGCCAGCTGGCACGGTGGAAGAACGACAAGTGGGATCGTTCAGCGGTCGAACACTTGGTGTGACCAGTTCGTTTTCTGCTGCACCTCAACCGGGGGTGATTTGGGTCTTGGCCTCAAGTCAGGTCGAGGCACAACTCTTTCGGGTGGTGCAAGTTGCTGAGAGTGAGCCGGGCATCCATGAGGTGACAGCCCTTGCGCACAACCCAAGCAAGTACGCAGCGATTGAGCAGGGCTTGGCGCTGCAACCTCGTGACATCACGGTGCTGTCGACCACCCCTGCAATGCCAACAGGCTTGAAGGTGTCTGAGAGCCTGTATCGGGTCAAGGATCAAGCGCTCGTATTGATTCAGGTGGCGTGGGAGCAGGTCTTTGGTGCGCTTGAGTATCAGGTGAGCTATCGGCTCAATGGCGGCAACACCGTCACCTTGCCTCGTGTGTCCACCAGTTATCTGGAAATTCGCAATGCCGAAACTGGAGACTATGTCTTCACGGTCAAGGCCGTTGGCGTTTCAGGAAAACTTGGTAACGGTGCAACGCTTGGTCAAACCATCCTTGGCAAATTGCAGCCCCCCGACGATGTGCAAGATTTCCTTGTGTATCGCAGAACGACTGACTTGCTTCTCAAGTGGGCAGCCAACACAGATGCTGACTTGGCGGGTTACGAGGTACGTGTGGGTTCGGGCTGGGACTCAGGAGTATTGGTTGGCCAAACCGCAGGCACGCAGCTTGTTCATGACCAAAGTGAGTCGGGCCAGTACAACTACTTCATCCGAGCGTTTGATACCTCGGGCAAGTACAGCACGCATGTCACGACTTTTCAGCTGATCTTGCTTGCCCCATCGTCGGTGAGGCAGTTTGATGTGGTCCAGTCTGCCAACCGTCTGGAGTTTCGTTGGCTGCCCAACCCAGAGCCTGAGGTTGTGGCTTACGAGCTCAGGGAAGGGGGAGCCTGGGACACCTCCATCTTCATTGCAGAGGTGAAGTCCAGTAGCTACACCTTGCCATCGGGCTTCGATGGTGAGCGAAAGTTCTGGATCAAGGCGATTGCCTCTCCTGGCATCTACTCAGACGAAGCTACCTTTGTCTCGACTGTGGTGGCCCAGCCGCAAAACGCCAACCTACTGGTGACCATGGATGCGCAAGCGACAAGGTTTCCGGGGATCAAGCACTTTGCGTCTGTGGAATCAGTCAACAGTCTTGATGTCCTGCGCATGGACAGCGGAGTCAGTCAGTCTGAGTATCTGTTCGAAGTGAACCTTCCGACCAGTTACCGGGCTCAGAACACCTTACTGGCCAGCATTGGCGCAACGCTGGATGACCGCGAGACATGGAGCACGGCCAACTATGCGTGGAACAGCCAAGCGGCCAAGCGTCAATGGACCTATGACGGGGCGCTCAAGAGTATTGAGGCGCGATTTCAAATTGCGCGTGAAGACACATTGCAGTCTGGTGAGATTTATGGGTGGCGCCTCAACGGGGTACTCAGCGGTTACGGCAGTCCAACAAGTGGGGATGCCGCAGGCGTGAGCTACGGAGATGGTCGTTACGGGACAGGTGTGTTGATCAAGGACACCACCAAAGTGTCATGGGGCGTGCGCATACCGGGCGTGTTTCATGTGAGCTTTTGGTTCATCCCCAATCAAGTCACCACATCGGTGATCTGGAGTGCGACTGGTGCGGGGGTGAGCTTGTGTGTCGGGTATGACGCTGCAAACCAAGTGTTCTTCCTTGAAGACCACCTGTTCAATCGCATCCAAGTTCCATACCCCGTCAATGTGAGTGATCGCATTTGCGTTGGGGTGTGTCAAACCGCGACAGAGCGCAGGCTCTTTATCGGAAAGATGGGTGGGGATGTGCAAAGCGCTAGCAGCGCAATGACATCTACAGCGGGCTACACCGCACTCAAGCTTTACTGACCAAAAAACGATTCTCAAAAACCAGGCGTTGTACCGAAAGGTTCAGCGCCTTTTTCTTTGCACAACTAGGAATTACTCATGATTGAAGAAGGCATGAACATCAAAGGCGCAATCACGTTGCTGTTGGCCAAGGCCAGTGGCGAGGTGGAGGTGGTTCACAAAGAGAACATCATCGTCAATGGGGGCTTTGACTTTGTAGCCGACGCCATTGGTAACTCATCCAGTCGCCCAGGCGTGATGGGGTGGATTGCCCTTGGAACTGGGACCACGGCAGCAGCGGCAACGCAAACTGCATTGGTCACAGAAATCAAGCGCAACGCTGCAACGTATGCCCATACGGCTGGCACCAAGGTTTTTACCTTCACCGCCAGTTATCCCGCCGGGGATGCCACGGGAGCGATCACTGAGGCAGGTGTGTTCAACGCCGCATCTGCTGGCTCTATGTTTGACCGTGTGGTCTTTCCTGTGGTGAATAAGGGCGCAGACGACAGCTTGACCGCTGTGTTCACGTTCACCATGAGTTGATAGGACTGGGGCTATGGCCGAGACCGCAAGCGTCACAACGACACCGGGTGCTAACTACACCTGGAACACGGCAAATTTTGCGTGGAACAGCGCCGCCTCAGGCAAGAACTGGTCTAGCGCCTATCCCGCCATCTATGCCCTCAATGTGGCGTCCGATCTCAACTTTGCTGAATTGGTCCAAAAACTCAACACCAAGCAAATCGCTGATGGGTTCGCTATCGTCGAAACAAGTAATCGTGTTGTTGTGCTCAACAAGTTCGAGGCTTGGGGTTTTGTTGAAACCTATACCGACCTGATTGCCTATGTGCTGAGGTTTGTGGAATCGTTTTCGGTATCGGAGCAGTACAAGCAGAACTGGACCAAGGCTGTGCTTGAGGCATTTCAAGTTGACGAAGGACTTGCACGGCAGTTGGTGCTCAAGAAGTTCGAAGCGATTGGGATCGCTGAAACCTATACCGACCTCATCGCATACATCCTGCGCGTGAGTGAGAGCTTCAGTTTTGCTGAAGTCCCATCCAAGAGCATCACGCAACCACAGTTTGAAACGCTTGGGCTGTCGGATGGTCTTGCCAAAGCTCAAACCAAGAGAGTGGCTGAAGCATTTGCCTTTGCTGAACTCTTCGGACGCACCGTTGCCTATCGACGAGCCCTTGCAGAAGGCTTTGCAATTGGTGAGGCGTTAAAGCGTGCTCAGACGATCAAGCTTAGCGAGGCATTTGCGCTTGTTGAGCAGTACAGGCGCAAAGCAAACGGTGTGATCAGCGACATGATCGTTGCCAGCGCAGAAATCACTGAGCAGGACTTCACGGACATCTTGGAGTCAGGGCATCCGCCGGGTTACACAAATTTCCGGGACTTCATCCAAGGCGACTACACCTACCAACGGGCGCTGTTCAGAGCGGTGATCACTTCGAACAATGCCGACAGGGGCTACATCGATGGCTTGCGGGTCACGGTGGATGTGCCTGATGTGTTTGATCGTGGCACGGCACAAGTCACCAATGCGGCCAATGGCGTGTTCGTTGGTTTTTCCCGAATGTTCAGGGTGGCCCCAGAGGTGACGTTGACTTTTAAGGGCGGAACAACCGTTGCCGTACCTCGGATTCTTGGAAGTGTGAGCACCACAGGCTTCACGGCTGTTTTAGAAAACACCTCTGGCACGCGGGTCACCGGTGCCATCTCTTGGGTTGCACAAGGCTATTAAATGCAAAACTACACCGAAATTCCCTCGTCCTCGACGCTGTCGGACTCGTTGTCTCAAATCTTGAACAACGACAAGACGGCGTTATCGCTCTCAAGTGGTACGTCTTTCCCGACGGTCAACCTGCAACAGGGCATGCCTTGCTTTAGGACTGACGAGCAAAAGCTCTATGTCTTGACCGTGGTCAGTCCTGCCACTTGGAAGATGGTGATTGACTTATCGGCCACAGTGGGCAAGGTCGCCAATGCTGACTTGCTGGATGGCATTGATTCCACTGGCTTCGCGCTTGCAGGACACACCCACGATGCTGCCTATGCGGCTCTGGGGCACAACCACAACGCAACGTATCTCGGCATCACGGCTAAAGCTGCAGATGCGGACAAGCTCGATGGTTATGACTCAACTGCCTTTGTGAGATCGGTCAACGGTTACGGGCCTGATGCCAACGGCAATTCGTCCATACCAATTGATCTCTCCAGTCGAGTTGCCAAGTCGGGCGACACCATGTCAGGCACGCTCACGGTGCCGCGATTGCAGATATCCAGTACAGCCAACTACCTGGACATGGTCGATCAGGACTGGGGGACCCGATTTCTGCACCACAACCAGGGGCTCATGGGATTTTTGAAATCCGATGGCAATTGGGACATGTACATGAACAACAGCGGTCAGATGTGGACCGCCAATTACGGCTGGCTGCACGACTACTTTTTCTCATCAGTTGCCAACTGCGCACCCACCTTGGTGAACTGCAACGGTAATGCGGGCAATTGCATTCCAGAGGTGCCAATCAATTGCTATGGGGGCGGGAATATGCAGCAAATTCGCGCAGAGCTACTTGATAACGGTAGCCAAGTTCAGCTCCGATCCGTTCGATACAACTTCAACTGCAACTGCAACTGTGATTGCAACTGTATGGGGTGAATATGAAAAAAATCACATCGATCAATTCACAGACGCTGATGCGTCATGGCCACATCATTGAGCTAGATGACAAAGGATTCACGAGCTCGCTTTACAAGCTCAAAGATGAGGTATCAAGTCATAGTCTTTCAATGACTCCTGAAGACGTAGAGGGTGGCAGTCTTTCTCCTGCATTGGAAAACCTGCACTGTGTCATCTTCAGTCGCACACGCTTTGATTTCGAGGTAATCAAGCAACGAAGCGAATTCTCTGACCATGGCATTTGGGCCATCAATGAAAACGAGCTGTCCTATGGGCATCCCTTCAATCGCATCGTTGAAACCGTCCATTCCAAACGCCATCGCGACCACAACTCCCGGATGGGAGAGACATCTTCAATCAAAGTGCTGGTACCGCTGGCTTCTACAAATGAAGCGAATTGGGCGATGCACATTGCCTGCCATCCCGAGTTTCCATTGGTCATCAATTCAGGTGTCGAACCCCTTGGCTTGTACGAAACGATTGAAGCAGTCATGCCCACCTTGAGTACTCCCTCGCAGATTGAGGTGGCTGCCAACGAAACGGCCACGCTGAAGGTTTCCATCAACAACGCAGCAATCGGGGAGGAGGCAGAGCTTTTCGCCGAGTCTTCCGGTGGCTATTTACCGCTCACTCGGATTCAGACATCCAAACAAACCGCGACCTTCAGGTTCATGCCTTTGGGGCTATCTAAGGGGGAAACCGTGCGCGTGAAGTTCGGATTTCGCTTTTACACAGGTTTGGCCTCAACCATCGTGAAGGTCGTTTAACCATGTTTACGCTTTCGATGAAACGCTCCGATGGGCATCAGTTCAATTTGAACTGGAAACCATACACCCTTGAACTGGCGCAAGAGGACGGAACGCCTGTTGATCTTGCGCCACTTCATCAGTTCTATCCCAACAAGACGTTTGCGCACTCCACCCAGCACGGAGGATATGAAAAGCAGATCGCGCATCGCGTAGGGCCCGATGACCCTGTGGGCAAGAGCCATCACCAAAAGAATGTTCGGATCATTTTTGGATTGGCTTGCAACTTCTCCTGCTCCTACTGCTCACAAGCAAGAGCCCGCCATTTGGATGATCTGATTGGGGAGACTTCAGATGTCGAAGACTTCGTTAAAAAGCTACCCCAGTGGTTGCACAACACCCCGGATGAGTTGATTCGCTTCGAGTTTTGGGGTGGTGAGAGTCTTGTCTATTGGAAAAAGATCAAGCGCATGGCTGAAATGCTTCGCGCCTTGTATCCAAACGCTTATTTCTGGCTCCCGACCAACGGCAGTCTGATGACCCGTGAAATGAATAAGTGGCTCTTTGAACTCGATTTCCACATTGCCTTTTCACATGACGGACCAGGGCAGCACCATCGAGGGCCAGAAGATCCATTGGATGATCCGGAGGCGTTTGCGGCGATTGCCGAATACTGCGATCGCATGACTCCAAGGCGTAAGTTCAACATCAACTTGGTGATGACTTACGGAAACCACTCCTACGAAAAAATTGTCCGGTTCTTTGCCGATAAGTTTCGTGGGCATCAGTTTCCAATGATTTCATGTGAGGGGTTGGTGCTTGCGCACAGCAAGCATGACAAAGATCGTTCGCCTGAAACTGCAGAGGCGCATCACGAAATCAGGACACGTTTGCTCAGCGATGTCGTGAACTATGGGTTGGACTCGGTTTCTTTTGTGGGGCATCACATTGGTGAGTTTGCGGCTGACCTGTTAGACCGACGAACCTCGGAGTTTCACGGTCAGGGGTGCGGCCTTGATAGGCAAGACAACATCACCCTCAAGCTCAATGGGGATGTGGTCATCTGCCCAAATGGATCAGCACCAGATCAAAAAATCGGATCGGTCTATGACTTTGATGCCATTGAGTTGAGAACAACGCATTGGAGTCACCGTGACGGGTGCAACTCTTGTCCTGTCATGCCTCTGTGCGGTGGGGCTTGCATGATGTTCGATGGTGAAAACCACGCCATCACCTGCGACAACCACTTCACCTACCACCTTGTGTTTTTTGCCTACGTGCTTCGCATCCTCACGGGTGCAACGCTGCATCGAATCACTGGCGACAAGATCCGCTTTTCTGAAATCAAGCAGTTTGACTATTGGTCACCTTGCGAGATTCGACCCAAGTCGAAAACTCGCGCTTTCCCAATCCCTGTTGTCGCTGATGGAGCCTCCGTTGGCTGTCCATCCGTTTGACCCAAACAAGAAAGTATCCAAATGGCAAAGTTTGTAGTCACTGTCGTTGACCCCAAGACGGGGAATCCTTCGAAGCTGTTTTATGACAACGTTGAAAGCACGCTCAGCGATGAAACAGGGCTGTCGGTTGTCCAAGTCATGAGTGAGTCGATCATGGCAGCCCGCTCACCAGTAGCTAGGACGTCTAAGTCAACACCAATAGGTAAGACGAGCCCCAGAGTTTTGAAAATCTCTCTGGGCCTATCGTGCAATTACGAGTGCGAGTATTGCTCTCAACGGTTTGTTCCACGCTCCCAAGAGACCAATCCTGAGGACATTCAATCCTTTATCGATGGTCTCGACTCATGGATCACAGAACCACCTGAAAAGGTCGAGTTTTGGGGAGGAGAGCCGCTGGTCTACATCAAGACACTTCGCCCTCTTGCTGAAGCCATTCGGGCTAAGTACCCGCTTACGCAATTCACCATGATCACCAATGGGTCTGTCTTGACGCCAGAGATCAATGATTGGATTGAAAAAATGGACTTCAGCATTGGGCTGTCTCACGATGGCCCAGGTCAAGCGGTCCGAGGTCCTGACCCACTGGCGGATCCGGACAAAAAGGCAGCGATTCTCGATTTGTATGCGCGTCTGGCTCCCAAGGGCAAGATGAGCTTTAACACGATGATGAATCGAAATAACCCCAGCCGAGCCGCTGTCCAGCAGTTCTTTGTCGCGCTGACGGGGGACCGGTTTGTCAGGATCGGCGAGGGGGGGATCGTTGATGCCTATGACGAGGGTGGTGTGGCCAACTCCCTGCAACCGCATGAGTTTGCTGCCTATCGCAATCTTGCTTTCTCTGAGATCAGAGCAGGGAGCGCCCGCAATTTTGGTGTGCTCGCAGAAAAGATCATGTCGTTTGTGAACTCTCTGCGAACGCGACGTCCAATCAGCTCTGTTGGACAACGCTGCAGTATGGATAAGCCCGACATATTGGCGGTCGACCTGCGGGGCAATGTGCTGACATGCCAAAACGTGAGCGCAGTTGGGATGGCTCCTAACGGTGAATCACATCTGCTTGGGACAGTCCATGACTTGGACCGAGTCAAGCTCAATACAGCCACTCACTTTGCCCATCGTGAAGAGTGCTTGGGTTGCCCAGTGGTGCAAATCTGCCAAGGTGCTTGCATGTTTCTCGAGGGGCGACTCTGGGACACCACATGCAACAACGCCTATTCGGATGCGGTCCCTATCTTTGCTGCTGGCATCGAGTTTTTGACGGGGCTGTTTCCAATCCACATTGAAGGGCAGTTCAGAGCTGACCGAAAGGACTTGTTTAGCAACGCTAACTCGTCCCCTCAAAGCCCTTCACCGAAGGCATTCCCAATCCCGGTCGTAGCGGCCTAAGCCGACCAGTTCATAACCAGCCACCCTGAGTTCGCTCACGGTGGCTTTTCTTTTGGAGAAATCAATGCCAGAACCTACAAGCTCCGGAGTCGCAGGAGCAGCAGCTGCATACAAAGCCATAGGCGGTGCCGCTGGTGCTGCTGCCGGGGGCGCAACCCTTGCCGCAGTCGTCGTCATGCTCATGACCCCACCAAGAAACATTCGCGAATGGACGGTGGGGCTGATCAGTACCGTTGTCTCAAGTATTTGCGGTGGCGCTATCACCGTCGAGTATTTCCAGTTGCACCACTGGGCGTTTTCGACCATTGGTCTGTATGCCATGGGCGGAGTCATCTTTGCCTGTGGTCTGCCTGGCTGGGCGCTCGTGAGGTGGCTCTTCAATTTCATCGAGCAACGCAGAGATGAGTCCATCGATGAAGTGGCCAAGGATGTGAAGGAGCTGTTTTGAAACCACAAGAATTCATAAACCAAATCGCAAAAGCGGCCCAAGCGGTCGCCAAGCAATCAGGTGTTCCCGCCAGTCTCTCAATTGCTCAAGCAGCCCTCGAGTCAGGCTGGGGAGAGTCCGGTCTGGCCAAGACGGGAAACAACCTGTTCGGGATCAAGGCTGACAGCCGTTGGAGGGGGGAGACCTTGACCCTTACAACCAAGGAGTTCATCAAGGGGCAATGGGTTGTTGTCCCTGCCAAGTGGCGCAAATACGCAAGCTGGCAAGCCAGCATTGATGACCACGCAGCCTTTTTGAAGCAAAACCAACGCTACGCGCCTTGCTTTAGTTGCCTTGCAGCAGATGCATTTGTCCGGGCTCTCGCGAAGGCTGGCTATGCCACCGATCCGCTTTATGCGGACAAGGTGATCGGAGTAATGAACAAACACAACCTAATTTCATTTGACGGAGGTTTGAAATGAACTGGCTCAATCGTTTTTTGTTGGCCAACTGGTCATGGTTAATGGATGGCATGTTGCTTTTGATGGCTTTGATCATCGGGATGCAGATCGGGGAGTCCCATGTTCAGAAGGAGTGGAACGCTGAGAAAAGCAAGAACGAGCAAATCACCGCCAAGTTGGAGCAACACGTTGAGGACGTGAAGCTAATGCAAACCCAAATCAATCAGGAGATCACCAATGACTTTCTTAAAAAATCCAAACTGCTGGCTGATCGCCTGCCTGACCCTCGCGTTGTCGGGGTGTGCAACGTCCCCTCAGCCGGTAACGGGCGTGTGTCCGCCGTTCCCGATGGTGCCAATAGAGCTGATGCAACCAGCTCCATCCCTTTACCTAATGCCCAAGGAAATGTAGGAGAGGTGAGCTGCCTGCAGCTGAGTAGGGATGCTGCGCAGACAACACTGATGCTGGTTGAATTTCAACGCTGGTATCAAAAGCAAGCATCAGTTGACCCTTAAAAATAAAACCCGGCTTGTCTTAGGACAGGTCGGGCTATTTTTTTCCAGTAACTGAATGAGATGTGCCGAGGGCACTTTTCTGGATCGATTTCCTTTGTTGCTGCGAAAAGTGCGAATGATTAATTAGTCAATTAAATCAATGATTTAACGTTACCGAGATCATAAAAACAGTTGCGAATAATTTGTTCAAACTAGGCTGTATGAGTCCTGAGTTTGCAGAAATTCTCAATGTATCTGCCCCTCCATTCCTTCAGGAGAATCCTGACCCTGATCGGTACCGTAAATTCGACGAGGAAGCTGCCTATCATTTGGCTGAAATCGGAACACTTGAGGCATTGACCGCACTCATCTTGCTGCTCAAGAAATCGGAGTTGATTTCTTCGCATGAGTTGAGAGCAATGGTTCTCAACGCCTACCACCATTGCCATCAATGGCTAAGAGTGGTGCCAGAAATTGCACCGATGGCAAATGAACTGATTCATTCGATTGATTTGAATTGCAAACACTGGATTTATTCATCGCCAGAGTGGCGAATGGAGGTGGTCATATTTTCGAGAGAGTTTCCTTAACTTCAAAAAAATGACCTCCACGAATAAACATCAATTTGCATTGAACAGATGCCAATGCAATTGGTTTGTTAACGAATTATTTGAGTGTAAATCGCACTGTCGCCACTTTGGCGTTGTTGCTGACTTGTGCGACTACTTTCGCTCCTGCAAGCGCTTTGAATTTTCCAGTGGCTTCAAGCTTCTCACCTACCGGTTTTAATTCAACCTCTTGTTTTTCAGAGCCTGAAAGCATCGTGACTTTGGCCGTAGCCTTGCTGACATTGACAGGCTTGCCGTGATCGCGCACATAAAGTTGTAAAACATCAGCCTTAGCTACAAATTCATATTCAATGTCCTTCACCTCTGCCACCACACCTCCGTGCATGGGCTGGGTATCGCCATGAGTGTGGCCTTCTCCAGCTGCAAATGTGACTGAGCTGATCAGTAGGCTCAGTGCGATCACTAATTTCTGACTTTTCATTTCCAATCCTTTCTGTAACTAATTAAAGTGCTTCGGCGTCTTTGTCATCTAACAAAAGTTCGGTATCTCGACGACCAAAGAGCCAAAACATCACGGGGGTCAGGAACGTATCAAGCAACGTGGAGCTGATCAACCCTGAAAAAATTACCACCGCAACTGGGTGTAAAACCTCAGTCCCCGGGCGCTCTGCTTCAAAAAGCAAAGGAGCCAATGCAAAAGCTGTTACCAACGCAGTCATCAACACAGGGCTTAATCGTTCGAGCGAACCACGAATAATCATCTTGTGATCAAAATTCTCACCTTCAAACCGCATCAAGTTGATGTAATGACTGACTTTTAAGATGCCATTTCTGACTGAAATTCCAGCTAGTGTGATGAATCCCACCAAAGCGGCAACAGACAACGGCTGTCCTGACAACCACAGCCCGAGAACTGCACCTACCAAGGCCAGCGGTATGTTCACCATGATCAACGCGGAAAGTCGCGTCGACTTGTAGCGGCTGTACAGAACCACAAACATCAAGACCAGCGACACGATTGAGAGCAGCCCCACAAGTCGTGAAGCTTCCTCTTGAGCTTGAAACTGACCGCCTAGCGTGATGAAGTACCCCTCGGGGAGTTTGGTGTCAGCCACCACAGCGCGAATATCCGCAACAATTTCTGACAAAGCTCGACCAGATGCGTTTGCGGACAAAACGATGCGGCGTTTGCCGTCATCGCGGCTGATTTGGTTCGGGCCATCGCCATCCTCAATCGTCGCCAACTTTGACAATGGCACTCGACCGTTGGGAGTCTCAATCAAGATTTGGTTTAAGCCCTCAACCGAACGAGCAGATTCAGGCAAGCGCACGACCAACGCAAAACGACGTCCGCCTTCCACAATCTGGGTGATTTTTTCGCCTTCGACCAAGCTTTGCAAAGTCGAGAGCACTTGTGGTGCAGGAATTCCGTATTGAGCTGCGGCGGCATAGTCAATACGAACCTTGATTTGCGGTGCCAGCACTTGCTTTTCAATTTGCAAATCAGCAATGCCGGGAATAGTCGCTAATCGTGCTCTCAACGAATCAGCTTGCCCACGCAATCCATCTAAGTCATCGCCAAAAATTTTGATGGCGATTTGCGAGCGCACCCCGGACAGCATGTGATCGATACGGTGGGAAATGGGTTGACCGATTTCTAGGGCGGCGGGCAAATTGACAAGGCGAGAACGGATGTCTGCCTTGATTTCATCCATACTGCGCGTCAGCTCACCCGTTGGTTTGAGGCCCACGTCCAGCTCACTCACGTGAACGCCCTCTGCGTGCTCATCAAGCTCAGCTCGTCCGCTTCGACGACCGACATGTGTGACCTCTGGTACTTGCTTGACCAAGACCTCGGCTTGTCTGGCCAATGCAGTGGTTTCGGACAAAGTCACGCCGGGGTTCAAGCGCAGTCCGATCAGCAGTGTTCCTTCGCTGAATGGTGGCAAGAAAGTCGTCGGGAAAAATGGTACTGCTGCAATTGCCGTCAGCACGGCGAATCCAGAGGCAACCAATGCAGTTTTCGGTTTTTGTAAAACGCTTTGAAGACTGCTTGCATAGCGTGTTTTGAGCCAAATCAGAACCTTGGTATCCCCATGATCCAAGTTTTTCATGGTCGGCAGGAGGTAGTAACTCAGCACGGGGGTAATGGTGACCGAAACAAGCAATGAAGCCAGAGTTGAAACGATGAAGGAAATGCCCAACGGAACAAAGAGCTTTCCCTCCAAGCCGGGCAATGCAAACAACGGAATGAAAACGAGGACGATGATCACCGTGGCATACAAAATGGCAGATCTAACCTCCATTGAGGCTTTCGCTACAACTTCCAACGGATGAAGCCGATGCTGCGGATGTTTTATGCGATCTTCCTTCAACCGTCGCAGAATGTTCTCTACGTCGACCACCGCATCGTCGACCAGACCGCCAATGGCAATGGCCAATCCTCCAAGAGTCATGGTGTTGATAGACAAGCCAAAGTACTTGAATACCAAAGAGGTGATGAAGATGGATACGGGAATCGCTGTCAAGGCGATGATGGTGGGTCGAACCGTACCTAAGAAAAAGAACAAAATCACAGCGACAAAGACGGATGCACCAATCAATTTGCCTTGTAGCGTATTGATGGATGCTTCGATGAAGCTGGCCTGTCTGAATGTGACGCGAGGGGCATCCATGCCAGCTGGCAAGGATGATTTCAAACCTACCAACGCATCCTCAATTGCACGGGTAAGAGCAATCGTGTCTGCTGTGGGTTGTTTCTGAATACCCAAAATAACTGCCGGTTTCCCCTCAAACCCTGCATCACCACGCTTCAACGCTGCAGCAAAAGTAACATCGGCAATTTGACGCAACAAGATTGGCTGCCCATTTTTTGTGGTCAGTGCCAGATTTTTCAGATCATCCAAACGGGAAGTTCGTCCGAGGTTGCGGATCAGGTATTCCCGTCCATTGAGTTCCAAAAAGCCACCGGAGGTATTGGCAGAAAAACCTTTCAGCGCAGCTTCCATTTGATCGTGTGAGATGCCTAACTCAGCCATACGAGCCGTGTTGGGTTGCACCTGAAACTGACGCACCTCGCCACCAATTGGAATAACTTGGGCAACCCCAGAAACCGACAGAAGGCGTGGACGCAAAACCCAGTCTGCGTACTCTCGGACAGCCATAGCTGAAATCTTCTGCGAATCGACTGGAATAGCGATTTGCATGATCTCGCCCATGATCGAGCTGATTGGTCCCATGCGCGGCATTACGCCAGCAGGCATACCGTCTTCCATGGCTGACAGTCGCTCAGATACCAACTGTCTTGCACGGAAAATGTCTGTATCCCATTTGAAAGTCACATATAAAAATGACAACCCGGCTGAAGAAATAGACCGGACGGATTCAACGCTAGGCAAACCGTTCATGGCGGTCTCTAGGGGGAAGGTGATGAGTTGCTCAACTTCCTCTGGCGCCATGCCACCTGATTCGGTCATGATGGTGACCGTGGGCTTGTTCAAATCAGGAAAAACATCCACTGGTGTTTTTGTCAATGTGAATGCGCCGTAGGTCATCAATACGACACTGGCGATGATCACCAGCAATCGATTGGCTAAACTGTTTTCAAGTAACCACTTAAACATATCAACGCACTTGGTTAATCAATGTTGCGCCTTGCGTAGCGATCAAATCGCTCACCTCAAGACCCGATGTAATAGCAACCCGTGTACCGTCCAAGGGTTCAAAAGTGATGGTGCGCGGTGTGAATCGCTCAGCGGCTGTTTTGACCCAAACAATTGGCTGATTGGCAGGGTTCTTCATCAAAGCAGAAACTGGAACAGCCATGCCTTTCACCTTGTCTTTGGTCTGAATCACCACCCTGACTGGCTCACCGAGAGCCAATGCGCTCAGTTCTTCGCCCTGAGCCTTGAAATTCATGGGCAGTGCTTGCTCACGCAGGCTGCGTGCTGCACCTAAAAATTGAAGCGAAATTTGTTGGCCATTCACTGCCATGAACGCCTTGTCCACGCTGGCGATGAGAGCGGTGTCAAAAGCCAAGGCTTCAATTCGCAGGCGTGCTGGGTCCACAATTTCAAACACCAACTCTCGCGCATCGATCACTTGTCCGGCCACCACATTTGCTGAGGCAATCACACCAGAAACGGGAGCCACCAATGGTTCTCGGTGGTTCAGTCCTGTGCTAACTGCCGAGACGCGGCCCGTCAAGCTTTGTAGCTCGCTCTCAGCTGCTTCGATGTCTTTGCGTGGCACGGTATCGGAAAGTTCCTTGAATCGTGCCAGTCGTTTTTCTGCAAGAGATTTAGCTGCTTTGAGTTCTGCCAACTGTGCAAACTGATTGGATTGCTCAATAGGCGCCAGTGAAGACACCAGATAAGCAAGAACATCCCCTTTGCGCACCGCAGTACCGAGATTTGGCAGACCTTTAGGACCGGCTTCGATTCGACCAGCATTGATGGCTTGTACTTTGCCGCCAGCATTGGGGTCCATGCTGACTTTGCCGTTGAGTTCTATGGACTTCGGCAAGTCTGCAACTTCCACTTTGATAGTACGGATTGCCAATTGACGTTGGGCTGGCTTTGGTAAGAAGACGCTGCCATCGGGCAAGCGCTGAGGCCCGTTCATGTTGGGAGTAGCAGATGCACCGCCATGGTCATGGCCTTCACCAGCCCAAGTGCTGGTCACCGGAGATAGGACAGTCAATGCGGCCATCACGACAGTCAGTGTTGAAAGAGTGGTTTTGAAAGTCATTCGGCACCTCCGGTGCGATTAGCTTGATGAGTCTGTAGGCGCTTGCGAATAAAAATCAGCGCCATGAGAGCAGCGGCAGAAAACAAAGCCCAGCTGAGCCACTTTTTCCATCCATTTTTTGAAGCGCTACCTTGTCCATTCAAATCTGAGTGAATGTCCAGCTCCCCAGCCAACAAATCAACTTCTTTGTCGATCGTGACAGTCGCAGTCACGCTGATAACGCCGGGTTTCGGCTCAGCGGGGAGCACAATTTCGAACTCATCTTCACCGTGCTTTTGCGCTACAAATTTAACGCCAGATAAATCCAGCTCAATTTGTGCATCTTTGACAGGCGCATTGGTTTCAAGGCGATCTAAATAGAGAGTGATTTGCTTTCCGTTCAGCACACCGACCAATTCGAGTGCATCTGAAACTGCTGTAAAACGGGGGGTGGAGGGGGCTGATGTGGCTGCCTTGGCATCGCCATGATCGTGCCCTTCCCCTGCCCAACTCAGACTGGAAAGAGCCAAGCCGATGGCCAGTCCAATGGTTCTGATTCCTGATGAAATAGTCATTGAAATTTTCTGTAATGTTGATTGATTCATAGCACACCTTATTGCGGCAATAGTCCAGCGGCTTGACGTAGCGCTGAGATAGACGCAAAGAACTCGATACGACTTAAAGCAGCTTGACGTTGTGCCTCAACGGCTTCTACCTCGATGCGCAGTCGGGTTGGCAAATCGGATTCACCAAGCTGAAACGATTTCTCAAAGAAGGTGCGGGACTCCAAAGCCAATTTGGCTCTGCGCTCCGCCGCTTTGAGTTGAGCCTGTGCAGCATTGACTTTTGCTTGAGCAAAGTGCCACAGGGACTGTGTCCGATCGCGCTCCAAGGTCAATTGCGCTTGGGCTTGTGTTGCTTCAGCTTGGGCGTGAGCTACAACCGCCTCATACCTAGGGCCACCGCCAAACGGAAGTCGAATGCCTATCGTTATTTTTGAGCTGTAGGGATCTGCAAGATTGCCACGATCTCTGGATTTGGCAATCGTGAATTCTGGGTTCGCCCTTGTTCTGGTTGCGGCCAGTGCCATCGCGCGCTCGGCAACATCTGAGCGCGCTTGCAGCTCCATCAATGCAGCATGGTTGCGTGGGTATTCAGCTGAAGGGAGTAACTCTGGGCTATCTGACAAATTTAGCGTTGAAAAACTTGTCGCACCAATCGATGCTTTGATCATCTGAATGGCAAGTTCCAAATTTGCTTGCGCCATGGCATACGCAGACTCAGCCACCGCAACGGCACCTTCAGCTTGGTGTTGATCCGATTGAGCTAAATCACCCGCCTTCACCCGTTTAGAAACATCTTCAGCTAAGCGTTTCGCATTGTTCAATTGATCCGTGGTGACATCTTTTTCGATGCGAGCACGGTGCAAATTCCACCAATCCTCTCGGATTTGTCCGGCAACACGCAGTTGATTTGCTTTAATTTGATGATCTAAAGCGTTGACCTCAGCTTCTGCGAGAGCAGAACTTTTGCTTCGTTGACCGGGGAGCCACATCGGAACTGCGATTGCAATTTGCTGCTCTCGTTCACCCAAATTTCTGCCCCACTGATCAGATTTTGAGTTCAGCTCTACGGCTGCTGGCTCTGGTGTCCATGCTGCAGCTGCACGCTTTTGGGCTTGCAATGCTTGCTGACGAGTCTCTAACGCTTGTGCTTCTGGTTGACGCGCCCAGGTGGTATCAAAAATATCTTTGACGCTCTGAACTGGCCGTGGCTGGTTGGTATTTTGCGCAAATACATGAAAGACACTGCACACTGAAATGGCAGCTACTGCACTCAGGCGCCATTTGAAATTCCATTTTTTGGTTCGGTACATCCGACTCTCCTAGGTTGTGAATAACCATGACATGGAGATCGGTAAGGAAGCTGGATCGACACGCACAGCCGCTTCAGAACTGAAGCTCAGTTCTCAAGAAGTCGGCTGAAGCGGGGATGGATTGAACTAACCTCACCGATCAGGCGAGGTGGTTCCACTGAGGTCGTTCTGGTCGTTCTATTGCAGAACGGAAAAGGAATTCGGCTTGGGTAGCCGTCACGTGCTCGGGGCCTTGTGATGAAGGCATTTGCGTCTGAGTAACCAACGCAGCGCAGCAACCGGCATGGCAACTGGCGCAATCTGTATCACTGCCGTCCAGATTACTTACCTCTGAGGTAGGTGTTTTGGTGTCGGACATGGAGTCGCCAGACTTGTGCTCGTGCTCATGATGACCGGGGTGTTGCGCTTGCGAGCTGACATCGCTTTCATGCTGGCAATAGCCACTCACTGCAGCCCAAGAGAGCTGCAATGGCATAAAGACCAGCAAGAAAATGGCTATCAAGCGACGCATGAGCAGAAGTCTATCAGCAAAGATAGAAGACAAAGATGGTGTTTCGCTGAATGTCCCATCTTCAATGCTGGGTTTTTAAAAGTCTCAGGCCATTGAAAACGACCATCAGACTAGCACCCATGTCGGCAAACACTGCCATCCACATAGTTGCATCGCCAAAAATCGCCAGCGCTAAAAATACGGCCTTGATACCGAGCGCCAAGCTGATGTTTTGCCAAAGCACAGCATGGGTTCGGTTGGATAATCGAATGGTTTCTGGCAGACGGCGCAGGTCATCATTCATCACCACCACATCAGCCGCCTCCATTGCGGTGTGCGTGCCAGCGCCTCCCATGGCAAAACCAATATTAGCTTTTGCCAAGGCAGGTGCATCATTGATGCCGTCACCTGTCATGGCCGTGACGCCAAACCGCTGTTGAAGCTCAGCAATCGCATCTAGTTTGTCTTCTGGCAGCAGGTTGCCTCTAACTTCATCAATCCCTGCTTGCGCTGCTACGGTATGCGCTGTGGCAATGTTGTCACCCGTCAACATCACGGGTGTCACGCCCATGGACTTCAACTCAGCCACCGCTTGTGTGGACGAGGGTTTGATGGTGTCGGCCACAGCACACAAAGCCATCACACGATTGGCATTGGTCAAAATGGTGACGGTTCTTCCCGCTTCTTCATGAACTTTGAGGCGATTCTCAAGTTCGGCAGAGCATTGTTGGCGCTCTTCGATCCAACGATGATTGGCCAACGCATAGGGATGCGCCTCAATGACACCTTGTACGCCACGACCTGCAACTGCTTGAAATTCAGTGACATCTCTTAGGTCTGCGGTGAGACCTTCGGCAATGGCTTTGGACACGGGATGGTCTGAACGAGCAGCAAGACTTTTGGCAATGCTTTGAGTGTTTGCAAAATCTAAGCTTGTATCGATGGGTTCAAACGCCACTAATTTCGGTTTACCTTGTGTGATGGTTCCTGTTTTGTCTAGGGCTACCACCTTGATGCTTCTGGCTTCTTCAAGATAAACACCCCCCTTGATCAAAATGCCTCGACGTGCCCCTGCAGCTAAACCACTGACGACCGTGACTGGGGTGGAAATGACCAAGGCACAAGGGCAAGCAATGACCAAAAGCACCAAGGCTTTGTAGAGCGCTTGAATCCAAGTCCAGTCTGCAAGCCAAGGCATCAGTACAGCCACAGCAACAGCTAAAACAAAGACGGCTGGTGTGTAAATAGTTGCGAATTTATCCACAAACCGTTGGGTTGGGGCACGTGATGCTTGCGCTTGTTCGACGGCGTGGATGATGCGAGTTAAGGTACTGTCCGAGGCCAGTGCCGTGACCCGAATTTCTAGCGATCCTGATTGATTGATGGTGCCTGCATAGACTTCATCACCAGCAGTTTTATCGACTGGCAAGCTTTCACCAGTGACAGGGGCTTGATTGACAGCACTGCTACCTGATTTGACGACGCCGTCTAGGGCGATGCGTTCGCCCGGACGCACACGCACAGTTGCGCCTATTTCAACGGTCTTCACAGGGCACGGCACCCACTGCCCATCAGCTTGCAGAACTTCGGCGTGTTCTGGTGCAAGTGCCAGCAGGCTTTTGATGGCGTTGCGAGCACGGTCGACTGCTCGGGCCTCAATCGCTTCAGCAATGGCATACAGTGCCATCACCATAGCGGCCTCTGGCCATTGTCCGATCAGGAATGCACCTGTGACAGCGACGGTCATGAGTGCGTTCATATTCAAGCGCCCTCGAACCAAAGCAGAAAGACCTTTGCCGTAGACCGAAAAGCCCGCCAAGGCGATCGCACAGGCGGCAAGTGCCATGCCTAGTCCCTTTGAAGTCAAGTCATCTGGCAACGCAAAAGCCAAACCCTCGGCAGCTAAAGACAATATCAAAGCACAAATCAACTTGCCCCATGAGTCCCAAAATCTATGCGAAGCAACGCCTTTTGCATTTGCTTTGTCACGCTCGTCGATCAACGGCTCTGGTTTAAAACCCACTCTGCGAATGGCATCGATAGATTCGGCAACAACTTGTGGATCAGCAGCAATCGTCAATTCGCGAGCAGTCAGATCGAAGCGCAAACTTCGAATACCTTGAATCGCTACTAACGCCTGACGAATTTCCGATTCCTCAGAAGCACAGTCCATATTTGCAATGCGAAAACGCTGATCATCGTTGCTCAAACCAACTGCACTGGGGTGCTCAACAGTGACAGGCATTGAAGCGCAGGTCGTCCCGCATTCGCAGGCTGATTGAGTTTTAGTTTGTTGTACTGGCGCTTTGACTGACATGGCTGTTACTCCTAGTTGGGTAGATTAGAAACCCTATAGCCACTACAGTGTCAAGCGCATAAAATTTGAGCTTCAAATCAGTTCGAAAAGATGCCACATGAAGATCGGTGAACTAGCTAAATCTACCCAAACACAGGTGGAGACGATTCGGTATTACGAGCGAGAAGGGTTGCTACCTTCACCGCTGCGCTCGGAAGGCAACTATCGAATTTATGGCCCCGAACATGCGGCTCGGCTGTCTTTTATCCGGAACTGCAGAAGTCTGGATATGACACTGAACGAAATTCGAACCTTACTGGCTTTCAAGGACGCACAGCAAGGTGACTGCGATGGTGTGAATGAACTGATCGATACACACATGGCGCACGTTGCGTCAAGGATAAAAGAGTTGCGAACACTTGAGCGCCAACTCAAAGAATTACGCGAAACTTGTATGGAAGCGCGGGCAACAAACCAATGCGGCATTCTTGCTGAGTTATCTGCACATCCACGCCAAGCAACTTTGAAATCAAAAAGCGTTTCAGGGCACATTGGTGGATTGCACTCAAAAAGCTTGTAATGTCTGAGATGGACATTAATTGGTCAATACAACTGGACGCGCTGGTCACGTTGCTGGACTGATTGGTCAACATCACTGGAATACGCAGGGCGCACAGCTTTTTCAGCATTTAGGACTCCTTGTAAAAAGTCCTATAGAAACTCTGGTGCCCCCCGGTTCTTACCCCTAAACAGTCACAATGGTGGCGGATCCCTAGGTTTAGTATGAATTACTTTGTGGAACTTATAGGTTTCAATTAACTTTTCTTTCTAAACTTATGAGTTCCATAAAGATTACATAAATGGAACCCATAGGTTAATATATTGGAAGTCTAACGAAACTCATAAGTACCATGGACAAGCAATTTCGTGATCTTCAGCTCCAACAGATGGATGCTTTGCTCGGCACTTGGAAGTCGGCGCAGCTGTGCCCACGACCCAAATCTGGCTGGGTTCGTGCCGTCCGCGAGACTTTGGGAATGTCTGCTGCTGCCTTTGCCAGGAGGCTGGGTATTTCGCATGCAGGCGTGCGCAAGTTGGAGGCATCTGAAGCCTCGGATGTCATCACATTGGCAACCCTTCGCAAGTTGGCACAGGCATTAGACTGCGAGTTGCAGTACGCGCTGGTGCCTAGAACAAGTCTTTCGCAACAGATTCAAGTTCGAGCACATGCCGTTGCGAAAGAACAATTGCAACCGATCGCGCATTCCATGGCGCTTGAAGACCAGGACGTCAATGGCTCCTTAAATAAGCTTCAGTTTGATCTCTCGGTCAGGGATCTGGTCCACGGATCACGCCGAAAATTGTGGTGAGACAAAGACCTATGTTCAGATCCGCCTCAAATTGGAATAAGGCTGACTCGATAGCTGGCTTGTTGCGATTGAAACAAATTATGAGACATTTAAAACTTATCGTGGTATCATCGCAAACCTAGATACAAGACATAACAGGAGCACGCATATGGGAGCAGTACTTGAGCGTAAGGCCTCCGCGTCCCAAGATCGTGGAGCACTGGCAAAGATGGTGATGACTTTGCTGGAGCACTGGAAACTAACAACTGAAGACCAAGCAGCATTGTTAGGTATTGCTTCGAGCAATCGTGCAGCCCTCACGCGCTATCGCAAAGGGGACCCTATTGGAACTAATCGTGATCAGTTCGAAAGAGTAGGTCATTTGCTCGGGATCCACAAAAACTTACGATTGCTTTTTCCGCAAAACCGGGATCTTGCTTATCGGTGGATGTCCACGCGCAACAAAGCATTTAACAACCTGACACCAGTTGATGTGATCAGAGAGTGGGGATTCGCTGGACTCCTGATGGTGCGCGCTTACCTTGACCGCGCTCGTGGCTCCTAATTAGGTTGGGATTCATGAACCATCTCTTTTCGCAACTGAGGTTGGCAGACGTTCATCAAGATGTAATGAGGAACATCGTTTCTATTAGGGATTCACAAAACCTATATGACGACCTGTCAGACGATCCTGATGAATGGACATTGGCACAGCAAGTTGAAGATGAAGTAAAGCCACCTCCGTATCGTTCGAGCACGCCGGTAATTCATCGACCGTTTGAAGATGCAGAGTGGTTCAATGCAATCGCTTGGCCTTTCGATCACTGGCAATCGAGCCGCTTCTCTGACGGATCATTCGGGGTTTGGTATGGCTGTAACTCTGTGGAGGCTTCAGTCTACGAGTCAGCTTATCACTGGTACCGCTGGTTGTTGAGTGATGCCGGGTTCGAGAAGAGCGCTGTCATTGGGGAACGAAAAATTTACTCAGTGACATGCGATGCCGCACTTTTGGACTTTCGTGGACTTGTCGCTGACTTTCCCGAACTGTCCCACAAAACTGATTACTCATACGCCCAATCAGTTGGATCAAGGATTCATCGCGAGGGTCATCCAGGATTGGTTATCCCCTCCGTGCGATACACCGGGGGAGAAAACTACGTTGTTTTCAATCCCGATGTTTTGTCAAATCCAAAATTCAATTGCCAGCTGACTTATCGAGTTGAGGGAAATGACATTATTGTTGAGAAAAATCCCGGCACAACATGGTTGGTTGTTCCAATCGCAGAGCTCTAATTTTTCGGCAAATGTGGCCACCACTTCAGGTTAGCTGCGACATAGCTTCGTGAAGCATCAAACCGGACACAGCTGTTGGTGGGACTGGCTTGTGTACATCGGGGCGTTGAAATCGGCGCTCGGATTCGAATGCTTCGATGTCAATCAATCGGTACATTACTTTGCCGCCAATTTTGAGATAGACTGGTCCAGTGCCATCGCAACGGTAACGTTCGATGGTATGGACTGATTTGTTCCATCTGTTGGCTAGGTCGTTTTGAGTTAGGTGTTTCACGGAATCTGTCATGGTTTTTTCCTTTTTTTTGGGAAGACCATTGACGCGTAGATTCGAGAGAAAAGCCAGTTAATTCGAGAGGTAGCTGCGGAAATTTGTAAGTTATGCACTGCATACGCAACCACCGCTCAAGCAGTATTCAAGTGCTGTTGGTGTGGAATTGAACCAGAGTCCACAATGCACCACCATACACAAGGGCTCGGAAACTCTCCGAGCCCTTTTTCTTTGCTCCAATGACCTGTATCCACGGGCATCCGGCGAGTGACCTTAAGGACGCGACGACTTCACTTTTCCAGAAGGTGAGTTTTT
>Ga0228700_1000332_pt1 | contig 44642 bp, 38 predicted proteins | sample McNCre317_Aug_MG_FD_178019 | JGI IMG/M metagenome (GOLD analysis project Ga0228700, IMG submission 178019) | Freshwater microbial communities from McNutts Creek, Athens, Georgia, United States - 3-17_Aug_MG | ecosystem: Environmental > Aquatic > Freshwater > Creek | place: USA: Georgia...
TCAGCGGGTTTTGCGCTGAATGTAGACATAGTTAAATCCTAAAAGGAGAGTTGGTTTGTAGGGTCCTTTTCCACGGTCGGCGTTCTTCTGTTGAGAACCTCTTAGGTGGGATGTGCTTTTTTCAAAACCTCTGCCGCGGGACCACTCAAACGCTGCAGAGCCAAAGATTATAAGCAAAATAAAGGCTTTGCGGGTTACCATCCCACTTATGTTCAGTTATCGCCACGCTTTTCACGCCGGAAACCACGCCGACGTCCTCAAACACCTCACTTTGATTGCCACTTTGAAGCATTTGATGCACAAAGACGCGGGCATTCAGTTTGTGGACACACACGCGGGCGCTGGCCTGTATCGGTTGGACGGCGACTATGCTGAAAAAAGCGGCGAAGCGGCTGAAGGCATTTTGAAGGTGCTCAACCTCCCAGGCCCTGCCGCCCTGACCGATTACCTAGAGATGGTGGCCAGTTTCAACGCCAAAGGCAGCCACAAGATTTACCCGGGTTCGCCGTTCATCATCCACAAGCTGCTGCGCCACGAAGCGCGCGACCGCTTGAAACTGTTTGAGCTGCACCCCACAGACCACAAATCACTCACAGGCAATGTGCAGCAACTCGAAGCGGGTCGCACGGTCAGCGTCACGCGCGCGGATGGTTTTGAGTCACTCAAGGCCTTGCTGCCCCCGCCCGTGTCGAGCACAGGCTCTCGCCGCACCTGCGTGCTGATTGACCCGAGCTACGAAATCAAGAACGACTACTACCGTGTGATTGACTGCATTCAAGACAGCTTGAAGCGCTTTGCCACTGGCACCTACATCGTGTGGTACCCCATCGTCCCGCGACCTGAAGCGCATGACTTGCCACGCAAGCTCAAAGGTTTGTGCAGTCAAGTTAAAAAACCGTGGTTGCATGCCACCTTGGCGATTGGTCGCGCAACGGGCAGCAAAGACGCCGGCCTGAGCGCCAGCGGCATGTTCATCGTGAATCCACCTTTCACACTGAAACCCTTACTCAACGAAGCGCTGCCCGTGGTGGAAGAAGCCTTGGCACGCGGCCCCGGGCGCGGCTGGGTGGTGGAGTCTGGCGGTTAAGTTGATATCGTCACATGCATAAAAAAAGGCCTCGCACTGCGAGGCCTTTTTGCTTGGAGAAGCGATGGCTTAGAAGCGGTAGCCCACACCCACGCCGACCAAGACGGGGTTGAGCTTGAGAGTACCGTGATCAACGCCATCAACATAGACCTGAGTTTTAAGTTGGACCTTTTTCACATCAAAGTTCAAAGACACTTGCTTAGTCAAAGGAACATCCACGCCAGCTTGAAGCGCAAAACCAATGCTGTTATTGCTTAAAGTAACTTTATTGGTGCCGTTAGTGCTAAGGCTCTCTTTATTGATGAGGGTGTAATTCAATCCTGCGCCGACATAAGGCTTATAACCATTCAAGTCCGTGAAGTGGTATTGCAAAGTCAATGTAGGCGGCAAGTGTTTGAATGTGCCCAAATCGGTCGAGCCAGAATACACGTGTTGCTTTTGTGGCACTGTCAAAATCAACTCAGCGGCAACATTCTTATTGAAGAAGTAGCTCACATCCACCTCGGGGATTGCTTTGTTATCCACATTCAAGTTCGCACTCAAGTTGGTCTGATCATTATTCGCCATATTCAAATTCACAGCGCGCGCACGCACCAACCATGGTGACTCTTGCGCAGCGACAGAACCAGCCACCAACATACCGACAGCAGCGGCGATGAGAATTTTTTTCATTTTTTGCTTCCTTAAACTCGGGTCGATTCCCGTGCTGTTGATTTCACAGCGATGAAGGAAGCAAGACATTGACCCCGGTCAAACCCTTAGGCCAAAGTGTTTGACGAAGATCAAATGGTTCCTCGTTAGACGGTCAAACCAAGGTTTTGACAAATTGACAAGGTCGTCGCGCTTTGGTTCATGCTGTAAAAGTGCAAACTAGGCGCACCGCCCGCCCGCAACTGTTCGCACAAGTCCGTCACCACCTCTAAGCCAAATGCTTTGATCGAGGCCACGTCATCGCCAAACCCCAGCAATCGCGAACGAATCCAACGTGGAATTTCAGCGCCGCACGCATCTGAGAAGCGCAACAACTGTGCGGAGCTGGTGATGGGCATGATGCCGGGCACGATAGGGATGTGCACGCCCAGCTTGTCCGCATCTTCCACAAAACGGAAATACGCATCGCTGTTGTAAAAGTATTGTGTGATGGCCGAGTCAGCCCCCGCGCGCGCCTTGGTGACAAAGGCTTGCAAATCGGCCTCGGCGGATTTGGCTTGCGGGTGAATCTCTGGGTAAGCCGCCACTTCGATGCCAAAGTCGTCCCCTGTTTCAGCGCGAATGAACGCCACCAAATCGCTGGCGTATTGAAACTCACCACCTGCACCATAGCCACTGGGCAAATCACCACGCAAAGCCACCAAGCGCTTGACGCCCATGGCTTTGAATTCGGCCAGCTGTTGGCGCACGCTGTCGCGCGTCGCACCAATGCAAGAGAAGTGCGAGGCGGCGGCCATGCCTTCACCCAAAATTTCTTTCAAGGTTGAAATCGTGCCGGCTTGGGTCGAGCCGCCCGCACCATAGGTGACCGAGCAAAACTGGGGCTTGAGCGGGTACAACGCTTGGCGCACCACGCGCAACTTCTCGGCACCCTCTGGCGTTTTGGGTGGAAAAAACTCAATGCTCAAGCTGTTGTTTGCCGTCATGTCTATCTCACTTGTTGGCGCGTCATGCATGACGCGCACCGATCCAAAATTCTTGATTGCCATCGCCACCTGCAATGGCACTGGGCCAATAGCCCAACACGTTTAAATTCATCGCCGCACAGGCGTCGCGCAACCGCGCCTCCACCTGCACATAACTGGCTTCGTCTTTGACCAAGCCCCCTTTGCCAATGTCACTGGGCTGCAACTCAAACTGCGGCTTGACCAACATCAACAACGCGCCGCCCTGTTTCAACAAAGGCAACAACGCGGGCAATACCAAGGTGAGCGAGATGAACGACAGATCACCCACCACCAAATCAAAACCTTGGCGCGCATCTGGCACACGCGCATCGCTGGCTTCTAGCTCGCGGGCGTTGAGGCGTTCCACGCACACCACCCGTGCATCGTCGCGCAAGCGCGGGTGCAACTGACCATGGCCGACATCCAAGCCCACCACTTGTGAAGCGCCCTGTTGCAGCAAGCAATCGGTGAAGCCGCCCGTGCTTTGCCCCACATCGAGACAACGCAAACCTTGGGCGGACAAGCCGCTGCTGCGCAGCGCGCCTTCTAGTTTCAAACCACCGCGAGACACATAACGTGCCTCGGCGTTGTCCAACAAGCGCAGCTCGCAAGGCAATGGCAGCGCGTCACCATTCTTGGTCACGCGCTGCCAAGGTTGGGTGCCCAATCGCCACTCGACACCTGAGGCAATCAGCCGCTGCGCTTGCGAGCGCGAAGCGGCCAGACCACGGTCAACGAGCAGTTGATCAGCGCGCATGCTTGAAGCTGCGAAGCAGCTTAGTAACGGTACGTGTTGGCTTTGTAGGGGCCGTTCTTAGGCACGCCGATGTAAGCGGCTTGCTCGTCTGTCAATTCGGTCAGCTGAGCGCCAACTTTCTTGAGGTGCAAACGGGCCACTTTTTCGTCGAGGTGCTTGGGCAACACATAGACCTTGCCAGCTTCGTATTGGTCTTGCTTCGTGAACAACTCGATCTGCGCGATCGTTTGGTTCGCAAAGCTGGAGCTCATCACAAAGCTAGGGTGGCCGGTAGCGCAACCCAAGTTCACCAAGCGGCCTTTGGCCAACAGGGTGATCTTTTTGCCATCTGGGAAGATGACGTGGTCGACTTGCGGCTTGATCTCATCCCACTTGCACTTCTCCAACGAAGCCACATCGATTTCGTTGTCGAAGTGACCGATGTTGCAAACGATGGCTTCGTCTTTCATGGCGGCCATGTGCTCGTAGTGAATCACGTTTTTGTTGCCGGTGGCAGACACGAAGATGTCGCACTTGTCAGCCGCGTATTCCATGGTGACCACTTTGTAGCCTTCCATGGCAGCTTGCAATGCATTGATCGGGTCGATCTCGGTCACCCACACTTGGGCGCTCAAGGCGCGCAAGGCTTGGGCAGAACCCTTGCCCACGTCGCCGTAACCAGCCACGCAAGCCACTTTGCCAGCGATCATCACATCGGTCGCGCGCTTGATGGAGTCGACCAAAGATTCGCGGCAGCCATAGAGGTTGTCAAACTTGCTCTTGGTCACAGAGTCGTTCACGTTGATGGCGCGGAACATCAGGCTGCCCTTGGCAGCCATTTCGTTCAAGCGCAACACGCCGGTGGTGGTCTCTTCGGTCACGCCGATGATGTGTGCCCCTTTGCGGCTGTACCACGTGGGGTCCACCGCCAATTTGGCTTTGATGGCGTTGAACAAACAAGTTTCTTCTTCGCTGGTGGGGTTGGCGATCAAAGACGCATCGGTTTCAGCGCGCTTGCCCAAGTGCATCAACAAGGTGGCATCGCCGCCGTCGTCCAAGATCATGTTGGGGCCTTCGCCTTCAGCACCTTTGGCGCCGAATTCAAAAATGCGGTGGGTGTAGTCCCAGTACTCGGCCAACGTTTCGCCTTTGGTGGCGAACACAGGAATGCCAGCTTCAGCGATGGCCGCCGCCGCGTGGTCTTGGGTAGAGAAGATGTTGCAAGAAGCCCAGCGCACATCCGCACCCAAAGACTTCAAAGTTTCGATCAACACCGCCGTTTGAATGGTCATGTGCAAGGAACCCGTGATGCGCGCACCTTTCAACGGTTGCGCTTTCGCGAACTCTTCGCGAATGGCCATCAAACCGGGCATTTCGGTTTCGGCGATTTTGATTTCTTTGCGGCCCCAAGCGGCCAAAGACATGTCGGCCACGATGTAATCGGCGGCGGCGTTGGTTTTAAGAACAGCGTTCATTTGTGAGACTCCAAAAGTTGGCAAAGCCACTAGCGACGCGCGGTCAGCGTCATCTGGGAGTCTGAAGGGATCTTCGAGGAACTCACCGCACGTTGACTAGTGGGTGAGCGCGGTTGGCAGTCCGAGCCTCACCTGTGAATTAGCCCCTTGCGGGCCGACAGGCTGCAGCGCTCCTCGGAATGGCATGTATTTTAAACGAACTCGAAAGACCCCCACTTGGCCACGGGGCCAACGCTATGATTCCCGCCTTGATTTGCCACTTTTAGGCACTCCCTTTTTACAGTGATTCCATGAGCTCTTTCCTGAACGAAGTGCGCCGTCGCCGCACCTTTGCCATCATTTCTCACCCTGACGCGGGCAAAACCACGCTGACCGAAAAGCTGTTGTTGTTCTCGGGTGCGATTCAAATTGCAGGCGCCGTCAAAGGCCGTAAAGCCAGTCGCCACGCCACCTCGGACTGGATGGAAATTGAAAAGCAACGCGGCATCTCGGTGGCCTCGTCGGTCATGCAGATGCTATACCGCGACCACGTCATCAACCTGCTCGACACCCCCGGCCACAAAGACTTCTCGGAAGACACCTACCGTGTGCTGACGGCCGTGGACTCGGCCTTGATGGTGATTGACGCCGCCAACGGTGTGGAAGCACAAACCCGCCGCCTGATTGAGGTGTGCCGCCAGCGTGACACCCCCATCATCACCTTCGTCAACAAGATGGACCGCGAAGTGCGCGACCCCCTCGACATCCTCGACGAAGTCGAACGCGAACTCGGCATGCCCTGTGTGCCCATGACTTGGCCGGTGGGCCAAGGCAAGCTGTTCGGCGGCATCATCAACTTGCGCACGCAAGCCATGACCGTGTTCGATTCTGGCTCCGAGCGTTTGCCACAAGACTTTGAAACCCACCCACTGACCGAGCAAGCCCAACTGGCCGAGCGCTTTGGTTTGGAATGGGCCACCGCCATGGAAAGCATGGAGCTGGCCACGGGCGCCTCGCCCAAGTTCGACAAAGAAGCCTTCTTGGCTGGCAAGCAAACGCCCGTGTTCTTTGGCTCGGGCGTGAACAATTTTGGCGTGATGGAAGTGCTCGACGCCTTGGTCGACCTTGCGCCCTCGCCTCGCCCTCGCTTGAGCCACTTGGTGGTGAACAAGCAAGCGGTGGAAAAAACCATCCAGCCCGAGGACGAAGGTTTTGCCGGTGTGGTGTTCAAGGTACAAGCCAATATGGACGCCAACCACCGCGACCGCATTGCCTTTGTGCGCGTGGCCTCGGGCAAATTCACCCCGGGTATGAAGCTTAAGGTGCAACGCACCGCCAAAGAATTGCGCCCCACCAGCGTGGTGACCTTCATGTCGCAACGCCGCGAAGCGGTGGAAGAAGCGTATGCCGGCGACATCATCGGCTTCACCACCCACGGCGGCGTGCAGCTGGGCGACACCATCACCGACGGGCCCGCTTTGCAATTCACCGGTTTGCCGTTCTTCGCGCCTGAGTTGTTCATGACGGTGATTTTGAAAAACCCCTTGCGCACCAAACAACTGCAACAAGGCTTGGACCAGCTCGGCGAAGAAGGCGCGATTCAGGTGTTCAAACCCGAAGCCGGTGGCGCGATGCTTCTGGGCGCTGTGGGCCAGTTGCAGTTTGAAGTGGTGCAGCACCGCTTGAAAGCCGAGTACGACTGCGATGTGAAGCTAGAGAGCTGCCAGTACACCGGCGCGCGTTGGATCACCGCTGACACGCCTGCGGAGTTGCGTGAGTTCACGTATGCCTACCCGCAACGCATGGCGCTGGATGCCGCCAACACCTTGGCGTATTTGTGCACGTCGCCTTATGACGTGCGGTTGGCGCAGGAACGCTTTCCTAAGATTCATTTCCATCCCCTGCGTGAGCACGCTGGACTTGCACTTTCGACTGCGGGTTGAGTCGTTGCTGTTGTAGTGAAGAGAGGCTCAGTGGCATTGCCCTAAGCTCCTCTTCGCTGCGCTCAGAATGTCGCTACGGGCAACACCACTGAGCCTCTCTTCGCGTTGTACGCATCAGATTCGGATACGGGTGCGGGCACGGAGTCATCCGCACACGCACAAGTGCTGCGGGATAAGCCGTAGCGACATTCTGAGCGCAGCAAAGAGGAGCCTAGGCTTATTCCGCAGCACGCAGCCACGCCAACGAAACAAGCAGCACAACAAAAAAACGTTACGAACGAGCCAACACCGGCTTCAATGCAACCCCCGTGTGCGTCCCCAAAGCCACCACGGCCTCGGGCGTATCCGCCGCCACAATCAAACCACCCCCATCGCCGCCCTCAGGCCCGAGGTCAATGATCCAATCGGCTTCGGCAATCACATCGAGGTCGTGCTCAATCACCACCACGCTGTGCCCGCCATCCACCAAACGGTGCAACACGCGGATGAGCTTGTCCACGTCGGCCATGTGCAAGCCCACCGTGGGCTCGTCCAACACATACAGCGTGTGCGGGGCTTTGTTGCCTCGGCGTGTCACGTCGTCGCGTACTTTGCTGAGCTCGGTGACCAGCTTGATGCGTTGCGCTTCACCACCGCTGAGCGTGGGTGAAGGCTGCCCCAAGGTGAGATAGCCCAAGCCCACGTCTTTGAGCAATTGCAGCGGGTGTGCGATGTTGGGCATGGTGGCGAAAAATTCCACTGCCTCGTCCACTTCCATTTGCAACACATCGCCAATGCTCTTGCCGCGCCAGCTCACCGCCAAGGTCTCGGGGTTGAAGCGTGCGCCATGGCAGGTTTCGCACGGCACTTTCACGTCAGGCAAAAAGCTCATCTCAATCGTGCGCAGGCCTTGGCCTTCACACGTGTGGCAACGACCTTCGCCCGTGTTGAAACTGAAACGCCCGGCACCATAGCCGCGCGCTTTGGCTTCGAGTGTTTCGGCAAACAGTTTGCGAATCGTGTCCCAAAAACCAATGTAGGTCGCAGGGCATGAGCGCGGCGTTTTGCCAATCGGCGTTTGGTCCACCTCCAACACGCGGTCGATGGTTTGATAACCATCCAGCCCCGCGCAGCCCGACCATGCAGGGTGCTTGCCCTCGTCGTCCAACTTGCGTCCTGCTTGCGTCGAACGCTGCGCCACCGCCGCAGCCACGTTGTGCAACAGCACATCGCGCGCCAACGTGGACTTGCCCGAACCCGACACCCCCGTGACCGCGACCAAGCGCTTGAGCGGGATGTCCACACTCACCTCATTCAGGTTGTGCAGCGATGCACCTTCCAGCGACAACCAGTTCAGTTCGGCCTCCGCCACGGCGCGTCGCGCCTGCAAGGGATGCCGCATCGCATGCAGCAAATAACGCCCCGTCTGAGATTCGCTCTGTGAGGTGATGTCGGCCACCGAGCCCTCGCCCATCAAACGTCCGCCGCGCTTGCCCGCACTCGGTCCGATGTCGATGATGTGGTCGGCACGGCGAATGGTGTCTTCGTCATGCTCCACCACCACCAGCGTGTTGCCCTTGTCGCTGAGCAAATGCAGCGCGTTCAACAAAATTTGGTTGTCACGCGCATGCAAGCCAATCGTGGGCTCGTCCAACACATAGCACACGCCTTGCAAGTTGCTGCCCAACTGCGCCGCCAAGCGAATGCGTTGCGCCTCGCCACCGCTGAGCGTGGGCGCGCCACGGTCGAGCGTGAGGTAGTTCAAACCCACTTGCTCTAAGAACTCTAGGCGGCTCTTGATTTCTGGCAACAGGTCGCGTGCGATGTCGGCGTCGCGTCCACTCATCTCGAGCTTCTCCACCCACTTGCGAATCTCGGTCACGCTCAAGCGTGCGATGTCGGTGATGCCCACGCCGGCAAACTTCACGGCACGGGCGGTCGCGTTCAAGCGTGTGCCTTCGCAGGTCGGGCACGCCACATCGACCAAGTCGTCCACATCGGGTTCGGCAAAGGTTTGTTCGCGACCTTTGTCTTTGTCGTCGCGCACCGAATCGTCCAGGACCTTGCGCTGGTCTTTGTTGAGCTTCACGCCTGTGCCCACGCAGTCAGGGCACCAGCCGTGCTTGCTGTTGTAAGAGAACAAGCGCGGGTCCAACTCGGCATACGAGGTGTCGCACACCGGGCAGGCGCGTTTGGTGGAGTACACATCCAAGCGGCCAATGCTGTTGGTGTCGGCGCCTGCTTCCATGGCTTCACGCAAACCGTCGAGTTGGCTCAACACATGCACCACGCCTTTGCCGTGTTCGAGGGCCGTCGTCAGTGCTTGACGCAATGCCGCTTCGTTTTGCGCGGACACCTCCAAGCTGGCCACGGGCAATTCAATGGTGTGTTCTTTGAAACGGTCCAAACGTGGGAAGCCATTGGTTGGCAAAAAGTGGCCATCCACACGCAAGTGTGTGTAGCCGCGCGGACGCGCCCAATCGGCCAGCTCGGTGTAGACGCCTTTGCGGTTCATCACCAAGGGGCTCATGAGGCCAATGTGTTGGCCTTTGAACTCACGCATCAGCTGCGCAGCAATGCGCTCAGCCGTTTGCGGCTGCACCGCCGCACCATCGTGCGTGCAATGTTGCGTGCCGAGCTTGACGTAGAGCAAGCGCAAGAAGTGCCACACCTCGGTGGTCGTGCCCACGGTGGACTTGCGACCGCCACGGCTCAAGCGCTGCTCAATCGCCACCGTGGGTGGAATGCCATACACCGCATCCACTTCCGGGCGGCCCGCAGGCTGCACGATGCTGCGCGCATAGGCATTGAGACTTTCCAAATAACGGCGTTGACCTTCGTTGAACAAAATATCAAACGCGAGCGTGGACTTGCCCGAGCCCGACACACCGGTGATGACGTTGAACTTGCCGCGCGGAATATCCACGCTGAGGTGTTTGAGGTTGTGCTCTTTGGCATTGATGATTTGAATCGCACCATCCCCCGCCGATGTGCCACGTGCGGCCTTTGCCAACCGAGCCGTGTCTTCAGCCGCCAACAAACCGGCGGATGCTTTGACGTCATCCAATTCATACACCACGCCCATCGACGCCGCGTAATCGCGCAAAGCTTTGCCCGTGTGCGAGGTGGGGTGCAGGCGCACGTCTTCTGGCGTGCCTTCGGCGACCAGCAAGCCACCGGCGTCACCCCCTTCGGGGCCAAGGTCGATCAACCAGTCGCTGGCACGGATGACGTCGAGGTTGTGTTCAATGACGATGAGCGAGTTGCCGTCTTCCAACAAGCGACGCATGGCGCGCATGAGTTTGGCGATGTCGTCAAAGTGCAGGCCGGTGGTGGGTTCGTCAAACAAGAACAGCACGCCTTTTTTGGCGAGCGATTGTTTGCTGGATGTTTTGGCTTTGGCGGCTTCAGCCAAGAAGCCTGCCAATTTCAAACGCTGCGCTTCGCCGCCACTCAAGGTGGGCACGGGCTGACCCAGCTTCACATAGTCCAAGCCCACGTCCACGATCGGTTGCAAGGTGCGCACCACCTCTCGGTCATTCGCAAAAATCTCCAGTGCCTCGCCAACGGTCAACTCAAGCACATCCGCCACGTTGAGGAAGACGCTGGTTGTCGCTGGGGCAGCACTGCCTTGCTCCTCTTCGCTTTGCTCAGAATGTCGCTGCGTCAGCACTGCCCCAGCGCCCACCAGCTTTTTGCGCTCGATGCGAACCTCTAGGATTTCAGGTCTGTAACGTTGACCGTTGCAATCTTGGCAACGCAAATACACGTCGCTCAAGAACTGCATTTCGACGTGCTCAAAGCCTGAACCACCGCAGGTGGGGCAACGGCCATCGCCGCTGTTGAAGCTGAATTTGGAGGCGGTGTAGCCACGCTGTTTGGACAACGGTGCCACCGCAAAGATTTCGCGCACGGCATCCCACGCGCCGACGTAGCTGGCAGGGTTGGAGCGTGCGGTTTTGCCGATAGGGGATTGGTCCACAAACACCACATCGCTGAGGTAGTCCGCGCCGAGCAAGCGGTCGTGTGCGCCTGGTGTTTCGGTGGCGCGGCCATAGTGGCGCAGCAAGGCAGGGGTGAGCACGTCTTGGATGAGGGTGGACTTGCCCGAACCGCTGACACCCGTGATACACACCAAGCGCTGCAGGGGGAACTCGATGCTCAAGTTTTGCAGGTTGTGCTCGCGGGCGCCTTCCAAAATCAGGCGTGGGGTGTTGTCGGTCACCAAACGCTTCAACCCTAAGCCAATGGTTTTGCGCGCGCCCAAATAGGCGCCCGTCAAGGTATCCGCGGACTTCAAGGCTTCGGTGGTGCCGTCAAACACAATTTGCCCCCCCTTGACACCGGGGCCCGGGCCCATGTCGATGATGCGGTCGGCGCACAGCATGACCGCGGGGTCGTGCTCCACCACCACCAAGGTGTTGCCCGCATTGCGCAAACGCAGCATGGCCTCGTTGATGCGGTTCATGTCACGCGGGTGCAAACCGATGCTGGGCTCGTCCAACACAAACAAGGTGTTGACCAACGAGGTGCCCAAGGCGGTGGTGAGGTTGATGCGTTGCACTTCACCGCCGCTGAGCGTGCGGCTTTGTCGGTCGAGGGTGAGGTAGCCAATGCCCACATCGCTGAGGTATTTCAGGCGTGTGCGGATTTCGTCCATCAACAAATGCAAGGCTTGCGCATCCGCACCCGCGACGTCCACTTGCGTGCTGTTGAAAAACTGGTGCAGCTTGTCGATGGGCAAGAGCATCAAGTCATGCAAGCACAGGCCGGGCATGGCTTCGAGTTGCGCACGGGTCCATTGCACACCTTGCGGCATGAAACGTTTGGCAGGCGGCAGCACTGCATCGGCGTGTTCTTTGGTGCCAATGCGCCACAACAAGCTGTCGGTTTTCAAACGCGCGCCCGCACACGTGCCACACGGGGTGTAGCTGCGGTACTTGGACAGCAACACGCGGATGTGCATCTTGTAGGCCTTGCTCTCCAAATACTCAAAGAAGCGCTTGATGCCGTACCACTGGTGGTTCCACTTGCCTTTCCACAAAGGCGAGCCGTGGATAACCCAGTCTTTGTGCTCTTGACTCAGCTTGTACCAAGGTGTGTCACGCGGAATGCCCTCGGCTTCGGCGTGGCGCATGAGGTCTTCTTGCGTCTCCACCCACGCTGGGGTTTGGATGGTTTTGATGGCGCCCGCACGCAAGGTGAGTTTGTCGTTGGGAATCACCAGTCCGTAGTCCACCCCAATCACGCGACCAAAGCCACGGCAGGTGTCGCAGGCACCGACGGCGGAGTTGAACGAGAACATCGACGGGATGGGGTCGCTGTAACGCAGGTCACTGTCGGGGCAATGCAGGCCGGTGGAGAAGCGCCACAGCTCAGGCGTGGCCTCTGCGTCTAACGACCAATACACATTCAAGCGACCGCCCCCACGTTTGATGGCCAGCTCAATCGCTTCCACCACACGGGCTTGTTCGGTGCTGCCCAACTTGAAGCGGTCGGCCACCACGTCCAGCAATTTGCGGGGGCCGGTGGGCGTGGCCACTTCGCGCTCAGCATGGATGCGTGTGAAGCCACTCGCACTCAGCCACTGCTCGACTTCAGCCGCCGTGGTGTTGGCGGGCAACTCCACGGGGAAGGTCATGATGAGGCGGGGGTCTTGCGGTTGCGCTGCGCAGCGGCGTTGCAGCTCGGCATAAATGGTTTGCGGTGTGTCGTGCTGTACGGGCTGTGCGGTTTGGCGGTCAAACAAATGGCCGGCGCGTGCGATGAGCAACTTCAAATGGTCATTCAGCTCGGTCATCGTGCCCACGGTGGAGCGTGAGCTGCGCACGGGGTTGGTTTGGTCAATCGCAATCGCGGGGGGCACACCTTCCACCTTGTCGACGGCGGGGCGGTCCATGCGGTCTAAGAACTGCCGGGCGTAGGCGCTGAAAGTCTCGACGTAGCGGCGCTGCCCCTCGGCATACAAAGTGTCAAACACCAAACTCGATTTGCCCGAGCCACTGGGGCCGGTGACGACGGTCAGTTCGCCGGTGCGAATGTCGAGGTCTAAGTTTTTGAGGTTGTGTTGGCGTGCGCCACGGATACGGATGGTGCCTGTCATGGCGGGACCTTTTGAAGTGTGGCGAATATTCTAGAGATTCGCGCAGGCCCGCATGCACGTCAGGGCATTGCCACACATAAGCATTCAATTGCTGGCACAAAGCAAAACGCCACGGACCAGCCGTGGCGTTTAAAACAACTAAATAACGAGGCGTTACTTGGCGGCGGAGGCATCAGACGCGACGGCTGAGGCGGCCTCTGCGGGGGCATGCACGGCTTCATCGCCATGCTTCTCGCCACTCATGTCTAAACTGTTGCCGCCCTTGAGAATGACAAACATCGCCAATGCGGCAAAGAGGACGAAACCCACAAAAATTTTCAACATTTTTCATCTCCGAAATCAGTAAAAAGCCCTCCGCGGGGGAGGGCTTGAATGTAGCACCCAGGTGTGCCTGAGTGGCGGACTGCTTAGTCGTGTTGGTAGATATCGACGTCTTTGGTTTCTTTCACAAAGATCATGCCAATCACAAAGGTCATGCCCGCAATGATGATGGGGTACCACAAACCGTTATACATATTGCCGGTCTGCGCCACGATCGCAAAAGCAGTGGTGGGCAGCAAGCCTCCGAACCAGCCGTTACCGATGTGATACGGCAAAGACATGGAGGTGTAACGGATGCGTGTGGGGAACATTTCCACCAACATCGCCGCGATGGGGCCATACACCATGGTCACCAAAATCACCAAGTACGTGAGGATGATGGTGATCTTGACTTGGTCCACCTTGGCTGGATCAGCTTTGGCGGGATAGCCCGCGTCTTTCAAAGCATCAGACACCGCCTTTTTGAACTCGGCCGCTTTGGTTTTGGCCTCATCAGCAGGCAAACCTTTGGAGCTGTAGCTGGCAATTTCTGTTTCACCAATCTTGATGGTGGCAGGTGCACCGGCAGCGCCAGCGGCGTTTTCGTAGCTCACCGAGCTAGACGCCAACACCTGCTTGGCGATGTCGCATGAGCTGGTGAACTTGACCGTGCCCGTTGGGTTGAACTGGAATGAGCACTCCGCCGCATCGGCGGTGACCACCACTTTGTTCTTTTGTTGCGCAGCGTACAAGTCGGGGTTCGCAGCCTTGGTCAGCGCTTCGAACACCGGGAAGTACGTCAACACCGCCAACAAGCAACCCAACATGATGATGGGCTTGCGGCCAATCTTGTCAGACAGCGAGCCGAACACAATGAAGAACGGCGTGCCGATGAGCAACGACACGGCCACCAAGATGTTGGCCGTTGCGCCGTCCACTTTCAAGGCTTGTGTCAAGAAGAACAAGGCATAGAACTGGCCTGAGTACCACACCACCGCTTGACCCGCAGTCAACCCGACGAGCGCCAAGATGACGATCTTCAGATTTTTCCATTGGCCGAAAGATTCGGTCAACGGTGCCTTGGAGGTTTTGCCTTCCGATTTCATTTTTTGGAAAGCGGGTGATTCGTTCATCGACAAACGGATGTAGACCGACACGGCCAACAACGCGATCGACACAATGAACGGCACGCGCCAGCCCCACTCAGCGAACGCCGCTTCACCAATGGCGGTACGGGTGCCCAAGATCACCATCAAAGACAGGAACAAACCCAGAGTCGCGGTGGTTTGAATCCATGAGGTGTAAGCCCCACGCTTGTCGTGCGGTGCGTGCTCAGCCACATACGTGGCAGCGCCGCCGTACTCACCCCCCAATGCCAGACCTTGCAGCAAACGCAAGCAGATCAAGATGACGGGGGCCGCCACACCAATGCTGGCGTAGTTAGGCAAGATGCCCACGATGAAGGTGGACAAACCCATGATGAGGATGGTCACCAAAAAGGTGTATTTGCGGCCAATCATGTCGCCCAAGCGGCCGAAGAAGATCGCACCGAAGGGACGCACGATGAAACCAGCCGCGAACGCCAACAGCGCAAAGATGAACGCCGAGCCTTCATCCAAACCACTGAAAAACTGCTTCGCGATGATGGCAGCCAATGAGCCGTACAAGTAAAAGTCGTACCACTCGAACACGGTCCCCAAAGAAGAGGCAAAGATCACCTTCTTCTCTTCCGCCGACATCGGGCGATCTACATCTAGTGTTGCCATATTTGCTGTCTCCTTAAGCTTTTGGTTGCAGTTACTTTGCCAGAAACTGTGCGGCGACTATCTGTGTACTTGCTGACCGATTTCTGACACCCCTGCCAGCGGTGATGGCTCTTCATAAAAATGAGGATCAAACTATGCCAATCAGCGTAGTGGTTTACCCACGAAGTCTTTAATTTGCACAGCAGGTCTAGGGTTTTCCATAGGTATTTGCGTAAGAAGTTGGTCAGTACCCATTCACACAATGGCTTGGTCAATGAAGGCGTCATCCTTCTTGCATTTCTTAATAACCCAAACGGGAGATAAACAATGAGTGATCCAGTGGTCGACAAGATCCAGAACCACCCGAAATACAAAGAACTGCGCGCCAAGCGCGGTGGCTTCGGCTGGTTCCTCGCCGTGTTGATGTTGGTCGTGTACTACGGCTACATCGCATTGATTGCATTTAACAAACCTTTCCTCGCACAACCCATCGGCGCAGGCGTCACCACCGTGGGTATTCCTCTGGGCATGGGCGTGATCATTTTCACCATCGTGATCACCGGCATCTACGTGAGCCGCGCCAACAGCGAATACGACACGTTGACCAAGGAAATCTTGGAGGACGCTACAAAATGAAAAAAATCTCCACACTCTTAGGCGCATTCTTGGCGCTGGCTGCAGGCACCGCCTTCGCAGCAGGTGGCGACTTGGGTCAAACCACCAAGCAAGCCACCAACTGGACCGCCATCATCATGTTCGGTGCGTTCGTCATTGCCACCTTGGGCATCACGAAATGGGCGGCGGCTAAAACCAAATCCGCGGCGGACTTCTACACCGCCGGTGGCGGCATCACCGGCTTCCAAAACGGTTTGGCGATTGCGGGCGACTACATGTCTGCTGCGTCATTCCTCGGCATTTCCGCGGCTGTGATGGCATCGGGCTATGACGGTTTGATCTACTCCATCGGCTTCCTTGTCGGCTGGCCTGTGATCACCTTCTTGATGGCCGAACGTCTGCGCAACTTGGGTAAATTCACCTTTGCTGACGTGGCAGGCTACCGCTTCGCTCAAACCCCCATCCGCGCCTTTGCGGCTTCTGGCACCTTGGTGGTGGTGGCTTTCTATTTGATCGCTCAAATGGTTGGCGCCGGCTCACTGATCAAGCTGTTGTTCGGCTTGGACTACTGGATCGCGGTGGTGCTGGTGGGCGCGTTGATGATGGTGTACGTGTTGTTCGGCGGTATGACTGCCACAACTTGGGTGCAAATCATCAAAGCCATCATGCTGCTCGCCGGTGTGACCTTCATGGCCTTCATGGTCTTGGCGCAATTCGGTTTCAGCCCTGAGGCCTTGTTCGCCAAAGGCGTTGAAGTGAAAACAGCTTTGGCTGGCACGGCGAAAGAGGCCGCCATTGCCGCAGCGACCGCATCTGCCGCGGCGGCTGCCACACCAGAAGCCGCTGCCGCTGCTTCTGCCGCCTTGGACAAAGCCAATGCCACCGACCCAGCACAAGTGGGCATGTCCATCATGGGCCCTGGCGGCTTCATCAAGGACCCCATCTCTGCCATCTCTTTCGGTATGGCGTTGATGTTCGGTACGGCAGGTCTGCCACACATCTTGATGCGCTTCTTCACGGTGCCTGATGCCAAAGAAGCGCGTAAATCTGTGTTCTGGGCGACCACCTGGATTGGCTACTTCTACGTGTTGATCTTCATCATCGGTTTTGGTGCCATCACCTTGGTGATGACCAACCCTGAATTGAACGCACAACTCAAAGCCGGTGGCGCCAACATGGCGGCGGTGCTGGTGGCGAAGGCTGTTGGCGGCGACGTGTTCTTTGGCTTCATCTCTGCGGTGGCCTTTGCGACCATCTTGGCTGTGGTGGCCGGTTTGACCTTGTCTGGCGCATCGGCGGTGTCACACGACTTGTACGCCACGGTGTTCAAAGAAGGCAAAGCTGACAGCGCATCTGAGCTGCGCGTGTCTCGCATCACGACCATCGCCCTCGGCGTGATCGCGGTGGTGCTGGGCATCGCATTCGAAAAGCAAAACATCGCCTTCATGGTGGCGTTGGCTTTCGCGATTGCCGCGTCTGCGAACTTCCCCGTGTTGTTCATGTCTGTGCTGTGGAAAGACTGCACGACCAAAGGCGCCGTGATCGGTGGCTTCTTGGGCCTGGTTTCTTCCGTGGGCCTGACCGTGGTGTCGCCTGCCGTGTGGGAAGCCACATTGGGCTACCCCAAAGGTTCGGCCTGGTTCCAGTACAGCTCGCCAGCGTTGTTCTCGATGACCATCGGCTTCGTGGGTGTGTGGTTGTTCTCCATCTTGGACAACAGCGAACAAGCCAAGAAAGAGCGCGCAGCTTTCGCCGCACAACAAGTGCGTTCGGAGACTGGCTTCGGAGCTTCTGGCGCATCAGGTCACTAAGACCTTTGACACTGAGTCCTTCGGGACTCAGTTCTCTGAAAACCGAGCCTGCGTGCTCGGTTTTTTTGTGCCTCTCCCACCTCGCACATCAACGAAGGGACGTTGAACCTCAACCGCCCTTCAGCTGACGCAACTTGATGAAGGCCATGGCCGCCATCACCGCGTCGTTCAACGCATCGTGCGCCTCACGCACGGGCAAGTCCAAATCCGACATCAAGGTGGCAAAGCGCAAATCGATGTTGGGATTGGTTTGCTGCTCATACGGCAACATCTGACGGAATTTGTAGTCGTAATACATCGCCGAGACTTCGATTTTTTCTTGCGGCAAGCCTTGCCCCAAAAGCGGCCAAATGGCTTTGTTGAGCATGGCCACATCGAACTCTAAAAAATACCCCACCAAAGGGCGACTGCCAATGAAGCGCATGAGTTGCTTCATCGCATCATCCACGGGCAACCCTTGGGCCACATCTTGCTCGCGCAAACGGTGAATGCGCACGCTGTCCGCGGACACACCACGCTCGGGCCGAACCAGCACCTCAAAGCGCTCGCTGGTCATGATTTTGTTGCCCACCACACGCACGGCACCAATCGAAATGATTTCGTCCGTGCCCACATTCAAGCCGGTGGTTTCGCAATCGAGCGACACCCACTCATTGGGCGGTGGCCGATCAAACATGAAGCGAAACTCGGGCAAGCCCAAGTGATAAATCAACCACCCGCGCTTGAGCCGGCGCCACCACTTTTGAGGAGAAATCAGCGACCGCATCAAAGGTTATCGAGTTTGAAGCGGCTGCGCAGCAAGCCTTTGAAATGTTTGACCACCCCTAACGCGTCTTTGAGCAAATCGCGATCGAGGGTGGAAAGCTTGGCCACATTCACCAAGCCCGACACCTCGCGTTGCGTTTCCATTTCGGTCACGCCCGCTTTGAGCTTCAGGCCCATCAAGAAATGCAAGCTTTGTGTGAGGTCGGCCCCCAGCGCGGGTGTGATGACGTTCTTCGCCACCAACGCCTCAATGCGCGCTGTGGTGCCCGTCTCTTGCAAATGCTCAGCCAACGCCAAGCTGCGCACCCCATGCACCAAGGGAAAGATGCCTTCCTTTTTCAGATGCAACCCTTGTTGGTCGTCCAACCCCAGCAAACGGTTCCACCAACCGCTGCTGTTGCCAAAGGCATCAATCGCTGCGGCAAAGCGTGCCAGCATGGCATCGTGGTCGGTGGCCAAGCGTTGCAAAACTTGCTGCGCATCTTGCAAAAGTCGTGCATCGCCACACACGGGATGCGCGTCTAAGAAGATGGCCAGATTCATCAAACTGTCGGCATTGGGCATCAACAACCATTGCTTCACCATCTGCCCAAAGTCATACGCGGTTTTGCGCCACATCGGGTTGTTCACCATGATGTGCCCCGGGCACTCGGGATAACCAAATGCAGACAAGGCTTGCGAGAACGATTGACAAATGGCCTCTAAGTTTTCAGGAGGGGTGTAGCCATCACGCAAGAGGAGGCCGTTGTCTTGGTCCGTCTTGAGCAACTGCTCGCCACGCCCTTCACTGCCCATGACAAACAAGCAACTGTTGGCCACCAAATCTGCGGGTGCAATCAGTTGCCAAGCGCGCTCAAACAAACGCGCATTCAAATCTTGCACCAAGCGCGCAATCAAACTCACACGCGTCCCACTGCGGTACAGCGTGGTGACCATGCGGGTGATTTGCGCCGCCGCTTGTGCCAAGCCCTCGATGTCGGTCGCCGCTTCCACTTGCACCGCAATCAGGTGCGAATGGTTCGACAAGAAGCTGAACAAGTCCAAGGCTTCCAGCACGCCCACCACGTGCTGGCCATCCATCACCACCAAACGGTGCACGCGATGGCGTTGCAACAACGCCAACGCATCGCCCACCTGATCGTCTGGGCGAACAGAGATGAGCTGGAAACTGGCCAACTCGCCTACGCGTTGCTGATGGAGCGGCGTGCCATTCAAAATCGCGCGTTGCAAGGTGGACGCGGTGAACACACCGAAACGTGGGGGTGATGTGCTGTCATCACGCACCAACACACACTTGGTGCGCTGCACCTGCATCACGTGCACCGCAGACACCACATCGGCATCCATGCTCACAAAATACGCAGGACGCACAAACGCTTCCTCTACACGCGAGAGCGTGAGCGACTGCAACTCGTGCTGGCTTTGCCGCTGTGACAGGGCGGTGAGCTTGTTGCTCAAGTCAGAAAACAACAACGCGCCAAACGTGGCATTGCTCGCAATCAACTCGGTCACGGTTTGACGCGCCAGCTGATAGGCCACCACCTCTTCTTGCGCCACGAATTTGTTGCTGGTTTTACCGGCCACCAACCCACGACCGTCAAACGTGTCGTCAGGGCCATAGGTGGTGATCACCTCATCGCCGTCGTACTGCGTGACAAACCCTTTGATGATGACGAACAAATGGGTGGGCACGGTGCCCACATCCAAAATGGCCTCCCCCTCGGGGTAATAAACGACGTCCACACTGTCGCGCACCAAGCGTTGTTGGTCGGGCGTTAAGCAGTCAAACGGAGAGGCAGTGAAGTTGAAAGCGTTGGGCATAAGGCAGGGTCAGGGCAATACCCTGATTCAACGCCTCACGCCTTGCTGGATGCTTGCAGCGTCATGCCAGGTCGAATCGAACCATGGATCGCCATCCAAGTAGGCGCGCATCATGGGCAAGGCATCCAAGCCCCAAAACACCTTGTCGTCGACACAAAAAGTCGGGACACCGAACACGCCACGCGCAATGGCTTCTTCGGTGTTGGCTTTGAGCTGCGCTTTCACCTCGGGGGCCTCCACCGAGCGCTGAGGTGACAGCTGCTGCGTGAGGGCTTGCAAACGCGTCGCATCATCGGCCGCAGCCCCTCCTTGCCACACATGCTTGAAGAGGGTTTCGCACACATAGCGGTTGGGCTCGCCCTCGGCACTGCAGGCCACCGCCAAACGCAACAAGGCCAATGGGTTGAAGGGGTGCGACTGCGGCATGTTCAAAGTCACCCCCAGTTGCTTGGCTTGCCACAACACTTGGCGATAGGTCCACTCACGTTTGCCCGCAATTTCTGCAGGCCCCAGTTGGCCATGGTGTTTGAGCATCGCCGCAAACAACACCGGCTTGTAGACCATGCGATGGCTCACGCCCATCAAGCTTTGGGGCAAGGCCTCGAAAGCGAGGTACGCGTAAGGGGAGATGAAGTCGAGGTAGCAGGTGATGGTTTTCATGACAGACATCTTTCAGGTGTTCAAGGCACCACAACGCAACGGCGACTCATGTCGCCGCGTGTGCCGCCAAACGGTGGCCAATCTGCTGCCACACCGCGCGCTTGTCGTCGGCATTGCGCTGAGCCCAGCCGCCGATTTCGTCAAGCGTGCGCCAACACCCTTCGCAATACGTGGTGTCGTCCGACATGCGACAAATCGAGATACAGGGAGATGGCGGCACATCCGCGCTTTGCAGCACCCGTTTGGTCTGCGCTGCCAAGCGCAGGTCTGAGGGCTTGAGGCCTTGCGGCTTGGGGGTGAGTTCACTTCCACACATGGGTTGCATTGTCAGCGAACGCCGAAGCTCAAACGCCGCGCTTGTTCAAAACCGCGCGTGACACGAGGGAGTTGGGCTTGCGGCCCAACGCCTCGCTGATGAACACACCCGCATCAATGAGCCTGTCAAGGTCAATCCCGGTCTCAATGCCCATGCCTTGCATCATGTACACCACGTCTTCAGTGGCCACGTTGCCCGTAGCACCTTTGGCATACGGGCAGCCCCCCAGGCCAGCCACAGACGATTGGAAGTTCCACACGCCCATTTGCAACGCGGCCAAGGTGTTGACCAAGGCTTGGCCATAGGTGTCGTGGAAATGGCCCGACACGTCGTTGAGCGCATAGTGTTTGAGCGTGGCCGCCATGGCCGCTTGCACCTTGCGTGGGGTGCCCACACCAATGGTGTCTGCCACGTCCACGCGCTGAATGCCAATGCCCTTCATCAACCCGGCCAAATACCCCACACGCTCTGGCGCAACCTCCCCTTCGTAGGGGCAACCCACGGTGCAACTCATCGCACCACGCACGGCAATGCCTGCATCACGTGCGGCCTTGACCACGGGGGCGAATCGCTCAATGCTTTCGGCAATCGAGCAGTTGATGTTCTTTTGGCTAAACGCTTCGCTGGCCGCACCAAACACCACGATTTCGTCAGGCTTGGTTTTCAACGCGGCTTCAAAGCCTTGTAAATTGGGCGTGAGGACCGAGTAGCGCACACCAGGTTGGCGGTGAATGCCCGCCATCACCTCGGCGTTGTCGGCCATTTGCGGCACCCATTTGGGCGACACAAAACTGGTGACTTCAATCTCATTCAAACCCGCCGCTTGCAAGCGATGCACCAGCTCCACCTTGACGGCGGCAGGCACAGGCTGCTTTTCGTTTTGCAGGCCGTCACGCGGCCCCACATCAATCAAACGCACACGATGCGGCAAAGAATTCAACATGGTCACACTTTCAATTTCAAAAGCTCTTCACCTTCGGCCACTTGGTCCCCCGGCGCGTAGAGCAGTTCCAACACTTCACCATCCGCAGGCGCGGCAATGGTGTGCTCCATTTTCATCGCTTCCATGACCGCCAGCGGCTGACCGGCCTTGACTTTGTCACCTGCGGCAACCGCAAACGACACCACCTTGCCGGGCATGGGCGCGGTCAAGCGGCCCCCCGCCTCTTGCGCTTCGCCCGCATGGGCCAAGGCATCGACCACGGTGATGCGTGTGGCGCCTTGTGGCGCAAACACATGGGCCACGTCCTCGTGGCCTTGCACCTCATGGAACACCTGCACACGGGCGTGTTGCCCCGCAAAGCTGATGTGCAAGGCATCGCCGTCTTCGCGATAGGCCAAGGTGCCATTCACATCGCCATCCGCATCGGCCACGCACAGCTGCAAACCACCGTCGTGCGCGTAGGTCAACACCGCTGAATAAGACGCACCATGGAACACAAAACCAAAGTTGCGCGTGGCCACGCCATACGCACGCCAGCCGTCGCGGCGGCTGAAGGGGTCATGGCCTGTCAAGGCTTGCTCGCAGTGCAAGGTGTTGGCCACCACCGATGCCGCAGTGAGCGCGAGGCCCAAAGGCTCTTGCGCAAACAAGGCTTGTTCTTCGCGTTGAATCAGCGCGGTGTCGAGCTTGGCCGTGGCAAACGAATCGGTGCGGATGATGTGACGCAAGAACTGCACATTGGTGGTCAAGCCCACGATGCGGGTTTGAGACAGGGCTTCATCCAAACGCGCCAGCGCTTGTTCGCGGGTGTCGCCATGCACGATGAGCTTGGCCACCATGGAGTCGTAAAACGGGCTGATGCTGTCGCCCTCGCGCACACCGTCGTCAATGCGAACCGCGACGCCTGTGCCGCCCGTGTTCGGGATTTCAAAGCTACTGCATTGGGGCTTGCGGTACACCGCCAAAGTGCCAGTGGCGGGCAAGAAGTTGTTGTCGGGGTTCTCCGCGCAAATGCGCGCTTCGATGGCATGGCCGTGAATGCGCAAATCGCTTTGCTGCAAAGGCAGCGGCTCGCCACTGGCCACGCGCAATTGCCACTCCACCAAGTCGAGGCCGGTGATGGCTTCGGTCACCGGATGCTCCACCTGCAAACGGGTGTTCATCTCCATGAAGAAAAACTTCATCGACTCGGGCTTGTCATACGCCGTTTGCTCGACGATGAATTCCACCGTACCGGCGCCCACATAGTTCACCGCCTTGGCGGCGGCCACAGCGGCTTCACCCATTTGCTTTCGCAAGGCGTCGGTCATGCCGGGCGCGGGCGCTTCTTCCAACACTTTTTGGTGGCGGCGTTGCACCGAACAATCGCGCTCAAACAAGTACACGCAGTTGCCATGGGTGTCGCCAAACACTTGGATCTCAATGTGGCGTGGGCGTTGCACGTATTTTTCAATCAACACCGCATCGTCGCCAAAGCTGTTGATGGCTTCGCGTTTGCAACTGGCCAGCGCATCGGCAAACTCGGCGCTGCTGTTGACCACGCGCATGCCTTTACCGCCGCCGCCTGCGCTGGCCTTGATGAGTGCGGGGTAGCCAATGCGGTCGGCTTCGCGTTGCAGCAAGGCGGGGTCTTGGTCCGCCGCGTGGTAGCCGGGCACCAAGGGCACACCGGCTTTTTCCATGAGTTGTTTGGATTCGGCTTTCAAACCCATCGCCAAAATGGCGGAAGCGGGCGGGCCAATGAACACCAGGCCTGCAGCGGCACAGGCTTTGGCGAAGTCTTCGTTCTCGCTCAAAAAGCCGTAGCCAGGATGCACCGCTTGCGCGCCCGTGTCTTGAGCGGCTTGCAAGATGCGCTCCCAGCGCAAGTAGCTGTCTTTGGGGGCACTGCCACCAATGTGCACGGCCTCGTCGCACACCTGCACATGCTTGGCTTGCGCGTCGGCATCTGAGTACACAGCCACGGTTTTGATGCCCATGCGCTTTGCAGTGGCCGCGACTCGGCAAGCGATTTCGCCACGGTTGGCAATCAATATCTTTTTAAACATGCTGAACTCCCGTTTCGAAATCGCCTACGCACGCTTCGCGTGCTACACAATTTAGCTTCGCTACTGCGCGGCTACGCCGCTTGTCACCACGGTTGGCAATCAGAATTTTCTTAAACATTTTTGAATCCTTTTTCCGAGAAGCTCACAGCGACCACGAAGGCTTGCGCTTTTGCAAGAAGGACTGCACGCCCTCTTTGCCTTCAGCACTAGAACGAATGTCGGCAATGCCTGCCACGGTGTGCGCCACCAAGGCGTCGTCAATGTCGCGCTCGGCCACGTCTTGCACCAAGCGTTTGCAGGCGCGCACGGCATTGGGGCTGGCACTGACCAAGGCACTGGTCAGCTCGGCCACTTTGGCATCCAGCACATCAGCAGCCACCACCTCATGAACGAGGCCCACACGATGCGCCTCAGCAGCGCTGAAACGCTCTGCCGTTAAAAAGTAACGGTGCGAGGCACGTGCGCCCATGGCGCGAATGACGTAGGGGCTGATGGTGGCGGGGATGAGGCCCAGCTTCACCTCGCTCAAGCAGTAGGTGGCGGTGTCCACGCTCACCACCATGTCGCATGCCGCGACCAAACCCACGCCACCGGCAAACACATCGCCTTGCACCCGCGCCACAGTGGGCTTGGAGCATTCGTAAATGGCACGCAGCATGGCGGCGAGTTGGCCGGCATCGGCGAGGTTTTCGTCGCGGGTGTAGTCGGCCATGCGGCGCATCCAGTTCAGGTCGGCACCGGCGCAAAACGCAGGGCCTTCTGCCGCCAAGACCACGCAGCGCACGTCCATCGCGTGGCCTGCGTCGATGAACGCCGTTTTCAACTCGGCAATCACGTCGTCGTTGAAGGCGTTGCGCACCTCAGGGCGGCTGAGGATGAGGGTGCGAATCGCGCCTTGGTTTTGAATGGTGAGAGCACTCATGTCCATCCCCCTCACATGCGGAACAAACCAAACTTGGTGTCAGGGATGGGCGCATTCAACGAGGCGCTCAAGCCCAAAGCCAAAACACGGCGTGTGTCTGCGGGGTCAATCACCCCGTCGTCCCACAGGCGTGCCGTGGCGAAATAGGGGTGGCCTTGGTGTTCGTACTGTTGGCGAATCGGGTCTTTGAAGGCTTGCTCTTCTTCGGCGCTCCATTGGCCGCCTTTGGCTTCAATGCCATCGCGTTTGACCGTGGCCAACACGCTGGCCGCTTGCTCGCCGCCCATGACTGAGATGCGCGCATTCGGCCACATCCACAAAAAGCGAGGGCTGTAAGCACGGCCACACATGCCGTAGTTACCGGCACCAAAACTGCCGCCAATGATGATGGTGAACTTCGGCACCGCCGCCGTCGCCACCGCCGTGACCATCTTGGCCCCATTGCGGGCGATGCCTTCGTTTTCGTACTTGCGCCCCACCATGAAGCCGGTGATGTTTTGCAAAAACACCAGCGGAATTTTGCGTTGGCAGCACAGCTCAATGAAGTGCGCGCCTTTCAAGGCGGACTCGCTGAACAAAATGCCGTTGTTGGCAATGATGCCCACCGGCATGCCTTCGATGCGTGCAAAGCCGCACACCAGCGTGGTGCCAAAGCGGGCTTTGAATTCATCAAACTCACTGCCATCCACGATGCGCGCGATGATTTCGCGCACATCAAAAGGCTTGCGGGTGTCGGTGGGGATGACGCCGTACAACTCGTGCGCGTCGTACTTGGGCGGCACAGGTGCGTGCGTGGCGATGTTGGGCTGCTTGTGTGCATTGAGGCTTTTCACACATTGGCGTGCCAGCGCCAGCGCATGCACATCGTTTTGCGCGAGGTGGTCGGCCACGCCTGAAAGGCGTGTGTGCACATCGCCACCGCCGAGGTCTTCGGCGGTCACCACTTCGCCAGTGGCCGCTTTCACCAACGGTGGGCCGCCCAAAAATATGGTGCCTTGGTTTTTCACGATGATGGTTTCATCGCTCATGGCGGGCACATACGCGCCACCTGCGGTACAGCTGCCCATCACCACCGCGATTTGCGCGAGGCCTTGGGCACTCATGTTGGCTTGGTTGAAGAAGATGCGCCCAAAGTGGTCACGGTCGGGGAACACCTCGTCTTGGTTGGGCAAGTTGGCACCGCCTGAGTCCACCAAGTAGATGCAAGGCAAGTTGTTTTGCTGTGCGATTTCTTGCGCACGCAAATGCTTCTTCACCGTCATGGGGTAATACGTGCCGCCCTTCACCGTGGCGTCGTTGCACACCACCATGCAGTCCACACCGCTCACGCGGCCAATGCCGGCAATCAGGCCGGCGCACGGCGCATCGTTGTTGTACATGTTGAGCGCGGCGAGTGGGGCCACTTCTAAAAACGGCGTGCCGGGGTCGAGCAACATGTGCACACGTTCACGGGGCAGCAGCTTGCCGCGGGCGGTGTGCTTGGCGCGGGCCGCCTCACCACCCCCGGCAGCAATTTTTTCGAGATGGGCTTTGAGGTCTTCCACCACGGTGCGCATGGCGGCGGCGTTGGCCGCGAAATCGGCAGAGCGTGGGTTAAGTTGGGAATGCAAAACAGTCATCGTGTTTTCCTTGAACGGCGTTGTGACCAAGCTTAGGCCGTTTGCCCTCACGTGATGCGTCAGTTGGGTTGCAAATCCTGCCACAATGAGGGTTCCTATGGTTAGCCCTAGCCCCACCTCAGAACCAACACCCGCATTGGGCCGTGCCGAGACGCCCATTGCATTTATTCAAGCGATTGCTGCGGCTTATGCGCAGCGCGGTTTGCGTGTGGACGGCGCCTTGAAGAAGGCACAAATCGAGCCAAAACTTCTCAAGAAAAACAACGCCCGCGTGACGGCCATGCAAATGGAGTTGATGTCGGGCATCGCCATGCAAGAGCTGGACGACGAAGCCCTCGGCTGGTTCAGCCGCCGCTTGCCGTGGGGCAGCTATGGCCTGCTGGTGCGCGCCTCACTCACCTCCCCGACGTTGGGCTTGGCGCTGAGTCGCTGGTGCAGGCACCACGGCTTGCTGACCGACGACATTCACCTGAGCTTGACCGAACGCCACGGCGTGGCCACTTTGCAGCTGGACGAGGCGCGTGACCTGGGCGTGTTCCGCGAGTTTTGCGTGGTGTCGGTGCTGCGCAATGCGCTGGGCGTGGCGTGTTGGCTGACCGATTCACGCATCCCGCTCACCGCCACGCACCTGCGCTTTGCACCGCCCGCACACGCCGACAGCTACCGCGTGCTGTTTGATGGCCCCACCCATTTCAATGCACCCGTCAATGCTCTGCAGTTTGATGCAGGCTACCTCGCCCTGCCCGTGCGTCGCGACGAAGCCGCCCTACAACAAATGCTGCAACGCGCCTTGCTGCTGACCGTGCGCCCCTACCGACGCGACCGCTTGTTGGTGGAAAAAGTGCGCCAAACCTTGGCCCAACACCCCGAGCACAGCCGCAATGCCGACGATTTGGCCGCGTGGCTGAACATGTCGGCGCGCACCTTGCACCGCCAGCTGCAAGAAGAAGGCGCCAGCCTGCAGCAACTCAAAGACAGCGTGCGCGAGCAACATGCACGCACGCTGCTGCTGCGCACCCGCAAGCCGCTCAAGCAAATTGCCACTGAGGTGGGGTTCTCGAATGAAAAGAGCTTCATTCGCGCCTTCAAAACGTGGACCGGGCAAGCGCCTGAAGCTTTTCGGCACAGCGCGTGAATTCGCTGCCTTGCGTTTAACGTGAGAGACGCAAATCGTTCATGTATGCAAACACATGCTTGGCCCCTGCTTGCACCAGCACATCGGTGGGCGCAAGAGGCGGCGCATACGCCCACACCGTCGCCCCCGCAGCCACACCCGCCGTGATGCCCACGGGCGTGTCTTCCACCACCAAGCAGCGCGAAGGGTCGACTTGCAAATGCTCAGCCGCCGCCAAGTACACATCGGGGTGCGGTTTGCTGCGTGGCATTTCATGGCCGCTGAAAATGCGGCCTTCAAAGAACGGCGCGAGGCCCACTCGCTGCAACATCATCTCGACCTTGTAACGGTCTGCACCGGAGGCCACGGCGATGCGCCCCTCGCACTGCGCGTGCCAATATTGCACCGCCTCCAGCGCACCGTCGATGAGGGTGATGTCGTTTTCTAAACGGAGGTTGCGGCGACGGTAGAACTCATCCATGAAGGCATCGGTCAGCGGCTTGCCTGTGTGGCGCTCAATGAGGTCAGCGCGACTGCGCACCGTGTGGCCCACGAAGTGCGCCATGCATTCGGCCAAGCTCAGGCGCCAGCCGTTTTCATCGAGCATGTCGCGCAGGGCGCCGCAGGTGATGGCTTCGCTGTCGACCAGCACGCCATCGCAATCAAACAAAACTGCTTCAAATGTCATGCGCCGATTATCAGCGTGATGTGTAGCCGTGTCGTGTGATGCGCCCGGCTGCGAGATGGCCTTTAGCGTTGGTCGCCGTCCACATACAACCAGCGACCGTCTTCACGCACAAAGCGGCTACGCTCGTGCATGCGCACAGCGCGGCCATCCACGCGATAGCGCGCCACGAACTCCACCTCGGCTGTATCGGCGCCTGTGACTTTGTGCTCGCGCACGTCTAAACCAAGCCACTTCGCGCCCACATCAAAGTCCAACGAGGCAGGGCGAGTGCTGCTGTGCCATGTGGCCAGTAAATAGTCAGCACGCGCCAACACAAACGCGCTGTAGCGCGAACGCATGAGGTGTTCAGCATCGGGCGCAGGGGCATCGCTGAAGTGCTCAACAAATCTGCCACAGCAATCGGCATAGCTCACAGCGCGTTGCTTCGCATCGACACGCCCGCAAGGACACTGCTGTGCACCGTTCATGCCCAAGCCTTTGCGTGAGCGGTCAAGTGAAACACCATCAAGCCAAAGCGCGTTGGATGATGATTTTTTGCACGTCGCTGGTGCCTTCGTAAATTTGGCACACACGCACATCGCGGTAGATGCGCTCGACAGGGAAGTCACTCACCACGCCGTAGCCGCCCAAGGTTTGAATGGCGACGCTGCACACCTTCTCGGCTGTTTCGCTGGCAAAGAGTTTGGCCATGGCGGCCTCTTTCAAACAAGGTAACCCAGCATCGCGCAACGAAGCCGCGTGATACATCAACTGACGTGCGGCTTCGAGTTGCGTGGCGCAATCGGCCAAACGGAAGCCCACGGCTTGGTGATTGAAGATGGCAGTGCCAAAGCTCACACGCTCTTTGCTGTAGTGCAGCGCGGCTTCAAACGCGCTGCGCGCCATACCAATGCTTTGTGCAGCAATGCCAATGCGCCCGCCCTCTAAAGCAGACAGGGCAATCTTGTAGCCCTCGCCTTCTGCACCGATCAAGTTTTCGGCGGGGATGCGGCAGTTGTCAAAGTTGATTTGCGCGGTGTCGCTGCTGTGTTGGCCCAACTTGTCTTCGAGGCGTGCCACTTGGTAGCCGGGTGCGCGGGTGGGCACGATGAACGCGCTCATGCCTTTTTTGCCTGCGCCTTTGTCGGTCACTGCAATGACGATGGCCACATGGCCGTTTTTGCCGCTGGTGATGAACTGCTTCACGCCATTGATGACGTATTCATCGCCTTCTTTGGTGGCGGTGGTGCGCAAGGCCGAGGCATCAGAACCCACATGTGGCTCGGTCAAGCAGAAGGCGCCGAGCATGTGGCCTTGCGCCAGCTCGGTGAGCCATTTCTTTTTCTGCGCGTCGTTGCCGTAGCGCATGAGGATGGCATTGACGGGGCAGTTGGTCACGCTGATGGCCGTGCTGGTGCCACCATCGCCCGCGGCGATTTCTTCTAAAACAATGGCGAGCGTGGTGTAGTCCAAGCCTGCACCGCCCAAGTCTTCGGGCACGCAAATGCCGTAGGCGCCGAGGGCGGCCAAGCCTTTGTGTACCTCGTGCGGGAAGGTGTGTTCTTTGTCCCACTGGGCGGCGTGGGGCCAGAGTTCTTGTTGGGCAAAGTCGCGCACAGCATCGCGAATCATGGTTTGGTCGGGGGTGAGCAACATGGCTTTATCCGTTCTGAAATGAATGAGTGAAACACATCACCAAGCAAGGGTGCTGCCGTCATAAGACAAAAACTGTCCGGCTTGTTCGGGCGTGAGGTGCGCCAGCGTTTGGCGCATGTGGGCCACGGCCTGCTCGGGTGTGAGCGTGGCGTTGGCACCGCCCATTTCGGTTTGCACCCAGCCTGGGTGCATGGCCACCATGCGTGCGCGTGGGTACTCGGGCTGCGAGGTACGCACCACCATGTTGAGCGCGGCTTTGCTGATGCGGTACAGCGCCGCATCGCTGCTGCGCGTGCCTTGCAAACTGCCCATCACGCTGCTGATGCAAGCGAACACCCCATCGGCCGCTTCGACCATCGGTGCAACTTGCGGAATGACCATCATCGCGCCCATGACGTTGGTGTGCATGACGCGGTCAAACGCGTCTTGGGTGGGCGGTGTGCGGGCCGCGTTGTGGTCGATGACACCGGCCACATACACGGCGAGGTCTAGCTTTTCGCCATCGAGCATCCACTCGAACGAGGTGACGCTGAGCGGCGAGGCCACATCGACGCGCAAGCACTGCGCGCCAAGGGCTTGGATGCGGTCTCGACCCGCATCGTCACGCGCCGTGGCAATGACGCGCCAGCCGTCCGCCACGTATTGGCGAACCAGCTCGAGCCCAATGCCGCGCGACGCGCCGATGATGAGTGCCGTAGGCATGCCGAAAACTTAAACGAGTTCGAGCGCGACTGCGGTGCCTTCGCCGCCACCGATGCACAACGTGGCCAAGCCTTTTTTCAGGCCGCGTGCTTTGAGCGCATGGATGAGCGTGACCATGATGCGCGCACCCGATGCGCCGATGGGGTGACCCAAGGCACACGCGCCACCGTTGACGTTGACTTTGTCGTGCGACACATTGAGTTCTTTCATCAAGGCCATGGGCACCACGGCGAAGGCTTCGTTGACTTCCCACAAGTCCACGTCTTCCACTTTCCAGCCGGCTTTGGCCAAGGCTTTTTGCGTGGCGCCCACGGGTGCGGTGGCAAACCATTCAGGCTCTTGCGCGTGCGTGGCGTGACTGACGATGCGAGCCAGTGGCTTGCAACCCAATTGCTTCGCGGTGCTCTCGCGCATCAAGACCATGGCTGCGCCGCCGTCGTTGATGGACGAGCTAGAAGCGGCGGTGATGGTGCCGTCTTTTTTGAACGCGGGTTTGAGGGATGTGATTTTGTCGAGTTTGATTTTTCCTGGACCTTCGTCAATCGACACCACGGTGTCGCCCGCACGGGTCTTCACGGTCACGGGCGTGATTTCGGTGGCGAAGGCACCGCTCTCGGTGGCCGCCTTGGCGCGTTGCACGCTGGCGGTGGCAAAGGCGTCTTGCTCGGCACGGGTGAAGTTGTATTTGGCGGCGCAGTCTTCGCCAAAGGTGCCCATGCTGCGGCCGGGTTCGTAAGCGTCTTCCAAACCGTCGAGCATCATGTGGTCAAAGATGCGGTCATGGCCAATGCGGTAACCGCCACGGCCTTTGAGCATGAGGTAGGGCGCGTTGGTCATGCTCTCCATGCCGCCGGCCACCAACACATCGTGGGTGCCCGCCATCAACATGTCGTGCGCGAACATCGCTGCGCGCATGCCTGAGCCGCACATTTTGGACAAGGTGACAGCGCCAGCAGACTTGGGCAAACCGCCTTTGAAGGCGGCTTGACGCGCAGGGGCTTGGCCTTGGCCAGCCATCAAGCAGTTGCCAAACAACACTTCGGTCACCAACTCAGGGTTGATACCGGCGCGCGCCACCGCGGCTTTGATGGCTGCACCACCGAGGTCGTGCGCGGCAAGGCTTGAGAAGTCGCCTTGGAAGCTGCCCATGGGCGTGCGTGCGGCGCTGACGATGACGATCGAGTCGGACATGAATTTCTCCAAATGACAAAAAGAAAAATGCCGCGCCGACCCCAAGGGTCACGCGGCGGGAAGCATGCCACCACGGGGGTAGCGTTTGAAAGCGTTGCGGAACACATCGACCACTTCACCGGCGTGACTCATGGTCACACCGAGGTCTTTGACCAAGCCGTTGTCGAGGCCGTAAATCCAGCCGTGCACCGTCACCTTTTGGCCGCGGCCCCACGCGTCTTGCATGACGTTGGACAGTGCCACGTTGCCGACTTGCTCAATGACATTCATCTCGCACATGACCGACTCCAGTTCGGCCTGCGGCAAATGGTTGAGACGTTGGCGATGGCGCAAGCGCACGTCTTGCACATGGCGCAACCAGTTGTCGGCCAAACCCACACGCGTCCCGCGCGTGGCGGCCAACACACCACCGCAACCGTAGTGGCCCACCACCATGATGTGCTCAACTTTGAGCGCATCCACGGCGTATTGGATGACCGACAAAGCGTTCAAATCGGAATGCACCACCACGTTGGCCACGTTGCGGTGCACAAACACCTCACCGGGATCCAAGCCCGTGATTTGGTTGGCAGGCACGCGGCTGTCGGAACAGCCGATCCACAAATACTTGGGATTTTGCTGATTGGCCAAGCGTGAGAAGTACGCAGGATTCTCTTGAATCATGCGGTCGGCCCAAGCCCGGTTGTTGTCGAAAAGGTGTTGTAGTGATGTGCTCATGCGTCGATTGTCGCAGTGCCGCTAATTCCTTAACAAGTTTCAGCGAATAGCTCGCGGCCAATCAACATGCGGCGAATCTCGCTGGTGCCAGCACCAATTTCGTACAGCTTGGCATCGCGCCACAAACGGCCCAAGGGGTATTCGTTGATGTAACCGTTGCCGCCAAAAATTTGCACGCCTTCGCCCGCCATCCAGGTGGCTTTTTCGGCCGTCCACAAAATCACCGAGGCGCAGTCTTTGCGCACTTGACGCACGTGATCCGTACCAAGTAAGTCGAGGTTTTTGGCCACGGTGTACGCGAAGCTGCGCCCCGCTTGCAACACGGTGTACATGTCGGCCACTTTGCCTTGGATGAGTTGGAACTCACCAATGCTTTGGCCGAACTGCTTGCGGTCGTGGATGTAGGGGATGACGTTGTCCATCACCGATTGCATGATGCCCAAGGGGCCGCCCGTCAGCACCGCACGTTCGTAGTCCAAACCGCTCATCAGCACCTTGGCGCCCATGTTGAGGCCGCCCAAGATGTTGGCTTCTGGCACTTCGACGTTGTTGAACACCAGCTCGCCCGTGTGGCTGCCGCGCATGCCCAGCTTGTCGAGCTTTTGCGCGATGCTGAAACCCTTCATGCCCTTCTCGATCAAGAAGGCCGTCACGCCGCGGGCGCCCAGTTCGGGTTCGGTCTTGGCGTAGACCACCAAGGTGTCGGCGTCGGGGCCATTGGTGATCCACATCTTGTTGCCGTTGAGCAAGTAGTAGCCGCCTTTGTCTTCGGCTTTGAGCTTCATGCTGATGACATCAGAGCCAGCACCGGGTTCAGACATGGCCAAGGCACCCACGTGCTCGCCGCTGATGAGTTTGGGCAGATACTTGGCGCGTTGCGCGTCGGTGCCATTGCGTTTGATTTGGTTCACGCACAAGTTGCTGTGTGCGCCGTAGCTCAGGCCCACACTGGCAGAGGCGCGCGAGATTTCTTCCATCGCGATCATGTGGGCGAGGTAGCCCATGTTGGCGCCGCCGTATTCTTCGCCCACGGTGATACCCAACACACCGAGGTCGCCCATCTTGCGCCACAGGTCCATGGGGAATTGGTCGTCATGGTCGATCTGTGCGGCGCGCGGCGCGATTTCGGCTTGTGCGAAATCGCGTACAGCATCGCGCAGCGCGTCGATGTCTTCACCGAGTTGAAAGTTCAGGCCGGGTAAGTTGTTCATGTGTGTCTCCGTTGAGTCAATAGGTTTTGTTCACGGTGGCGAGGGTTTGCTGCATCAAAGCGCAGGGTGATTCGCCGCCGTTGTCGTCAAGGTGCACCACTTCAGCGGTGGTGATGATGAGGCGCTTGCCCGCGCGCACCACATGGCCGCGAGCGCGTAACTCACCACCTTGGAAGGCAGCGAGGAAGTTGATCTTGTATTCGACCGTGGTCACCTCTTGGCCCTCGGCGGCACACGTGAGGCCAGCGTAGCCTGCCGCGATGTCGGCCAACGCCCCCATGGCGCCGCCGTGGTAGCCGCCTTGTTGCTGGGTGACGCGCTCGGAATACGGCAAGGCAATTTCCACCTCACCGGGGGCCACCGAGACGATGCGCGCACCGAGGTGCTGCATCATGCCTTGGCGCACAAAGCTGGCTTCGATGCGGGCATGGAGTTCGGGGTGGGTCATGCCTTGCTCGCTTTCGCGGTCTTGGCTGCTTTGGCGGGTTTCTCGCCTTGCTTGGCCAGCAAGCTGCGGGCTTCTTTCTCGTGGGCTTTCACCTCGTCGAGGTTGGCTTGAATCTCCGCCATTTGCGCTTCGAGTTCACGCTTGTGCGCATCGAGCACCACCAAAAACTTTTGCAACTGCGGGCCGGTATCTCGCGGGCTGTCGTACATGTCGATCAGGTCTTTGGCCTCGGTCAGCGACAGCCCCAAGCGCTTGGCACGCAAGGTGAGCTTGAGACGTGTGCGGTCGCGGTGGCTGTACACGCGGTTGCGCCCGCCGGGGCCGGAGCGTTCGGGCTGCAGCAGGCCCATGTCTTCGTAAAAACGGATGGCGCGCGTGGTGAGGTCAAACTCGCGCGCTAAGTCGCTGATGGAATAGGTAGTCGCCATGGTTGCCTTGTTTACGTTTACGTAAACGTCAATTATGACGGGAAATCTCCAAAAACCAAGTCAAGACCACGGAGGTAAGGGTTCATCCTTAAGCACGCGCCGGCGTTGGGCATAGTCGGGCATGACGCTTTGCACGGTTTCCCAAAAGCGCGGGCTGTGGTCCATCACGCGCAAATGGCTGAGTTCATGGGCCACCACATAGTCGATCACGTCGCGCTTGTGGTGCACCAAACGCCAGTTGAGGCGGATCGCCCCATTGGCGCTGGCACTGCCCCAACGCGTGGCGGCGCTGCTGAGCGACACGCGTTGCCACTGCACACCCAGCTGTGGCGCGTAGTGGTTGAGCCGCTCCACAAACAAGGCTTTGGCTTGGCGCATGAGCCACGCTTGCACGGCATCGCGAATTTGTGGGGGTTCGGCGCTCAGCGGCAGGCCCAGGCGCAAGGTGTGGGGGCCCGAGGTTGCGGACTCAAACTGCGCGCTGTTCTTTTTGAGCGTGCGGCTTGAGTCCAGCACGACTTGCAGCTGCTCCCCTAAATAAGGCAATACCACCCCATCGGTCCACACGATGCGCGCCGCGCCAAGCTGCTGTTGACGCTCTTGCATCTCCACCAACTTGCGTGCAATCCAATCGGCTTTTTCATGCAGCGCAGATTCCACCTCGCCGAGCGTGACCCAACGTGGCGCGCTGACCTCTAGCCCATCAGGGCCAATGGCCATGCCAATGGTGCGGCGCTTGCCGCGTCGAAACGCATAGGCCACATCGGTGGTCCCCAGTTGAATACGTCGCGTGGCACGCGGGTGCGCGTAATGCGCTTTGGGGAGCACCTGCCCCAAAGGCTCGGAGGGCAGATGCGGGCCATGCACCGCCGCCTGTGGATGGCGATGTGACGGCGCTTTGGCAGTCGCCCCATCGAACATGTCAAGCACGAGTTGCAAGAAGCGGCTCATGCGCGTGGGCTCATTGCTTGCCGATGTAGGCCTCGGGGTCGAGACGACGCATTTCCGTCTCAATCCAAGTTTCGACTTCGCGCATCAGCTCGTCCGCGTCACGGCCCACGCTAGGGATGGGCTGGCCGATCGACACGTCCACCACGCCCGGGTGTTTGATGAAGGCTCGACGCGGCCAGCATTTGGCCGAGGTCACCGCCACGGGAATGACAGGTGCGCCCGTGGCAATGGCCAAACGGGTGCCGCCGCTTTTGTAGCTGCCGCGCTCACCGCGGGGGATGCGCGTGCCTTCGGGAAACATGATGACCCACACGCCTCGGTCCAACAGGGCTTTGCCCTGCTCCACCACTTTGGCAAAGGCTTTGGCGCGTTGGCTGCGGTCGATGTGAATCATGTCCAAGCTGCCGATGGACCAACCAAAAAACGGCACATAGAGCAGCTCTTTTTTGAACACATAGGCCAAGGGGTGCGGCATGATGGCCGGCATCAAAAATGTCTCGTAAGTGGACTGGTGCTTGACCAACAAAATGGCGGGACTGGTCTCGCCTACGGGCAAGTTCTCTTGGCCTTGCACGGCGTAACGGATGCCCATGATGACGCGTGCGGCATCGACGCTGAGCGTGAGCCACTTTTGCGCAATGGCGTAACGCACATCGCCCTTAGCCCCCAACAAGCGCACCAACAAAATGAGCAAGGTGTAGGGGATGACGGTGACAAACATGAACGCCATGTGCAGCGTTGAACGAAACATGGCCATCATGTGTGCGCTCCTGCTTTGTTGTTTTTGATGGTCACGTCGGGTTGCGCGAGTAACCAATCCGCAAATGCGCTGAGGTCGTCATGCGCCAAAGTGCCGGACGGAAAGTCAGCGGGCAAGGGTTGACCTTTGAGTTTGGCGCTTTTGCCGGTATGCACCAAGTGCGTGGCACAGCCCACAACAGCCCCCGCTTGCAAGTCGCGCAACGAGTCGCCCACGGTGTGCACGCCTTGGAGGTCCATGCCGTAGCGTTCACCAATTTGCTCGTACAAACCGGGCAAGGGCTTGCGGCAGTTGCACGTTTCTTCGGGGCTGTGCGGGCAATAAAACACAGCATCAATGCGGCCACCGACCGCGGCCAAGAGCTTGTGCATTTTGGTGTGCATGGCGTTGAGTGCCGCCACATCAAACAAACCACGACCCAGGCCAGATTGGTTGGAGGCCACCACCACATGCCAGCCCGCGTGGTTCAAACGCGCAATCGCTTCAAGCGCATCGGGCAAAGGGATCCACTCATCGGCCGACTTGACGTAGTCGTCGCTGTCTTGGTTGATGGTGCCGTCGCGGTCGAGGATGACGAGTTTGGTTTGCATGGCTGAGTGCGTTAAGAAGCGAGAGCGGACAAGTCGGCCACGCGGTTCATGGCCAAGTGCAAGCACTTGAGCAAGCCTTGGCGGTTGAGGCGCAAGTCCATTTCTTCGGCGTTGACCATGACATCGTCAAAGAATGCATCCACCGGCGAACGCAAGGTGGCCAAGGTTTGCAACGAGGCGGTGTAGTCACCGACCTTGAACTGCGCCTCGGACTCGGGCAACAGCTTTTGCATGACGGTGTACAAGGCTTGCTCGGCATCTTCTTTGAACAAGGCGGTGTTGACGTGTGCATCCACCTCACCGGCTTTTTTGAGCACGTTGCCAATGCGTTTGTTGGCGGCAGCCAAGGCCGCAGCTTCGGGCAAGGCCGCGAAGGCGCGGACAGCGGTGAGGCGCTTGGCCACATCGCTCAAGCGTTGTGGGCGCAAGGCCAGCACAGCTTCAACCTCTTGCGCTGAGTAACCTTGCTCGCGCAGGCCGCCAGAGAGACGGTCGTAAATGAACGAGGTCAACGCCGCCGAGGGGTCGGTGATTTTGTCGCCGAAGGCGGGAATGGCTTGTGCGATCAGCGCGTCCAAAGCCACCTCCAAATGGGCTTCGCTCAACATGCGCACCACGCCCAAGGCGTGACGACGCAACGCAAAGGGGTCTTTGTCGCCGGTGGGCAAATTGCCGATGCCAAACATGCCCACCAAGGTCTCTAACTTGTCGGCCAAAGCGACCACCACGCCCACGGTGTTGCGTGGCAATTCGTCACCGGCGAAACGGGGCTTGTAGTGGTCTTCGATGGCTTGCGCCACATCCTCACCCAAGCCATCGTGACGGGCGTAGTAGCCGCCCATGATGCCTTGCAGCTCTGGGAACTCGCCCACCATGTCAGTCAGCAAATCGGTCTTGGCCAACTGGGCCGCGGCGTCAACGGCTGACACAAAAGCGGTGTCTTTGGCTTGTGGCAACAAGGCGGCAATGCCTTTGGCGATGGCGCGCACGCGGTCGGTGCGCTCGCCTTGTGTGCCGAGTTTGTTGTGGTACACGACCTTGGCCAAACCCTCCACGCGGGAGGCGAGTGTCTTTTTGCGGTCTTGGTCAAAGAAGAATTTGGCGTCGGCCAAACGGGGGCGGACCACGCGCTCGTTGCCCCCCACCACAGCCGATGCATCATCGGGCGTGATGTTGCTGACCACCAAGAACTTGTTGGTCAGCTTGCCTACGGCATCGAGCAAGGGGAAGTATTTTTGGTTGGCCTTCATCGTGAGGATGAGACACTCTTGCGGCACATCGAGGAATTGTTTTTCAAACTCGCACACCAACACATTGGGGCGCTCGACCAGGGCAGTCACTTCGTCGAGCAACGCGGCATCTTCGATGGGCCGGAGCGCTCCGTGCGACTTCGAGTTCTCGCCATCGCCCACTTTGGCGGCGGCCGCTTCGAGTTGACGCACAATTTCTGCGCGACGCTCGGTGAAGCTGGCAATGACGGCGCCGTCTTTGGCGAGTGTGTCCGCGTAGACGTCGGCGTTGGTCAACACCACGGGCGACACCTGGGCTTCGAAACGGTGACCTTGTGTGCGGTTGCCTGCGGTCAAGCCCAATGCTTTGACGGGCACCACGCTGCTGCCATGCAAAGCCACCAAGCTGTGCGCGGGGCGCACAAAGTTGACGCTGCTCCAGCCCGGCAATTCGCAATCGGTTTCGAGCTGGTAGCTCATCACTTTCGGGATGGGCAATTTGGCAATGGCTTCGGCCAAGGCTTTTTGCAAGCCCTCCGCCAAGCTCGCGCCTTTGACGATGCTGTCATAAAACAAGGCTTCGGCTTTGCCGTCGGGCGCGCGTTTGAGTTGCGCCACAGCCTCAGGGCCTGCGCCCAAGGCTTGCAGTTTTTTCAACAAAGCGGGGGTGGCGTTGCCATCGGCATCTAAGCCCACGCTAACAGGCATGAGTTTTTGCTGCACGGCTTTGTCTGCCGCCAAGGCAGACACGGCGGTGATGTGTGCCGCCAAACGGCGTGGCGAGGCATAGGCGGTGACAGCCGAGTTGGCAGCCGTCAAACCTTGGGCTTTGAGCTGTTCAAACAGCACGTCAGAAAAAGCATGCCCAAGTTTTTGCAAAGCCTTAGGCGGCAGCTCTTCCACAAAGAGTTCGATGAGTAGGTTGTGTGTGGTCATGTTCTTGTGTCCTACGCTCAAGCGGTCTTCTTTGGCATTTGTTCGACCCATTCGCGCGGGGCCATGGGGAAGCCCAAGCGCTCGCGGCTCTCGTAATAGCTTTGCGCCACAGCGCGGGCCAAATTACGGATGCGACCAATGTAGGCGGCGCGCTCGGTCACGCTGATGGCGCCACGTGCGTCAAGCAAGTTAAACGTGTGTGCAGCTTTGAGCACTTGCTCGTAAGCGGGCAATGCGAGTTGTGCGCCCATGAGGTGCTGCGCCTGCTTCTCGTGCGCGCCAAAAGCGGTGAACAAGAACTCGGCATCGCTGTGCTCGAAGTTGTAGGTGGATTGCTCCACCTCGTTTTGTTTGTAGACGTCACCATAGGTTAGCCCATCGGTCCACTGAAGGTTGTAGACGTTGTCCACGCCTTGCAGGTACATGGCCAAGCGCTCTAAGCCGTAGGTGATTTCGCCGGTGATGGGTTTGCAATCAATACCGCCCACTTGTTGGAAGTAGGTGAACTGCGTGACTTCCATGCCGTTCAACCAAACTTCCCAGCCCAAGCCCCAGGCACCCAAGGTGGGGTTTTCCCAATCGTCTTCGACGAAGCGGATGTCGTTTTTCTTGAGGTCAAAGCCCAGGGCTTCGAGCGAACCCAGGTACAGCTCCAAGATGTTGCTGGGCGCGGGCTTCAACACCACTTGGTATTGGTAGTAGTGCTGCAAGCGGTTGGGGTTCTCGCCATAGCGGCCGTCTTTGGGGCGGCGGCTGGGTTGCACGTAGGCGGCCTTCCAAGGTTCTGGGCCCAAGGCGCGCAAGAAGGTGGCGGTGTGCGAGGTGCCCGCACCGACCTCCATGTCAATGGGTTGCAGCAAGGCGCAGCCTTGCTCGGCCCAGTAGGACTGGAGTTTGAGAATGATTTGTTGAAAAGTCAGCATGCAAAGTGGCCAGCCAACGCTGGCAAATGAAGTGCGGGTCAGGATGCTCGCAAACCTCTGATTTTACGGGCCGAAACGCCTCTGCCCGTGCCTAGATGCATGCGCCATGGCCGCCACGATGACGAGGGTCAGCAAAGCCAAGCCCGCCAGTGGCCAAAGCCCCCAAACCGACACCCATTGGGCGTAGGGCGTGATGGGACCATGCACGCCATAGACGTCCGCGGTCAGCGCGCCTTGCACAGCGCTGGGCAGGCGATGCGTGACTTGGCCTTGGGCATTGATGATGGCAGTGGCCCCCGTGTTGGTGGCTCGCAGCATGGGGCGGCCTAGTTCTAGGGCGCGCATGCGCGAGATGTGCAAATGTTGGTCAATGGCCACGGTGTCTCCAAACCACGCGATGTTGCTGAGGTTGACCATCAAGGTGGGCGTTTGGTCTGGGTCGGCAAAGCTACGCGCCAGTTCTTCACCAAACAAATCTTCGTAGCAAATATTGGGAGCGATGCGCTCGCCTTTGAACATGAAACTCGGCTGCGCCACATCACCTCGCGTGAAATCGCCGAGGGGGATGTCCATCATGTGCACGAACCAGGTAAAAAGCGGGGGCACAAATTCACCAAAAGGCACCAAGTGGTGTTTGTCGTACTGGTAGCTGGCGGTGGAGGCGGGTGTGGCTTGCGGCATCAGGGCCACGGCTGAGTTGCTGTATTGCAGCTGGCCGTGTGCGCTGCGCGTGGCCAAAGGCAGGCCAATGAGCGCGGCTTTTGCGCCTTGCGAGAAGTGCGTTTCCAGTTGCGCCCAATAGCGTTCCGGCATTTGCTGCTGAATCAAGGGGATCGCCGTTTCTGGCGTGACGGTGAGGTCACTGGTGCTGGACAACAACGCGTCTCTGTAGCCACGCAGCGCAAGGTTGACGCCTTCGCCGAACTTTAAATCTTGCGGGATATTGCCTTGTAGCAAGGTCACACGAAGGGGCTGCGCAGAAAGCGCACGGTCATTCGCGCTTCGACTTGGCGACGTGAACCATGTGTAGCCAAGCACCGCCACGATGACGGCCATGCAGATTTGTGTTGTGCGGGAGGTGGGCCGGTTGTCTTTTCTTTCGGCCGCCACCGTCATCGCGATGAAGGCGGACAGCGCACATAGGCCGTAGACGCCTCCCCAGGGGGCCCAGTGTTGCAACAGGCTGTCGACATGTGCATAGCCCACCGCCCCCCACGGGAAGCCTGTCCAAAGCGTGCCACGCACCATCTCGGCCAACGCCCAAACAGCGGCAAAGGCACCGGCACGGGGCAACACACCCACGCCCGTTTTGCAAATGACCTGATACCCGGCTGCTGCTGCTGCGTAAAACAACGCCAAACCTGCCGCCATCAAGCCGACAGCCAAGCCTGCAAGGGGGGCTGGCAAGCCGCCATAACGATGCATCGAAATGAACAGCCACCAAATGCTACCGGCGAGCCATGCCAGCGAAAAGACCCACGCTTTGACAAATGCCTCTGGCGCTGATTGACTTCGGTCGATGTGAAAGGCAAGAACCGCCAAGCTCACGCATTGCAACCAGCCTTGTGCCTCGCCTTGGAATGGCACCCCAAACGGCCACGCGAGCGACAGGGCTTGGGCCATCCCCGCAAACAGCAACACGGCGGTGACTTGCCGCGTGATCGCCCATGACCGTGTGGCTTGCGCGCGGTGTTGCATGCCTACGGTGACGCTTTGTCTTCAGGGGCTGGATACACCTTGAACCACTTCACAGCACCGCCGCGGGTGTGCAACACCTCGAAACGTAGCTTGTTGATTTCAAAGTGCTCTCCGCGGCGCGGCACATGGCCCATCGCGTGTGCAATGAAACCACCAATGGTGTCGAAGTGCGTGTCATCGGTCGCTTCTGCGGCGGTGACTTCGAGGTGGGTGCCAAATGCTTCGCCCACGCGATCAAGCGACGCATCGCCACTGACGCGATAGGTTTGGTCAGCCAACGCAAAGATATCGCCCACATCCTCTTGACTGTCAAACTCGTCCTCGATGTCACCCACAATTTGTTCAAGCACGTCTTCAATGGTGATCAATCCCGCGATACGTCCAAACTCATCCACCACCAAGGCCATGTGGTTGCGTGTGTTGCGAAACTCGCGGAGCAAATCATTCAAGCCTTTGCTTTCTGGAATAAACACCGGAGGCCGCAATAAGGTGCGGATGTTCAAGGCGGGCGCGCGTTGGAGTTTGAGCAAATCTTTCGCGAGCAAGAGCCCCACCAAATTGTCGCGCTCACCCTCGTACACAGGAAAGCGCGAGTGGCCTGTGTCAATCACCTGATGCAAACTCTCTTCAATCGGTGCATCTAAATTGATCAAGTCCATGCGGGGCGCTGCCACCATGACTTGACCGGCGGTGAGATCGGCCATGCGCAACACGCCCTCAAGCATGAGGCGACTTTCGGCGCCGATGACTTGGTTGTCTTCTGCGTCAGAAAGTGCGTCGAGCAACTCTTCGCGGGAATCTGGACCTGGATGTATGAACTCAACCAAGCGTTGCCAATAGCCACGCTTGTCGTGTTTGTCTGTCTCTCGGGATTGCGGGGGTATCACAGTGTTGCAGCGTGCGCTGCGGGAGTCTCACAAGCCTCAAGCATAGCCCATCGCGGATGGGCTATTCGCTTATTCAGCCGCTTGATGGCGTGCATCGCGAACGCCTTCACGAATTTCTTGCACTCTGGCTAAGAAGTTCCAAAAACGCTTGGCGTCTTCTTTGATGCTGTAATTGGTTTTCGCGTATTGATCGGCAACAAATTCTGTCACGCGGCTGTCTAAGTTGCGCTTTGGCAAGCGCAAATAAGCCTCTGTTTCCGATCCATCGCGTTCAATGTGCGCACCACCTTTGCGGGCAATGCGAATCATGGGTGCGTTCTCACTCAAGGCATGGATGTACATCTGGTACACCTTTTCATTGCGTGCATGGATGACGGCACGCTCGAACAAACGCGCCCCATAGCCACGTCCACGAACATGCGCAGCCACTGAAACGCCAAACTCCGCGCTGAATTCGCGACCGGCTTCTTTCATCAGTGCCAAATGGGCCATGGCAATGATTTCGAGTTCGGTATTGAAGATGCCGTAAATTTCATCACGGTCAAAATTCAAGCCATCAACATAACGTTGAATGTGCTCATCTGTAGCGGTATAGCCAAAGCGCAAATATCGGTCGTGCTCAGACAACGCCAGCAAATGCCTCAAAATATGAGGCAAATGTTCAGTGCTGAGCGGTGCTATTGGAATCAACGCGCTCTCTGTTTTGCGCAGTTGCTCTTGGGATACACCTGTGAAACGAAGCATTTGCCGTCCCCCCTCTAAGGTGGTCTTTGCAAGAGTTTGTACGAGAGTCATGCCGGAATTTTACGGGTTTTCCCTTATTCTTTCATTCGCCTGACAACGCTTTAGGTGAATGACTCTAAACCTACAAAATTGACAATCTGTCATGTGGAACACATTCGCCAACGATGATCTAAAAAGTTCCTGTCAGAATCACAACGGATGCAGGTTTTCTGCATGTTTTTGATCACCTCATGCACTCACTTCCTGCTGGCATTACCTTTTTCGAACGCGGATGGCTGTCCTCTAATAACGTGCTGATTCAAGATGCCCACCAGGCTATTCTTGTCGACAGCGGGTATTGGACCCATGCCGAGCAAACGCTGGCACTTGTAGCCTCAGCGTTGCATCAGCGGCCGCTAACCATGCTGATCAACTCGCATTTGCACAGCGATCATTGCGGAGGCAACGCACACCTACAGACCATCTACCCCGCAATGCAAACGTTCATTCCCCCTGGGCACGCTGAATTTGTGGACAACTGGGATGCCCAGACACTGACTTATGAGCCCACTGGGCAACATTGCCCAGCTTTCAAAAGAACAGGATCGCTCCATGATGGCGACTCTGTCGTGGTCAATGAAAAGACTTGGCGCATCCACGCGGCACCGGGACACGATCCACACGCTGTTGTGATCTTCAATGAAGTGGATGGCACCTTGATTTCTGCAGATGCGCTCTGGGAAAACGGATTTGGTGTTGTATTTCCTGAAATCGAAGGGTTTAGCGCGTTTGATGAGGTGGAAGCCACGCTGAATGTGATTGAAGCGTTGAGACCTAAGCTGGTCTTACCTGGTCACGGCTCTGCGTTTTCTAATGTGTCTGATGCGATCGGTCGCGCAAGAAGTCGCCTTGCACAATTTCGCCAGTCACCTGAAAAGCACGCCAGCTACGCGGCAAAGGTGCTGTTGAAATTCAAGTTACTCGAATTTCAAAAAATCCAATTCAAAGCCTTTTTGAACTGGGGTGATTCGACCCAATATCTCAAATTATTGTTTGCTCGATATGCAAAGGGACAAACCTTTGAAGCTTGGTTTTTCGACTTGTGTAAAAGCCTAGAGAAGAGTGGTGCTTGCAACATGGTTGATGAGCACATCCTCAACACCCATTAATCAACGCACAAAAACAAAAACCCCCACTCGGCTGAGCGGGGGTTTCTGAGGCTGTAATAGCCTGACGATGTCCTACTTTCACACGGGAACCCGCACTATCATCGGCGCTAAGTCGTT
>Ga0228700_1000335_pt1 | contig 44238 bp, 41 predicted proteins | sample McNCre317_Aug_MG_FD_178019 | JGI IMG/M metagenome (GOLD analysis project Ga0228700, IMG submission 178019) | Freshwater microbial communities from McNutts Creek, Athens, Georgia, United States - 3-17_Aug_MG | ecosystem: Environmental > Aquatic > Freshwater > Creek | place: USA: Georgia...
CCGACCACTGCCGCCCATGTGCAGGCCGAGTTCGAGGCCAACCCGGAGCTGCTGATTCTGGATGCCGGGGCCTGCGACGTGGGCATTGAGTCCACCATCATCGACTGCAGCCGTGGCGCACCGGTGGTTCTACGACCGGGCGCCATCACCAGCGAACAGGTCGAGGCCGCCTGTGGCCGCGCCCTAGTGGAGCCAGAAGCGCTGGAGGCCCAGGGCCAGGCCGCGCCGCGCGCCTCGGGTACGCTGGAGTCGCACTATGCCCCGAATGCCAAAGTCCGGTTGATGGATGCCAAAGCCCTGCAGCAGGCGCTGGACCTGCTGGGCACCGAGCTCGACAAGAGCCCGCAACCCGGCAAATCAATTGCCGTCTACGCGCGGGCACCGCTCAAGACCTCGGCCCGCCAGATCGAGCTGCGCCGCATGCCGGGTGACGCAGCGGTCGCCGCCCATGAGCTGTTCTCGGTGCTGCGCGAGCTGGACGCCATGCGGGTCAAGCTGATCTGGGTGGAAACCCCGCCCGACACCCCGGCCTGGGACGGCGTGCGCGACCGCCTGCAGCGCGCCGCAGCTTGAATAGCAGCCCCCACGCTTTTCACTACATGTAATGCGCTGCCCCCCCAAGGGGGCCCTCGCGGCTTGGGTCGGCCCTGCGCCGCTCAAGCCGTAGGCGCATCAGTCGCGCGCGGTCCAGTCCACCAGGGCGTCGATGGCGCTGCGGGCCGCCTCGGAGGCTGCCTGCGGATGGTTGATCAAGGCCACCAGCACATAGCGCTTGCCGCTTTGCCCGTCGACGTAGCCGGCACGCGCCAGCACATTGCTCAAGCTGCCGGTCTTGAGGTGCGCGCTGCTGCGCGCCGCCGCGTTGCGCTGCAAGGTGCCGTCCACGCCGTTGATGGGCAGCGAGGCCATCAGCTCGGCCATGTGGCCCGAGCGCCAGGCCAGCTGCAGCAGCCGCCCCAGGGCCTGGGCGCTGATACGCTCCATGCGCGACAGGCCCGAGCCGTTTTCCAGCACCGGCGCTTCGGTGTCAGCCAGCCGCTCGCCCCACCAGCGCTCCAGCGCCGCGCGACTGCTGGCAAAGCTGCCCACACCCTCCTGCAGGCCCAGGGTGAGAAACAGCTGCTGGGCCATCACGTTGTTGCTGTACTTGTTGATGTCCCGAACGATCTCGGCCAGCGGCGGCGAGCTTAGTGTGAAGCGCGGCGCAACCGCCGCCAGCCGGGCCGGCAGCTGGCCCCAATGCACACTGCCATCAATCTGTCCACCCATCTCCAGCCACAGGCCCAGCAAGGCGCGCGGCGCATAGCTGGCGGGCTCGGCATAGGCCACCGGCCATACCCGCTCGCCGCAGCTGGCCCGGTAGCTGCCACCAAAGCGGATGCGGTTGGCATCGGAAAAATCGGCCTGCAGGGCGGCGCGGTAGTCCACGCAATCGCCGCCCACACCTCCCACTACCAGCGGCACGCTGCCTTGCAGCTGCACGCCATGCAGGGGTGGATCGAGCTGCACCAGGGCCGTGCCGCTGGAAGGGTCGGGCGTGAAGGTCAGCAGCAGCGAGCGGTAGTTCAGCAGCAGGGCGTCGGGCGCGGCGTTGTAGGGACGCAGCGGCTCGCCGTCAAAGCGGCCCGGATCGCTCTCATCCAGGGCAAACGCGCTGTGGTCCAGCACGATGTCGCCTGCAATATGGTGGATGCCCAGGCCCTGCAGGCGGCGCAGCAGCATCCACATGCGCTCCAGCACCAGCTTGGGATCCCCCGTGCCTTTGATGTAGACATTGCCCTGCAGGCTGCCACCCAGCACCGGGCCATCCACATACACCGGCGTGTTCCAGACATAGGCCGGCCCCAGCAGGTCCAATGCGGCATAGGTGGTCACCAGCTTCATGACCGAGGCCGGGTTCATGGCCACCTGCGTGCGGTGCGCCAGTCGCGGCGCATGGGCGCCCTGGGCATCCACCACCAGCAGGGCGACGGAGTCACTGCCAATGTGGGCGCGGGCCAGGGCGGCTTGCACGTGCGGCGGCAGGCCGCCGGCCAGGGCCGCGCAGGGCGCCAACGCCGAGGCCAGCAGCACGGATGCCAGCAGCGAGGCGACCCGCAATCGCCGGCAGCAAAGAAGAGGGCGCGACAGCATGGGGGCCATTATCAAACGGCCACGCGCCAGCGTCTGGCAATGTCAGGCAAGCCAGGGTGTGCGCAGCAGGGTATACGCTGGCCCGATAATCGCCCCATGTTGTCCTTATCCCCCACGGCGCAGGCGCCGTATTTGCCGCGCCGCGCGCCACGCGCATGAAGCTGCTGGCCTTTGACACCAGCACCGAGCGCCTGTCGATTGCGGTCTCACGCGATGACGGCGCTGCGGCGGGCCTGTGGCAGTACCAGGGCGCAGGTGGCGCCCAGGCTTCCACCGACCTGATTGCCAACGTCCTGCGCTTGATGGAGCAGGCCGGCCTGGCGCTGGGCGCGCTGGACGCCATCTGTTTTGGTTGCGGCCCGGGTTCCTTCACCGGCCTGCGTACCGCCTGCGCCGTGGCCCAGGGCCTGGCCTTTGGTGCCCAAGTGCCGGTGCTGCCCATCAACACCTTGCTGGCGGTGGCCGAAACGGCGCGCCACAGCCACCTGGCCCATGCGCAACAGGGCCAGGTGCTGGCCTTGCTGGACGCGCGCATGGACGAGGTCTACCAGGCCTGCTATGCCTTTGATTGCCGCAATGGGGGGTTACGCTGGCGCGAGCTGCAGCCGCCACGGGTGGGCAAACCCGAGGCCCTGGCCGAACACGCACAGGCTTTGGCCGGGCCGCTGACCGCCGCCGCAGGCAATGCATTTGCGGCCTACGGTGATCGCCTGGCGGGGCTGGAGGTGGCGCTGCCCCGCATTGCCTGCGGGCCCGACGCCTGTGCCCTGTTGCGCCTGGCACCGCAGTTGCTGGCCGACGGCCAGGCCGTGCCGGCGGCCCAGGCCCTGCCCCTGTATGTGCGCGACAAAGTGGCCCAGACCACCGCCGAGCGTGCTGCCCTGCGGGCGGCACAGCCCGTGTCCGCTGCCGTGCCAGCCGGGAGCGCAGCCCCATGAGTGCCCAGCTCGACCGCACAGGGCCCGAAGCCCAGGCCCGCTTCGAGCCCCTGCTGGCCGACCGGCTGGACGAGGTCATGCGGGTGGAAGACCGGGCCTATCTGCTGCCCTGGTCGCGCGCCAATTTTCTGGATGCCCTGCACAGCGGCTACCAGGCCCAGATGCTGGTGGCCCAGGGCCAGGTGCTGGGCTACTTTGTGGCCATGCAGGGGGTGGACGAGGTGCACCTGCTCAACATCACGGTGGCGCCCGAATTCCAGGGCCAGGGCTGGGCCCGCCTGCTGCTGGAGGCACTGGCCATCTGGTCGCGCGGGGTGGGCGCCCAGTGGCTGTGGCTGGAGGTGCGCGTGGGCAATGCCCGCGCCATCCATGTCTACGAAGCCCAGGGCTTTGCCCGGGTCGGACTGCGCAAGGGCTATTACCCGGCCGGCCAGGGCCTGCGGGAAGATGCCATCGTGATGAGCAAGCGCCTGTGATGCGCCAGCGACTGCCAAGCCCTGCCCATGCCGCTTGAACTCGACACCCGCCAACGCGCCATGTTGCAGGAAATGGGCGTGCCGGTCTGGCTGCCCGAGCCAGCTGCCCTGGTGCCTGAGGCACCGGCCCGACCCATGCCAGCACAGCGCCCGCAGCCGCCACGGCAAGCCGCGCCGGTGGTCGCTCCATCCGACAAGGCCGTATCAACGCATGCGGCTGCGCCGCAGGGTCCGGGCGCTGTGCCCGAGGCCAGCAGCCTTGGCGACTGGGACGCGCTGCACGCCGCCGTGCAGCACTGCCGTGCCTGCAAGCAGTGTTCCGGCCGTCTGCACGCCACCCTGGTGCCACCGGCCAGCGCACAGCCCTGCGACTGGATGGTGGTGGGCGACCCGCCCGACGCCGAGGAAGACCAGGCCGGCGCGCCCTTCGCTGGAGCAGACGGTGTGCTGCTGGACAACATGCTGCGCGCCCTGGATGCCAGTGCAGCCTACCGCAGCAATGTGCTCAAGTGCCGCACCAACCACGGCGCCGTGCCACAAGCCACCGAACTGGCGCAGTGCAGTGCCTACCTGCAGCGGGAAATCGCCCTGGTGCGGCCCAAGGTCATCCTCGCCATGGGCCGCTTTGCCCACCAGGTCCTGCTGTCCGAGACGCCCGAGGCGGCCGGTCTGCCGCTGGGACGGCTGCGCGGCCAGGTCTACCGCTACCAGGGCGTGGCGGTGGTGCTCACCTATGCGCCCAAGCAGCTCATGCGCAACAGCGCCGACAAGGCCAAGGCCTGGGCCGACCTGTGCCTGGCGGCCGCCACGCGTGAGGCCGCAGGCCAGGCAGCACCCGGCTAAACTTGGGCGCATGACCTTTCTCGAACAACTGCGCCAGGCCGAGCGCGACAACGCGTCCCTGCTGTGTGTGGGGCTGGACCCCGAGCCCGCCAAGCTGCCCAGCCACTGGCGCGGCGACAGCAGCAAGCTCTTTGATTTTTGCGCCGCCATCGTCGATGCCACGGCTGACCTGGTGATTGCCTTCAAACCCCAGATTGCCTACTTTGCCGCCCAGGGCGCCGAGGCCCAGCTGGAGCGGCTGATTGCCCACATCCGCAAGACTGCGCCCCATGTGCCCGTCATCCTGGATGCCAAGCGCGGTGACATTGGCAGCACCGCCGAGCAGTACGCCCGTGAAGCCTTCGAACGCTATGGTGCCGACTGCGTGACGCTTTCCCCCTTCATGGGCTTTGACTCGGTGCAGCCCTACCTGAAATACCCGGGCAAGGGCGCCTTCTTGCTGTGCCGCACCTCCAACCCCGGCGGTGATGACCTGCAGCCGCGCCCCCTGGCCGACCTGCCGGGGCAGCCGCGCCTCTACGAGCACATTGCCGCCCTGGTGCAAGGCCCCTGGAACCTCAATGGCCAGCTGGGCCTGGTGGTGGGTGCCACCTATCCGGCCGAGATCGAGCGGGTGCGGGCCCTGGCCCCCACCGTGCCCTTGCTGATTCCCGGCGTGGGTGCCCAGGGCGGCGATGCCGCAGCCACGGTGAAGGCCGGTTACCGCGCTGTGCAGGGGCAGACCACCGCGCCCATCGTGGTGAACTCCTCGCGCGCCATCCTCTATGCCTCAGCCGAGGCCGACTTCGCCCAGGCGGCACGCAAGGCGGCCCTGGCCACCCGCGCGCAACTGCAGGACGCAAAGGCTGCTGCCTGATGCATCTCTACAGCGCGCACCGCGCCCCCAACCCGCGTCGGGTGCTGATGTTCCTGCACGAAAAAGGCATTGCCGACCTGCCCGTCACCGACATCGACCTCAACGCCGGTGCGCACCGCAGCCCTGCTTTCCTGGCCAGGAGCCCGCTGGCCAAGGTGCCGGCGCTGGAGCTCGATGACGGGCGCGTGCTGACCGAGACGCGTGCCATCTGCACCTACCTGGAAGGCCGCTTTCCCGAGCCCAATCTGATGGGCGTGGATGCCGAGGAGCGCGCCTTCATCGAGATGGCCGATCGCCATGTCGAGTTTGGCCTGCTGCTGCAGATTGCCCATGCCATACGCCACACCCACCCTGGCCTGGCTACCCTGGAGCAGCCGCAGTTTCCCGACTTTGGCGCCTCGCAGGGCCAGAAGCTGCTGCAGACCGCGCAGGTCTTTGAGCAGTTGCTGGCGCGCCAGCCCTGGATGGCCGGTGCGCGTTTCACCATTGCCGACATCACCGCTTTCTGCGCCCTGGAATTTGCGCGCGGCCTGCTCAAATTCAGCCCCGCACGGGCCGGCCTGCCGGCACTGCAGGCCTGGCGCGACCGTGTGGCCGAGCGGCCCAGCGCCCGGGCCTTCTAGGGCCAGTTCCCGGGATTTCGTAAGCATTTGCAATAGGCCCCTGGCGCCTGGGGAATCGCCGCTACATTGCGCAGAGGCCGGCACCTGGAGCATGGCCCAAGCAGGGAGCCGCCCGTGCCAGAAGCCATGGATGTGTACGCCACATCCGACCCACCCGCGCCATCCGTTTCAAGCACCACCGCCTGGGCCACAGCGGCCATCAGCGCGGCCAGCCTGGCTGCCTGCGGCGGTGGTGGCGGCGCCAGCAGCACCGTAGCCACCCCGGTGATTGCCGGCACCACGGTCACGCTCAACACCAGCGGCTACACCCAGCTGGCCTCCATCACCGACGCCCAGGCCAGCCGCTTTTTGTTGCAGGCGCAGTTCAGCGCCAGTGACGCCGACATTGCCGCCGTGCGCAGCCAGGGCTATGCGCACTGGCTGGAGCGCCAGATGGCGCAGTCCTCCGGCATGCTGGGCTGGGACTGGCTCAATGCCCAGGGCTATGGCGATGTCAACAACTCCAGCAATTTCTTTGACAGCACCAGCCCGGGTGATTTCATGGTCTGGAGCCAGCTCATGGCCGCCCCCGACCCGCTGCGCAAGCGCATGGCGCTGGCCCTGTCAGAAATCATGGTGGTCTCGCTCAACGGCCTGGACTTCAGCTGGCGCAGCCATGCCGCCGCGCATTACTGGGACACGCTCAACACCTACGCCTTTGGCAACTACCGCGACCTGCTGCAGGCCATCACGCTCAACGTGGCCATGGGCTACTACCTCAATACCAAAGGCAACAAGAAGGCCGATGGCCGTGGCAGCCAGCCCGATGAAAACTATGCGCGCGAGGTGATGCAGCTCTTCACCATCGGCCTGGTGGAGCAGAACCCCGATGGCACCGCGCGCCTGGATGGCAACGGCAACAAGATCGACACCTATGGCGCCAGCGATGTCAGCAACCTGGCCCAGGTCTTCACCGGCTGGGACCTGGACCAGAGCCAGAACCAGCCCACCACCCTGTCCCAGACGGGCGGCGGCACGCGCACCATTCCCAGCACCCACTTCACCCGCCTGCCGCTGGTGCAGGTGGGCAACAACCACAGCACCCTGGCTTCCTCCTTCCTGGGCATTACCGTGCCGGCCAATACCGCGGCCAGCGAGGCGCTCAGGCTGGCGCTGGACCGCCTGTTCAACCACGCCAACACCGCCCCTTTTGTCAGCAAGCAGCTGATCCAGCGCCTGGTTACCAGCAACCCCACAGCCGCCTATGTGCAGCGCGTGGCGGCGGTGTTTGCCGACAACGGCGCCGGCGTGCGCGGCAGCCTGCCTCACGTGCTGGCGGCCATCCTGCTGGACGACGAGGCGCGTGGCCCTGCGGGCTTGAGCGACCCCAGCTACGGCAGGCTGCGCGAGCCCATGCTGCGCCTGGTGCAGTGGGGACGCAGCTTTGGTGCGGCGTCGGCCTCGGGCAGCTGGAAGATCGGCGACCTTAGCAACGCCGGCACCCAGCTGGGCCAGAGCCCTTTGCGCTCGCCCACGGTCTTCAACTTCTTTAGGCCCGGCTATGTGCCGCCGGCCACGGCCCTGGCAGCGGGCGCGGTGGCGCCGGAGTTCCAGCTGGTCAACGAGAGCAGTGTGGGTGGCTACCTGAATTACCTGCAGGGGGTGATTGCCAACGGCATCAACGGTGGTGACATCCGTGCCAGCTACAGCGGTGAACTGGCATTGGCCACAGATGCCACCGCACTGCTGGCCAAGCTCAATCTGCGCCTGTGTGCCGGCCAGTTGTCGGCGGCCAGCCAGAGCCTGATCCTGACCGCCCTCAACGCCATGGCATCCAGCACCGATGCGCAAAAGCGCAACCGGGTCTATGCGGCGGTGCTGCTGGTCATGGCCAGCAGTGACTACCTGGTCCAAAAGTAGCTCCCCAGGAATTGCCATGCACCTCTTGCAACCCCATCAGCATGCGCGCCGCGCCTTTCTGAAGCGCAGTGCCCAGCTGGCCCTTAGCGGCAGCGCCTTGCCGCTGGCCCTCAATCTGGCTGCGGTGGGCGAGGCGGCAGCCTTCAATGCCACGGCCGGCGACTACAAGGCCCTGGTCTGCGTCTTTCTGTACGGTGGCAACGACTATGCCAACACCGTGCTGCCCTATGACAACGCCAGTTACGACCTCTACAGCACCATCCGCGGAGGTGGTCCGGGGCGCACCGCCGGGGGCATTGCACTCGCCCAGAGCGGACTCCTGCCCACCCTGCTGGTACCCACCGCTGCGCCCACCGATGCGCTCGGTTCAGCCAGCCGCCAGTTCGCGCTGAACCCGGCCATGGGGGCGCTGGCCGGCCTCTTCAATGCCGGCCACGCGGCGGTGCAGCTCAATGTGGGCCCCCTGGTGAAGCCGCTCACGCGCGACCAGTACAACAGCTCCAACCATGTGCTCAACCCGCGTCCGCCCCAGCTCTTCTCGCACAACGACCAGCAGTCGATCTGGCAGTCGTCTTCACCGGAAGGCTCCACGGTGGGATGGGGCGGCAACATGGGCGACCTGGCGCTTGGTCTGAACACGGCATCCACCTTTACCTGCATGTCGGTCACCGGCAATGCGGTGTTCCTCTCGGGCGACACGGCGCTGCAATACCAGGTCACCACGGGGGGTGCCATCCGTATCAACTCCGCGGCACTGGGCACCTCGGTCTATGGCTCCACGGCGGTGAGCACCGCCATGCATGCCTTGCTGCAACAAAGCCGCAGCCACGTGCTGGAGAATGAATACAACAAGGTCAGCACCCGCGCGCTGGCCGCCGAGGGGCTGGTCACGTCCGCGCTGGGCCTGGCTCCGCCCACCACGGTGTTTGCCGCTGACAGCCTGGCGCAGCAACTCAAGATGGTGGCGCGCCTGATCAAGGGCCGTGGCACCCTGGGTGCGCAGCGCCAGGTGTTCCTGGTCTCGCAGGGGGGCTTTGACCTGCATGACAACCTGATCCGCGACCACGGTGGCCTGCTGGGCAAGGTGAGCGAGGCGATGGCTGCCTTCTACAACGCGACGGTGGAGCTGGGTGTGGCCAACCAGGTGACGGCCTTTACCGCCTCGGACTTTGGCAGGACGCTGGCCTCCAACGGCGACGGCTCCGACCATGGCTGGGGCAGCCACCACCTGGTGGTAGGTGGGGCGGTGAACGGTGCGCGTTTCTATGGCACGGCGCCCCCCATCAGCACCAGCGACGCCAAGACCGGCGCGGCCTACAACCCGGAGAACCAGTGGCATGTGGGGCAGGGCCGCCTCCTGCCCACCACGGCAGTCGACCAGTACGCTGCCACCCTGGCCAAGTGGTTCGGTGTGGCCCCCGGCGAGATGGCCGGGGTGCTGCCCAACAGCGTGAACTTCGGTGCGGCAGCACCCAGCTACCCCATCGACCTGGGTTTCATGCAGCCTTAGCGCTGCGCAGGCTGCCCTGGTTTTCAGCTGGCGATCACGCGCTGGGTAAAAGCGTGCAGGTAGTCACTGAGGCGCTGGGCACCGGCCACGGCCTGGGCGCTGTCGGCCGAGGCAATGCCCTCGGCCAGCTGCAGGTGGGCGGCCGCGCCTTCCACCAGGTCACCGGCATGGCGGTAGGCGTACCAGAAGCGGCGGCACTGCACGATGAGCGGCAGCACCGCCTGCACTGCCGAGGCATTCTGGCTGGCGGCATGGTTGACCTGGTCGAGGGCGCTGTCGGCCCGCATATAGTCTTCCAGGCGGTTGGCTGCTGCCGCCTTCACCATGCGCTGGGCGCACTGCACGATGGCCCGGCGTTGGGCCTGGTCGGCGCGCCGGGCCGAGCAGTCGGCAATCAGGCATTCCAGCACCCGGCGCGTCTGCACCACATCGAGGTGATCGGCCAGGTCGATGGCGGAAATCAGCAGGCCGCGCCGGGGCTGCTGCACGATCAGACCGCTGGAGACCATGCGCAGCAAGGCCTCGCGCAAGGGCGTGCGGCCCAGCCCGGTGCGCGCCACCAGCTCGGCCTCCACCACCTGCGCGCCGGGTTGCAGCTGCAGGGTGGAGATCAGGTATTCCAGTGTTTCATAGGCCACGTCGGCGGCGCGGCGCTTGGCGTCTGGTGCTGGATTCAACTTTGCGGAGGAGGCCATGGCAGGCATGTGATTTCTACGTTAATATATTAACAACATATTTAAACCTGGAGTGGATCCGTATGAAAAACACCCCCTGGCAAGGCATCTTTCCCGCCATCACCACCAAGATCAACCCGGACGAGAGCATTGACGCCGAAGGCACTGCGCGCCATATCGATTTCCAGATCCGCAATGGCATCCACGGCCTGGTCACCTGCGGCTCGCTGGGCGAGGCCAGCACCCTGACCCTGGAAGAGAAGCTGAAGGTGGCGCAGATTGCGCTGGAGGCAGCCGGCGGCCGCATTCCGGTGCTGGCCAATGTGTCGGAGACCAGCACGCGCGAGGCGCTGCGCTACATCGACGGCGCCAACAAGCTGGGCGTGCAGGGCTTCATGGTCATGCCCTCGGTCATCTATGTGGCCGATGCGCGCGAAGCCATGCTCAATGTGCGCACCATGGCCGAAGCGGCCCAGCAACCCATCATGGTCTACAACAACCCGGTGGCCTACCGGGTCGACCTCAAGCCCGAGCACATGCAGGAGCTGGCCGACTGCCAGTGGATCCATGCCATCAAGGAAAGCACCGACAACATCCGCCGCATTACCGACCTGCGCAACACCGTGGGCACGCGCTACCAGCTCTTCCTGGGTGTGGATGACCTGGCCTACGAAGGCCTGGCCCTGGGGTGTGACGGCCTGCTGGCTGGCGTGGGCTGCGCCTTCCCGCGCGAGACCGTGGCCCTGTACGAGCTGATGAAGGCCGGCAACTTCGCCGAGGCCCTGCCGCTGTACCAGTGGATGACGCCCATGCTGCACCTGGACGTGTCGACCAAGCTGGTGCAAAACCTCAAGCTCATCGACGCGCTGGTGGGTGTGGGCACCGAGCATGTGCGCCGCCCGCGCCTGCCGCTCATCGGCGCCGAGCGCGAACATGTGGAGAAGGTCGTGGCCAAGGCACTGGCCACACGCCCCGCCAAGTACCAGTCGGTGATGTAAGGTGGCCCCATGAAGCGCATCGCAGTCATTGACTCCCACACCGGTGGCGAACCCACCCGCCTGGTGGTGGACGGCTTTCCCGACCTGGGCCAGGGCAGCATGGCCGAGCGCCGCGCCATGCTGGCAGAGCACCATGACGCCTGGCGCGCAGCCACCGTGCTGGAGCCGCGTGGCAACGATGTGATCGTGGGCGCGCTCTTGTGCCAGCCGGTTTCGGCGGTCGCTGCTGCGGGCGTCATCTTCTTCAACAACACCGGCTACCTGAACATGTGCGGCCACGGCACCATCGGCCTGGTGGTGACCCTGGCCCATATGGGCCGCATAGGCCCCGGCGTGCACACCATCGAAACCCCGGTGGGCGATGTGCAGGCCACCCTGCATGAAGATGGCACGGTGAGCGTGCGCAACGTGGCGTCCTACCGCTACCGCACCCAGGTGGCACTGCAGGTGCCCGGCTTTGGCCTGGTGCATGGGGATGTGGCCTGGGGTGGCAACTGGTTCTTCCTGGTGAGCGACCACGGCCAGCGCATTGCCCTGGACAACGTGGAAGTGCTGGGCGACTTCACGGCGCGCATCAAGCATGCGCTGGTGGTGCATGGCATCAGCGGTGCGCAGGGGGCGGAGATCGACCATATCGAGTTGTTCGCCGCTGACCCCGATGGTGCCGACAGCCGCAACTTTGTGCTCTGCCCCGGCAATGCCTACGACCGCTCGCCCTGCGGTACCGGCACCAGCGCCAAGCTGGCCTGCCTGGCCGCTGACGGCAAGCTGGCTCCTGGTGCGGTCTGGACCCAGGCCAGCGTGATCGGCAGCCGCTTTGAAGCCAGTTACGAGTTGGCCCCGCCCGATGCGCAGCACAGCGAGCAGCGCATCATTCCCACGCTGCGCGGCAGCGCCCATGTCTGCGCCGAGGCCACCCTGCTGCTGGGTGACGCCGACCCCTTCTGCTGGGGCATTCGCGCGGCCTAAGCCGCAGCGCTTGGCAGGCCATGCAAAGCTGGGACGTCATCGTCATCGGTGCCGGCATCATCGGCGCGGCCTGTGCCCATGCGCTGGCCGAGGCTGGCCGGCGCGTGCTGGTGCTGGACTCGGGCCAGGGCGGCGCCAGCCACGCCGGCATGGGCCACTTGGTGGTGATGGATGACAACCCGGCCGAGCTGGCGCTTAGCCAGTATTCGGTGGCGGCCTGGGCGGGCCTGGCGCCGCACATGCCTGCGGACTGCGCCTACAGCCCCAGCGGCACCCTGTGGGTGGCGGCCAGTGCCGAGGAGATGGCGGGCGCCGAAGAAAAGCATGCCCGCCTGCAGCAGCACGGCCTGGCCTGCACCATGCTGAATGCGGCGCAACTGGCCCGCATTGAGCCGGCCTTGCGCGGCGGCCTGGCAGGCGCCTTGCGGGTGCCGGGCGACGGCAACCTGTATGTGCCCAATGTGGCGCGCTGGCTCTTGGGCTTGGGGGGCAAGGCGCTGCAGGTGCAGCGCGGCTGGGTCCGCCAGATCGAGGGTGACACCGTGCTGCTGGACGACGGCCGCCTGCTGCGCGCACCCCAGCTGCTGCTGGCTACCGGCCTGCAGTCGGGCGCGCTGGTGCCCGGCCTGCCGCTGCGTGCCAAGAAGGGCCATTTGCTGATCACCGACCGCTATCCCGGCACGGTGCAGCACCAGCTGGTGGAGCTGGGCTACATCAGCAGCGCCCACCACAGCGAGGGCGATTCGGTGGCCTTCAATGTGCAGCCGCGCCCCACCGGCCAGCTGCTCATCGGATCTTCCCGCCAGTTCGACACCGAGGACCGCGCGGTCGAGCCCGCCATGCTGGCGCGCATGCTGCAACAGGCCATCGCCTACCTGCCGGGCCTGGGCGAGCTCAATGCCCTGCGCAGCTGGACCGGGTTGCGCCCGGCCACGCCCGACAGCCTGCCCATCCTGGACCGCCATCCGGCCAATCCCCATCTCTGGCTGGCAGTAGGCCATGAGGGCCTGGGTGTCACCACGGCTCCTGGCAGCGCCGCCCTGGTGTGCGCCTTGATGACCGCCACATCTCCTCCGTTTGCGACCGAGCCCTTCGCTTTGGCGCGTTTCGGTGCAGACACGGTTGCCCGCGTTGTCGCCGCAGGCGGGCAAGCACAAGCGGCTGGCGGAGCCACAACCATCGTATCCCCGCCCAGTGGAGGAACCGCATGAGCCAGCTGCCTGCCACGGTGCAACTGCAGATCAATGGCCGCGCAGTCAGCGTGGCACACGGTGTCAGTGTGGCCGCGGCCCTGGCCATTGCCGGTATGCCGACCACGCGCCATTCGGTCAGCGGCGAGCCGCGCACACCGCTTTGCGGCATGGGCATCTGCCAGGAGTGCCGGGTGCAGATCAATGGCCGGGTGCGCCTGGCCTGCCAGACCGTGTGTGCGCCGGGCATGCAGGTGGAGCGTCTGCCATGAACACCTTGAACACTTCTTTGCAGGCGCAGTCGCTACGTTGTGATGTGCTGGTGGCAGGAGCCGGCCCGGCGGGCCTGTCCGCAGCCCTGGCGGCAGCCAGTGGCGGCGCCCGGGTGCTGCTGCTGGACGACAACCCCTGGACCGGTGGTCAGATCTGGCGCGGGGGACCCTATGCCGAGCTGCCCGCCGCCGCCAAGGCCTTGCAGCACAAGGTGGCGGCCAGCCACAACATAGAGGTGCTACATGCTGCCCGCGTGGTGGGTGTGGTGGGCCAACTGGCGGACCACACTGTGCTGGTGGAAACCGACAGCGGCGCCCTGCATGTGCACTGGGGTCGTTTGGTGGTGTGCACCGGCGCACGCGAACGCCTGCTGCCCTTTGCCGGCTGGACCCTGCCCGGCGTCACCGGCGCCGGCGGCCTGCAGGCCCTGATCAAAGGCGGCCTGCCGGTGCGGGGCCAGCGTGTGGTGATTGCCGGCAGCGGCCCCTTGCTGTTCGCCGTAGCCGCCAGTGCACGCAAGGCCGGCGCCAAGGTCTTGCTGGTGGCCGAGCAGGCCTCGCTGGCGCGGGTGAGCGGCTTTGCCCGCAAGCTGCCCCTGTGGCCCAGCAAGCTGGTGCAGGCCCTGCAGCTGCGCGACAGCAGCTACCGCACTTCCACCACGGTGCGCGCTGTGCAGGGTGTAGGGAAGGTGCAATCGGTCACCGTCAAACAGGGCGAGAGTCTGCGCACCGTGGAGTGCGATCGCGTGGCCGTGGGCTACGGCCTGCTGCCCAACACTGGCCTGGCCGAGGCCCTGGGCTGTGCCATGGTGATGCGCGACGGCGCGCCGGCGATTGCGGTGGACGCGCTGCAAGCCACGTCACAGGCGGATATTTATGCTGCGGGCGAATGCACCGGGGTCGGCGGCAGCGAGCGTGCCTTGGCCCAGGGCAGCATCGCTGGCTATGCCGCCATCGGCGCGCTGCAGCAGGCGTGCGCGCTGGAGAAAGAGCGCGCCTACTGGAGCGCGTTTGCGGCCCATATGCATGCCAGCTTCGCGCTGGACCCGGGCCTGAAGAATCTGCCCATGCCAGAAACCCTGGTCTGCCGTTGCGAAGACGTGAGCCACCAGGCGCTGCAGGCCCACGGCAGCTGGACCGAGGCCAAGATTCACACCCGCTGCGGCATGGGGGCCTGTCTGGGCAAAGTCTGCGGCAGCGCCGCAGCGTTTTTGTACGGCTGGCAGATGCCAGAGGCGCGCCTGCCGCTGGCGGTGGCCAGGGTGGCCACGCTGGCCGCTTCAGCCCCCGAGCGGCTTACTTGTCCAGACGCACCGGGAAGCGGCGGCCGGCCTTCGAAATGAAGATGTACTCCTGGCCGTTCTGCACCATGTCATAGCAGTCCCAGGCGGTGCTGGGTGGCCAGGTGGAGCAGTACTGGTCGCCACGCACTTCCCAGCGGCCCTTGGAGGTGGTACCGCTCTGGGCATAGTGGGTCACGCCATTTGCCAGGAACAGTTGCATGCTGGAGGGCTCGCCATCGGTGCTGCGCATCCACTTGTCAGTGAGTGTGGCGCGGATCTGATCGCCCGTCATGGGCTGGTCCTCGGCCTGCGCTGCAGGGGCCAGTGCCAGCAGGCTGCTGGCCAGCATCAAGGTCGGGGCAAGGCGTGAAAGCCGGGGGAGCATGGCAAGAGACATGGCGTGGTCGTCCTCTGAATTTATTTATGGGGCGTTGCGCATGATACGGGTCAGGCACTCAGGCCAGCAGCTTGGCCAGGTATCGTCCGGTGAAGCTCAAGGGATTGGCTGCCAGGTTTTCGGGTGTGCCCACGCCCACCACGGTACCGCCGCCTGAGCCCCCTTCGGGACCCATGTCGATCAGCCAGTCGGCGGTCTTGATCACATCCAGGTTGTGCTCGATCACCACAATCGTGTTGCCTGCATCGCGCAGCTGGTGCAGAACCTTGAGCAGCAGGGCGATGTCGGCAAAGTGCAGGCCGGTGGTGGGCTCGTCCAGGATGTAGAGCGTGCGCCCGGTGTCGCGCTTGCTGAGCTCCAGCGCCAGCTTCACCCGCTGCGCTTCGCCACCCGACAGCGTGGTTGCGGCCTGGCCTAGCTTGATGTAGGAGAGGCCCACATCCAGGAGGGTCTGCAGCTTGCGCGCAATGGTCGGCACGGCCTGGAAAAATTCGAAGGCTGCCTCGACCGTGAGCTCCAGGATCTGGGCGATGTTCTTGCCCTTGTACAGCACCTCCAGGGTCTCGCGGTTGTAACGCTGGCCGGCGCAGATGTCGCAGGGCACATACACATCCGGCAGAAAGTGCATCTCCACCTTCACCACGCCGTCGCCCTGGCAGGCCTCGCAGCGGCCGCCGGCCACATTGAAGCTGAAGCGTCCGCCGCTGTAGCCACGCTCGCGCGCGGTGGGCACCTCGGCCATGAGCTCGCGGATGGGCGTGAACAAGCCGGTGTAGGTGGCCGGGTTGCTGCGCGGTGTGCGGCCGATGGGTGACTGGTCCACATTGATGACCTTGTCAAAGTGCTCAATGCCCTCAATCGCCTCGTGTGCCGCCGGCTCTTCGTGGGCCCGGTAGAGCTGGCGTGCCACGGCGGCATACAAGGTGTCATTGACCAGGGTGGACTTGCCCGAGCCCGAGACCCCGGTGACGCAGGTCAGCAGGCCCACCGGGAATTCGGCCGTGACCTGGCGCAGGTTGTGGCCGCTGGCCCCCTTGATGCGAATGGCCTGCAAATCGCCCTGGGTGGCCAGGTGGACGGCCTGGCGCTCGGCCCAGGCTTGCGCCGCCTTGCTGGGTGCGCCCTTGCCCGCGGGCTTTTTCTCGGCTGCGGTTGGCTGCACCGTGGGCAGCCAGGGCGTGCGGTGTTTGGGTACTTCAATCTTCAGGGTGCCGGCCAGGTACAGCCCGGTGAGTGACTGGGGGCTGGCCTTCACGTCCTCAAAGCTGCCCTGGGCCACCACACGCCCGCCATGGATGCCCGCACCCGGCCCCATGTCAATCACATGGTCGGCCGCGCGCATCATGTCTTCGTCATGCTCCACCACCAGCACGCTGTTGCCGATGTCGCGCAGGTGCTTGAGGGTGTCGATCAGGCGGTCGTTGTCGCGCTGGTGCAGGCCGATGCTGGGCTCATCCAGCACGTACATGACACCGGTCAGGCCCGAGCCGATCTGGCTGGCCAGGCGAATGCGCTGCGATTCGCCGCCGCTCAGGGTCTCGGCGCTGCGGTCCAGGCTGAGGTAGTTCAGGCCCACGTCATTGAGGAACTTCAGGCGCAGCCCGATTTCGCGGATGATCTTGGCCGCAATCTCTCCGCGTGCGCCCGGCATGTTGAGGGCGTTGAAATAGGCCAGGCTCTCGCGCAGGGTGGCGTGGCTGATCTCATAGATGGCGAGCGCATCTGCACCTTCACCTACCTTCACATGGCGGGCCTCCAGGCGCAGCCGGCTGCCGCCGCAATCGGTGCAGGGCTGGGTGCTGCGCAGGCGCGCCAGGTCTTCGCGCACCAGGGCCGAATCGGTCTCGCGGTAGCGGCGCTGCATATTGGGGATGATGCCCTCGAAGGCGTGCTTCTTGGTCTGCTTCTTGCCCTGGGAGGGGCCGGAGTCCAGCACATACTGGAACTTGATTTCTTCCTCGCCCGAGCCGTACAGAATGGCCTGCTGCACCGTCGATGGCAGTGTGTCAAAGGCCAGGTCGATGTCGAACTTGTAATGCTTGGCCAGGCTCTCCAGCATGGCGAAGTAATAGCCATTACGCCTGTCCCAGCCCTTGATGGCACCGCTGGCAAGGCTGAGACTGGGGAACGCCACCACGCGTTCCGGATCAAAAAACTCCTGCTGGCCCAAGCCGTCGCAGTTGGGGCAGGCGCCCAGCGGCGAGTTGAACGAGAACAGTCGGGGTTCCAGCTCGCTGATGGAGTAGTTGCACACCGGGCAGGCAAACTTGGCGTTGAAAAGGTGCTCGGCCGCCTTGCCGTCAGTGCCTGAACCGGCATCCATCTCCAAGGCAATGGCGCGTCCCTGGGCCAGGCGCAGCGCGGCCTCAAAACTTTCGGCCAGGCGCTGCTTGAGCTCGGCGCGCACTTTGACGCGGTCTATCACCACGTCGATGTCGTGCTTCTCGGTCTTCTTGAGTTTGGGCAGTTCTTCGTATTCGTAGACGCTGCCGTTGACCCGAAAACGCACATAGCCCTGCGCCTGCATGTCGGCAAAGACTTCCAGGAATTCGCCTTTCTTCTCGCGCGCCAGCGGCGCCAGGATCATCAGCCGGGTCTCTTCGGGCAGGGCCAGCACCGCGTCCACCATCTGGCTCACGGTCTGGCTCTGCAGGGGCAGGCCATGGTCCGGGCAGTAGGGGGTGCCGGCGCGGGCAAACAGCAGGCGCAGGTAGTCGTGGATTTCGGTCACCGTGCCCACGGTGGAGCGCGGGTTGTGGCTGGTAGCTTTCTGCTCGATGGAAATGGCGGGCGACAGGCCTTCGATCATGTCCACATCGGGCTTGTCCATCACCTGCAAAAACTGGCGCGCATAGGTCGACAGACTCTCCACATAGCGCCGCTGGCCCTCGGCATACAGCGTGTCAAAGGCCAGGCTGGACTTGCCCGAGCCCGACAGGCCGGTGATCACCACCAGTTGGTTGCGCGGTATGTCCAGGTCGATGTCTTTGAGGTTGTGCGTGCGTGCGCCGCGGATGCTGATGGCCTGCTGCTGCAGGGCGCGTCCCAGGTAGGTGCCCTGTACCGCGGCGTCAATGGGAAGGGCGTCGGAAGGAGAATTCAAAGCAGTGGCCGGATGAAAGACAACCCGCCATGATAGTCAGTCAGGGACCAACCTGTCCCCGATCGGCCTGTCACGCCCTGCGTGCGGCAGGCCTTGCCGGTTTGCGGCGGGCTCGCACATGCAGGGATAATCCCCAGACAATTTGGAGAAAACCATGGCATCCGTCAACAAAGTCATTCTGGTCGGCAATTGCGGCCGCGACCCCGAAATCCGCTACCTGCCCTCGGGCCAGCCGGTGGCCAATGTCAGCATCGCCACCAGTAGCCGCCGCAAGGACCGCAACACGGGCGAAACCGTGGAAGACACCCAATGGCACCGCGTCACCTTCTATGACCGCCTGGCGGAAATTGCCGGCGAATATGTGCGCAAAGGTCGCCCCATCTATGTCGAAGGCCGCCTGAAATATGGCAAGTACACCGACCAGTCCGGTGTGGAAAAGAACACGGTGGACATCGTTGCCACGGAGCTGCAGTTGCTGGGTGGACGCGAAGGCATAGGTGGACCTTCTGATGGTGACGAAGGCTCGGCACCCGCACCGGCCCGCAGGCCCATGCAGTCCGCTCGTCCGGCACCTGCGCCGGCGGCCCGCCAGGCACCGGCCGCGCGCCCCGCCAGCGGCTTTGACGACATGGACGACGACATTCCGTTCTAGGACCCATTCCATTCTCATTTCGCCGGTGCATGCCGGTTTTTCAGGTGGCGCCGAGTGCGTTCCTCCAGTGTGGCTGGGGCAACTGCCGTGGCGCTGCCAATTTCACCGTGTCGGCGGTGGGCACGGATTCATACGTTTTGCAAACCAGGCCACTTTACGGGCCTTGCTTTGTTCATGCGTGAACATTAGACCTGGGTTCGTAGCAGTCACGGGGCCAAGCTCGTAGCCAAGTTGGCGGCGCGCGAGCCGTTCCGTTCTATGCGTCCTTGAGAAGACCATGGCCACGACGGACACGAGCAACCCGAAGCGTTTGGCTGGCGAGTCGGCACAGGCAATTGAGTTCCTGATGGCGGTCAGCGACCGTCTGAAGCAGCAGCGACGCCATTTCGACGACGCCGTGGTGAGTCACTGCATCCGCCTGATTCACGACTACATGGATGAGCGCGGCGCCACGGTAGCGCCAGAGGTCAAGTCACCAGCGGGTTTGGGCGGACGTCGCTACTGATTGCGATTGGGCCGGCATCGTCAGGCGCTTTGACAACTAGCAGGGCATTGGCATTGATTTTGTGTGGACATAAGGTCATGCGCTGACCTGCGTCGCGACGCACTATCCGGGCTTTCCAATTTATGAGGGAGCGCCAAGTGCCTGCACTTGCCCTACATCCATGATGGACCCGCACCGTGTCTTTTCATTCCAATCAACCCACAGACGATTGCGCAGACCTGCGCTAACGTGCACTGTCACGCGCTATCAGGCCGGGCTTTGGGGAATCTGCCTTTTTGGCGTCGCGCTACCCGGCATGGCGCAGACTTTGCCGGAGCTCATAGAAGGGGTGTTGTCCAATCACCCTGCCATGCGCGTTCAGCGTGCCTTGAGTTAGGCTGCACAACAAGAGGTGCAGCGCGCGCAATGGCAGACTTGGCTCCGAGGTACCCACCGTGGTGTCGCAAAAGCGTAATCTCTCGCCCCATAGCCTGACATCACAACAACCAAGGCCGCAAGGACATCCCCAATGACAGCCATGGCCGTTGTAGAGGTTGTGGGCGTCAATCCCAGCGGACAGGCTTCTGCAGGGTCACCGGTCCAAAGGACTAGGTCGGACTTCAGCGCGACCATCGATTGGCGCTTGCCCGTCAGTGGTGGCCATGAAAGGATTAGACTGCAGCGCTTTTTCCTGGGAAATGCCCACGTTCTTGAGCTGCTGGTACTTGAAGTTGCCGTAGGTGTTCTGTGAAGTCTGCATGGTTTCTCCAAAGTGGGCAAACCCTTGCACGGCCTGCATGATCCGGACGAGCTTCCCGATCAACTGACCCGTGCAATCCCAGGTTTGTGCGAATTGGTGTATTTATTATGCCGAGATATGAACACTTGTTCATTCATTCTCGGGGCGCACTGCTGGCGCTTTTTGTGGGGTCTAACGGGCGCTGCCGATCACACCACCGCCTAGGCATACCTCGCCGGCGTACAGCACGGCAGATTGGCCGGGGGTCACGGCCCATTGCGCCTGCTCAAACTGCAGCAAAAAGCTACTCTGCTCCTGCGGCTCATAGCGGCATGCCGCATCGCTTTGCCGGTAGCGGGTCTTGGCGGCGCACCTACCGGGAGCAGGGGCCAGGCCACTGGTCCAACTAATATCCTGGGCCATCAGCTGTGTGGACTGCAGCCAGGGATGGTCATGGCCCTGCACCACCCACAAGGTGTTGTGCTCCATGTCCTTGCGGGCCACAAACCAGGGGGCATGTTCACCGCCGCCGCGTTGGGCGCCCTTTGCCTTCAAGCCGCCAATGCCAAGTCCCTGGCGCTGGCCCAGGGTATAGAAGGACAGTCCCACATGCTCACCAATCGTGTGGCCCTTGGGGTTCTTGATCGGACCAGGTTCCTTGGAGATGTAGCGGTTCAGAAACTCGCGGAAAGGCCGCTCGCCAATAAAGCAGATGCCGGTAGAGTCCTTCTTGCGGGCATTGGGCAGTTGCATTTCCTCGGCGATGCGCCGCACCTCCGTCTTGTGCAACGCGCCCACGGGAAACATGGTTTTGGCCAGTTGGCTCTGGTTCAGACGATGCAGGAAATAGCTCTGGTCCTTGGCGGGATCCAGGCCCTTGAGCAGTTCATGCAGGCCGGTGGTTGGGTTCTGCCGCACCCGTGCGTAATGTCCGGTTGCAATCTTGTCTGCCCCCAGGCGCATGGCATGGTCCAGAAATGCTTTGAACTTGATTTCGGCGTTGCACAGAATGTCAGGATTGGGCGTACGCCCGGCTTGGTACTCACGCAGGAACTCGGCAAAGACGCGGTCTTTGTAGTCCGCCGCAAAGTTCACATGTTCGATCTCTATGCCGATGACATCGGCCACCGCGGCAGCGTCCACGAAGTCAACATTGGATGAGCAGTATTCGCTGTCATCATCGTCTTCCCAGTTCTTCATGAAGATGCCGACGACCTCGTGCCCTTGCTGTTTGAGCAGGTGCGCGGTGACGGCGGAGTCGACTCCGCCGCTGAGTCCGACGACGATACGGTGTTTGGCCATGGGACGATTTTAGGTGCGCATTGCAGATGGCCCCAGGGTCGGTATTCAGCCGCCCATGCACATCGCCGTCGTATAGCCGACAAGGGAGCCCGGCATTATCAGTTAAGCTCGCTGACGCAGTTGCTCAGCCATGCGGGTTAGAGCGGAGTCGCTGCACGGGCTGTTTCCAAAAATATTGTAGAGGAGTCGCTTCATGCAGACAGGCGTAGCAACTGGGGTCCCATCGGGTCAATCCGCCGCCCCCGCTCTCACTCAAACCGCGCAGCGCATTGGCGTGCCGCGCGAGATTTTCCCTGGTGAAAAGCGTGTGGCGACCGTGCCCGAGGTGGTCGAGAAACTGGTCAAGCTGGGTTTCTCGGTCGCTGTGGAGACCGGCGCAGGCAATGCCGCCGATTTGAGCGATGACGCCTACCGCGCGGCTGGCGCCAGCGTGGTCGCAGACGCAACCCAGCTCTGGGCTACCTCTGACATCGTGTTCAAGGTGCGTCCGCCCACGCCGCAGGAAGTGGCTGCCATGCCCGAAGGGCAGACCCTGGTGGGCTTTGTCTGGCCCGCGCAAAACCCCGAATTGATGCAGCAACTCACGGCCAAGAAGGCCACGGTGCTGGCCATCGACGCACTGCCGCGCACGCTTAGCCGCGCCCAGAAGATGGACGCACTGACCTCGCAAGCAGGGGTCGCCGGATACCGTGCGGTGATCGAGGCCGCAAACGCATTTGGGCGCTTTTTCAACGGCCAAATCACGGCTGCGGGCAAGGTGGCACCGGCCAAGGTGTTCATTGCGGGTGCCGGCGTGGCAGGTCTGGCCGCCATCGGCACGGCGGCCAGCCTGGGCGCTATCGTGCGTGCCAATGACACCCGCGCCGAAGTGGCCGACCAGGTGGTTTCCCTGGGCGGCGAATTTGTCAAGGTTGACTACGAGGAAGAAGGCTCCGGCGGCGGCGGCTATGCCAAGGTCATGAGCGAAGGCTTCCAGCAAGCCCAGCGCGCCATGTATGCCAAGCAGGCCCAGGAGGTGGACATCATCATCACCACCGCGCTCATTCCTGGCAAACCGGCGCCCAAGCTCATCACCGCCGACATGGTCAAGAGCATGAAGGCCGGCAGTGTGATCGTGGATATGGCGGCCGAGCAGGGCGGCAACTGCGAACTGACCGTGCCAGGCCAGGCGGTGGTGGTCCATGGTGTGACCATCGTGGGCTACACCGACCTGGTGTCGCGCCTGTCGCGCCAGTCCTCCACGCTGTATGCCACCAACCTGTTCCGCCTGACCGAAGAGCTGTGCAAGACCAAGGATGGCGTCATCCATGTCAACATGGAAGACGATGCTATCCGTGGCTTGACGGTTACCAAGGACGGTGCCATCACCTGGCCCGCTCCGCCGCCCAAGGTGATTGCCGCCCCGGTGGCAGCCAAGCCAGCGGCCGCACCCGCAGCCAAGAAGGCGCACGGCCACGGCGCACCCAGCGAACCCATGGCGGGCAACAAGCTGGCCATTCTGTTCGGCGTGGTGGCGGCGCTGTTCTGGTACGTGGGCGCGAATGCGCCCGAGGCCTTCCTGGCACACTTCACCGTGTTTGTGCTGGCCTGCTTTGTGGGTTACATGGTGGTGTGGAATGTCAAACCAGCCTTGCACACGCCGCTCATGAGCGTGACCAACGCCATCAGCAGCATCATCGCCATTGGCGCCCTGGTGCAGATTGCGCCACCCATGATGGTCGGTGCGGCGGGGCGCCCCGATGACTGGATTCGCTGGCTGGCGGCGCTGGGCATAGTGCTGACCTCCATCAATATGTTCGGCGGCTTTGCCGTTACCCAGCGCATGCTGGCCATGTTCCGCAAATAAGGGAGACGACTGATGTCTGCAAGTTTGGCCACCGTCTCCTACATCGGAGCGACGATTCTTTTCATTCTCAGCCTGGGGGGCTTGTCCAACCAGGAGTCTGCGCGCCGCGGCAATCTGTTCGGCATGATTGGCATGACCATCGCGGTGCTGGCCACGGTGCTGGGCCCCAAGGTCGGTGCTTCCGGCTACGCCTGGATTGTGGGCGCCATGGTGGTCGGCGCGGCCATCGGCCTGTATGCGGCCCGCACCGTGCAAATGACGCAGATGCCCGAGTTGGTGGCGCTCATGCACAGCATGGTGGGTTTGGCCGCCATGCTGGTGGGCTTTGCCACCTTTGTCGACCCGGAAGCCGCCAAGGAATTTACCGGCGCGGCCAAGTCCATCCATGAAATGGAAATCTACATCGGCATCCTGATCGGTGCGATGACGTTTTCGGGCTCCATCGTTGCCTTTGGAAAGCTCTCCGGCCGCATTGGCGGCAATCCCTTGCTGCTGCCGGGACGCCATTTCATGAACTTGGCGGGCCTCCTGGTGGTGGTCTACTTTGGTGGCCTATTTTTACAGGCGCACAGCATTGCCGAGGCCATGACGCCGGTGATCGTGATGACGGTGATCGCCCTGCTATTTGGTGTGCATATGGTGATGGCCATTGGTGGCGCCGACATGCCGGTGGTGGTGTCCATGCTCAACAGCTACTCCGGCTGGGCCGCCGCCGCGACCGGATTCATGCTGTCCAACGATTTGCTGATCGTGGTTGGTGCGCTGGTGGGCTCCAGCGGTGCCATCCTGTCCTACATCATGTGCAATGCCATGAACCGCAGCTTTATCAGCGTGATTGCCGGCGGTTTCGGCACCACCAGTGCGGCAACCAAGCCCGCAGCCGGCGCGGCGCAACCGGCCGGCGAGGTGGTGGCGGTCAATGCTGCAGAGACAGCCGAGTTGCTACGCGAAGCAAAGAACATCATCATCGTTCCGGGTTATGGCATGGCGGTGGCCCAGGCACAGCACACGGTGTTTGAAATCACCAAGACCCTGCGAGAAAAGGGTGTGAACGTGCGCTTTGGTATCCACCCCGTTGCCGGCCGTATGCCGGGCCACATGAATGTGCTGCTGGCTGAGGCCAAGGTGCCTTACGACATCGTGTTTGAAATGGACGAGCTCAACGAGGACTTCCCGGACACCGACGTGGCCATCGTGATCGGCGCCAATGACATCGTGAACCCCGCCGCGCAAGACGACCCGGGTAGCCCGATTGCAGGCATGCCGGTGCTGGAAGTGTGGAAGGCCAAGACCTCGATTGTGATGAAGCGCAGCATGGCCTCGGGCTATGCTGGTGTCGACAACCCACTCTTCTACAAGGACAACAACCGCATGTTGTTCGGCGACGCAAAGAAAATGCTGGACGAGGTGCTGACCGTCCTGCGGACCTGAGGCACATGGCTGGAAGCTGGTCCAGCCCCGCACGCAAAGCCCCGTCGCTGCCTGGCCCGGGGCTTTTTTGCGTGCTGCTTAGGGAAAACACAAGCCACCGAATCGAAACTTTGCGGCAAGAATGTCAGGTTGCCGAAAGGTCCCTCTCGCGCCCGTCCATCCCAGGCGCAACTGCTGACACTTTGGCCTCAAAAATGATTTGGAGAAGTGGATGACAGAACGGATTTGGCTCTCGAGCTATCCACCCGGCGTGCCTGCGGACATTGATGCAAGCATTTATGGCTCGCTGGTGGAGTTGATGGAAGAGAGCTTCCGCCAGCATGCGGCGGCCGTGGCGTACAGCTTTATGGGCCAGGACCTAAGCTACGCGCAGACCGATACCCTCAGCCTGGCATTTGCCGCCTACCTGCAAAGCCTGGGTCTGGCAAAGGGCGACCGGGTTGCCATCATGATGCCCAATGTGCCCCAGTATCCGGTAGCCGTGGCAGGCATCCTGCGCGCCGGCATGGTGCTGGTGAATGTGAACCCGCTCTACACCCCGCGCGAACTGGAGCACCAGCTCAAGGACAGCGGTGCCCGCGCCATCGTAATCGTCGAGAACTTTGCAGGCACCCTGGAAAAGTGCATCGCCGCCACGGCCGTCAAACATGTGGTGCTGTGCGCCATGGGTGACCAGCTCGGCCTGCTCAAGGGCGCCTTGGTGAACTACGTGGTGCGCTCCGTCAAGAAGCTGGTTCCGCCCTTCAGCCTGCCACAGGCGGTGCGCTTCAACCAGGCCATCGCCCTGGGTGCCAAAGCGCCGTTCAGCCGCCCTGCACTCAAGAGTGACGATGTGGCCGCCTTGCAATACACCGGTGGCACCACCGGTGTGGCCAAGGGCGCGGTGCTGCTGCACCGCAATGTGCTGGCCAATGTGCTGCAGTCCGAGGCCTGGAATGCGCCGGTCATGGCGCGTGTGCCAGCCTCCGAGCAGCCCACCAGCATCTGTGCCCTGCCGCTCTATCACATCTTCGCTTTTACCGTCGGGCTGATGCTAAGCCTGCGCACCGGCAGCAAGCTGGTGCTCATCCCCAACCCGCGCGACATCCCTGCGGTGCTCAAGGAGCTTGGCCGCCACACCTTTCACAGCTTCCCGGCGGTCAACACCCTGTTCAATGCGCTGGCCTCGCATCCCGAATTTGAGACCGTGGATTGGAGCCACCTCAAGGTGTCGGTTGGCGGCGGCACGGCGGTGCAAAGTGCGGTGGCCAAGCTGTGGCTGGAAAAGACGGGTTGCCCCATTTGCGAAGGCTATGGACTCAGCGAAACCTCGCCTTCTGCCAGTTGCAACCCGGCCACTTCCAGTGAATACACCGGCACCATCGGCGTGCCCTTGCCCAGCACCTGGTTCAAACTGCTGGACGACGAAGGCAATGAGGCAGCGCCTGGACAGCCTGGTGAGATCGCCATCAAAGGGCCGCAGGTCATGGCAGGCTACTGGCAGCGCCCTGATGAGACGGCGCGGGTCATGACCGCAGACGGCTATTTCAAGACTGGCGATATCGGTGTGGTGGACGCGCGCGGCTTCTACAAAATCGTGGACCGCAAGAAAGACATGATTCTGGTCAGCGGCTTCAATGTCTATCCCGCCGAGCTGGAAGACCTGGTGGGGCAGATGCCGGGTGTCATGGAGTGCGCCTGTGTCGGCATCGCCGATGCCAAGACCGGTGAAGCCGTCAAATTGGTGCTGGTGCGCAAAGACCCGCTGCTGACCGAAGCCCAGGTGCGCGCCTACTGCAAGGAAAACCTCACCGGTTACAAGCAGCCGCGCGTGGTGGAGTTCCGCGACGAACTGCCCAAGACGCCGGTAGGCAAGGTCTTGCGGCGCGAGCTGCGCGATAAATGAAGGCCGCAGAGCGGATGGGCGCCCCGATGGCCATTCTGAGCGCACTGGCCGAAGAGCAGGCCGGCTTGCTGGAGCAATTGCAATCGCCCCAGCGCGTAGAGCACGCCGGGCGCGTGTTCTGGTGCGGCAGCCAGCAGGGCCGCGCGGTGGTGCTGGCGCTCTCGCGCGTCGGCAAGGTTGCGGCAGCCACCACCACGGCGGCGCTGATTGCGCATTTCGGCGTGGGCCAAATCGTGTTCACCGGGGTGGCCGGTGGTGTGGGCACGGGCGTGCAAGTGGGTGACGTGGTGCTGGGTACCGGCTATGTACAGCACGACATGGACGCCTCGCCCTTGTTTCCGCGCTACCAGATTCCGCTGACCGGCCTTAGCGTGTTGCCGGCCCATGCCGGGCTGTGCGCTGATCTGCTGCAGGCTTGCACGCTGGGCCTGCAAGGCTTGCAGCATGCGGGTCGAGCGCCGCTGCTGCACCAGGGCTTGATTGCCAGCGGCGACCGCTTTGTGAATGGCGCGGAAGAAACGCGGCAACTGGTTGCGGCCTTGCGTGCACACGGTCACGAACCGCTGGCCGTGGAGATGGAAGGCGCCGCCGTGGCCCAGGTCTGTGCCGACTATGGCGTGCCCTTTGTGGCGGTGCGCACCATCTCCGACCGGGCCGACGACAGCGCCCACCTGGACTTCCCCGTGTTTGTGCGGGAGGTTGCCAGCGTCTATGCCCAGCGCATCGTGGGTGCCTTGCTTCAGCGCAGCCAGCCGCGCTTGTAGAAGTACCACATAGGCACCAGGGCGCTGGCAACCATCAGGCCCACGGTGTAGGGGTAGCTCCAGCCGCCCAGCAATTCGAGCTCGGGAAACTTCAGGTTCATGCCGTAGACGCTGGCCACCAACGTGGGCGGCAGCAGCGCCACACTGGCCACCGAGAAGATCTTGATGATCTTGTTCTGGTTGATGTTGATGAAACCCACCGTGGCGTCCATCAGGAAGTTGATCTTGTCAAACAGGAAGGCGGTGTGGCTGTCCAGCGAGTCGATGTCGCGCAGAATCTGGCGCGCCTCTTCGAACTGCGCGGCATTGAGCATCTTGGAGCGCATCAGAAAGCTCACGGCGCGTCGCGTGTCCATCACATTGCGACGTATGCGGCCACTCATGTCTTCATGCCGCGCAATGGCGCCCAGAGCCTCGCCGGCGATGGCGTCGGTCACATTGCCGGCCAGCACTTTCTTGCTCACCTTTTCCAGTTCGTCGTAAATGCCTTCCAGCGTGTCAGCCGAGTACTCGGCATCGGCATCGAAGAGTTTGAGCAGCACTTCCTTGGCGTCTTCGATCAGGCCCGGCGCCCGTCGCGCACGCATGCGCAGCAGCCGGAAGACAGGAATGTCGGCATCGTGGATGGAAAACAGAATGCCCTTGCTGCGCAAGTCGCTGTTGACCTGGTTCAGGATGAAGGCGGCGCGCACTGCGCGTGGCTCTTCGTCGTCGGCCACCAAAAAGTCACTACGGATGTGAATCTCGCCGTTGTCCTCGGCATAAAAGCGGGCGGACTCCTCGATGTCCTCGTCCATCACGTCTTCGGGAATGGACAGGCCGTAGTACTGCTTGATCCAGCGCTTTTCTTCCAGCGTGGGGGATTCAAGGTCGACCCAGATCGGTTGGAACCGGGACAGCTCTTCCAGCGACTCGATCTCTTCCTGAAAGAGACGGCCATTGGCGAGCGAAAAGATGTTGAGCATGGCTCACTCCCTGGGGTGGGTATCAATGCAAGGCGGGTTGGGGGGCTTGCTTTCAACCCCGCCGCATGATGGGGAGTTGAAAGCTACCGACTGGGGTAGTTTTCCAAGGAGCACTCTCCGGTAGTGAATCTGTGCAAATTATCGCACCATTAAATCAGGGCGGCGTCCAGCAGGGCGCGCTTTGCAAAAGCGTAATACAGCGGCGCGGCCACCAGCCCGGCCACGCCAAACACCGCCTCGCCGATGAACATCACGGTCAGCAGCTCCCAGGCCGCGGTATTGGTGCGCTTGCCCACCACCTTAGCGTTGATGAAGTACTCAAACTTGTGAATGAACACCAGAAACAGCAGGCAGGCCAGGCCCACGGCGGGCGATACCGACACGCCGGCCACCGTCAATACGCTGTTGCACAGCAGGTTGCCCACAATGGGCACCAGGCCGGCGACAAAGGTCAGGCCCACCAGGGTGGCGGAATAGGGCATGTTGACGCCAGCCAGCGGCAGCGCCAGCCACAGGAAGGCCGCGGTGCAGGCCGCGTTGAAGGCGGCAATCCAGAACTGGGCCACCACGATCTGCGAAAAGGCATACATGAAGTCGGCGCCACGCTGGCGCACCGCCAGGCGCAGAGGTCCGCCTTGGGTGGAGGGGGCCGTACCCACCATCAGCGCGCCCACCACCAGGCCTACGTACACCAAAAGACCGGCGCGCAGGCCGGCCGTGCCAAATCCGGTGAGGGCATGGGCCTGGGATTGCAGGTACTCCACCAGCCAGCTCTGTGCCGCCAGCAGTTCGTCGGGCAGGTGGGCAGCCAGGTCGGGTGGCAGCTTCTGGCGGATTTCCAGCACCGTACTGGCCAGGTGGTGCAGCAAGGCCTGGTACTGCGCCACCGCACCAAATGCCACGCCTTTGGCATTGGCAAAGAGCACCGTCAGCGCCACGATGGGCAGCACGATGACCAGGCCAGCCGCTACCGCGGGGCGCAGGCGCGGCAGGCGGCGCGGGGCCCGGCCCACCAGGGCGGAGGCCAGCAGATAGCCCAGGCAGATGGCCAGCAGGCCAGGGAGCAGGCCATAGGCCAGCACGACCCAGCACAGTGCCACTGCCAGGAGGTAGCTGCTGGTAAGGGCGTGATTGTTGAGGCGTGCCGCCGGACTTGGGTAGGTGGGTGTGGGTGTGGGCATGGGACCTGTTATGGGGTGCGTTGCGGGGATTGAAAGTGCCACTTGGAAAGGCCTTGGCGCAAAGCCCTCAGGATGTTGCGGCGCATCAAAAAATGTCGTTGCCATCCCGTGTTTTCGGGCGCATAGTGAATTCGGGCATCAATGTTGACAAAACTTTTTTTCCCATGCATTTGCGTGATGTGCAAGCTACGCAAATGCGTTTTCAACCTGAGAGCAACTGGAGGCTATATATGAATTTGACGATCAGCGGTCATCACCTTGACGTTACCCCGGCCCTGCGCAGTTATGTGACGACCAAACTGGATCGCATCATGCGGCACTTTGACCAAGTCGTAGATGTCAAAGTGCTGCTCACAGTCGAAAAGCAAAAGGAGAAGGAGCGGCGTCAACGAGCGGAGTGCAACATCCACGTCAAAGGCAGTGACATGTTTGCTGAAAGTTCGCACCAGGATTTGTATGCAGCGGTGGATGAGTTGGTCGACAAACTCGATCGCCAGGTGGTCCGCCACAAGGACCGCGTGCAAAACCACCACCACGATGCACCCAAGCGGCTGATGTAGCTTCCACGCCACTTCTGGATTCGCATCACCCTAAGACCGCCCCCACGGGGCGGTTTTTTTGTGTGCATAATCGGCCCAAATCACCATGAACCAACTCTCCCGTATCCTGCCTCCGGCGCAAGTCTGCGCCAATGTGGAAGTCACCAGCAAAAAGCGGGCCTTCGAAGAAGCCGGTCTTCTGTTTGAGAACCAACATGGTCTGAGCCGGGCGCTGGTTACGGATAGCCTGTTTTCCCGGGAGCGCCTGGGCTCCACCGGTCTGGGCCATGGCGTGGCCATTCCCCATGGCCGCATCAAGGGGCTCAAGGCCCCGCTGGCCGCAGTGTTCCAATTGGCCCAGCCCATCGGTTTTGACGCGCCGGACGACCAGGCGGTCAACCTGCTCATTTTCCTGTTGGTGCCCGAAGCGGCCACCCAAAAACACCTGGAAATCCTCTCTGAAATTGCCGAGCTGCTCAGCGATGCGCCGCTGCGCGAGCAGATGACCCGCTGTTCCGAGTCGCTGGCCTTGCATGGTCTGATTTCCGGCTGGCATTCGGCCCGCGTGGCCTAAGTCCTGCTCCCGTACCGAAGCGCCTGTGAAGCCCACCGTCGTCAGCGCAGACGTTCTGTTTGAAGAGTTTCGCAGCACCTTGCGCTGGGAGTGGGTGGCCGGCCTGGGTGCTTCCGAGCGCCGCTTTGACGAGGTGGCCATCCGTGCGGCCCGCTCCGGAGCCGATTTGGTGGGCTACCTGAATTACATCCATCCCTACCGGGTGCAGATCCTGGGCGAACGCGAGGTGGCCTACATCACCAACGCCGCCACCGAAGACTGCGCGCGGCGCATTGCGCGCATCGTCACACTGGAGCCGCCGGTGCTGGTGTTGGCCGACAACCAGGTGGCGCCGCCCGCCCTGCTGTCCATGTGCGAGCGTGCCCAGATTCCGATGTTCTCCACCCACGAGTCCTCGGCCTTTGTCATTGATGTGCTGCGCGCCTACCTGTCCAAGCACTTTGCCGACCGCAGTTCCATGCATGGCGTGTTCATCGACATCCTGGGCCTGGGGGTGATGATCACCGGCGAATCCGGCCTGGGCAAAAGTGAGCTGGGCCTGGAGCTGATCTCGCGTGGCAACGGCCTGGTGGCCGACGACGCAGTGGACCTGTACCGCATCAACCAGACCACCATCGAGGGCCGCTGCCCCGAGCTGCTGCAAAATCTGCTGGAGGTGCGCGGCATTGGCCTGCTCGATATCCGCGCCATCTTTGGCGAAACGGCGGTGCGCCGCAAGATGCGCCTCAAGCTCATTGTGCACCTGGTTCGCCGCGAAACCCTGGAGCGCGAATACGAACGCATCCCCTATGAGCCGCTGACACAGGACGTGCTCGGCGTGCCGGTGCGCAAGGTGGTGATCCAGGTGGTGGCCGGGCGCAATATCGCCGTGCTGGTGGAGGCCGCCGTACGCAATACCATCCTGCAATTGCGCGGCATCGATACCTACCAGGAGTTTGTCGAGCGCCACCGCAATGCGATGGCCAGCGGCATTTAGCCTTTAACCGTTGCGGTGGGGGCAGCGCTCTTTGCTGCAGTGCGCATACAGGCTTAGTGCGTGGTCGGCAATGCTGAAGCCCTTGGCCTTGGCCACAGCGTGCTGACGCTTTTCAATCTCGGGATCAAAAAACTCTTCCACCCGGCCGCAGTCCAGGCACACCAGGTGGTCATGGTGCTGGCCCTGGTCTAGCTCATACACCGCCTTGCCGCTCTCAAAATGGCTGCGCAGCAGAATGCCTGCCTGCTCGAACTGGGTCAGCACGCGGTACACCGTGGCCAGGCCCACATCGGAATTCTCTTGCAGCAGCACCCGGTACACATCCTCGGCCGTCATGTGGCGCTGCTGGCCGCCCTGGAATACCTCCAGGATCTTCAGGCGCGGTATGGTGGCCTTGAGCCCAGTGCTTTTGAGTTCGTCGATATTGCTCATGGTCGGTGGTGGTGGCGCGCGCAAGCGCACAGGCGCAAAAGGCCCAGAGCAGGCCCAGCCGCTACAATGGTCTGATCATATCGCTGTGTGCCCCATCCATGCCTGTATCTCCCTGTTTGCGCCTGGCCCTGCCTCTGACACTGCTGCTGGCAGGCCTGTCGGCATGCTCCAGTGCACCGGCGCCGCAGAGCTGGCTGGAAACCATTTCTCCCTACCGCATTGACCGGGTGCAGGGTAATGTCATCACCCGCGAGCAATACGAGGCGCTCAAGTCCGGCATGCCGCGGGCGGTGGTGAAAGATATCCTGGGTACCCCCTTGTTGACCAGCGTGTTCCATGCCGACCGCTGGGACTATGTCTTCACCTTCCGTCGCCAGGGGGCCGCGCCGCAGGAACGCCGCGTCACCCTGTACTTCAAGGGTGATGTGCTGGACCACTTTGAGGCAGATGCCCTGCCCAGTGAGGCCGAATTTGTGGCCACGCTGAAGTCCGTGCCGACCGAGGGCAAGCTGCCCGCCATGGAAGCCTCCAAGGAAAGCCTGCAAAAGTTCCCGCCCGCTGCCGCGCCGGCGGCTGCGGAACAATCGCCCGCAAAGGCACCGGCAAACTATCCGCCCCTTGAGCCTGCAAGCCGCTAAGCGCTTGCGGCCTTCTCCCTTTTTGACTGGAACGGGAACATGACCCACAGAATCGCAGTTGCCGGCGCCTCCGGCCGTATGGGACAGATGCTGATTGACGCCATCCGTGGTGCCGATGATTGCCAGCTCAGTGGTGCCTTGGACATGGCCGGCAGCCCCGCCATCGGCAAGGACGCAGGTGCGCTGGGTGGTCAGACCCTGGGCACCCTGATCACTGCCGACCTGCACAGCGGCCTGAAAGGCAGCCAGGCGCTGATCGACTTCACCCGGCCCGAAGGCACGCTGGCCCATCTGAAGGTGTGCCGCGAACTGGGCGTGGCCATGGTGATCGGCACCACCGGCTTCACCGAGGCCCAGAAGGCGGACATTGCGGCCGCATCCAAAGACATTGCCATCATGATGGCGCCCAATATGAGCGTGGGCGTGAACGTCACCCTCAAGCTGCTGGAGATGGCGGCCAAGGCCCTGGCCACCGGTTACGACATTGAAATTGTCGAGGCCCACCACCGCCACAAGGTGGATGCGCCTTCGGGCACCGCCCTGAAGATGGGCGAGGTGATTGCAGAGGCCCTGGGACGCGACCTGAAAGACTGCGCGGTGTACGCACGCGAAGGCGTCACCGGTGAGCGTGACCCTTCCAGCATTGGCTTTGCCACCATACGGGGCGGTGACATCGTGGGTGACCACACCGTGCTGTTCGCCGGCACCGGCGAACGCATCGAGATCAGCCACAAGTCATCCAGCCGCGCCACCTACGCCCAGGGCAGCCTGCGTGCGGTGCGTTTTCTGGCCGGACGCTCGGCAGGCCTTTATGACATGTTTGACGTGCTGGGGCTGAAATGAACGCCTTTGATTTCCTGGGCCACCGCGATGCCGTAGGCACAACTGTGGCCCTGCTGCTGCTGGCCATGTCGGTCGGCAGCTGGGTGGTCCTGCTGTGGAAAGGCTGGCTGCTGCGCCGCGCCAGCGCCGATGTGGGCCGCAGCATGCTGGCTTTCTGGCAGGCCGGATCGCTGCAGCAGGGCCAGGACGTGGTGCGTGCCATGGACCGCGAGGCCATGGTGCTGCCGCTGGTGGAAGCCGCCCTGCGCCAGGTGCCCGCCAACCAGCTGGCGGCTGCCGGCGACCGTTCGCACCAATTGACGCGCGTGCTGCGCGATGCCCTGCACGCGGTGCTGCACAAGCTGCAGGCCGGCCAGGTGCTGCTGGCAACCGTCGGCTCCACCGCGCCTTTCGTCGGTCTGCTGGGCACCGTCTGGGGCATCTACCACGCGCTGATGGGCATCTCGGGTGCCGGCCAGGTCAGCATCGACAAGATCTCGGGCCCGGTAGGTGAGTCGCTCATCATGACCGCCGCCGGCCTGGCGGTGGCCATCCCGGCCGTGCTGGGCTACAACATCCTGGGCCGCCTGATCGCGCGCATCGAAGCCGACCTGGAAGGCTTTGCCCGTGACCTGCGCGAACTTTTGCTGACGCATACGCCATGAGCACCGCCGGGCCGTCCCAAGGTGCGAAGGCCCCCTCGGGGGGCAGTGCAGTACGCGCAGCGACAAACGTGGGGGCCATATTCCTATGAGCTTTGGCCGGCTGGAACGTACCCAGGGCAGCGCGCCCATGAGTGATATCAACATGACGCCGCTGATCGATGTCATGCTGGTGCTGCTGGTGATCTTCATCATCACCGCGCCGCTGATGGTGAGCTCGGTGCAGCTTGATTTGCCCAAGTCGGCCAGCACCAGCGCCTCCAACGCGCCCAAGTTTGTCGAGATCAGCATTGACCGCCGCGGCCAGGTTTTCGTGGGCGACGCTCCACAAAGCACCGAGGCCCTGGGCGCCGTGCTGGCCAGCACCGCCCAGGCCAACAAGGATGCCGAGGTACGGCTGCGCGCCGACACCACCGTGCCCTATGGCCGGGTGGTGGAGGTCATGGGCCTGGCCCAAAAGGCCGGGCTGAGCCGCATCGGCTTTGTGGCCGAATCACCTGCCGCCGCCGCGCCCTGAAGGCGGGCGGGCGCCTCGGGGCGCAGCGCCTAAAATCGCTGCAAGCACCTCTTTTTGGGGCCCTGTTGCCCCCGTCCTATCCATGCAAGACAAATACCAGCACCGAGAAGTAGAAAAAGTCGCCCAGGCCCATTGGGCCCAGCCATTGTGGAACGGGCGCAATGCCTACCAGGTGGTGGAAGACGCGCTGGATGGCCAGGGCCAGCCGCGCAAGAAGTTCTACGCCTGCTCCATGTTGCCTTACCCCAGCGGCAAGCTGCACATGGGCCATGTGCGCAACTACACCATCAACGACATGCTGGCGCGCTACCTGCGCATGAACGGCCACAACGTGCTCATGCCCATGGGCTGGGACGCTTTTGGCCTGCCGGCCGAGAACGCAGCGCTCAAGAACAAGGTGCCGCCGGCGCAGTGGACCTACGACAACATTGCCTACATGAAGCGCCAGATGCAGGCCATGGGCCTGGCCATCGACTGGAGCCGCGAGGTCGCCACCTGTGACCCGCAGTACTACCGCTGGAACCAGTGGCTGTTCTTGAAGATGCTGGAAAAAGGCGTTGCCTACCGCAAGACCCAGATTGTCAACTGGGACCCGGTGGACCAGACCGTGCTGGCCAATGAGCAGGTGATTGACGGCAAGGGCTGGCGCACCGGCGCCACCGTGGAAAAGCGCGAGATTCCAGGCTACTACCTCAAGATCACCGACTACGCGCAAGAGCTGCTGGACCATGTGCAGCTGGGCAACCCCAAGGCCACGCTGACCGGCTGGCCCGAGCGCGTGCGCTTGATGCAGGAAAACTGGATCGGCAAGAGCGAGGGCGTGCGTTTTGCCTTCACCCACCAGATCCACGGCGATGACGGCGCGCTGATTGGCGACGGCCGCATGTATGTGTTCACCACACGGGCCGACACCATCATGGGCGTGACCTTCTGCGCCGTGGCGCCCGAGCATCCGCTGGCACAGCATGCAGCCAGGAGCCGGCCCGAACTGGCCGCCTTTATCGAGGAGTGCAAGGCCGGTGGCACCACCGAGGCGGAGCTGGCGCTCAAAGAGAAACTGGGCATGCCCACCGGTTTGCAGGTCATGCACCCGCTCACCCACCGCATGGTGGACGTATGGGTGGGCAACTATGTGCTCATGGGCTATGGCGATGGCGCAGTCATGGGTGTGCCCGCCCATGACGAGCGTGATTTTGCCTTTGCCAAGAAGTACGGCATTGCCATCCACGATGTGGTGCATATCGATGGCCTGGTCTACGACCATGCGCAGTGGCAGGACTGGTATGCCGACAAGCAGCGCGGCGTGACGGTGAACTCCGATGTCTACAGCGGCCTGGGCTACCAGGCGGCGGTGGATGCGGTGGCAGCCGCCCTGCAGGCCCACGGTCTGGGCGAGAAGAAGACCACCTGGCGCCTGCGCGACTGGGGCATCAGCCGCCAGCGCTACTGGGGCACGCCCATTCCCATCATCCATTGCGAAGCGCATGGTGCCGTCCCGGTGCCGGAAAAAGACCTGCCGGTGGTGCTGCCGCAAGACTGCGTTCCCGACGGCTCGGGCAACCCGCTGCACAAGCACGAGGGCTTTCATGCGGGTGTGGTCTGCCCGGTCTGCGGCAAGCCGGCCCGCCGCGAGACCGACACCATGGACACCTTTGTGGACAGCTCCTGGTACTTCATGCGCTACTGCGATCCCAAGAATCAGGACGCCATGGTGGCCGACGGCACCGCCTACTGGATGCGTGACCAAAGCATGGGCGCAGGCGGCAGCGGCATGGACCAGTACATCGGCGGCATCGAACACGCCATCCTGCACCTGCTGTATGCGCGCTTCTGGACCAAGGTGATGCGCGATCTGGGCCTGGTGTCGGTGGACGAGCCGTTTACCAAGCTGCTCACCCAAGGCATGGTGCTCAACCATATCTACTCCCGCAAGGGCGAGAAGGGCGGCAAGGAGTATTTCTGGCCGGCCGATGTGGAGCATGTGCTGGATGCCACCGGCAAGGTGGTGGGCGCCAAGCTCAACAAGGCGGTGGGTGATCTGCCGGCGGGCACCGCTATCGAGTACGAGGGCGTGGGCACCATGTCCAAGTCCAAGAACAACGGTGTGGATCCGCAGGACCTGATCGAGCGATACGGCGCCGACACAGCCCGCCTCTACACCATGTTCACCGCGCCGCCCGAGGCCACGCTGGAGTGGAATGACGCGGCCGTGGAAGGCAGCTACCGCTTCCTGCGCCGGGTCTGGAACTTCGGCTACAAGCTGGCCACCCTGGATTTCAGTGCCGCCAGGCAAAGTGCGGCCCAGGCCGCAAGCCTGCAGGCGGTGGAATTCAGCAAGGAGTCAAAGGCCTTGCGGCTGGAGCTGCATACTGTGCTGCGCCAGGTCGATTACGACTACCAGCGCATGCAATACAACACCGTGGTCTCTGGCACCATGAAGATGATCAATGCCCTGGAAGACTTCAAGGCAATCGACAGCGCCGGCGGCCAGGTCGCCCTGCTGGAAGGCTTTGGCATCCTGCTGCGCTGCCTGTACCCGGCTACCCCGCATCTGGCGCACACCCTGTGGGCCGAGCTGGGCTATGCCGGCACCTTGGGCGATCTGCTGGATACGCCCTGGCCGCAGGTCGACCCCAGCGCCTTGGTGCAGGACGAGATCGAACTGGTGCTGCAGATCAACGGCAAGCTGCGCGGCGCCATCGTGGTGGCTGCCGATGCCGACAAGGCCGCGATTGAAGCCGCCGCCTTGGCCAGCCCGGTGTTCCAGAGCCATGCCGCTGGCGCCAAGCCCAAGAAGGTGGTGGTGGTGCCGGGCCGTCTGGTCAACGTGGTGGTCTGAACGCATGGCCTGTCTGCGCAGATGGCTGGGCACCGGGCTGGCAGCGCTGCTGGCGCTGGCGCTTGCGGCCTGCGGCTTTCAGCTGCGCGCGCCCAAGCCGCTGCCCTTTGCCACCATAGCCATCACGCCGGAGCAGGCCGGTGGCGTGGGCGGTGACCTGGCCCGCTACCTGGGTTCCATGGTGCGCCCGGTGGCGCCCGGCACCGGTGGCGTGCAGCCCGAGGTGGTGCTGGACATCCAGCAGGAACGCCGCGAAAAAATCGTGGTGGGCGTGAATGCCTCGGGCCAGGTGCGCGAGTACGAGCTGCGCCTGGGCGTGCGCTTTCGCCTGCGCTCCACCCAGGGCGTGGAGCTGATTCCCGAATCGCTGATCGAGCAGCACCGCAGCATCAGCTTCAACGAATCCGCGGTGCTGGCCAAGGAGGCCGAAGAAGGCCTGCTGTACCGTGACATGCAGGCCGACACCGTGCAGCAACTGCTGCGCCGCCTGGCCGCCGTCAAGCCCGAGAGCCTGGCGCGCCCGGCCGCCGCCGCGGGCCAGTAGGGCAGGGCATGCAGATCGCCGCGGCCCAGCTGGGCCCCCATCTGCAGCGCGGGCTCAAGAGCCTGTACACCTTGCATGGCGATGAGCCGCTCTTGCAGCAGGAGGCGCTGGATGCCATCCGCCAGCAGGCCCGCGCCCAGGGCTATGCAGAGCGCAGCGCCTATACCGTCTCGGGGGCCCACTTCGACTGGAGCGCGGTGCTGGCCGCAGGCGGCTCCATGAGCCTGTTTGCCGACAAGCAGATCGTGGAGATCCGCATTCCCAGCGGCAAGCCCGGCAAGGATGGCAGCGTGGCCCTGCAGCAGCTGGCCGAGAGCGCGCGCGACAACGACGCCGTGCTCACCATCGTGCTGCTGCCGCGCATGGACAAGCAGAGCAAGTCGGCCGCCTGGTTTGCCGCACTGGAGGCCAACGGCGTGAGCCTGGAGGTGCAGCCCATCGAGCGCGCCGCCTTGCCCCAGTGGATAGCCCAGCGCCTGGGCGCTGTGGGCCTGCGGGTGGAGGCCGGCGAGGCAGGCCAGCGCAGCCTGCAATTCTTTGCCGATCGCGTCGAAGGCAATCTGCTGGCCGCGCACCAGGAAATCCAGAAGCTCGCCCTGCTGCATGGCGCTGCCGCAGGCGCAGAGGCCGCACTGCTTAGTTTCGAGCAGATTGAAAGTGCTGTGCTCAATGTGGCACGCTATGACGTCTTCAAGCTTTCAGAGGCGGTGCTGGCGGGCAAGCCGGCGCGGGTGCAGCGCATGCTGGACGGCCTGCAGGCCGAGGGCGAGGCCGAGGTGCTGGTGCACTACACGCTGTGCGAGGACATACGGGCGCTGAAGCGCGTCAAGGACGCTATGGCCCAGGGCCGTCCCTTGCCCCTGGCCCTGCGCGAGAACCGCATCTGGGGCAACAAGGAGCGCTTGTTCGAGCGCGTGTTGCCCCGCCTGTCGGCTGCCGCCCTGGCCGAGCTCCTGCAGTCGGCCCATCGCGTGGACGGCATCGTAAAAGGCCTGAAGCAGCCCGACTGGCCGGCCAATGGCTGGCAGGCCCTGCACCGCCTGGCCCTGCGTATGTGCGCCCTGTGCGCAGTACCGGCCTAAGCCCCGTGCAGAAGGCAGACAGCGCGCAGGCAGGTCGCCTGCTGCCCTTTGTGGCGCTGCAGGGCGCACTTTCCACCGTCGTGGGTTTTGGCGCCTGGCTGGTCTACGGCCAGGGTGGTGGCACAGCCACGGTGCAGTATGCGCTGGTGTTGCTCACGGCCGCCGTGCTGGCCATCAGCCTGCCGTATGCGCTGGGCCGCTGGCTGCAGCTTGCCGTGGCCACTTGGGTGCGCCTGTGCTTTGCCGTGCCGGCCCTGCTGCTGTGGTGGGCCGACGGCCGCCCGCTGCTATTGGCCGTTGCCTTGGGCGGCTTTCTGGGTGCGGGCTGGGCCGCGCGCCATTGGCTGGAGCTCAGTCTGCTGCAGGATGGGCAGCGCGATGCCTATGCCGCGCGGGCCACCGTGTGGACGGTGCTGGCCAGCCTGGCCACCACGCTGGCGGTGTCGGTCGCGTTGGCGCGCAGCGGCGAGGCGGCGCAGGCGGCCTATGCCTGTTACGCCGTGCTGGCGGCCCTGGCCGTGGTGCTGGCACCCCGGCAGCTGCCACAGGCCGCGCCCCTGCGCCTGCAGAATCCGCTGGCCATCGTGCGCCATGCTGCCTTTGTGCGTTCGCTGCCGCTGTATTTTCTGGAGTCGGGCCTGATGGGGGTGGGCCTGGTCATCAACGCCAGTGCCGCCGTGCATGCGCTGGGGCTGGCCAGCCACTATGGCTGGGCGCTGAGTGCGGCCACGGTCCTGGGTGCAGCGGGCCTGCACGCGGTGCGTGCGCGCCGCCACGCCGGCAACCGGCTGCGCTGGATGGGGCTGGCCTGCCTGGGCATGGTGCTGGCGCAGGCCCTGCTGGCGGCCACCGCTTGGCAGGGCTGGCTGTATGTGCCGCACCTGCTGCTGCTGGCCTGGGCACAGCCCTTCTGGCAGGCCAGCGAGCAGGTGCTCAACCAGCGTGCTCTGGACCTGGAAGGGGCGCTGGCCGACCGCATCCTGGTGCGCGAATGGGTGCTGTGGCTGTTTCGGGTGGGCAGCCTGCTGCTGTTCTGGCTGGCGGCACGGAATTGGCCGGCACCGCAACAATGGTTCCTGGGCAGTCTGCTGATGGGGCTGGCCACGCTGGCCGAGTGGCGGCTGGCGCGGCACTGGCTGCGCCACAGGCCCTAAGGCACGCCGCGCTGCGCCGGCTTCTGCGAAAATCCTGGCATGAACGCGTTCAACACCACCGAATACACCCATACCCTGGGCCGCCAGGCCAAGGCCGCCTCCACCACCTTGGCAGCGGCCTCGGCCGCCCTCAAGAACCGGGCCCTGCGCATGCTGGCCGGCCTGCTGCGTGAAAACACCGCGGCGCTGCAGGTGGAAAACGCCAAGGATCTGGAGCGTGCCGTGGCCGCCGGCCTGGCCGCCCCCATGGTGGACCGCCTGCGGCTGACCCCCAAGGTGCTGGAGACCTGCGCCCAGGGCTGCGAGCAGCTGGCGGCCATGGCCGACGTGATTGGCGAGATCAGCGGCATGAAGGAGCAGCCCAGCGGCATCCGCGTGGGCCAGATGCGCGTGCCATTGGGCGTCTTCGGCATGATTTTCGAGAGCCGCCCCAATGTCACCATCGAGGCCGCCAGCCTGTCCATCAAGAGCGGCAATGCCTGCATCCTGCGCGGTGGCTCCGAGGCAATTGATTCCAACCGCGCCCTGGCCCGGCTGGTGCAGCAGGCGCTGCGCGAGAGCGGCCTGCCGCCTGACGCCGTGCAGCTGGTGGAAACCACCGACCGCGCCGTGGTGGGCGAGCTCATCGCCATGCCGCAGTATGTGGATGTGATCATTCCGCGCGGCGGCAAGGGCCTGATCGAGCGCATCAGCCGCGAGGCCAAGGTGCCGGTGATCAAGCATCTGGACGGCAACTGCCATGTCTATGTGGACGACCCCTGTGACCTGATCACCGCGGTGCGCGTGGCCGACAACGCCAAGACCAACAAGTACAGCCCCTGCAATGCTGCCGAGGGCCTGCTGGTGGCGCGCGGCGTGGCCGACAGCTTCCTGCCGTTGATCGGCCGCGTCTATGCCGACAAGGGGGTGGAAATGCGCGTCTGCCCTGAGGCCCGTGCCATCCTGCAGGAGCTGCCCGAGGCGAAACTGGTCGATGCGGTCGAGCAGGACTGGTTTGAGGAATACCTGGCGCCCATCATCAGCATCAAGGTGGTGACCGGCCTGGACGAGGCCATTGCCCACATCAACCACTACGGAAGCCACCATACCGACGCCATCCTTACCCGCGACCACGTGCATGCCCAGCGCTTTCTGCGCGAGGTTGATTCCAGCAGCGTGATGGTCAACACCAGCACCCGTTTTGCCGATGGTTTTGAATACGGCCTGGGTGCCGAGATTGGCATCAGCACCGACAAGTTCCATGCGCGCGGGCCGGTCGGCATCGAAGGCCTGACCTCGCTGAAATACGTGGTGCTGGGCGCCGGCGAGGTTCGCCAATAGGCGCTTGCAGATGGCTGCAGGCGGCGCGCGCACTGCTTGAAAGCCTTGGCGCTGCCACCATCTAACGGTATTCCCACCCCGAACAATCCGAAAGCATCGCATGGTTCCCCACCTCGTCACTGCCCTGACCGGTCCCATCAATGAGCTGGAGCAGCGCGTGCTGGATTCCATGCCTGCCATCGAGCGCTGGTTCCGTCTGGAGTGGATGGAGCACACGCCGCCGTTTTACTGCTCGGTCGATGTGCGCAACGCCGGCTTCAAACTGGCGCCGGTGGATACCGACCTGTTCCCGCGTGGCTGGCACAACCTGACACCGGCCATGCTGCCGCTGGCGGTGCAGGCGGCCATGGCGGCCATTGAGAAAATCTGCCCCGAAGCACGCAACCTGCTCATCATTCCGGTCAACGAGGTGCGCAGCACCTTCTACATGAGCAACCTGGCGCAGATGGCGCGCATCTTTCACATGGCCGGTCTGAACGTGCGCTTTGGCTCCATCAGCCCGGAGGTGAAAAAAAGCACCACGCTGAAGCTGCCCGACGGCGAAACCCTGACCCTGGAGCCGGTGGTGCGCACGCGCGGGCGGGTGGGGGTGAAGGACTTTGACCCCTGCACCATCCTGCTCAACAACGACCTGGTCAGCGGCGTGCCCGGCATTCTGGAAGACCTGCACGAGCAGTACCTGCTGCCGCCCTTGCATGCCAGCTGGTACACGCGGCGGCGCAGCACCCACTTCAAGACCTATGAAGAAGTGGCCAAGCGCTTTGGCAAGCTCATCGGCGTTGATCCCTGGTTGATCAACCCCATGTTTGATCGCTGCGGTGGCATCGACCTGGGCACGGACGAGGGCCGCGCCACCCTGGCCGCGCGGGTGGACGGCCTGTTGGCCAAGGTCAAGAAAAAATACAAGGAATACGGCATCAAGGAGCGCCCCTTCGTGGTGGTCAAGGCCGACAACCTGGGCGACAGCGCCGGCCTGATGTCGGTGCGCGATGCCAAAGACGTGGCGGCCCTGGCGCGCCGGGCCCATGACGCGGCCGGCAGCCCCTTTGTCGGCGAGCAGGAGCTGATTTTGCAAGAAGGCGTGCTCACGCTGGAACGCATGCACGACGCCGTGGCCGAGCCGGTGGTCTACATGATGGACCGCTATGTGGTGGGCGGCTTCTACCGCATCCACGCCGAGCGCGGTGTGGACGAAGACCTGAACGCCCCGGGCTCCAGCTTTGTGCCCCTGGCCTTTGACCAGAGCACCCACCTGCCGCAGCTGGGTGTGCGCCCCGGCGCCAGCGCGCCCAACCGCTTTTACATGTACGGCGTGATCGGCCGCCTGGCCATGCTGGCCGCCAGCTATGAGCTGGAGGCCACCGACCCCCTGGCCGAAAAATACGATTAGCCCCGGGCCCTGGGCATGGTTGCCGGGCAGGTGGCCTGATCGCTGCTAGCACTTTGGCCCCGCGCCTTCAAGCCAAGTTGTTGCCTCACAACAGCTTTTTGTATAACAAATATATGTAACTTCAGTTAGTGCGGTTGGCTTGACCGAGCGCAAAATAGCGCTCCCGCATGGAATGGATACCGGTCCTGTGGCGGGCCGGAATAATTTGTGTCAGCTTCAAAATCGTCTCTTGCAGCGCTCACCCTGGGCGCCATCGGTGTGGTTTACGGCGATATCGGCACCAGCGTGCTGTATGCCATGAAGGAAGTATTCGGTTCCGGCCACGTTCCCTTCACCGAAGCCAATGTCTACGGCATCCTCTCGATTTTTTTCTGGACCCTGACGGTCATCGTCTCCCTGAAGTACGTGTCGCTGGTGCTGCGCGCCGACAACAAGGGCGAGGGCGGTCTGGTGGCCATGCTGGCGCTGGCCTCGCAGTCGGTGAAAGACCGGCCCGACCTGCGCCGCGTGCTGCTGCTGGTGGGGGTGTTTGGCACCTGCCTGTTCTATGGCGACGGCGTCATCACACCGGCCATCTCGGTGCTGTCGGCGGTGGAGGGCCTGGAGGTGATCTCCCCCACCTTCAAGCGCTACGTGATTCCGATCACCCTGCTTATTCTGTTTGGCCTGTTCGCGGTGCAAAAGCGCGGCACCACCGGCATCGGCAAGTTTTTCGGCCCGATCACCGTGGTCTGGTTTCTGTGCATCGCCATCCTGGGCGTGGTGCATATCGCTGAAGACCCCGACATTCTGTGGGCGCTTAGCCCCACCTATGCGCTGGGCTTCATCTGGAACAACCCCGGCACCACCTTCATCATCCTGGGCGCGGTGGTGCTGTGCGTCACCGGCGGTGAGGCGCTTTATGCCGACATGGGCCACTTCGGCAAGAAGCCCATCCGCCTGGCTTGGTTCACCATCGTCATGCCTTGCCTCACGCTCAACTATTTTGGCCAGGGCGCACTGCTGCTCACCCATCCGGAGACCGTGAAGAACCCCTTCTTCAACATGGCGCCGGACTGGGCCCTGATCCCGCTGGTGGTGCTGGCCACCATGGCCACGGTGATTGCCTCGCAGGCCCTGATTTCGGGCGCCTTCTCGGTCACCAAGCAGGTGATCCAGCTGGGCTACCTGCCGCGCCTGCAGGTGATGCACACCAGCGTCAAGGACACGGGGCAGATCTACCTGCCCTTTGTGAACTGGGGCCTGTTTGTCACCATCGTGCTGGCCGTGGTCATGTTCAAGTCGTCCAGCAACCTGGCAGCGGCCTACGGCATTGCAGTCTGATGGTGACAAACAG
>Ga0228700_1000337_pt1 | contig 44208 bp, 43 predicted proteins | sample McNCre317_Aug_MG_FD_178019 | JGI IMG/M metagenome (GOLD analysis project Ga0228700, IMG submission 178019) | Freshwater microbial communities from McNutts Creek, Athens, Georgia, United States - 3-17_Aug_MG | ecosystem: Environmental > Aquatic > Freshwater > Creek | place: USA: Georgia...
GGGCGGTTGACCGGTCACTGGATGCAATGCTGGACGAATAAATGGTTGTGGCGGGGGCAATATATCCGCATAAAACTAACAATGTCCGAGTTCAGCCTATAGCCTTCCCTCAGATCAATTGCTGTCAGCTTCCAGAACACCTAAGTCTGCGGGTAAGTTCCCGAGTGCCTTTTGCCATTGACTGTGCACATGTTCACCAAGTAGATGGAGCACTAGGAGCTTGCGCACATAGCTCGAAGGCGTCAGTTTGTGAAGAGCAGCCAGCTGAGCGAGGTCTGCTTTTAACTTCTTCGGCAGTGTGATCGTAATGTCTTCATCAGATTTGCCTAGGTGTTCAAGATCTTTTTGCGTTGTTCTTTGGCGGCTTCTGCGAATGTCTGCGTGTAGTAGTTGATCTATTGCCCCGGATGTACTCGGCAAGGTGCTCGGGTTTTTCTTTGCTGTAACGTGAGCAATTAACGCATCGTAGGCAACTCGGCCATAAACATTTTCAAAGGCCAGTGCTCTCACAATGTCTGGTCGACTCACCTCTCGCTGCTTACTCACCCAGTTGATTCGGTCAATCAAAATCTGCGGTAGCCATACCTTCAGTGATGCGTCCGATTTTTCAAAGGCGTCGAAGTCTGGCCAGTCCTTAGGCATTGGCGCTATCACTCCGTATTGGCTGCTGCGCGTTGAGTATGGCCACATATAGTTTTGCCATTAAGTTGAGGTTCTGAAATTTTAATCAGGGGAGTTTCAACACAAGTCTGAGCCCAAAAAATAGCATCCCCTCCATGGTCACTCAGAAGTCATTCTGAAGTGGTCTGAAGGTTGATTCACTTGATGTGTCAACCGGATTGTCGTAACACCCGGCACGTCGCCGGAGTCGACTCAACGGAGAAAAATATGAAAGCTATTTCCACTACTGCATCAGCGCATGCAATTCAACACTCAGCACAACTGGCCGGAGCTCTTGGCCTTAATGCTGCTGGCGACATCTCAAACGTGCGTCTGTACCGCTTGCCTCAAGTTCTCGATCGCATCCCAGTGTCACGCTCATCTTGGTTTGCAGGTATCCAGACTGGACGCTACCCCAAGGGTTACAGCCTTGGACTGCGCACAACTGTTTGGCGCTCTGATGAGATCGAGCAACTTGTTACTTCGTTGACACACTGAGGAGCCGGCAATGATCAATCAAAGTGTTGACCAAGACGGTGTGATTACCGCTGTGGAGCTGATCAAGACTCCGACCGTCCATGTGTGGTTCAAAAAGCAAAAGCAGCCGCAGTCAGTTCGCATTGCCGCTGACCATAACAAGCGTGCTCGCTTTTTCTACGAGCAAGGGCATGAAAAATCGCCAGAGGGCGGAGTGCTCATTGCTCGCAAAAACGAAAAACTCTGCGGGCCTGATACGCCAGAAGAGGTGGCAGATTTGGCTCGTGCGTTGATGACTCAACACGGCGTTAAGAAGATGCGCAAGGATGGTGTTCGCGCCCTTGAGGTGCTTTTGAGTCTCAGCCCCGAGCATGGCATTGATGACACAGAGTTCTTCAGGAAAAGCATGTTCTGGTTTGCTGAGCGTTTTGGCGGAATCGACAACATCTTGGCTGCTGATGTCCATCGCGATGAAGCTAATGATCACATGCACATGCTCATCCTCCCGTTGCTTAACGGGCGCATGGTTGGAAGCCAAATGCTTGGAGGGAAAGGCAAGCTCAAGGGTTGCAAGCTGAGCTTTGATGCGGAGGTCTGTCGCCAGTTTGGCGTAAAAGTTCTGATGGCAGATGGCTTAAAGGGCGCAGACAAGCGAGATGCAAGTCAGGCCGTTAATGCCTACTTGACCGCAATCAATGACCCAGTTGTGAAGTCGGCTATTTGGGACGTGGTTCGCGGCGGCATTGATGGACGGCCGGAGCCTTATCTTCGCTCGTTGGGATTTGATGTTGATCAGTTCCGCAAGATCAAGAAGCAGAAGACTGTTGCCGAAATCTTCACCTCAAAAGGCAAGGGGCCGTCGAAGCGTGAGGAGTGGACTCAATCAGCTTGATGGTCTTGGAGTTTTTTTCAAAGCCTACACAAGCTAGTCTTCGAACAGCAAAAGCCGTGGCTTGAAAACACGGGTTTTGCTGGTAACCAAAGTTGTTAACCAACTGTGGTGACTTCACTTTGAATGCATATAGGGGTTGCATTCCGCATTGCATTTTGATGTTTAGGGCGCACAAGTGCCCGCATCAAAACAACCCAACGATTGGCAACCGATGATGGAAACCTATTCGGTTTAACGCAGACCAATACGACTACTGGAGTAGCTACATGGCGATTTTTTACCGAGCTCAATCAAATACGGTTGAGCGATTTTTGTTCACCTCTGAAGGATATTTGGCTTCAGACTACTTGTCGCGGTATGGTTCGAAGTGGAGCAAACACTGCGTACCGAGCTTGCGTACCAGCAAGCAGAGGGAATTGGATGCCGCTCATTTTCGATTTCGCGCTGACTTGGAGGTTGTTCGTGACTACTACCTCTAAGGTGCTGTTCAAGGATTTGTCATGGTTGGTGCGTTACGCCGCCTACTGTCGTGTGAGCCTTGACCTTGCTGAACCCGTTGAGTCCATCAGACGGCAATTCAGCAAGGCTGCCTGGCGAGTGCTGTGTCGTAGTGACCGAAGTGACTTCCTGCCCATATTGCAGAACCAGCAGCTGTCGTTTGCTGACCTTCAGGCTTACTGCCATGCTCTGGCTCAGTTTGGATGGCTCAAGGCGCCTGCCAGAATCTTGCTGAGCTTTGTCATCACCGAGTCCTACCTCTACTACGATCAAAGGCCAAGTCCGCCTACGAACAAAGAGAATTTCATCTTCATGCGCTTGGGTGAGCAGGCCGGTGCAGTTACAACCAAAGAGCTGGCCCTTGTACGGCATTGGCAGACCCAACTCCGTATGAGGCTCACGCCACAAATGAATTGGTCACGCCTAGTCGACAGGGCCAAGTTGTGGCGTGAACGGGAGAGGGTGCGCTTGACCCTGTCAAGCGGTAAGACTTGGCACTTCTACTGCCAAACAATGTTATGGCGTGGCTACCAGGTAGTACCGCTGGACAGACCATTGGCACTTTTTGATGAGGCAGTGGCAATGGGCACTTGTCTGTACAACTTGCGCTATCTGTGTTGTCGTGGCGCTCAGGCGAGTCGATTTTTCTCACTGCGCAGGCAAGGTCAGCGTGTTGCGACGTTTGAGCTCACTCATGAGTCTCCAAGCTGCGCATCTAAGGGCTGGGAGCTACGCAACGGTCGATGGGCATTGCAAGACTCGCGCCTGTCATTCAACCGATTACCTTCTGTGGAGCTTATTGCTGACCTTGTTGCTTTTGCCAAGATGTACAACACCTGGGCCAGTCGGCCTACAAGGCAGTCAAAATCCCAAAAGAGTACATGCTCAAATTTGGCTCGTTGGTCGGGCGAAGTGAGGTACTCATGAGCTCATCCCCACAAAAGAAGCAATACCGGCCTTCTTCGATATTTCAAGGGCGAATGAAACGGTTGGCAGATGACTACGAACAGAGTCTGGGGCATTTGCCTGTCTGGTTGCATGAGTTGGATCTAGAGCGAATCGCTCCCCTGTTGGCATGTTGCATCCGCATTGGTATGCCATTGCCAATTGGTGACCTGCTTCAGGCAGATGAAGCAGACCGACGTGAGTAAGAAGGCTGGCTCATGCGCCGACCAAACCTCCATGAGGTGTAGGTAGCTTTTTAGCAGCGCTTATGGATTGACTCGACCAGTGTTGTGCGGTCTTGGGCGCTCAGGCGAGCTGCGCCTTCAATGATGGATGCCAAGTCCTCCTCGTCGCAGTACAGGTAGGCGAGGGGGACTTTTAGTACCTTGGCAATAGATCTGGCAATGGCAATCTGGGGCTCGTGCACCCCCGTCTCATAGCGGCTGATTCGGGCGCTGGCAGTTTCTTCATCCAAACCAATCATGACGCCCAACTTGTCTTGTGGCAGACCAAGTCGTTCCCGAGCCTGACGCATGCGAACGCCAAATATGTTGCGAGATGTGGACGTCGACGAGCGCTTGATAGACACATCTTCGACTTTCGTAGAAAACCTGTATAGTTGTCTCTACGATAAACGTAGATTACCGATACCAAGGACACATTTATGAACGTGAAAATTTCAAAAATGAGCTGGGCATTCGCACCGGTGATGGTTGCGACTTTGTTGTCTGCCTGCGGAGGCGGTGGAGGAGGGGGTGCAACAAGCTCAGTTACTCCGACCCCAGTGTTGTCCATTTCGGGAGTCGCAGCAACAGGTGCTGCAATTTCAGGCGGAACTGTTGAAGCTACCTGTCAGGCAGGAACAGGTACAGCTACAACCAATGCCGATGGCACCTATGCGGTGTCAGTCAACGGAGGCCAACAACCGTGCATTCTTCGAGCAACAGATCCTGTGACCAAGTTGCAGCTCCACTCACTTGTGGAGGCCGGAGCGACAACAGCCAACATCACACCAATTACAGACTTGGTTGTGGCGAACACTCTTGGCTCTGATCCAGCAACTGCCTATAGCAATTTCACTTCTGCCGCCCAACTGCAAATCACTGCTTCAAATATTGCAGCTGCTGTGACAAAAGTACAAGCGGCTACAGCTGCTTTAGGCTCTAGCGCTGACATGAGTGGCATTGACCCCATGAAGGGCACCTTGCAAGCAGCAACAGCCAATGGCGCAGGCGATGCCACCGATAAAAAAATCGATGCGTTGATGGCCGCCTTGGCAGCTGCAGACAAGAAGATCGCAGATCTTTCTGCTGTCATCAAGGCTTCGGGATCAACCACGGATGCTGCCGCTAAGTTGACAACCTTGGTTGGTGATGCTCAGTATTCATTGGCCAATTGCCCTGCTGCCCGCAGCGGTGACATATGGGTTTTGGACTTTGCTGGTAACGCACCACAAGCTTGGAATGTGAACTTCAACACAATGATTCTGAAGAACCTGGCAGACAACTCCACAACGGCTGTTGCGGCCAAGTTGGATGCACAAAATAATGTCATTCCGTGCGCCTTTACTGCAGTCATAGCAACCCGAACCGTTGAATTCCGAGTCTCTGATAGTGGTTTGTCTGTTTGGAAACATAACGCTAACTTTGGGATCACGATTCCAAAACAAACGGGTACCAAGCTGGATTCACCAACTTTTGCTGGAAGCTATCCATCCATCGCGTATTTCGTGAACAAGCAAACAGCTGCGATTGCGGCAGCTCCGCTGAGGTATGAGGTGAGTTCAACTGGTCAAGTGGACGCATATTCTTGCGATTTGACCAAGAGTGTTCCTGACTGCTTGACACTCCTGACGCCAGACCCCAACAACAAAGCGACATGCACACCCATGTCTAATGGAACGATGTCATGTCAATCAGCTGACGGCAAATTGCAGGCCACGGGTGTTGGTTTTGTGTCTGGCGGTAATGCCACCTTGTTCTTGGTTGTCACCGACTTTAAATTGACCTCTTCAGCTTCTGCTGGAGGGCTGATGATTCTTACCAAGGCTGCAACACCCACCTTGCCCACAGTGGGTAAAGAGTCTGCAGCTGGTACGACTTGGTACGCAGGTACCGATGGCACAGCATGGGCATCACGCTCCAGCGCTGGTGTGACAACAACAGGATTGAACTTTGTGTCTGGTGATTCTTTGGCCGGTAAGGTCGAAAGTGTGGACGCCATAGCCAAGTCATTCATCACATCAGTCAGTGGCTCTACGGTGACCAACATCACTTACTTGGACAAGCCATCTGCTGGTATGACCTATTCCAAGCTGTCTAACGGGGCGTCCGCTGTCACTATTGGATCGTCTTCTGGCTGGGCTTTTGCGATTGCCAAAGCCAGCAGTACGGACACCGCTTACAACCAGTGGTACGGCTATATCCGGATGAAGCGCTAATGCCTCACTGCGCAGTCAAAGTGGCTGCGCAGTCTCAAACCTTTGATCCAGTTACCAAGCTGGTCTATTCGTCATTTCTGCCGTCACAGGGGCCGAAATTAAATATGTAAATCCCGTCAACCTTGAGGTTTCACAATGAAGTTTACGTTGCGTTTTTTATCGGTTTTTGCTTTGCTGCTTGCAGGTTGTGCCAACGTCAATGACATCAACATGAGTGCGGCTGAATCTAGCTGCGGTCAGGCGTGTTCAAAGTCCTACTCAGACTGCATGAGTGGATTCACCTTCTTTCCAATTCAGCAGCAGCATCAGTGCACGGACGCGATGCGGCTTTGTGTGAAGAGTTGCCCTGCGCGCTAATATGAAAGACCGGATGACTGCCTAAATCGACACGTTTGCCCTGCAAGCGGAGGCATGTATAGGGCCGTTGTGATGCTATGTTCTGTTCAGGTCGCTAGGGCCGACCGGGCTGTGTTGTTGACAGCGTTTGTTCAGAGTTCTTATTTTCTGGGTATCGTGGTACTTTTCGTGTTACTTTGAAAAAATAAATTTATATTTACAGGCTTAATAAGTTGTTTAAAGCATTATGTGAATCCCTCCGTTAAAAAAGAGCCCTAAGTGATTGATTCACTTAGGGTTTTCTTCTTTGTGGATTTGCTCAGGCAAGCCGCAGCATGCCTTTGCGTTCTATGAACGAGATCACATCCTGCAGTCCGTCAAGCGTGCGCAAGTTGGTCATCACAAACGGTTTCAGTCCTTGGCTGCTCGTGCGCATGCGTTCGGTATCGGCTTTCATGACTGACAAGTCCGCGCCAACGTGAGGCGCGAGATCTGTTTTATTGATGACAAACAAATCGCTTTTGGTAATGCCAGGTCCACCTTTGCGTGGAATTTTCTCGCCTGCAGCAACGTCGATCACATAAATCGTCAGATCGCTCAATTCGGGACTGAAAGTCGCCGCCAAGTTGTCACCGCCGCTTTCGATGAACACCACATCGGCATCTGGAAAATCCACCAACATACGGTCGATGGCCTCTAGGTTAATCGAGGCGTCTTCGCGAATCGCAGTGTGAGGGCAGCCGCCCGTCTCCACACCCATGATCCGCTCAGGTGGTAACGCACCGCTGATGGTGAGCAAGCGTTGATCCTCTTTGGTGTAGATGTCGTTGGTGATGGCCACCAAGTCGTAAGTATCACGCATGGCCTTACACAGCATTTCGAGCAGCGTGGTTTTGCCTGATCCCACAGGACCGCCGATGCCCACGCGCAGTGGTGGTAGTTTTTTGGTGCGATGGGGAATGGTGTGTAAATGACTCATGATCTGAACAGTCTGGAATATTGAGTTTCGTGTTGGGCCGACAAAATGGCAAGCATGGGGGAAAAAGCTTGACGGGTTTCATCCGTGACATGCAGTGCATGCTCCACGGCTGATGGAATCTGCTGTGCGAGCTGAGTCAGCACACGTTGTCCGGCGTTTTGACCCAGTGGGACCGATTTGATGGCCGCCTGCACCATGTTTTCAGCCCAGCCAAAGGCATAGGCTTGTAGGCATTGGGTCAGCGGTGCGCCGGTGCGCGACAAGGCCAAGGCAAACATCAGCGGATAGGTGGGGATGAGCTGGTTGCAAAAAGCCACGGTGGCATCGTTAAGTGCATTCTGGTTGCGTAACCACTCCAACATGGAGCGCCCCATTTGTTCGCTTTGCAAGCGCAACTCGGCACTCTCCCGCGTGGCGTGCACCCACTGGCTCAATGCCGTGAGGCGTTCATCGTCTTGCGCTTGCCATGCCAGCACCATCTGAGCCAGTACGGCCATGTCGCCGCGTGCCTGGGTGAGATGAAGCTGATCCATCAACCAATCGGCTGCGCTGTGTTCGTCATACACAAAGTCTTTATCAATGGCGGCTTCCAGACCTTCGGAATACGAAAAGCCGCCAATCGGCAACGCAGGGGAAGCCAGCCAAATAAGTTGCAATAAGGCAGGCGTTCCCGGCGTTGCATTGCTCGCTGCAGTCATCGACGCATCAGTGCTCATGGTGGTGCCCATGTGCATGACTGTGCCCGCCTTCTCCATGCGAGTGTCCATGGCTGGTGTAGGCCCCACCTTCAGGCTCGAATGCCTCATGCACGGTCACCACGGTCATGTGCATGGCGCGCAGCATATCGGCCAGTACGTGGTCAGGTTCAATCTTCAAATGGTCGGGTTTGAGTTCGATGGGTACGTGACGATTGCCCAGGTGGTAGGCGGCACGTGTCAAGTCAAACGCGGAACCATGTGCTGCGCAAGCTGTGATGCGCAGTACTTCTTGCGGTGCAGCCTGAACGCGCACGAGAGAACCGTCTTCGAGTACCAATACATCGCCGCCGCGCACCAAGGTGCCGCGTGGCAAAAATACCCCAAACGTACGTCCGGTCGAGTCTATTGCTTCAAAACGGCTTTTTTGGCGCACGTCCCAGTCGAGTGCCACAGTGGCCGAGCGTTTGAGAAGAGCAGAAGCCAAGCCGCGACCGCCAGGAATTAATTTCGAGCAGGTGCGCATCAGAACAGAAAGTATCGTTGTGTCATGGGCAAGCTCACAGCAGGTTCGCAGGTGAGCACTTGGCCATCGGCGCGCACGGTGTAGGTTTGAGCATCCACCTCCATGCGTGGCGCGTAGTCGTTGTGAATCATGTTGCGTTTTCCCACATTACGAATGTTTTTGACGGAGCTCAAAGTTTTGTGCAAGCCAAATTTCTGTCCAATGCCTGCCGCCATGCCCGCCTGCGATACAAAGGTCAGCGACCCACGATGCAGCGCGCCACCAAAGGCACCAAACATCGCTCGGTAGTGCACAGGCTGCGGAGTGGGAATGGATGCGTTGGGGTCACCCATAGCCGCCATGGCAATGAAACCACCTTTCAAAATGATGTTGGGCTTGATGCCAAAGAAAGCGGGCTTCCACACCACCAGATCGGCCCACTTGCCCACTTCCACGCTACCTACTTCGTGGCTGATGCCGTGCGCGATGGCGGGGTTGATGGTGTATTTGGCGATGTAGCGTTTCACCCGGAAGTTGTCGTGGCGATCGGTATCTCCCGATAGCGAACCTCGCTGCGCTTTCATCTTATGTGCGGTTTGCCACGTGCGAATGATGACCTCGCCAACCCGTCCCATGGCTTGGCTGTCGCTGCTCATCATGCTGATGGCACCCAGGTCGTGCAAGATGTCTTCGGCTGCGATGGTTTCACGACGGATACGACTTTCGGCAAAGGCTAAATCTTCTGCAATGGCCGGGTCGAGGTGGTGGCACACCATGAGCATGTCAACATGCTCGTCCAACGTATTCACGGTATAGGGTCGTGTGGGATTGGTAGAGCTTGGCAATACATTGGCTTCGCCCACCACTTTCAAAATATCTGGCGCGTGGCCACCGCCTGCTCCTTCTGTGTGAAATGTGTGGATGGTGCGCCCTTTGAAAGCGGCCACTGTGTCCTCCACAAAACCGGACTCATTCAGGGTGTCAGTGTGGATGGCCACTTGGGTGTCTGTGGCTTCGGCCACGCTCAGGCAGTTGTCAATGGCCGCAGGCGTGGTTCCCCAGTCTTCGTGCAATTTGAGGCCAATCGCGCCCGCGTTGATTTGTTCATGCAGCGCGTCAGGCAAAGCCGCGTTGCCTTTGCCTAAAAAGCCCAGATTCATGGGGAAGGCATCGGCGGCTTGCAGCATCCGCTCGATGTTCCATGCACCAGGTGTGCAGGTGGTGGCAAACGTCCCTGTGGCAGGGCCTGTGCCGCCCCCCAGCATGGTGGTTACACCGCTGGTCAGGGCTTCTTCAATTTGCTGAGGGGCGATGAAATGAATGTGCGTGTCCACCCCGCCGGCGGTGACGATATGGCCTTCACAACTGATCACCTCAGTGCCAGGCCCAATGACGATGTCCACACCGGGCTGCGTGTCAGGGTTGCCCGCTTTACCAATTGCCACAATGCGACCATTTTTCAGACCAATGTCTGCTTTGACAATGCCCCAGTGATCGATGATGAGGGCGTTGGTCATCACGGTGTCAACAGCACCACCGGACTGCGGGCCGTTGCCTGTGCCGTCTCGAGTGCGTTGTGACTGGGCCATGCCATCACGGATGGTTTTTCCACCGCCGAACTTCACTTCTTCACCATAACCTCCGGCTTGCAGCGTGAAGTCTTTTTCCACTTCAATAACAAGGTTGGTATCTGCCAAGCGTAGACGGTCACCCACAGTGGGACCGTACATTTCTGCATACGCACGTTTGCCGATGGTTGCCATTACTTGTTTTCCTTATCCACTGCGCCATTGACCAAACCACGAAAGCCAAACACCTGACGTTTGCCACTCAGGTCTACCAATTCGACGGTGCGTTGTTGCCCCGGCTCAAAACGTACGGCGGTGCCCGAGGCAATGTTTAAACGCATGCCGTGAGCAGCTTCGCGGTCAAAACGCAGGCCTGCATTGGTCTCAGCAAAGTGATAGTGCGAACCGACTTGAATGGGACGGTCACTGGCGTTTTGCACCAACAGGGTGTACGTGCGTCGTCCGGGGTTGATGGGGTGTTCGCCCTCGTCAATCAAGAGTTCACCGGGCGTTAAGTGAACCGTATTGTGGAGGGCACTCATTTGTCACGCCCCATCCACCACATGACAGCAACAACAGCCAGGGCAGCCAAAAAGCCCCAGGCATCGGTGGCGTGGTAGTGCGACGCACCCTCCATGCCGTGGCCTTCGTGTGCTTGTGCCAGCAGGGGCAGGAGTGCAAATGTGCAAATCAATCGTTGCATGGTGTTTTTCTTTCAAACAATGGGTTGGTGCACGGTGACGAGCTTGGTGCCGTCAGGGAAGGTGGCTTCCACCTGGATGTCCGGAATCATCTCGGCCACGCCGTCCATCACATCGGCACGTGTCAGCACATGTCGGCCATCGCTCATCAATTGCGCCACGGTTTTTCCGTCACGTGCGCCTTCCATCACGGCGGCACTGATGAGGGCGACAGCCTCGGGGTAGTTGAGCTTCAAACCACGGGCTTGTCGGCGTTCGGCCAACAAGGCGGCAGTGAAGATCAACAGCTTGTCTTTTTCGCGGGGAGTGAGTTCCATAGTGAGATTTCCTATGCAACTTGCGTGCCCTCTTTGATGCAAGCACTTTCGGTGCAATGTGCAGACTTTGGTGCAAACAATCCGAGATGGTGCGCCCGTCTGTGCACGTTCCAGGTGCGCGATGCGGTGCAGTTTGAAAGGTATGACCAATGTTGGTGCGAGCCGGATGGGCGAGTTCGGCTTCTTATAGAGTGGTGATTTTCTTCTGGGGAAGCCACGAGTTGGCATGGGCTTTGCAAAAGCCTTCACGAGCAAGTTGAAAAGCTTTGCGTTTGTTGAAAACTTTTTTGGAGTGAAACCCATGATGAATCGTCGAGGAAACCTCAAGGCCCTGGCCGCAGCTGCAGCGCTGTCGGTCGGATCGTTTGCCATTGCGCCACAAGCGCTTGCCGCAGACACCATCAAAGTCGGCGTGTTGCACAGCCTGTCCGGCACCATGGCGATTTCGGAGACTGTGTTGAAAGACACGGTTCTCATGGCGATTGATGAAATCAACGCCAAAGGCGGCGTGCTGGGCAAGAAGCTCGAGCCAGTCGTGGTGGACCCCGCTTCCAACTGGCCTTTGTTCGCAGAGAAAACCAAACAACTTCTGGGTCAAGACAAGGTGTCGGTGATCTTCGGTTGCTGGACCTCGGTGTCACGCAAGTCGGTGTTGCCTGTGGTGGAAGAAATGAACGGCTTGCTGTTTTATCCCGTGCAATACGAAGGTGAAGAACTCAGCAAGAACGTGTTCTACACCGGTGCGGCTCCCAACCAGCAAGCCATCCCCGCAGTGGATTACTTGATGAGCAAAGATGGTGGCGCGGCCAAGCGCTGGGTGCTGCTGGGCACCGATTATGTGTACCCCCGCACCACCAACAAGATTTTGCGTGCCTATCTCAAGAGCAAAGGTGTGAAAGAGTCGGACATCGACGAGAAATACACACCCTTTGGTCACAGTGATTACCAAACCATCGTGGCCGACATCAAGAAATTTTCTGCTGGTGGCAAAACAGCGGTGGTGTCCACCATCAACGGTGACTCCAACGTGCCGTTCTACAAAGAGCTTGGTAATGCAGGCCTGAAGGCCAAGGATGTGCCCGTGGTGGCGTTCTCGGTGGGCGAAGAGGAGTTGCGCGGTGTGGACACCAAACCTTTGGTGGGTCACCTGGCTGCTTGGAACTACTTCATGAGCATCAAGAACCCAGCCAATGATGAGTTCATCAAGAAGTGGTCCGCTTACGCCAAGGCACACAACATTGCCGGTCACAAGGACAAACCACTGACCAACGACCCTATGGAAGCTACCTACATCGGCATCAACATGTGGAAGCAAGCGGTGGAGAAAGCCAAGACCACCGACGTTGATGCAGTTATTAAGGCGATGGCCGGTCAGACCTTCAAGGCACCCAGTGGCATCACGTCCAAGATGGATGAGAAAAACCACCACTTGCACAAGTCGGTCTTCATCGGCGAGATCAAGGCCGATGGTCAGTTCAATGTGGTTTGGAAAACACCGGGTCCTGTGAAAGCCAAGCCATGGAGCCCATTCATCGAAGGTAATGCATCAAAACCCGATGAGCCTGCGAAGAAGTAAACCTTTCTCCGAGGGATGAACTTGGGGGAGGGCTTGGCTCTCCCCCTTTTTAATGGGAATCTGGATGACCTGTTTTTCTTTCAATGCATGGACACGTCAGCTCGCATTGCGAACAGTCTGTGCAGTGCTGATCGGCGTTTGTGGCCATGCATCTGTGCAGGCTTTGACCCTTGAGCAAGCGCAAGCTCTCACCCTGGGGGATACCGATGCGCGGGTAACTGCGCTGCAACAAGTGCTTGCAGCACCGGACGCTCAAACCGCCGCCTTTTTACAAGCCATGGCCGATGATGCTGTGAAAGTGAATGGCACTCAAGTGCTCATCGTGCGCGATGGCAAAGTCATTGACCCCGTAAACGGTGAAGCCATCGCTCTGCCAGACACCGCAGAAGACGTGATCAACAACAACCGTATGCGCGGTGAAATTGACGCCGCCTTATCTGCCCTGCAACTGCTCAGCCCCGATGCTGTCTTGCGTGTGCAAGCGGCCAAGTCGGTGTTGAAAGAACCCGACCCCACCAAGCTCGCCATGCTGGACAAAGCCTTGGCCAGCGAAACCGATGAAGGTGTGAAGCAGCAGATGCAGTTGGCCCGGGCTGCGATTTTGCTCAACAGCGACAAGACCGACGAACGTTTGGCCTCGGCCAAAGCCTTGGCCCAGAGCCAAACCCCTGATACCCAACTCTTGCTCAACCAACGCCTGAGCCAAGAAGAAGACAAACAAGTACGCACGCAACTTGAAGCCTCATTGCGCACCATCCAAGCGGCCTTGAGTTGGGGTGAAAAACTCGGCGCTTTATTCACCGGCATTAGCTTGGGTTCTATTTTGTTGTTGGTGGCTTTAGGGTTAGCCATCACCTACGGCCTGATGGGCGTGATCAACATGGCCCATGGCGAGTTGATGATGATTGGCGCTTATGCCACCTATGTGGTGCAAGGCCTGTTCCGTCAGTATTTGCCCGGCATGTTTGATGTCTATTTGTTGGTAGCTGTGCCGGCTTCATTTTTTGCAGCAGCCTTGGTAGGGGCTGTATTGGAACGCTTGGTCTTGCGTCATTTATATGGTCGCCCGCTCGAAACGCTGTTGGCCACCTGGGGCATCAGCTTGGTATTGATGCAAGGCGTGCGCAGTATTTTCGGTGCGCAAAACGTGGGGGTTGAAAACCCATCGTGGATGAGCGGAGGTGTGCAGTTGTTGGCCAATTTGTCTCTACCCTACAACCGGTTGGTCATCATTGGCTTTGCCTTGTGTGTGTTGGTAGGCATGACGCTTTTGATCAGCAAAACGCGTCTAGGTTTGTTTGTGCGTGGTGTGACGCAAAACCGCCCCATGGCATCGGCTTTAGGTGTCAACACTGCACGCATTGATACCTATGCTTTCTCGCTCGGTTGTGGTATTGCGGGCTTGGCCGGATGTGCGCTGAGCCAAATTGGCAACGTGGGCCCTGATTTGGGTCAGAGTTATATCGTCGACGCTTTCATGGTGGTGGTACTCGGTGGCGTGGGTCAACTCGCTGGCACGGTGTATGCCGCCATGGGTTTGGGCCTCATGAACAAACTGCTCGAAGGCCTAGCCGGTGCCGTATTGGCCAAGATTGCGGTCTTGGTGTTCATCATTGTCTTCATCCAAAAACGCCCGCAAGGTTTGTTTGCGATGAAGGGCAGAAGCGCCGAGGCTTGATATGACAACTTCTATAAATTTCTCACCTGTGCAATTGCCTGCCCCACCTGCTTTGTTGAGCCCCAAGGGTTGGGTTGTCTTTTTGGCGATGCTCATTGTCGTGTGCGGCGTGGTGCCTGTGCTCAATCTGTGGGTACCGACAGGCAGCGTGTTCCACATGAGCGACTACGCCGTGGCCTTGATCGGCAAGATCATGTGCTATGCCATCTGCGCTTTGGCGATGGACTTGATCTGGGGTTACACCGGCATCCTGTCTCTAGGCCACGGTTTGTTCTTTGCCTTGGGTGGCTATGTGATGGGCATGTACCTGATGCGCCAGATTGGTACTGATGGCAACTACAAAAGCAATCTGCCGGACTTCATGGTGTTCCTGGATTGGAAAACTTTGCCTTGGCATTGGACCTTCAGCGACAGCTTTCTGGCGACCTTGCTGCTGATTGTTTTGGTACCGGTCGTGCTGGCGGGTGTGTTTGGTTACTTTGCTTTTCGCTCGCGTATCAAAGGGGTGTATTTCTCCATCATCACGCAGGCACTCACTTTTGCAGCCATGTTGCTGTTCTTTCGCAACGAAACCGGCTTTGGTGGCAACAACGGTTTTACTGACTTTAAACGCATCTTGGACTTGCCCATCGCCACACCTGGCATGCGCATGACTTTGTTTGTGATGACTGGAGGCACCTTGTTGGGTTGCTATTTGTTTGCGCGCTGGTTGGTGCAAAGCAAGTTTGGTCGCGTGTTGCAAGCCATCCGCGATGCTGAGAGCCGCGTCATGTTCTCGGGCTATTCGCCCTTGCCTTATAAGCTGACGATTTGGATCATCTCTGCCGTGATGTGCGGTATTGCAGGTGCTTTGTATGTGCCACAGGTGGGCATCATCAATCCTAGCGAAATGAGCCCTGCCAACTCGATTGAGATGGCGGTGTGGGCCGCTGTAGGCGGACGTGCCTCGCTGATTGGCCCCATCGTGGGAGCCTTCTTGGTCAACGGCATGAAGAGCTGGCTGACTGTGACGGCGCCTGAGTTCTGGTTGTATTTCTTAGGTGCCTTGTTCATTGGGGTGACGTTGTATTTGCCGCACGGTGTGATGGGTTTGATGCAAAAAATTGATGCCAAGAAAAATACAGAGGAGCGCGCATGACCCCCGATCTGTTTGAACAAGGCGCAGAGCGTTTGGCCATCCACCAAGCGCGCAGCGTCACCGAATCTGCCTCGGGTGACCGCAGTGCGGGCTATGGCCGTGTGCACGAACCCGGCAGCTTGGACCTGACCCATGGACGCATCTTGTATCTGGAAGACGTTAACGTGAGCTTTGATGGGTTCAGAGCCATCAACAATTTATCGCTTGACATTGCGCCCGGCGAGTTGCGCTGCATCATTGGTCCCAACGGTGCAGGTAAGACCACCATGATGGACATCATCACCGGCAAAACCAAACCCGACTCGGGCCAGGTGTTCTTTGGCAGCACGATCAATTTGCTGCGTCATAACGAACCCGAAATTGCGCAACTCGGCATTGGTCGCAAGTTTCAAAAGCCGACCGTGTTTGAACACTTGAGCGTGTTTGAAAACTTAGAGCTGGCATTGAAAACCCACAAGGGTGTGGCGGCCTCGATGTTCTTTCGACTCAACGGCACGCAGCGCGACCGGTTGAGCGAGGTGCTGCACACCATTCATTTAGAAGACAGCGTCAGACGACAGGCGGGCAACCTGAGTCACGGCCAAAAGCAGTGGCTCGAAATCGGCATGTTGTTGATGCAAGACCCCAAGCTTTTGTTGCTGGACGAGCCCGTGGCTGGCATGACCGACTTTGAAACCGAGCGCACCGCCGAATTGTTTTTGACTCTCAAAGGCAAACACTCACTGATGGTGGTGGAGCACGACATGAGTTTTATCAACACCATCTCTGACATCGTCACTGTCTTGTGCGACGGTTCGGTGCTGGCACAGGGCACGCTTGCCCAAGTGCAAGCGGATGAGCGTGTGATTGAGGTGTATTTGGGCCGATGAACATGCAAACAGACACCATGCCTTTACTTAAAGTCCAACACATCAACCAGTTCTATGGCGGGTCTCACATCTTGCGCGACGTGAGCTTTGAGGCCCATTTGGGCCGTATCACGGTGCTCTTGGGTCGCAACGGGGTGGGCAAAACCACCTTGCTCAAATCGCTCATGGGCGCAGTGCCAATTCGTGATGGCAGCATCACTTTCAACGGGCAAGCGATTGAAAAAGCGGCACCATACGAACGTGCGCGTGCCGGTATTGGCTACGTCCCGCAAGGGCGTGAAATTTTTGCCCGCCTCACCGTCGAAGACAACTTGCGCATGGGCTTGGCCACACAGCCTGCGGGCACCGACATTCCGACTGAGTTGTTTGAGCTGTTCCCGGTGTTAAAGCAAATGATCCACCGCCGTGGTGGCGATTTGTCAGGCGGTCAACAACAGCAACTCGCGATTGCACGCGCTTTGGCGTCAGGCCCCAAGCTGTTGGTGTTAGACGAGCCCACCGAAGGCATTCAGCCGAGCATCATCAAAGACATTGGTCGCGTCATCCGCATGTTGGCCAGTCGTGGCGATATGGCGATTTTGCTGTGCGAACAGTATTACGACTTTGCGGAAGAACTGGCCGATGATTATCTGGTGATGGAGCGTGGCGAAGTGATTGCGCGGGGTCGTGGTGCTGACATGCAACGCGACAACGTTCGTCAGCTGGTGGCGATTTGAGCTTACATGGCCCAAATACGGGGGAAGGTGCCACCCACCTTCCAAAGTGCTTGCCGCCAGGCTGACCAGACAGCGCGTAAAACGAGCTGCGCGGGCTCCACCACAGGTGCGATCACACGAACCACCATCACCTGACCATGGGGTGCGGTGACTCCCGCGTAAACATCAGCAGGCAAGTGGGTCAACGCATCTTGCGCGATGCCCAGTGCTTGTTCTTTTCGATCGCGTTGGATCGTCTCGCCGCAGGCCCATACCAGGGTTGCCATGCAGCGCATGCCCCGCAGGCCCAGGGAGCCGTTCATGAGACGTTCATCGGTCGCGCGCAACAAGCCGCGTTCCAACCAGACGCCAGGAATTTCCATATGTTGCTGCAGTTGCCCGGTGTCGAAAGGCAAATTGGCATGCGGCAATCCAAGGGCTGTGATGTCCCAAGCCAGCAACTCGGCCGAGGGCGCCAATTCAAACAGCACCTGGTTCAAGCCATCGCACCCGTTGTAGGCCAAGGTTTCCAGGGGCAGCCATTCCAATCGAGCGCCATCGCCTAAACGGGCCTGAACGCGTTGCGTGGCCAAACCCCGTTCACTGCGATAAAACCTAGAGGCGCCTGGTGTGGTCAGCAGGGCATGCGCTTGCGCATCTACATGAATTTGAATGTTCAAGGTGTCGCCACCCACCAAGCCGCTGGGGGGGTGTACCAGCACGTTGTGACAAATGGCATCGCCCTCGGGATAAAGGCTTTTCAAGAGCCGCAGCGGCCCTTGATGGGAAAAATGCGCAACGGTTCGATCTTGATGTCGGGTGTATTCAATATCAAGTTCTGCCAGCCAACCGCTCATGCTCGCCTCGTTTTGGTGTGTTCATTTGTTATTGGTGCAGCAGGCACCAGTTGTGTGCATTGTTGTGTGGGTTTTGCATCTCAAAGTACATGCTTTGAGGCGTAAATGGTTCATGCAGGGTTCATGCCATTCATGCACAAAATTGGGCACAGAATCTGCTGAGTCTTCAGCATGAAGTTCCGTTCATCAGTTGTCGCCTTTTTGTTTGGTTCATATGGATTGAATAGTTTTGGGTATGAAACCTTGACCAACATCGAAGTGGTAGGTCATTACGACCACGCCATCGGCGCCAGTGATGCAGCCAGTCAAGGGGTGATGGGTGCTGAACTGTTGCGAAGTCGCGCCATTGCCCGACCTGCCGATGTGCTCGAATACATCCCGGGTATGGTGGTCACGCAGCATTCAGGTGACGGCAAGGCCAATCAGTACTTTTTGCGCGGCATGAACCTGGATCATGGCACCGATTTTTCGACCACGGTCAATGGCGTTCCTGTCAACATGCCCAGCCATGCGCACGGGCAGGGATACAGCGATTTGAACCACTTGATCCCCGAGTTGGTGCAACGGGTCGAGTACCGCAAAGGACCTTACTTTGCCTCTGAAGGTGACTTTTCCTCTGCCGGTTCGGCACATTTTGTGTACCGAACCAAGTTGGACAGACCTTTCTCGGATGTAACGCTGGGGCAGCATGGCTACCTCCGAGGTGTCGCCGCAGGCTCGCGAGAGGTGAGTGATGGCGTGACCTTGCTCACGGCTGTCGAGCGACTGAACAACAATGGCCCCTGGACGGTGCCAGAAGGATTTCGTCAAACCAATGCCCAGTTCATCTTGAGCGGTGGCAGTCCACGCGAAGGTTGGTCGACCAGTCTTTCTGCATATTCAGCACGCTGGACTTCGACGGATCAAGTACCCCAGCGGCTCATTGATGCGGGCACGTATCAAGGCCAGCCGTTTGGCCGGTTTGATTCGCTGGACCCGACCGATGGTGCCACGACCCATCGAACCAGCTTGTCTGGCGATTGGCATCACGCCTCAGATCGTGAGATCACGAAACTCGAGTGGTATGTCATTCAGTACGACCTGAATGTATTCTCCAACTTCACCTACAACCTGGGGCGCGCGAACGATCAGTTCGCCCAGACCGATGACAGGTCGGTGTGGGGTGGCAAAGCCTATAGATCCTGGGTGACCGACTTGAGCGATGGTCGCAGCATGCAGAACACCTTGGGAGTGCAGATGCGTCAAGATCGAATTCGGTTGGGCCTGTATGACACCGAGGCCAGACACGTTCAATCCACGGTTCGTGAGGACGATGTCCATCAGGCCTTGGTTGGACTCTATGGCGAGAACGCATTGGATTGGAATTCGTGGCTAAGAACAGTCGCTGGCTTGCGGCTCGATCAGTTCAACGCCCAGGTGGCAAGTCTGTCACAAGCATTGAACTCGGGCAGTGCCAATGCTGCCAAGGTGTCGCCCAAGCTGTCGGTGATCTTGGGCCCATGGCAGAAGACAGAGTTTTTCGTCAACGTTGGCCAAGGCTTTCACAGCAACGATGCACGCGGCACCACAGCCAAAGTAGATCCCAAGACAGGACAGCCGATCGACGCGGTGCCAGGGCTTGTGAGCTCGCGTGGGCAAGAACTAGGCCTCAAATCACAACCCTTGTCTGATCTGCAAACAACCTTCGTGATTTGGCGGCTCGATGTTGACTCGGAGCTGGTGTATGTGGGCGATGTGGGGAGCACGCAGGCTGGGCGCCCCAGTCGCCGAACGGGTGTTGAATGGAGCAACCACTGGACACCTGGCGAGCGGTTCGTGATGGATGCCAATTTGGCTTGGACCCGCCCCAGATATTCCGACAGTGATCCAGCCGGGCGTTTCATCGTCAACGCGGTACAGAAAGTTGCGCATCTGGCACTTTCCGTGCGTCACTGGGGGCCTTGGTCTGGATCCTTGGGGCTTCGCTACATTGGCGCTGCGCCATTGAGAGAGGACAACGCGATCCGGTCAACCGCAAGCGTCACAAGCAACCTGCGCATCAGTAGAAAGATGTCCCATGACATGGACATCGCCATTGACATCTTGAACCTGGCTGATCGCAAGAACAACGACATCAGTTATTACTACACCTCGCGCGTCATGCAAGAGCCCATCGCAGGCGTTGACGGGGTCCATGTACATCCAGCAGAGCCTCGGACCGTCAGGATTTCAGCTCGATTGCGATTTTAAGTAATGAACATCGACGCTCAAAATTTCCGATGCAGGTTGTACCGTAACTCCTACTTCCAGCGTATGGCTTGCGCCACCGTGAATGACTCCGCGAACAGGCGACACATCTGCGTAATCACGGCCAATCGCAAGCGTGACGAAATCGATACCGGGAGAAAGTAAACCCCAGCGATCATTGGTCGGGTCAAGGTCAAACCATTGGCCATGAGTTGCGAGCGTGCCGTCTTCTTCAACGTCGGGCACATAGATCGAGACCCAAGCGTGCGACGCATCGCTGCCAATCAAACGGGTATGACCTTCGGGCACTTCGGTGACCAAATAGCCACTCACATACCGTGCCGCCAAGCCCAAGGTGCGCAAGCAGCTCAACAAAATATGCGCAAAGTCCTGGCAGACACCCTGGCGTTTTCTCAGGGCTTCAAGTGCTGGCGTGTTGATGTCGGTGCTGGCCGAGGCGTAGGTGAACTCGGTGTGAATGCGGTGCATCAGATCGCACGCCGCGATCAAGACCGGGCGGTTCGGCGTGAAGCTCGCACGTGCGTACTCGGCAAAGTCGGGATGTGGCAGCACATAGGTAGAGGCAAATACAAACTCGGTGGCTGCGTCCCACGCCGCACCGGCGTGATACACGAAATGGTCGCGCACCTTTTCCCAAGCGGGCGTGTCCAAGGCTTGCGCGGGTGGGTAGGGCGAGAAGTGGGTGTCCACCACACTGTGTGCGGTGATGCTCAGCACCTCGTGCGCCACAGGCAGCGAGAAGAAGGTCCGCACATTGCCATACACATCCACCACCTCGTTGCGGCTGCCAGGCTCAGGGCTGATGTGCAACGAAGCTTCGCTGACGGTTTGTGTCTCCGAGCTGTGTGGCAACAAATGCACCATGTGCTGTGCGGTGCTGACCAAGGGGTCGTAGCAGTAGGTGGTGGTGTGGGTGATGTGCAGCATCATGGCTCAGGCTCCCACGCTGTCGGCATCGTCAGTGTGGTTGAAGTAGTGTGCCGAGATCGCATCTGATACTTGCCACGCTGCTTCGGTGCAATGTGTCAGGCATGCACGCAAATTCGCGTACACACCTTTGTGGTCGGGCGTGCACAGAACCACCAAATCGGTGTGCTGCAAATCGGGCACTAAAAGCGCCAAGGCATCGGCTTGCCCCATGGGCGTGTTGGCCAGTTTGGACAAGCGCCCACGCAGGGTGCGTGCAACCCAGGCGAGCGAGCGTGGGTTTTCATCGTCTTGCAGCAACAAGTTGATGAGCGGTGCCAATTCACGGCTTTGTGGATACTGCGCGTGGAAGGTGATGGTGCTGTCAAACAAAGACAGTAGCGCCGCAAAGTGTGAGGTGTTGTCTTGTGCAGTGTCGGCTTCATCGGTCGTGGTTTCAAACACGCCTAGCTCGACCGCCAAATCGAGTGCGGAAGACAAAAAGCCCAAGCGCTCTACGTGGCGGCCAATGCTGAGCAACTGCCAGCCATTGTCACGCGTCATGCGGTCGGTTTGTCCACCGGTGATGCCGGCCAGCGCGGCGCTGGCAGTGTCGAGCGCTTGCATCGCTTGCACGGCAGAGAACTTGCCGGGCGTACCTGCATGTGCGCAATCGGTGTTGAACTGGCTAACGCAATTGACAATCGCATTCCACAACTCGGTGGATAAACGCTCGCGCAGCGAGGAGGCTGCTTGTTGCAGAGCGCTCAAGTTGTAACCCACGCTGGTGCTGTGCTTACCATTGTTGAGTCCCGCGATGAGCGCAAGTTCAAATACACGGCGACGGCTGGCCATGTAGGCGGTTGTTTTGGTGTCTCCCGTGTTGTGTGTGGCGGGCAGGCCTTCGGGTACCAAGCCTTCGCGTTGTGCCATTTGCTGCAACCACGCCCACAGATTTTGTGAGGCAGGGGTTTCGCTGTTCAAGGCCTCAAAGCACAGGCGCACCAAACGCACCATGTTTTCGCTGCGCTCTGTGTAGCGGCCTAGCCAATACAAGTTTTCGCCTGAGCGGCTGGTGACCATGCGCTCACGGTGTTTGAACGACGCTGCCGAGTTGTATTTGGGCAGCAAGCTGCTGCGGTCTACATCGGCATGGGTTTGCACCCACACATCGGCACTGCTACCGCCGCGTTGCATGGAGGCAATGTTGACATCTGCACCGGTGAGACGTGCCAATCCACCGGGCAATACACGCCAAGCCGCTGGACCAAAACCCGTGCTATCGCGCATTGCAAACACACGCAACATGACTGAACGTGGCACGATGCCTTCTTTCGCATTTTTCCACGTGGGCATTTGTGACAGGGGCGCATAGGCTTGCAATGTGTAGCGTTCGGGTTGGCGCGTGATGCGCCCCACCCATTCGTCGCGTTGCGCTTGGGTGAGTGAGCGACCCAAGGTCGCTTCAAACGTGCCGTGTAGTTTGGATTTGGCGTAGGTCGGTTTGATGACCATGTGCTCAATCTGTGGCAGCACCGAAGCCAAGGCGGCACGCTCGCCACACCACCACGAGTCGACGCCTGGCAGATGCAAAGCCTCATCCAATAATTTTTGACTGAGTGCAGGCAAAAATCCCAGCAGTGCGGGGGACTCTAAAAATGCCGAGCCTGGTGTGTTGGCCACCACCACGTTGCCTGCGCGAACCGCTTGCAGCAAGCCAGGAATGCCTAAGCTGGAATCGGGGCGCAATTCGAGTGGGTCTAAAAACTCATCGTCCACCCGCTTGATGAGCACATGCACAGGTTCTAAGCCACGCAGTGTGCGCAAGTACACATGCTCGTCACGCACGGTGAGGTCGTGTCCTTCCACCAAGGTGAGGCCCAAGTAACGCGCCAAGTACGTGTGTTCAAAATAGGTTTCGTTGTAGGGCCCAGGGGTGAGCAAGGCGACATGTGCGTTGACGCCTTCGGGGCTGTGCGCCTTGAGCGACTCCACCCAAACGCGATAGGTGGCGGCCAAGCGTTGGATGTGCATGACTTCAAACGCTTGCGGAAATTGGCGCGAAATGAGCAAACGATTTTCGAGCAAATAGCCCAAGCCTGATGGCGCTTGTGTGCGTTGTGACACCACCGCCCATTGGCCATCGGGTCCACGTGCTAAGTCAAACGCGGCAATGTGCAAATGCGTGCCGCCCACCGGCGACACACCATGCATGGCACGCAGGTAGCCGGGGTGGCCGTGCACCAAGGCGGGCGGCAGCAGCGCCTCGCGCATGAGCTGCTGCGGCCCATACACATCGGCCATGATGCGTTCGAGCAAATCTGCACGTTGCTTTACACCCGTTTCAATGTGCGCCCAACTCTCTGGTGTGAGGATGAGCGGAAACAGGTCAAGCGACCAAGGTCGCTGCGGGTTGTCTTGGTCGGCATAGACGTTGTAGGTCATGCCGTTGTCGCGCACTTGGCGAGCGAGTGTTTGGGTGCGACGGTCAAGCTCGTCAAGGTCGGTCTGACCGAGTTGCTCAAAGAAGCTGTGCCAAGGCGAACCTGGACTTTGCAGCTCATTAAAGTGCTGGTGACTGGGGCTAGGAACGATGAGCTTCACGGCGTCAATCAAACGTGGCGACGTGACTGATCCAACGGCGTGTGAGATGGTGTGTTGCACAGTGGGTGCATTGTCTCACCGCCGAGGGCTTGGGTCTGCGTAGCTTAGACACGACGCAAGTCCAGCGTGAACGGAAACTCTTTACTCGCCGCCACACCGACGGTGGCGGGTGGCACAGTCATTTGCCCTGCCGTATGACCCATGGGGAAGAAGCGCGCCAAGCGGCGGCTTTCTGCCTCGTAGGCGTTGATGGGGAAGGTGTCATAGTTGCGCCCGCCAGGGTGGGCTACGTGGTACTGGCAGCCACCGACTGAGCGCTTCATCCACGTATCCACAATGTCAAAGGTCAGTGGAGCGTGCACGCCAATCGTGGGATGCAAGGCTGAAACCGGCGACCAGGCGCGGTAGCGCACACCCGCCACGCATTCGCCCACTGTGCCCGTAGGCTGCAAGGGCAGTGCATGACCGTTCACGGTGATGGTGTGGCGGCTGGGGTTGAGGCCCGTCACATGCACCTCGATGCGTTCCAGCGACGAGTCCACATAGCGCGCGGTGCCGCCGCTGAAACCTTCTTCGCCCATGACGTGCCAAGGCTCCAGCGCGTTGCGCAATGTGAGGCTGATGTGTTGGCTGTGTAGCTCGCCCACTCGCGGAAAACGGAACTCGAAGTGCGGCGCAAACCAAGCAGGGTCGAATTGAAAGCCGCAATCACCCAGTTCGGTGAGCACATCGTCAAAGTCGGCCTTGACGAAGTGGGGCAGCAAAAAGCGGTCGTGCAGCTCAGTGCCCCAGCGAGTGGCAGGGGCGAGGTAGGGTTGCTCCCAAAAACGTGCCACCAACGCCCGCAGCAACAACTGCTGCACGATACTCATGCGCTCGTGCGGGGGCATTTCAAATGCGCGCAATTCCAAGAGTCCCAAGCGGCCCGTGGATGAATCGGGTGAGTACAGCTTGTCAATGCAAAACTCGCTCCGGTGGGTGTTGCCTGTCACATCAATCAAGATGTTGCGCAGAGTTCTGTCAACCAGCCAAGGTGGCATATCGGCGCCGTAGAAAGTGCGGTTGCGATGAATCTCGCGCAGCGCAATTTCGAGCTCATAAATTTGATCATTACGCGCCTCATCCACCCGCGGCGCTTGGCTGGTTGGGCCAATGAACATGCCGCTGAACAAATAGCTCAAACTCGGGTGGTTGTGCCAGTAAAGTATGAGCGAGGCCAGCAACTCTGGCTTGCGCAAAAACGGGCTGTCCGCAGGCGTGGCACCACCCATGACGATGTGGTTGCCACCTCCTGTGCCGGTGTGGCGGCCATCGGTCATGAACTTTTCGGCAGACAGGCGGGACTCAAAGGCAGCCTTGTACAAAAACTCGGTGTGTTCCACCAACTCCAGCCAGTTGTGCGCGGGGTGGATGTTGACCTCGATCACGCCAGGATCGGGCGTGACTTGCAACACCTTCAGGCGTGCATCGCGTGGCGGTGGGTAGCCTTCGAGCACGATGCGCATGCTCAGCTCTTCTGCGGTTGCTTCGACGGCGCTGAGCAAATCGAGGTAGTCTTCCAAGTGGCTTAAGGGTGGCATGAACACATACATCACGCCTGGTGGCTTATCTATCGCTGCACGTTCTACCGCTGGGCCGTTCGCACGTGAGGGGTCGCGCACCTCCACGCATATGGCGGTGCGGGTGATCCAATGTGCGGATTGGTGTTTGTCGGGTATGGGGTGACTTAACTCGGGTATGCCGTCTTCTAAACCACCTTGCAGGCTGACTTTGCCACCGCTTGCAAAGCCGCCGCCCACTTGGTGCGCGTTGTAGTGCGTGTGACGGGCGTGGTGCGCATACTGCGCGCGCAGCGCGGCAGCATGGGGCAGATCTCTGCGTTCGGCAAAAGGGTCTTGCGTGTGGCTATAGGGGTAGTCACCTTCGCTGACCCAAGGTAGTGAGTCGAGCGGTAGGCGGTAGCCCATGGGCGAGTCGCCAGGAACGAGGTACATGTGTTCGTCGCGGAAGAACCATGGGCCGCTGCTCCAAGCGCTCGTTGTGTCGTTCGGTTGCAAGGGCAACACATAGCCCACGGTGTGCTCCAGACCTTGGCTGAACAAGCGGCGTAGTCGTGCGCGTTCGAGCTCGTCGTCGAGTTTGGAGTCAAACGGGTCCACGTTCACCGGCAAGCGGCGCTCGCGCCAGAGGTAGTACCACGTGTCTTCAAAACCGGGGGTGATGAAGTCGCCCCCTACCTTGAGTTTTTCAGCCAGCTTGGTGATGAAGCGATGTGCGTCTTCGCTGGTGTAATGGTTTGGCTCACGCTCGTCGGCAAACAAGGCAGGGTTGTGCCAGCAGGGTTGGCCGTCGGTCCGCCAGTAAATGCCCAGCGCCCAGCGCGGCAGCTGCTCACCCGGATACCACTTGCCTTGGCCGAAATGCAAAAAACCGCCTTGGCCATACTGCGAACGCAGTTTGTGCACCAGCTCGGTGGCCAACCCCCGTTTGGTGGGGCCGAGGGCGTCAGTGTTCCACTCTGGTGCGTCGCGGTCGCTCACCGCCACATAAGTGGGCTCGCCGCCCATGGTCAATCGCACATCGCCGTGTTGCAGGCGGCGGTCGACTTCGTCGCCTAAGGCCAGTACCTCGGTCCATTGGTCTTCGGTGTAGGGCTTGGTCACGCGTGGTGATTCGAGCACGCGCGTCACTTTCATCTCATGCTCAAACGTGACCTCGCAGTCGTCAATCAAACCCTCAATCGGTGCGGCACTCGATGGCTGTGGTGTACAGGCTAGCGGAATATGGCCTTCGCCCGCGAGCAAGCCCGACGTGGGGTCTAGCCCAATCCAGCCTGCGCCGGGTAGGTACACCTCGCACCAAGCGTGAAGGTCGGTGAAGTCGACTTCGGTGCCGCTGGGGCCATCGAGCGACTTCACATCGGGTGCAAGCTGAATCAAATAGCCCGAGGCAAAGCGTGCGGCCAAGCCGCAGTGGCGCAGCAAGTTGACCAGCAACCACGCGCTGTCGCGGCACGAGCCACTGCCGAGTTTGAGCGTTTCTTCGGGTGATTGCACGCCGGGCTCCATGCGGATGGTGTAGGCAATGTCTTGGTGCAGTTGTTGGTTGAGTTGGACCAAAAAGTCGATGGTGCGCATGGGATTGCGCTTCAAGGTTTTGACGTTGATGGTCTTGAAGTAGGACTTGAACTTAGGGGCGAGGCGGCTGGTCACCAAGTAAGGGGCCAGTTCAAGTGCCGAGGCTTGGCTGTAGGTGAACGGGAAGGTTTCGGCGTGGGGTTCGAGGAAGAAGTCGAACGGGTTGTAGACCGACATTTCCACCACCAGGTCGACCGTGACCTTGAACTCGATAGTTTTTTCGGGGAATACCAAACGCGCCTGGTAATTCGCGAACGGGTCTTGCTGCCAGTTGATGAAGTGCGCTGGTTCAACCTTGAGCGAGTACGCCACGATGTGACTGCGGCAGTGTGGCGCAGGGCGAAGGCGTATGACCTGCGGGCCTAACTCAACCAAGCGGTCGTAGCGATAAAGGGTGACGTGGTGGAGGGCAGCATGGATAGACATGCAAAAGCTCTAGCAAAACATGAGCCAATCTTCGGTGCGTTGTTTTGGTGCATGTTCCTTGGCATTCAACTTGCATATGTGGTGTTAGGAGTTTGCACGATGCACAAGTTTGATGAAATGTATGCCCAGCTACCGTATCTCGACGATGCGGTGCGCCCACACTACCGGAGTTACCTGGATTGGCTGGAGCGCCAAGATCCCCAAACCATGCGTGATAGACGGGAAGAGGCAGAAATGATTTTTCGCCGGGTCGGCATCACCTTTGCGGTGTATGGCGACAAGGACGAAGACGGTGCAGGCACCGAACGACTGATTCCATTTGATTTGATACCGCGCATTATTCCGGCCCATGAATGGGCGAGTATGCGAAAGGGGTTGGTTCAGCGTGTGAATGCTCTGAACGCATTTTTAGAAGACGTCTATCACGAGCAAGCCATTTTGAAGGCAGGCATCATCCCGCCTGAACAAGTGCTTCGCAATGCCCAGTTCCGTCCCGAGATGATGATGGTGGACTTGCCCAACAAGGTCTACGCCAACATCAGTGGCATTGACATCGTCCGTGCGCCCAATGCCAAAGGCGAGGGCGAGTACTACGTGCTGGAAGACAATTTACGGGTACCCAGTGGCGTGAGCTATATGTTGGAAGACCGCAAAATGATGATGCGCCTCTTTCCCGATCTGTTCAGCCAGCATCGCGTGGCGCCCGTGGCGCATTACCCGGATCTGTTGCTGGAAACTTTGCGCGCCAGTAGTCCATCTACCACCGACAACCCCACCGTGGTGGTTCTCACACCTGGCATGTACAACAGCGCATATTTTGAGCACGCCTTCTTGGCGCAGCAAATGGGGGTCGAGCTGGTCGAGGGCCAAGACCTGTTTGTGAAAGAGGGGTTTGTCTACATGCGCACCACCCGTGGCCCCAAGCGGGTAGACGTGATTTACCGACGCGTGGATGACGATTTTCTTGATTCGCGTGTGTTCCGTCCTGACTCGACCCTCGGTTGTGCAGGTTTGATGGATGTCTACCGCGCAGGTCACGTGAACATCTGCAATGCAGTAGGCACGGGTATTGCCGACGACAAATCCATCTACCCCTACGTGCCGGAAATGATCAAGTTCTACTTGGGGGAGAAACCCATTTTGAACAATGTGCCCACTTTTCAATGCCGAAAAAAAGAAGACCTTGATTACACCTTGGCCCACCTCGATCAACTGGTGGTCAAAGAGGTGCATGGTGCCGGTGGCTATGGCATGTTGGTCGGACCGGCAGCGACCCGAAAGGAAATTGAAGCCTTTCGTGCTGTGCTCAAAGCCAAGCCCGATGGTTACATCTCTCAACCGACTCTGAGTTTGTCAAGTTGTCCTACCTATGTAGAGCAGGGTATTGCACCGCGCCATATTGATTTACGTCCCTTTGTGCTCAGTGGCCAGATCGTGCAAATGGTGCCTGGAGGGCTGACCCGTGTGGCCCTCAAAGAAGGCTCTCTCGTGGTGAACTCGTCTCAGGGCGGGGGTACTAAAGACACATGGATTCTTGAGGTTTGACAATGCTGAGCCGTACTGCCGATCATTTATTTTGGATGTCCCGTTACACCGAACGGGCAGAAAACACCGCGCGTTTGCTGGATGTGAATTACCAGACTTCGTTATTGCCTCAATCGGCCGAGCTCGCCCAGCTGGGATGGGCGGGCCTGCTGTCCATCAGTGAGCTGGTTCCCGCCTATCAGACGCGTCATTGCGATATCACGCCGCGACAAGTGATGGAGTTCATGGTGAAAGACGAGAGCAATCCGTCATCCATCATCTCGTGCTTGCGTGCGGCGCGAGAGAATGCCCGAGCCGTGCGTGGTAGTTTGACCACCGAAGTGTGGGAAACCCAGAACCAGACATGGCTGGAGTTGAACCGCTTGCTCCAAAGTGGCTTGCTCGAGCGTGACCCCGGACAATTTTTTGAATGGGTCAAGTTTCGATCGCACCTGTCGCGCGGTGTGACAGTGGGCACCATGCTGATGGATGAGGCCTTGCACTTTATGCGCCTGGGCACCTTTCTGGAGCGAGCAGACAACACGGCACGTTTGGTGGATGTGAAATTTCACGCCGCGCACGGCGATCTGTTGTTTGCTGATGGCAGCGAAAAAAACCAGCAACACGACTTTTACCATTGGAGCGCGATTTTGCGCAGCGTGTCGGGATTCGAGATTTACCGCAAGGTCTACCGTGATGTGATTCATCCCAAGCGCGTCGCAGAACTACTGATTTTGCGTGCCGATATGCCACGTTCGCTGCATGCGTGCTTGAACGAGGTGGTCCAGAATATTTCAATGGTCTCGAGCGATCGTTCTCTGGAGAGCTACCGTCGTGCTGGAAAACTCTGTGCTGAGTTGGAGTTCGGTCGTATTGAGGAGATCTTGAGCAACGGTCTACATGCCTATCTCACTCGGTTTTTAGATCGAGTGAACGAGATTGGTCTTGGTATCAGTCAAGAGTTCTTATTACCGTGTTGATGTGATCAGCCCTTTGCACGTGCAACGACCTTAGTAATCTCTGGAAGATGGGAACTTCCTCCGTTGTAGCCCCTGAGTAATCAGGGGCTTTTTATTTGGTGATTAGTCCAATAAGCCTATAGCGGATCAATCCATCAGCAGCAGCTGAGTTTCAAGCATGTGATATCCTGACCCAGATAAGCAATCTAATATTTCTTAAGTTCACGGGAGTTTGTCCATGTCCATGTTGCGTCGTCATATTTTGTGTTTCTCAGCATTGGTTTGCCTCAACGCTTCAGTGGCTTTTGCCCAAGGAAGCGACATCAAAATCGCTCACATTTACAGCAAGACGGGTGCTCTCGAAGCCTACGGCAAGCAAACCCAAACCGGGCTCATGATGGGTCTGAGTTACGCGACTGGAGGAACCATGCAAGTGGCTGGTCGCAAAATTGTGGTGATCGAAAAAGATGACCAAGGCAAGCCCGATCTGGGTAAAAACTTGCTGGCGACTGCCTATGGAGATGACAAGGTCGACATCGCCGTTGGTCCGACTGCCTCACCCGTGGCGCTGGCCATGCTGCCCGTTGCCGAGGAATACAAAAAGATATTGTTGGTTGAACCTGCTGTGGCTGATTCGATCACCGGTGAGAAATGGAACAAATATATTTTCCGAACAGGTCGTAACAGCAGCCAGGATGCGATTGCCAATGCCGTGGCCGTGGACAAGGAAGGTGTGAGCATCGTGACCATGGCGCAGGACTCCGCTTTTGGTCGTGATGGTGTGAAAGCTTTCAAAGAGGCGCTCAAAAAGTCTAACTTGGTGCACGAGGAGTATTTGCCACCTGCCACAACTGATTTCACAGCAGGAGCGCAACGCATCATCGACAAGCTCAAGGGGCAGCCCGGTCGCAAGATCGTCTTCATCATTTGGGCTGGCGGCAACCCATTCAAGATTGCTGACCTGGACCTGAAACGCTATGGCATTGAGATCGCAACGGGGGGCAACATTCTGCCTGCCATGGTTGCCTACAAACAGTTTCCTGGCATGGAAGGGGCTGCTTACTACTATTTCGGCATGCCGAAAAATCCGGTCAATGATGCGATGGTGTCCATGCACTACACCCAATTTAAAACACCGCCCGACTTCTTCACGGCTGGAGGTTTCTCTGCTGCCATGGCGCTTGTGAGCGCACTCAAAAAGACCAACGGCGACACCAGTACATCCAAACTCATTGCCACCATGGAAGGCATGAGCTTTGACACACCCAAGGGCAAGATGACCTTTCGCAAGGAGGACCACCAAGCCATGCAAAGCATGTACCACTTCAAGATCAAGGTGGATCCCGCTTTTGCCTGGGGGGTGCCTGAGTTGATTCGCGAAATCAAACCCGAACAAATGAACGTGCCGATTCGAAACAGCCGCTGATTGCATGCTGGAAACTCGTCACTTGACCGTGCGCTTTGGCGGTCATGTCGCGGTCAATGCAATTTCATGTTGCTTCGAGCCCGGCACGTTAACCGCCATCGTTGGTCCCAATGGTGCAGGTAAAACGACATACTTCAATTTGATTTCAGGGCAGTTGCCAGCAACAAACGGCACCGTACATCTGAACGGTCGTCAACTGTCGCATTTGTCTGCATCTGCACGCACACGCGCAGGGTTGGGGCGATCTTTTCAGCTGACCAATCTTTTTCCAAATTTGTCGGTTCTGGAGAACGTGCGCTTGGCAGTGCAAGCTGCACGAGATGGCGCGCATTTACGTGGGCTCAATCTTTGGCGCATCTGGAGCGATCATGGTGGCTTGGTGGAGCGAGCTCTGGACATCCTGACAGTGGTGTCAATGCACGCACAGAAAGATGTCGCGGTGGCAAGTTTGTCGCATGGTGATCAACGAAAGCTCGAAGTGGCTTTGTTGATTGCATTGGAGCCTTCGGTCTATATGTTTGATGAGCCGACAGCAGGCATGAGCCACGAAGAGGCGCCTGTGATACTAGAGCTGATCCGAAATCTCAAAAAAGACAAAACAAAAACGATTTTGTTGGTCGAGCACAAGATGGATGTAGTCCGCGAGCTTGCCGATCGGATCATTGTGTTACATAACGGAACGCTTGTTGCTGATGGTGACCCTACCGAAGTGATTGCTTCGTCTGTCGTGCAAGAGGCTTACTTGGGCAAAGCAAAGGTTCCTGCATGAGCGCTCCATTGCTTAAGCTTGAAGGTGTTCATACGCACATCGGGGTGTATCACATACTGCATGGTGTTGACTTGGTGGTACCGCGCGGTCAGCTCACGATGTTGCTTGGTCGAAATGGTGTTGGCAAAACAACCACGCTGCGTACCATCATGGGGCTTTGGGCTGCTTCACAAGGACGAATTACTTTTGCGGGCGACAACATCACTTCCTTGAATACGCCGTCTATTGCGCAGAAAAGTATTGCGTATGTTCCAGAGAATATGGGTATCTTTGCTGACCTGACGGTGAAAGAAAACATGGTGTTAGCCGCACGTCATGCGCGCAACCAGAGTCAAATGGACGAGCAAAGATTGGAATGGATTTTTGAGTTGTTTCCAGCAATTCAGAAGTTCTGGAATCACTCGGCAGGCAAGTTATCGGGTGGGCAAAAGCAAATGTTGGCCATGTCACGTGCGATGGTGGAGCCTCGTGATTTGCTGATTGTGGATGAACCCAGCAAAGGTTTAGCGCCAGCGATGGTTGACAACATGATCGATGCCTTCAAGCGTCTCAAAGACAGTGGTGTCACGATTTTGTTGGTGGAGCAAAACCTTCACTTTGCGCAGCAACTTGGCGACACCGTTGCCGTGATGGATGATGGCCGTGTGGTGTATGCCGGCAGTATGCAGTCCTTGACGGATGACGAAAAATTGCAACATTCGTTGCTCGGGCTGGCATTATGAATTTTCTCAAAGATACGGATGTGCGTCCTTTGCTGTTGGTGCCTGCGCTGGGGCTGATGGCCTGGCCCTTGATGGGGGCATCGTGGTCGACCTGGCTGACCCTGACGGTCGCTGGTCTGGCCATGGGCATGATCATCTTTGTCATGGCTTCGGGGCTTACGCTGGTGTTTGGGCTGATGGATGTGCTCAATTTCGGGCATGGCTTATTCATTGCGCTGGGTGCTTTTGTAGCGACTACAGTGCTTGGCGGCATGTCCGCATGGACTGAGTCGGCCGACTGGGGGGCTAATTTAATCGCTGTGCTGATGGCAATGGCAGTGGCCATGGCAGTCGCTGCAGCAGTCGGCCTAGCATTTGAGCGCTTCATCGTGCGCCCCGTCTACGGGCAACACCTCAAGCAAATACTTATCACCATGGGCGGCATGATTATTGGTGAGGAGCTTATCAAGGTTATGTGGGGGCCTCAGCAAATTGCACTACCCATGCCTGAGGCCCTGCGTGGTGCCGTGCTGTGGGGCGATGCCGCGATCGAGAAATACCGCCTGTTTGCAGTGGGTGTTGGGCTGGTGGTGATGGCCGCTCAGTTGTGGGTGCTTTCGCGAACCAAGGTGGGCTTGCTCATTCGTGCTGGTGTGCAGGACCGTGAGATGGTGGAGTCCTTAGGCTATCGCATCCGCTTGCTGTTTGTGGGGGTATTTGTGGTCGGTAGTGCGTTGGCGGGTCTTGCTGGCGTGATGTGGGGCCTGTATCAGCAGAGCGTGACGCCACAGATAGGTGCGCAAGTGAATGTGCTGATTTTTATCGTCATCATCATTGGTGGCTTGGGTTCTACGGGCGGGGCTGTGATTGGGGCACTCTTAGTCGGCTTGATGGCCAATTACACAGGTTACCTGGCTCCTAAGCTGGCATTGTTTTCCAATATTGTGCTGATGGCTGCCGTGCTGCTGTGGCGTCCACAGGGTGTCTATCCCGTGGCGAATCGCTGAGGAGATCTTGTGTTGCAGCGTTTGATTTCCAATGATCTACCCCGCAGCCGATGGCTGGCAAGTTTGTTACTCGCTTTATTCGTCGGACTTGCGCTGGCCCCCTTTATTTTGCCGGGCGTTAAAGCGTTGGGTGTCGCGGCCAAAGTGCTGATATTCATCGTACTCGTGGCCAGTTTTGATTTGCTGTTGGGATACACCGGCATTGTGAGCTTTGCGCACACTATGTTTTTTGGTATTGGAGCGTATGGCATTGCGATTGCGACAAACGTGTGGGGGCCAACCTGGCATGCCTTGTGTATCGGCCTATTGGCTGCGCTAGGCCTGAGTTTGGTGTTGGCGCTTGTTGTGGGTTTGTTTTCGCTGCGTGTACGCGCAATTTTTTTCGCCATGATCACGCTCGCTGTTGCGGCTGTTTTTCAGACATTGGCCTCGCAGATGTCTGAATTAACAGGAGGAGAAGATGGTTTAAGTTTCAAACTTCCGGCGCTGTTAATGCCCAGTACCGAATTTGCTGAAGAACCATTCCTAGGCGTTACGCTCGATGGTCGTTTGCTTTCCTATTATTTAATCTTTGTGATTGCACTGGTGTCGGTGCTTGCACTGCTGCGCATCGTCAATTCACCCTTTGGTCGAGTTCTGCAAGCTATCCGAGAAAACGAATTCCGTGCCGAGGCAATTGGATATCGTGTGGTGCTGTTCCGAACCTTGTCGAGTGTGATTTCAGCTTTATTTGCGTGTCTGGCTGGGGTCTTGCTGGCACTCTGGTTGCGCTACAACGGACCTGATACATCGTTGAGTTTTGAAATCATGATGGACGTGCTTTTGATCGTGGTCATTGGTGGCATGGGAACAATTTATGGTTCAGTGATCGGATCCGTGCTTTTTATGTTGGCGCAAAGCTACTTGCAAGACTTGCTGCGCATCTGCAGCGAAGCTGCGATCGACATCCCCTTTTTGTCGGCGTTGCTATCGCCCGACCGTTGGCTGATGTGGTTGGGTGTGTTGTTTGTGTTGTCGGTTTACTATTTTCCGACGGGCGTGGTGGGGCGGCTACGTTCCTGAATATAAGTACACCTGATTGATTTACCTGTGACACGTCTCACGCATACCGCTTAAGCAAGTCGCTCAGGTGTTCAGCCGCTGGCGTCAGCGGCAGATTGGCTCTTCGTAAAAAAACGATAGGTGGCGCAGTCAGACGTTCACGCACTGGGATCACCTGCAGTGCATGCTGCGTCAATGCAAATTCAGCCCACTGGCGCGGCAGCATGGTCAACAAGTCCGAGTGCGCCAACGCCACCAGCAACGACATGGCCGAATTCGCTTGAAGCCGAATCTGAGGCACCCCCAGTTTGAAGCGTGAAAAAACTTCGTTGAGATCTTCAGCCGCAATCACATCCAACGACGGCGTGGCCCAATCGGCCAGGCTGAGCTCCTTCAGGGATCGGGCGGCTGCCAACGGGTGTCCTTTGCGGCCAACCACAATGCGCGTATTTTCAAAAAGAGTCTCAGCGATCAAGCCTGCAGCAGGGGCAGCTTGCGAGGCTGCGCCTAAATAAAAATCGATGGTGCCATTGCGCAATCCCGGCTCAATCGCTGGGTAGAGGCCCTCGATGATCTTGAGCGTCACGCCAGGATAGCGCTGACGAAACGGGCCCAACGCGCCGGGCAGCATGCCCAGGTGGGGCATGATGGACAGACCGGCCACCACCGTGCCCTGAACCCCGCCTTGAGCCTGTGCCATTTCTTCGTCAGCCCGTCTTAACTCATTGATGGCCGAGCTGGCGCGTTGGTAAAAAAGCCGACCCATCGGTGTCAACACCATGCCACGGGCCTCGCGCTCAAACATGGGATGACCTAGCTCTCGCTCCAAATTTCGAATACTGCGCGTCAGGCCTGACTGTGCGACATCCAAATGCCTGGCCGCACCACGTAAGCTGCCACGTTCCACAATGGCAACCAGATCGCGCAGTTGGTTGAGTTTCATAAAAGTGTTCTATTTTTGTGAACAGAGAGCATATTTTGCCCTCTCTTTGAGAACCCTAAGTCGTTCTAGACTCTGCGCAAGATCGCTTACCGTCAAGCGGCGCCCACCCCACGGAGACACACATGACATTTCGCCCTCGCCACGGCTTGAGCCGTCGCTGCCTAGGAATTGCGACCTTTGCGGTTTTGACCATGCTCAGCACGGGAGCTCTGGCTCAAAGTTGGCCCAGTAAGACGGTCAAGATGGTTGTCCCAGTGGGGGCTGGTTCTGCGCCTGATGTGATCGCCCGTCTCTTGGGTGAGCGCCTGAGTCAAGCCTGGGGCCAAGGCCTGGTGGTGGACAACCGACCTGGCGCGGGCGGTATTCCAGGCATGTCGGCTTTGGCACGCGCTGCCAACGATGGCTACACCATTGGCTTTGTGCCTGCAGCGATGGGCACCATCACGCCGTTGGTCTATAAAAATCCTCAGTTCAATCCTGAGACTGACCTGACCTCGGTTGCGACCATTGGCACCAGCCCCTTGGTGTTGGTGGCGAATGCAACGTCAGGCTTCAACAACCTACAAGACTTGGCACGTTTTGCCCGAGCCAACCCCGGCAAGGCCAACTTCGCCGCGCCACAGCCCAACTCGCTGCCGCACTTGGCAGGTGAAATGGTGAACAAAGCTGGCAATATGGGAATGACGACCGTGCCTTACCCCACACCGCCCGCCGCATTGGCAGGGCTGTTGGGCGGTGACGTGTTGATGACCACCGATGGCATACCTGGTCTGATTAGCCAAATTAAAAATGGCCGACTCAAGGCCCTGGCAGTCACGTCCGCCCAACGTTTACCAGGCTTGGATATTCCCACTGTGGCCGAGACCTATCCCGGCTACGAAGCCATTGGTTGGTTCCAAATCATTGTTCCCGTGGGGACTCCTGCTGCGGTCATCGACAAGATCAATGCCGACGTCAACCGTATCATCAATATGCCGGATATGGTCGCTCGTTTGAATGACATGGGCGTCTATCCTCGCACCGACTCTCCAGCTGGCGCGCGTGACTTCTTTGCTTCGCAGCAACGGGCCATGAAGAAGCTGGTCACCGATCTCGGTATTCAACCCCAGTGAATCTCACCTTTTTATTCATAGAAATTTGCCATGAAACTGATCAGTTATACGTATGAAAACGCCACCCGTTACGGCATCTTGCTGGACCGAGGCGTGGTGGATGTGCGTCACTGCATGGACGCAGCACCTGCGACCATCAATGACTTTTTTGCGCTGGCTTGTGGCAACACAGCGTTGATGGCCAGCATGGCCCAGCGTGCAGCAACGGCCCCTGCTGTGGCGCTGGATCAGGTGAGTTTGCTCCCATGTGTGCCCCGTCCCAGCAAAATCATTTGCTTGGGCGTCAACTACCACGACCACGCGGCAGAAGGCGGCAACAAGGTGGCAGATTACCCCACCATCTTTTTTCGCGGTCCTTCTTCGTTGCTGGCGCAAGGTGGCACCATTCCAATTCCTGCCATCTCCACATCGCTGGACTACGAAGCGGAACTGGCTTTGGTGATTGGCAAGACCACCCGCAATGTGAGCGAGGCAGAGGCGCTTGACGCAGTGTTTGCCTACGCCTGCTTCAATGATGCGACCTTTCGCGACTACCAACGTAAAACGACTCAGTGGACCGTGGGCAAGAACTTTGATCAAACAGGTGGCTTTGGCCCCCACCTGGTCACTGCCGACGAATTGCCGCCCGGCTGCGTGGGTCTGCACATTGAGTCCCGCCTCAATGGCAAGGTGATGCAAAGCGCCACCACGACGGACATGGTGTTCCATGTGGCGCCCACGATTGCCATGATGTCCGCCTGCATGACGCTGGAGCCCGGAGACGTGATCGTCATGGGCACACCCGCAGGCGTGGGTTACGCACGCAAACCGCCCGTATGGATGCAACCCGGCGACACGATCGAGATTGAGATTGAAGGTATCGGTGTTCTTCGCAACCAAGTTGGCCTGAGCTCCGCCCCATGAAAAACATCACCCGAAACAATCTCACAGACACCGTCAAAAGCAGCTTTTCCAACATTGAGGACGAGCGGCTCAGACACTTGGTCAACCGCCTGTCGCACCACCTGCACGCATTTGCCAGCGAGACACAGCTGACCCATGAAGAGTGGCGCGAAGGGATTGCCTTTTTGCATCGCGCTGCTGACATCAGCAGCCCCTCTCGTAGCGAGTTCACCCTTTTGTCCGATGTGTTGGGTTTGTCGTCGCTGGTTGATCTGATGGCTGCTCGACCAGGCGCGACCGAGGGTAGCGTGCTGGGGCCCTTTCACACCCGAGGTTCGCCCTGGATGGACAACGGCAGCAACCTGATTCGCAACAATCCTGGTGACCCCGTGTTGATTCGCGGCCGCGTGACCGACATTCATGGCCAAGCGCTGCCAGAAGCCACCATTGATTTCTGGCAAAACGCCGACAACGGCATGTACTGGCAAATGGATGACACGCAGCCGCAGGACAACCTGCGTTGCCAGATGAAGGTGTTACCGGATGGGCACTTCGAGCTTGTCACCATCCGCCCGCGCCCCTACCTGGTGCCCACTGACGGACCCGTGGGCGAACTGCTGCGCGTGTCACACCGCGATGCGTGGCGTCCTGCGCATTACCACGTGATTGTGGAAGCCCCTGGCTACCGCAGCCTGATCACCGAAGTGTTTGACAGCTCGGATCCATGGGTCGACAAAGACGCCGTTTTTGGCGTTCGCGCCTCACTGGTGTGCGACTTCAAAAGCGAGTCCGATTCGCACACCGCTGCACGCCTGGGTCTGCCTGCGCAGTACTTCGCAATTGACCTGCCGATTCGGCTGGCCCGCGAAGATTGAGTTCAACGCCTCGTTTCATTCACCCGCAAACCCTCCCCATGGCCTCAACACTCACCACCGACGTCCTCATTGCAGGCGGCGGTCCTTGCGGCCTCATGCTGGCCAACGAACTGGGACGGCGCAACATCCGCTGCCTGCTGGTGGACACCAAGCCAGGCACCGCCTTCAACCCGCAGGCCAACGCGACCCAAGCGCGGACCATGGAGCACTTCCGGCGCCTGGGTTTTGCGCAAGAAATTCGCAGCATGGGTTTGCCGCCCGATCACCCAACTGACATTGCGTACCTCACCCGCTTTGCGGGCACCGAGTTGGCACGCTTACGCTTGCCCACCGCAGCGGCTGCACCGCAAGCGATTAAAAACATGTCGGGATCTTGGAGTGCGGCAGAGCTGCCACACCGCGTTTCACAAAAATACGTTGAAGTCTGCCTTCACCGTCACGCACAACAACAGCCCAGTGTCGAGATGCGTTACGGCTGGCAACTCAAAGAATTCAAAGACGTGAGCACAGGCGTGGAGGCGGTGGTGCAAGCGGTTGAGGGTGATGAGCCGGTTCATGTGAATGCGGCCTACCTGATCGGTGCAGACGGCGCACGTAGCTTTGTGCGCGCACAGCTGGGCATTGCCTGGGGCGGCGCCACGGGGTTCAAGCGCAAATTCATGGGCGGCAAGATGCTGGCTGTGTACCTCAAGGCGCCCGACTTTTATGCCCGCAACCCCAACGATCGCGCCTGGATGTATGTGGTGGTCAATCCGCAGTTGCGGGCTTTCATCATGTCTGTCGATGGGGTGAGTGAATTCGCCTTTCACATCCAAATGGCCGATGACGCTGCCACCGATGCGCTGACTGAAGCGGATGCGCGACGTTTGTTCGCGCAGGCTTTTGGGCAAGACATTGACATCGAAATTCTGTCCATGGCGACTTGGCTGGCGGGTCATGCGCTGGTGGCCGAGTCTTTCCAGCGCGGCCGCGTCTTTTTGGGAGGCGATGCTGCGCATCTGTTCACGCCCACAGGGGGATTGGGTTACAACACCGCAGTGGAAGATGCGGTCAATCTGAGCTGGAAACTGGCCAGCGTGCTCAAGGGGCAGGCGGGGCCCGCCTTGCTGGACAGCTACGAACGCGAACGCCACCCCTTGGCCGTGCGCAACACAGGCTATGCCCGGCAGTTTGCCGACTCGATTGGTTTGTTTGAAGCCGTAGCGGAATTAGAAGACGACAGCCCTGAAGGTGAGCAAGCACGCGCGCTGGCTTCAGACTATCTGAACGGTCATGTGCGACGTGAGTTCAATATTCCGGGGGTGACCTTTGGTGGTCGCTATGACCACAGTCCCGTCATCTGCAGCGATGGCACCTTGGCCCCGCCCGATGCTGCCAACACCTACATCCCCTGCGCGACGCCGGGGGGACGGCCACCACATGTCTGGTTGTCTGACGGACGCTCGCTGTATGACACGTTTAACTTTGAGTGGACCTTGCTGGTGTTGGGGGATGCGCCTCCTGAAACCCAGGCCTTTGAGTTGGCAGCCCAAGCCAAGGGCATTGATCTGAAAGTGGTGCGACATGCCAACAGCTATCTCCTCGCTTTGTACGAAGCCCCATTGACCTTGATTCGGCCTGATCAAATTGTGGCTTGGCGCGGCCACGATGACACCCACGCCAAGGTCATCCTCGCCCAGTTACTGGGTGAATGAAAACTCACTCTGCATAGCCAGGATTGACACGATCCAACACCCGCATCATGGCTTCAAAGTAGAGGCGCTCGCGCTCGGCGCGTGAATGGCGGTCGTCTTTGCTGGGGGTGCGCACACGGTCAATCACGCGCTCTTCCAAGATGTTCAAAGGTTTGCCCGTGCTCATGGCGAGCACTTGGGTGCGGCATGCTTTTTCTAGCTTGTAGAGCAAGCGGTAGGCCTGCGCCACGGTGTCGCCCACGGTGATGACGCCATGGTTTTTCAAGAACATGACGGACTTGTCTTTCAGTAGGGACGCCAAGCGCTCGCCTTCGTTCAGCGATGAAGCCAGCCCGGTGTAGGTGTCGTCATACGCAATGCGTTCATGAAAAAACGCAGCGGTTTGGGTCGCAGGTAGCAAGCGGTTGTCTTGCAACATATTGAGTGCCAGCGCCCAAGGCTGGTGGGTGTGCAAGACCACCTTGGCGCCTGTGAGTCGGTGCAGGGGTGCGTGGATGCTGCGTGCAGACAGTTCAACCACACCGTGACCTTCCAAGGTTTCACCCGCCTCGTTGAACACCATGAGGTCGCTGGCCCGTGCTTCAGACCAGTGCAAACCAAATGGCAACACCATGTATTGGTCTTCACGCCCCGGCACAATCATTGTGAAATGGTTGTCGATGCCTTCGTCAAAGCCATCGTGCACGGCGAGTCGCAAAGCCGCAGCCAGATGGATCTTGGCTTGTTGGATGGGATCAGGATTTGAGGCGCTGTGCAGTGCATGGACGGACATGATGTTCCTTTTCAAAGAAGCATGAAAACTGCAATCAGCGTAACGGAAAATTCAAAAAAAGACAGCACCTAGATGACCGATGTGTCACCTAGGTTGGCGTGCGGCTCACAAATCGCAAAGCGGTGTCAACAGGTAACCCGCTGCCTCAAGTGCCAAACGTACGGCTTGCGCCGTGGCCACCGCCTCGGGGCCATCGCCGTGCACGCAGATGCTGTCGATGCGACAGGGCAGATGAAGCCCATTGGCGGTCACGATGGCTTGCGCGCGGATCATGCGCAGCACATGTTCCACGCAGGCTTGACTGTCGTGGATCACCGCACCTGCGCGGGAGCGGGGTGTGAGTTGTCCGTCATCCAAGTAGGTGCGATCTGCGAACACCTCATACCGCACCGGTTGGCCTGCTTCTTCTGCCGTCTTTGCGAGCGTGGAATAGGGCGGGACAAGAAGAACGAGCGAAGGGTCTAATTGACGCACCGCCTTCACGACGGTGGCTGCCACCGCAGCATCCGCACAGGCCACATTGTGCAAAGCCCCATGCGGTTTGACATGGGTGACGCGTGTGCCTTCTGCGGCAGCAATGGCCTGCAAGGCGCCGATTTGATAGAGCAGGGTGGCTTCCAAATCTTGGGCAGACATCTGCATCACCCGCCGACCAAAACCTTGCATATCCGGAAATGAAGGATGCGCACCAACGCTGACGCCCTGGGCCATCGCCAAGCGGACGGTTTTTTGCATGACGGTGGGGTCACCCGCGTGGAAGCCACAAGCCACGTTGGCACTTGTGACGATTTGCAGCAAGGCTGTGTCGTCGCCCATTGTCCAAGCGCCAAAACTCTCACCCAAGTCAGCATTCAGATTGATACGAGGAGTTGTCATCGTTGGGTTCCCATCAAAGTTCTGCGCGCAACATGCCGCTCACCAAGTTGCAGTTGTAAAGAGCCTGTTCATCCATGAAACCAGGCGGTAAAAATGATTCACGTGTGGCCAGCCATTGCATCCATGCGTCGCGTTGGTCTTGCAGGGCTTGCCGAGCTTGGCTACTGGTCACGCTTTGAAAGCGCAGCTGAGATCCAGGTTTCAAGTGTGCAAGCTTGGGCAGATCGGCTTGAATCACCGTTGCAATTTTGGGGTAGCCGCCCACCGTTTGGCTATCGGCCAGCAACACAATCGGTTGTCCATTGGCAGGCACTTGGATGGCCCCTGGTGTCACCGCATCTGAGACGATGTCGGCCGCTGCCGCGTTGACGTGAGTTAATGCCGTGCCGCGCAGCCTCAGCCCCATACGGTCTTGCTCCACCGTCGCTTCCCATGTGTCATTTTCAAATCGGGTCAGTGACTCAGGCGTGAAGTGATCTTGCTGTGGACCCCATATGACACGGATGGGCCCCGCCGGGTGAACCCATGGCGCAGGACTGCGCCATTCACGAAAGTCAGACGTGATGCATAGGCCGCAAGGCAACACATCACCCGGACGCAATGCGCGTCCTTGCAAGCCTTCGAGTCCCGCGCGCCAATAGCTGGCGCGACTGCCCAACTGCATGGGCAGTTCAAGCCCACTGGCCACAGCCAGATAAGCGCAACCTGTTTCGGCCAGTCCCAATGTCAATCTGTCGCCTGTGTGCAGGGTGGCGCTCTGCCATGCTGGCAAAGTGGTTTGCTTGCCATCTTGGTTCAACCATTTCGCCGTGATGGCTCCCGTCAGTGCGACACGCACGGGGCCTGAGGTGATGCGCAGTTCCGTGCCCATGCCACGCAACTCCAACACGGCTTCGCCACCCGCATTGCCAACCAAGGCATTGGCCGCTTCTGCCAAGGGCGCATCCAGCCAACCCGACAAAGGGATGCCTTCATGGCGGTGTCCAGCGCGTCCTTGGTCTTGCACTGTGGTGCCAATGCCTGGCTGCACCACCTCCATCATTCCTGTTGATGCGCCATTCATGTGGCGTCTCCCGGTGCTAGAAAGGTCTCACGTGAGCGTTCACCGTTTTGGCACTGCAAGAAAAGTTGTTCGTATGCCGTTTTGTCAATCGCATACCAACTGACGATGTCGCCCGCTGCCAACATGGCGGGTTGATCTATCTCGCGCAGATCAAACAAAGGCACAGGCGTTTTGCCAATCAGGTTCCAACCGCCTGGGCTCTCCCAAGGGTAGACCGCGCACATTTCGCCCGCAATGGCTACTGAGTTGGCGGGCACGCGTTGACGCGGACTCGCCAAGCGCGGCATGGCCAGTTCAGGTGGTAATCCGCCCATGTAGGGAAAGCCTGGCAAAAAGCCAATCATGTAGACGCGAAATTGGGTGGCCAACACGCGTTCAATCAGTTGGTCTTCGCGCATGTGTTTGGCTTGTGCCCAAGCGGGTAGATCAAGGGCGAAGCTGGGGTCAAAGCAGGCCGGCAGGCGCCAATGCCTGCCCGTGATGAGCTTTTGCTCCATATTGTGTGCAAACGCCAACAGCTGTGCGGCGAGTGCATCGGCATCGGTAGCGTGTGGTGCGAAATGCACGGTGAGCGAGCGAAAGGTCGGCACCACGTCTGTGACGGATGCAAACAACGGATTGTCGATGCGTGCTTGCGCGACGCGATTCGCCAAGGCCATGACTTGTCCATTGAGCTCGGTGTCGATGCGCGTACCGAACTCGACGGTCCAGGCGCTGTCTCCGAGTGGCAAGAGTCGTGTTGTCATGGCCTGTCTATGTTTTTAAAGCGATGCCGCAGACCGGGCAGCTTGGTCGTACACACCCGAGAGCACGCGCAGCAGTCGCGCCAATTCACCAATGTCGCGGTTGAGGGCTTCATCTGCTTTCAAGGCGTTGATGAGGCAGCTCTCGCGGATTTCGCGGTAACGCTGCACATAGTCGTTGCCTGACGCAGTAGACGAGTAGGTCACCTCTTTGCCACTCTTACGCGAAGCCACCACGCCCAGCCCCAGCAGCTTTTTGAGCGAGTAATTGATCAGATGCGTGTCTTCCACATTCATGATGAAACAAATATCTGACAGACGTTTGTCGCGCGCACGGTGAGACACATGATGGAGCACCAGCACATCCAGCGGCGTGAGGTCTTTCAAACCGGCAGCCGACATGCAGTGGATGATCCATCGGTGAAATGCATTGCCCGCGACGATGAGACCAAATTCGAATTCGCTCATTTCAGCACTTCGCGGGGACACCAAGTGTGACGACGAGACGATGGGCACACTGGCGTGTGGCTCAGCCTTGGGTTTCTTGGTCATACATGCTTTCTTCTTGGGTTTCTCGGTGCATCGTGTACCATCATAAAATCAAATTGTCGACAATTTGTCAACAATTAGGGAATATGCCTAGGATGAATCGCTCAGACAAAGGTAAATTCAATC
>Ga0228700_1000338_pt1 | contig 44114 bp, 37 predicted proteins | sample McNCre317_Aug_MG_FD_178019 | JGI IMG/M metagenome (GOLD analysis project Ga0228700, IMG submission 178019) | Freshwater microbial communities from McNutts Creek, Athens, Georgia, United States - 3-17_Aug_MG | ecosystem: Environmental > Aquatic > Freshwater > Creek | place: USA: Georgia...
CGGGCGCGGGCCTGTACCGCTTGGACGGCGACTATGCTGAAAAAAGTGGCGAAGCAGCTGAAGGCATTTTGAAGGTCTTGAACCTCAAAGGCCCTGCCGCCTTGACCGACTACTTAGAAATGGTGGCCAGCTTCAACGCCAAGGGCAGCCACAAGATTTACCCGGGCTCGCCGTTCATCATCCACAAGCTGCTGCGCCATGAAGCGCGTGACCGCTTGAAGCTGTTTGAACTGCACCCCACCGACCACAAGTCGCTCTCGGGCAACGTGCAACAGCTCGAAGCAGGCCGCACGGTCAGCGTCACGCGTGCGGATGGTTTTGAGTCGCTCAAAGCGTTGTTGCCACCACCAGTCTCAACCAGCGGCTCGCGCCGCACCTGCGTGCTAATCGACCCCAGCTACGAAATCAAGAACGACTACTACCGCGTTGTGGATTGCATTCAAGACAGTCTGAAGCGTTTTGCCACCGGCACCTACATCGTGTGGTACCCCATCGTGCCGCGCCCCGAAGCGCACGACTTGCCACGCAAACTCAAAGGCTTGTGCAGCCAAGTGAAAAAGCCTTGGCTACACGCCACTTTGGCGATTGGCCGCGATACGGGCAGCAAAGATGCGGGCTTGAGCGCCAGCGGCATGTTCATCGTCAACCCACCCTACACCTTGAAGCCACTGCTCAACGAAGCGTTGCCTGTGGTGGAAGAGGCCTTGGCTCGCGGGCTAGGTCGCGGCTGGGTGGTGGAATCTGGCGGTTGATTTTCTTCGCGCACATGACATGAAAAAGGCCTCGCACTGCGAGGCCTTTTGCTTGGGGAAGCTGTCGCTTAGAAGCGGTAGCCAACGCCCACGCCGACCAAGACTGGGTCGAGTTTCAAGGTGCCCTTGTCAACACCGTTCAAATAAACGTTTGTGCGGAGATACACCTTCTTCACATCAAAGTTCAAAGACACTTGCTTTGTCAATGGAACATCAACACCTGCTTGGAATGCGGCGCCGAAGCTGTCGTTGTCCAAGCTGTATCCTGATGACAACTTGTCATTTGTGATTTTGGTGTAGTTAACACCTGCGCCCACATAAGGTTTGTAACCAGCCAAATCTGTGAAGTGATATTGCAAAGTCAATGTGGGTGGCAAGTGCTTAAATGTATCCAACGATGTTGCGCCAGCATGAACTGTTTGCGTCTGAGGCAGCGTCAAAATCAATTCAGCGGCAACGTTTTTGTTAAAGAAATAGCTCACATCCACTTCACCAATGGTCTTGTCGTTCACGACAACTCCATTCAACGCGGTTGTATTGACATCGTTCGCCATATTCAAATTCACAGCACGCGCACGCACCAACCATGGTGACTCTTGCGCAGCGACGGAACCAGCAACCAACATGCCCACAGCAGCAGCGATCAGAATTTTTTTCATTTTTTACTTCCTTTAACTCGGGGCTATTCCCGTGCTGTTAATTTCACAGCGATGAAGGAAGCGAGGCATTGACCTCGGTCAAACCCTAGGGCGAATGCGTTTGACGAAGATCAAGCAATGCGCGTTAAGCAATCAGTCCGAGGTTTTGACAGATAGACAAGGTCGCCGCACTTTGGTTCATGCTGTAGAAATGCAACCCGGGTGCACCACCGGCGCGCAACTGCTCGCACAGGTCAGTCACAACTTCCAAGCCAAAGGCTTTGATGGAAGCGATATCGTCGCCATAGCCTTGCAAACGCAAACGAATCCAGCGTGGAATCTCTGCACCACACGCATCGGAGAAGCGCAACAACTGCGAGGAACTGGTGATGGGCATGATGCCGGGGATGATGGGGATTTCCACGCCAAGCTTGTCAGCGTCTTCCACAAAACGGAAATACGCATCGCTGTTGTAAAAGTATTGCGTGATGGCCGAATCCGCGCCCGCCTTCACCTTGGTGGCAAAGGCTTGCAAATCTGCCTCGGCTGATTTGGCTTGGGGATGAATTTCTGGGTAGGCGGCCACTTCAATGCCAAAGTCATCGCCCGTCTCCGCACGGATGAACGCCACCAAATCGCTGGCGTATTGAAACTCTCCGCCAGCTCCGTAGCCGCTGGGCAAGTCGCCGCGCAAAGCCACCAAGCGCTTGACGCCCATGGCTTTGAACTCGGCCAACTGTTGACGCACGCTGTCGCGTGTGGCACCAATGCACGAGAAATGCGAAGCGGCTGACATGCCCTCGCTCAAAATTTCTTTCAACGTAGAAATGGTGCCCGCTTGCGTGGAACCGCCCGCACCGTAAGTGACCGAACAAAACTGCGGCTTGAGCGGATACAGCGCTTGACGCACAGCACGCAATTTTTCTGCACCCTCCGGTGTCTTGGGCGGGAAAAACTCAATGCTCAAGCTGTTGTTTTCAGTCATATCCATCTCACTTGTTGGCGCGTCATGTACGACGCGCACCGATCCAAAATTCTTTATTGCCATCGCCACCAGCAATGGCGCTGGGCCAGTAGCCCAACACGGCTAAATTCAATCCTGCGCAAGCCTCGCGCAATCGCGCTTCAACTTGCACATAACTGGCAACGTCTTTGACCAAGCCGCCTTTGCCAATGTCGCTGGGCTGCAATTCAAACTGCGGCTTGACCAACATCAGCAGCGCACCGCCCTTGTTCAACAACGGCAGTAACGCGGGTAATACGAGGGTGAGCGAGATGAACGACAAATCGCCCACCACCAAATCAAATCCTAGGACCACATCTGGCACACGCTCATCATTAGCCTGTAACTCACGCGCATTGATGCGCTCAACGCACACCACCCGCGCATCGTCACGTAAGCACGGATGCAGCTGCCCATGCCCCACATCCAAACCCACCACCTGCGCAGCGCCTTGCTGCAACAAGCAATCGGTGAAGCCGCCGGTGCTCTGCCCCACATCGAGGCATCGCAAACCTTGGGCAGACAGTCCGCTGCTCTTCAGCGCACCTTCTAGCTTCAAGCCCCCGCGCGAGACATAGCGCGCCTCGGCGTTGTCCAGCAAACGCACCTCACTTGGCAGCGGCAACTCGTCACCATTTTTGGCCACGCGTTGCCACGGCTTGGTGCCCAAGCGCCACTCGACGCCCGAGGCAATCAGCCGCTGCGCTTGCGAGCGCGAAGCGGCCAAGCCACGGTCAACGAGCAGCTGATCGGCGCGCATGTGTGAAGAAGCCGCTTAGTAGCGGTACGTGTCTGGCTTGTAAGGGCCGACTTTTGGCACGCCGATGTACGCAGCTTGCTCGTCTGTCAACTCGGTCAACATCGCGCCGACTTTCTTCAGGTGCAAACGTGCCACTTTTTCGTCGAGGTGCTTAGGCAACACATAAACCTTGCCCACGTCGTACGCGTCTTTGTGTGCGAACAATTCGATTTGCGCAATCGTTTGGTTGGCAAACGAAGAAGACATCACGAAGCTGGGGTGACCTGTGCCGCAGCCCAAGTTCACCAAGCGGCCTTTGGCCAACAAGATGATGCGCTTGCCGTCGGGGAAGATCACGTGATCGACTTGAGGCTTGATCTCTTCCCACTTGCACTTCTCTTCCAACTTGGCCACTTGGATTTCGTTGTCGAAGTGACCGATGTTGCACACGATGGATTGGTCTTTCATCGCAGCCATGTGTTCGAACGTGATGACGTCACGGTTGCCCGTGGTCGTCACGAAGATGTCGGCTTTGTCAGCGGCGTATTCCATGGTCACCACTTTGTAGCCTTCCATGGCGGCTTGCAAGGCGTTGATCGGGTCGATCTCGGTCACCCACACTTGGGCGCTCAAAGCACGCAATGCTTGTGCGGAACCTTTGCCCACGTCGCCGTAACCGGCGACCACGGCAACTTTGCCAGCGATCATCACATCGGTGGCGCGCTTGATGCCGTCCACCAAAGATTCGCGGCAGCCGTACAAGTTGTCAAACTTGCTCTTGGTCACAGAGTCGTTCACGTTGATCGCGCGGAACATCAAAGTGCCTTTGGCAGACATTTCTTTCAAGCGATGCACGCCGGTGGTGGTCTCTTCGGTCACGCCGATGATTTCAGCGCTCTTGCGGCTGTACCACGTAGGGTCTTGTGCGAGCTTGGCTTTGATCGAATCGAACAAGCAAGTTTCTTCTTCGCTGGTTGGATTGGCGATGAGCGAAGCATCTTTCTCGGCGCGCTTGCCCAAGTGCATCAACAACGTGGCATCGCCACCGTCGTCCAAGATCATGTTGGGGCCTTCGCCTGCGGCGCCCTTGGCACCAAATTCAAAAATGCGATGGGTGTAGTCCCAGTACTCGGCCAAGGTTTCGCCTTTGGTCGCGAACACAGGGATGCCAGCTTCGGCGATGGCAGCAGCAGCGTGGTCTTGCGTCGAGAAGATGTTGCAAGAAGCCCAACGCACGTCAGCGCCCAAGGCTTTCAAGGTTTCGATCAACACAGCCGTTTGAATGGTCATGTGCAAAGAGCCGGTCACGCGAGCGCCTTTCAAAGGCTGTGACTTGGCGAACTCTTCGCGGATGGCCATCAAACCAGGCATTTCGGTTTCGGCGATTTTGATTTCTTTGCGGCCCCAAGCGGCCAAAGACATATCGGCCACGAGGTAATCGGTGGCGGGTTTAACAACAGCGTTCATGTGTGAGACTCCAAAAGTTGGCAAAGCCACTGGTGTCCTTCGAGGAACTCACCTCACGTTGACCAGTGGGTGAGCGCGGTTGGCAGTCCGAGCCTCACCTGTGAATCAACCCATTGCGGGCCGACAGGCTGCAGCGCTCCTCGGAATGGCATGTATTTTAGACGAACTCCGAATTGCCCTACTCAGGCGCGGGGCCAACGCTATGATTCTGGCCTTGCGCCTCATTTTTTAAGCGCCCTTTTCTTGCATATCCATGAGCTCTTTTTTGAACGAAGTGCGCCGTCGCCGCACCTTTGCCATCATTTCTCACCCTGACGCGGGTAAAACCACGCTGACCGAAAAGCTGTTGCTGTTCTCGGGTGCGATCCAAATCGCGGGCGCCGTCAAAGGCCGCAAAGCCAGCCGCCACGCCACCTCGGACTGGATGGAGATTGAAAAGCAACGCGGCATTTCGGTGGCCTCGTCGGTGATGCAGATGCTGTATCGCGACCACGTCATCAACCTGCTCGACACCCCCGGCCACAAAGACTTCTCGGAAGACACTTACCGAGTGCTCACCGCCGTGGACTCGGCCTTGATGGTGATTGACGCAGCCAACGGTGTGGAAGCGCAAACCCGCCGCTTGATTGAGGTGTGCCGTCAGCGTGACACGCCCATCATCACGTTTGTCAACAAGATGGACCGCGAAGTACGTGACCCACTCGACATCCTCGACGAAGTCGAACGCGAACTCGGCATGCCCTGCGTGCCCATGACTTGGCCTGTGGGTCAAGGCAAGTTGTTCGGCGGCATCATCAACTTGCGCACGCAAGCCATGACCGTGTTTGACTCGGGCTCCGAGCGTTTGCCGCAAGACTTTGAAACCCACCCACTCACCGAACAAGCCCAACTGGCCGAACGCTTCGGTTTGGAATGGGCCACCGCCATGGAAAGCATGGAGCTGGCCACCGGTGCATCACCCAAGTTCGACAAAGAAGCCTTCTTGGCGGGCAAACAAACCCCCGTGTTCTTTGGTTCGGGCGTGAACAACTTTGGTGTGATGGAAGTGCTCGACGCCTTGGTCAACCTCGCACCATCGCCCCGCCCGCGTTTGAGCCACTTGGTGGTGAACAAACAAGCGGTGGAGAAAACCATTCAGCCAGAAGACGAAGGCTTCGCAGGCGTGGTATTCAAAGTGCAAGCCAATATGGATGCCAACCACCGCGACCGCATTGCGTTTGTGCGCGTGGCCTCAGGCAAATTCACACCAGGCATGAAGCTCAAAGTGCAACGCACTGCCAAAGAGCTGCGCCCCACTAGCGTGGTGACCTTCATGTCGCAACGCCGCGAAGCGGTGGAAGAAGCGTATGCCGGCGACATCATCGGCTTCACCACCCACGGAGGCGTGCAGCTCGGCGACACCATCACCGACGGGCCCGCTTTGCAATTCACAGGCTTGCCGTTCTTCGCGCCTGAGCTGTTCATGACGGTGATTTTGAAAAACCCACTGCGCACCAAACAACTGCAACAGGGTTTAGACCAACTGGGTGAAGAAGGTGCGATTCAGGTGTTCAAACCCGAAGCCGGTGGCGCGATGCTGCTGGGTGCGGTGGGTCAGTTGCAGTTTGAAGTGGTGCAACACCGCTTGAAAGCTGAGTACGACTGCGACGTGAAGCTAGAGAGTTGCCAGTACACCGGCGCGCGTTGGATCACCGCGGACACGCCTGCGGAGTTGCGTGAATTCACGTATGCGTATCCACAGCGTATGGCTTTGGATGCGGCTAATACTTTGGCGTATTTGTGTACGTCGCCTTATGACGTGCGCTTGGCGCAGGAACGGTTTCCGAAGATTCATTTCCATCCTTTGCGTGAGCATGCTGGATTGGCTTTGTCTACGGCGGGTTGATTCGTTGCTTTTGTAGAGAAGAGAGGCTCAGTGGCATTGCCCTAGGCTCCTCTTCGCTGCGCTCAGAATGTCGCTACGGGCAACACCACTGAGCCTCTCTTCGCGTTGGCACGCATCAGATTCGGGGGCAGGAACGGGTGCGAATACAGCGGCAGACCGCACACGAAAACTCAAGCACCCGGGGCATCACTCATGCGTCCATTCGGATAAGCGAAATCTCCGCGCGCACAAACAAGTGCTGAGGGATAAGCCGTAGCGACATTCTGAGCGCAGCGAAGAGGAGCCTAGGCTTATCCCGCAGCACGCCGCAACGCCAACGAAATATGCGTCACGAACGAGCCAACACCGGTTTCAAAGCGACGCCCGTGTGCGTCCCCAACGCCACCACAGCCTCTGGCGTATCAGCAGCCACGATCAAACCACCACCATCGCCGCCCTCAGGCCCTAGGTCAATGATCCAATCCGCTTCGGCAATCACGTCGAGGTCGTGCTCAATCACCACCACGCTGTGGCCGCCATCGACCAAGCGGTGCAGCACGCGAATGAGCTTGTCCACATCGGCCATGTGCAGGCCCACCGTTGGCTCGTCCAGCACGTACAAGGTATGCGGCGCTTTGTTGCCTCGGCGGGTCACGTCGTCGCGCACTTTGCTCAGCTCCGTCACCAGCTTGATGCGTTGCGCTTCACCGCCGCTGAGTGTGGGTGAAGGCTGCCCCAAGGTGAGGTAGCCCAAGCCCACGTCTTTGAGCAACTGCAACGGATGCGCGATGTTGGGCATGGTCGAGAAGAACTCCACCGCCTCGTCGACCTCCATTTGCAACACATCGCCAATGCTCTTGCCACGCCACGTGACCGCCAAGGTCTCGGGGTTGAAGCGTGCTCCGTGGCAACTTTCGCACGGCACTTTCACGTCGGGTAAGAAACTCATTTCAATCGTGCGCACGCCTTGGCCTTCGCACGTGTGGCAGCGGCCTTCGCCCGTGTTGAAACTGAATCGTCCTGCGCCGTAGCCGCGTGCTTTGGCTTCCAGTGTTTCGGCAAACAGTTTGCGAATCGTGTCCCAAAAACCAATGTAGGTCGCGGGGCATGAGCGTGGTGTTTTGCCAATCGGCGTTTGGTCAACTTCCAACACGCGATCAACGGTTTGATAACCATCAAGCCCCATGCAGCCGACCCACGCAGGATGTTGGCCGTCTTCATCCAACTTGCGCCCCGCCTGCGTCGAGCGCTGTGCCACCGCTGCTGCCACGTTGTGCAACAACACATCGCGCGCAAGCGTGGACTTGCCTGAGCCAGACACCCCCGTCACCGCCACCAAGCGCTTGAGCGGAATCGACACACTCACGTCATTCAAGTTGTGCAGCGAAGCCCCCTCAAGCGACAACCACTGAAGCGAGCCATCAACTGCGACCTCCTCAGCAACAGGCACAGCCGCCTTACGCTTACCCACCTTCGCGGAGGATGAGGCGTTGCCGGGTGACGATTTTGGCTCGCCGCATGAGGAACCCGGCAATGCCTCGTCCTTCGCAGCGAGCGAAACAGAAGCAGCCGCAAAAGCAGAAAGCGCGGCCTCAGAAACAGGCCGACGCGCCTGCAACGGATGCCGCATCGCATGCAACAAATAACGCCCCGTCTGCGACTCTTCCTGAGAGGTGATGTCCGACACCGAACCCTCGCCCATCAAACGTCCGCCGCGCTTACCCGCGCTAGGCCCAATGTCGATGATGTGATCCGCACGACGAATGGTGTCTTCGTCATGTTCCACCACCACCAACGTGTTGCCCTTGTCGCTGAGCAAATGCAACGCGTTCAACAAAATTTGGTTGTCACGCGCATGCAAGCCAATCGTGGGTTCGTCGAGCACATAGCAAACACCTTGCAAGTTGCTGCCCAACTGCGCCGCCAAGCGAATGCGCTGCGCCTCGCCACCGCTGAGCGTGGGCGCGCCACGGTCGAGCGTGAGGTAGTTCAGGCCCACTTGCTCTAAGAACTCCAAGCGGCTCTTGATTTCGGGCAACAGGTCGCGCGCGATGTCGGCATCGCGGCCGCTCATCGCCAACTTCTCCACCCACTTGCGGGTCTCGGTCACGCTCAAGCACGCAATGTCGGTGATGCCCACGCCTGCAAACTTCACGGCACGCGCGGTGGCGTTCAGCCGTGTGCCTTCGCACGTGGGGCACGCCACGTCGACCAAGTCTTCCACATCGGGCTCGGCAAAGGTTTGCTCGCGGCCTTTTTCTTTGTCGTCACGCACCGAGTCGTCCAACACTTTGCGCTGGTCTTTGTTGAGCTTCACGCCCGTGCCCACGCAATCGGGGCACCAGCCGTGTTTGCTGTTGTACGAGAACAAACGCGGGTCCAACTCGGTGTACGAGGTGGCGCACACGGGGCACGCCCGCAAGGTGGAGAACACATCCAAACGGCCAATGCTGTTGGTCTCGGTGCCCGCCTCCATCGCCTCGCGTAAGCCGTCGAGTTGGCTCAACACATGCACCACGCCTTTGCCGTGTTCGAGTGCGGTGGCCAAGGCCTGACGCAACGTCGCCTCGTTCTCAGCAGACACCACGAGGCTGGCCACCGGCAACTCAATCGTGTGCTCTTTGAAACGGTCCAAACGCGGAAAGCCATTCGTGGGCAAAAAGTGGCCATCCACACGCAAATGCGTGTAGCCGCGTGGACGCGCCCAATCGGCCAGCTCGGTGTACACACCTTTGCGGTTCATCACCAAGGGGCTCATCAAACCAATGTGTTGACCTTTGAACTCGCGCATCAACTGCGCCGCAATGCGCTCGGGCGTTTGCGGCTGCACCGCGGCGCCATCGTGAATGCAATGCTGCGTGCCGAGCTTGACATACAGCAAACGCAAGAAATGCCACACCTCGGTGGTCGTGCCCACGGTGGACTTGCGACCACCTCGGCTCAATCGCTGCTCAATCGCCACGGTGGGCGGAATGCCATACACCGCGTCCACCTCGGGCCGCCCCGCTGGCTGCACGATGCTGCGCGCGTACGCGTTGAGGCTTTCTAAATAGCGACGCTGGCCTTCGTTGAACAAAATATCAAACGCGAGCGTCGACTTACCCGAGCCCGACACACCCGTGATGACGTTGAACTTGCCACGCGGAATATCGACACTGAGGTTTTTGAGGTTGTGCTCTTTGGCGTTGACGATTTGAATAGAACCTTCGCCAATGGCGACACCACGCACGCCAACATCCGCTGCCGAAGCAGCGCCAGAGAATCGAGTAGCACCTTCAGCCGCAAGCAGGCCAGCAGAGGCCTTCTCACCATCCACCTCGTACACCACGCCCATCGCAGCCGCGTAGTCTCGCAGCGCTTTGCCCGTGTGCGACGTGGGGTGCAAGCGCACATCTTCAGGCGTGCCTTCAGCCACCAACAAGCCACCTGCATCGCCACCTTCAGGCCCGAGGTCAATCAACCAATCGCTGGCACGAATCACGTCGAGGTTGTGCTCAATCACGATGAGCGAGTTGCCGTCTTCCAACAAACGGCGCATGGCGCGCATGAGCTTGGCGATGTCGTCAAAGTGCAAGCCGGTCGTGGGTTCGTCGAACAAGAACAACACGCCTTTTTTCGCGAGCGATTGTTTGCTCGATGTTTTGGCTTTGGCAGCTTCAGCCAAGAAACCTGCTAGCTTCAACCGCTGAGCTTCACCGCCACTGAGCGTAGGCACAGGCTGCCCAAGCTTCACGTAGTCCAATCCCACATCGACGATGGGCTGCAAGGTGCGTACAACTTCGCGGTCACCTGCAAAAATCTCCAGCGCCTCCCCAACGGTCAACTCAAGCACATCCGCCACATTGAGCGAAATTCGCGAGGGGGCAGTGGGGGTGACGTCGCCGCGACATTCTGAGCGCAGCGAAGAGGAGCAAGACGTTGCCCCCGCTGCCCCCTCGCGAATTTCGCGCTCGATGCGGACTTCTAGGATTTCGGGTCTATAGCGTTGACCGTTGCAATCTTGGCAGCGAAGGTAGACATCGCTTAAGAACTGCATTTCGACATGCTCGAAACCTGAACCGCCACAGGCGGGGCAACGCCCATCGCCGCTGTTGAAACTGAACTTCGATGCGGTGTAGCCGCGCTGTTTCGACAAGGGCGCCACTGCAAAAATCTCACGCACAGCATCCCACGCGCCCACATAGCTGGCGGGATTGGAGCGAGCGGTTTTACCAATGGGCGATTGATCGACAAACACCACATCGCTCAAATGATCTGCGCCCAACAAACGGTCATGTGCGCCGAGCGTTTCTGTGCCGCGCCCAAACTGGCGCAGCAAGGCGGGGGTGAGCACGTCTTGAATCAGCGTCGACTTGCCCGAGCCACTCACGCCGGTGATGCACACCAAGCGTTGCAGTGGGAATTCGATGTTGAGGTTTTGCAGGTTGTGCTCGCGCGCGCCTTCCAAAATCAAACGTGGCGTGTTGTCGGTCACCAAACGCTTCAGGCCTAAGCCAATGGTTTTACGGGCACCTAGGTAAGCGCCCGTCAGCGTGTCGGCAGACTTCAACGCCTCGGTCGTGCCGTCAAACACAATTTGCCCGCCGCGCACACCGGGAGCGGGCCCCATGTCGATGATGCGGTCGGCGCACAACATAACGGCGGGGTCGTGCTCGACCACCACCAAGGTGTTGCCCGCATCGCGCAAACGCAGCATGGCTTCGTTGATGCGATTCATGTCACGCGGGTGCAAGCCAATGCTGGGCTCGTCTAACACAAACAAGGTGTTGACCAGCGACGTGCCCAAGGCTGTGGTGAGGTTGATGCGTTGCACCTCGCCACCACTGAGCGTGCGGCTTTGTCGGTCGAGCGTGAGGTAGCCAATGCCCACATCGCTGAGGTATTTCAAGCGCGTGCGAATTTCGTCCATCAGCAAATGCAGGGCTTGCGCGTCCGCGCCCGAGGTATCAACCTGCGTGCTGTGGAAGAACTGGTGCAGCTTGTCGATGGGCAAGAGCATCAAATCATGCAAACACAGGCCGGGCATGGCTTCGAGTTGCGCACGTGTCCATTGCACGCCTTGCGGCATGAAGCGTTTGGCCGGCGGCAGCACGGCATCGGCGTGTTCTTTGGTGCCGATGCGCCACAGCAAGCTGTCTGTTTTCAAACGTGCACCCGCACACGTACCGCACGGTGTGTAGCTGCGGTACTTCGACAACAGCACACGGATGTGCATCTTGTAGGCCTTGCTCTCCAAGTATTCAAAGAAGCGCTTGATGCCGTACCACTGGTGGTTCCATTTGCCTTTCCACAAGGGCGAGCCGTTGATGACCCAGTCTTTGTGTTCTTGGCTCAGCTTGTACCAAGGCGTGTCACGCGGAATGCCTTCGGCTTCGGCATGACGCATGAGGTCGTGCTGCGTTTCCACCCACGCTGGCGTTTGGATGGTTTTGATGGCGCCTGCACGCAAGGTAAGTTTGTCATTCGGAATCACCAACCCGTAGTCCACGCCAATCACGCGACCAAAGCCGCGGCAGGTGTCGCACGCGCCCACGGCGGAGTTGAACGAGAACATCGACGGGATGGGATCGCTGTAGCGCAAGTCGCTGTCGGGGCAATGCAAGCCCGTAGAGAAACGCCACAACTCAGGCGTCGCCTCTGCGTCTAAAGACCAGTACACATTCAGACGACCACCGCCGCGTTTGATGGCCAGCTCAATGGATTCCACCACACGGGCTTGTTCGGTGCTGCCAAGTTTGAAGCGATCGGTCACCACGTCCAACAGCTTGCGTGGCCCGGTGGGCGTAGCGACCTCACGCTCGGCGTGGATACGCGTGAAGCCACTCGCACTGAGCCACTGCTCCACCTCGGCAGGCGTGGTGTTGGCGGGCAACTCCACGGGGAAGGTCATGATGAGGCGCGGGTCTTGCGGCTGCGCGGCGCAGCGGCGTTGCAGCTCGGCGTAAATGCTTTGCGGCGTGTCGTGTTGCACGGGCTGGGCGGTTTGTCGGTCAAACAAATTTCCGGCGCGCGCCATGAGCAACTTCAAATGGTCGTTCAGCTCGGTCATCGTGCCCACGGTGGACCGCGAGCTGCGCACGGGATTGGTTTGGTCAATCGCAATCGCAGGCGGCACGCCCTCCACCTTGTCCACCGCGGGGCGATCCATGCGGTCTAAAAATTGGCGAGCGTAGGCGCTGAAGGTTTCCACATAGCGACGCTGGCCTTCGGCGTACAAGGTGTCAAACACCAAACTCGACTTACCCGAACCGCTAGGGCCGGTGACCACTGTGAGTTCGCCCGTGCGAATGTCGAGGTCTAAATTTTTGAGGTTGTGTTGGCGTGCGCCACGAATACGAATGGTGCCTGTCATGGCGAGCCCTTTTGGAGTGTGGCGAATATTCTAGAGATTCACACAGGCCCGCATCGGCATCGGGGCATTGCGCCACCAAGCAAAACGCCACGGGCAAGCCGTGGCGTTTTGGCTAACGAAGTAACGAAAAATTACTTGGCAGCGGAAGCGTCAGAGGCCGCGTCCGAGGCGGCTTCTGCGGGGGCGTGCACAGCATCAGCCCCGTGCTTTTCACCGCCCATGTCCAAGCTGTCGCCGCCTTGCATGATCACAAAGATGGCCAAGGCTGCAAAGATCACAAAGCCCACAAAAATTTTCAACATATCAAATCTCCGGAATCAGTAAAAAGCCCTCCGCCAGGGAGGGCTTGAATGTAGCACCTAGGTCTCCCTAGGTGGCTGACACACTCAGTCGTCGGCGTAGATGTCGACGTCTTTGGTTTCCCGCACAAAGATCATGCCGATGACAAACGTCATACCCGCGATGATGATGGGATACCACAAGCCGTTGTACATATTGCCGGTCTGCGCCACGATGGCAAAGGCAGTGGTGGGCAGCAAGCCGCCGAACCAACCGTTACCAATGTGGTACGGCAAAGACATCGAGGTGTAACGGATGCGTGTGGGGAACATCTCCACGAGCATCGCAGCGATGGGGCCGTAGACCATGGTCACCAAAATCACCAAGTACGTGAGGATGATGGTGATCTTGACCTTGTCAACCTTGGCTGGGTCAGCTTTGGCTGGATAGCCAGCTTCCTTCAACGCATCGGCCACAGCCTTCTTGAACTCGGCAGCTTTCGCTTTGGCTTCGTCAGCAGGCAACCCTTTAGAGGTGTAGCTAACAATCTCTGTTTCACCAATTTTGATGGTGGCAGGTGTACCGGCTGGACCCACGGCGTTTTCGTAGCTCACCGAGCTAGAGGCCAACACTTGCTTGGCGATGTCGCATGAGCTGGTGAACTTCACCGTGCCTGTGGGGTTGAACTGGAACGAGCACTCGGCGGCATCGGCCGTCACGACCACTTTGTTCTTTTGTTGCGCGGCGTACAAATCTGGGTTGGCCGCCTTGGTCAAGGCTTCGAACACAGGGAAGTAAGTCAACACGGCCAACAAGCAGCCCAACATGATGATGGGCTTGCGGCCAATCTTGTCAGAGAGCGAGCCGAACACGATGAAGAACGGTGTGCCGATCAACAACGACACCGCCACCAAGATGTTGGCGGTTGCGCCGTCCACCTTCAACGACTGCGTCAAGAAGAACAGCGCGTAGAACTGCCCCGAGTACCACACCACCGCTTGACCCGCGGTCAGACCGATGAGCGCCAAGATCACGACTTTCAAGTTCTTCCATTGGCCGAAAGATTCGGTCAGCGGCGCCTTGGAGGTCTTGCCTTCTGATTTCATTTTTTGGAACGCAGGCGACTCGTTCATCGACAAACGGATGTAGACCGACACGGCCAACAACGCGATCGACACGATGAACGGCACGCGCCAGCCCCACTCGGCAAAGGCCTCTTCGCCGATGGCACTGCGAGTCCCCAAGATCACCATCAACGACAGGAACAAGCCCAGCGTTGCCGTGGTTTGAATCCACGAGGTGTAAGCGCCGCGCTTGTCGTGCGGTGCGTGCTCGGCCACGTAAGTGGCAGCGCCGCCGTACTCACCACCGAGCGCCAAACCTTGCAGCAAACGCAAGCAGATCAAAATCACAGGGGCGGCCACGCCAATGCTGGCGTAGTTCGGCAAGATACCCACAATGAAGGTGGACAAACCCATGATGAGGATGGTCACCAAGAAGGTGTACTTGCGACCAATCATGTCGCCCAAGCGGCCAAAGAAAATCGCGCCAAATGGACGAACGATGAAACCTGCCGCAAACGCCAACAGCGCGAAGATGAACGCAGAGCCTTCATCCAAACCGCTGAAAAATTGCTTTGCAATGATGGCCGCCAATGAGCCGTAGAGGTAGAAGTCGTACCACTCGAAAACGGTTCCCAAAGAAGAGGCGAAGATCACCTTCTTCTCTTCTGCCGACATCGGTCGATCAATATCTAGTGTTGCCATGTAGTTGTCTCCTTAGACTTTTGATTGCAGCTGCCTTGTCAGCAACTGTGCGGCGACTATCTGTGTACTCGCTGACCGTTTTCTGACAACCACACGGCGCGTCATGTTGCTTGTTCAAAAAGCATCTTTTCATCTGCCAAGAGGCGTACAGGTAATCCCCCGAAATCGGCGATTTCTCCTCGAAGAAGGCCCCTGCCTAGGGTTTTCCACAGGATTCTACGTAAGTGCTTGGTCAGTACCCATTCACACAATGGCCCGGTCAATGAAGGAGTCATCCTTCTTGCGTTTCTTAAATAACCCATTCGGGAGATAAACAATGAGTGATCCAGTGATCAGCAAGATCCAGAACCACCCAAAGTACCACGCATTGCGCGCCAAGCGCAGCGGCTTTGGCTGGTTCCTCACAGCGTTGATGTTGGTCGTGTACTACGGCTACATCGCGTTGATTGCCTTTAACAAACCTTTCCTCGCACAACCCACTGGCGCAGGCGTGACCACGCTGGGCATCCCATTGGGCATGGGCGTGATCATCTTCACGATCGTCATCACTGGCATCTACGTCGCTCGCGCCAACAGCGAATACGACACGTTGACCAAGGAAATCTTGGAGGACGCTACAAAATGAAAAAAATTTCCACACTCTTAGGCGCCGTGTTGGCGCTGGCTGCAGGCACAGCATTCGCAGCCGGTGGTGACTTAGGTCAAACCACCAAGCAAGCCACCAACTGGACCGCCATCATCATGTTCGGCGCGTTCGTGATTGCCACCTTGGGCATCACCAAGTGGGCTGCTGCCAAAACCAAATCAGCCGCTGACTTCTACACCGCTGGCGGTGGTATCACGGGTTTCCAAAACGGCTTGGCGATTGCGGGCGACTACATGTCTGCCGCTTCGTTCCTCGGCATTTCCGCTGCTGTGATGGCATCGGGCTATGACGGCTTGATCTACTCCATCGGCTTCTTGGTCGGTTGGCCTGTGATCACCTTCTTGATGGCCGAACGTCTGCGTAACCTCGGCAAATTCACCTTTGCTGACGTCGCTGGCTACCGCTTCAAGCAAACCCCCATCCGCGCCTTCGCTGCCTCTGGCACGTTGGTGGTGGTGGCCTTCTATTTGATCGCTCAAATGGTTGGCGCGGGTTCACTCATCAAGCTGTTGTTCGGCTTGGACTACTGGGTGGCCGTGGTGCTCGTGGGCGCATTGATGATGGTGTACGTGTTGTTCGGCGGTATGACTGCCACCACATGGGTGCAAATTATCAAAGCCATCATGCTGCTCGCTGGCGTGACCTTCATGGCCTTCATGGTCTTGGCGCAATTCGGCTTCAGCCCTGAAGCCCTGTTTGCCAAAGGCGTTGAAGTGAAAACAGCTGTTGCTGGCGTTGCGAAAGAAGCTGCGATTGCCGCTGCCACCGCATCGGCTGCCGCTGCTGCCACTCCTGAAGCCGCTGCTGCTGCCTCTGCTGCGTTGGACAAAGCCAATGCCACAGACGCTGCCAAAGTGGGCTTGTCCATCATGGGCCCAGGCGGCTTCATCAAGGACCCCATCTCTGCCATCTCTTTTGGTATGGCTTTGATGTTCGGTACTGCTGGTTTGCCACACATCTTGATGCGCTTCTTCACGGTGCCTGATGCCAAAGAAGCTCGTAAATCTGTGTTCTGGGCAACCACATGGATCGGCTACTTCTACGTGTTGATCTTCATCATCGGTTTCGGTGCCATCACTTTGGTGATGACCAACCCCGACCTGAACGCTCAACTCAAAGCCGGTGGCGCCAACATGGCGGCTGTGCTGGTGGCTAAGGCTGTTGGCGGCGACGTGTTCTTCGGCTTCATCTCTGCCGTGGCCTTCGCAACCATCTTGGCTGTGGTGGCTGGCTTGACCTTGTCTGGTGCGTCTGCTGTGTCTCACGACCTGTACGCCACTGTGATCAAAGAAGGCAAAGCTGACAGCGCTTCTGAACTGCGCGTGTCTCGCATCACCACCATCGCTTTGGGCGTGATCGCTGTGATCTTGGGCATTGCCTTCGAGAAGCAAAACATCGCCTTCATGGTGGCCTTGGCCTTCGCGATTGCCGCGTCTGCCAACTTCCCCGTGTTGTTCATGTCTGTGCTGTGGAAAGATTGCACGACCAAAGGCGCCGTCATCGGTGGCTTCTTGGGCTTGATCTCTTCTGTGGGCCTGACCGTGGTGTCGCCTGCTGTGTGGGAAGCCACTCTGGGCTACCCCAAAGGTTCCGCCTGGTTCCAGTACAGCTCTCCAGCGCTGTTCTCGATGACCATCGGTTTCGTGGGCGTGTGGTTGTTCTCCATCTTGGACAACAGCGAGCAAGCCAAGAAAGAGCGCGCAGATTTCGCCGCACAACAAGTGCGTTCGGAAACTGGCTACGGCGCTTCTGGCGCATCGGGTCACTAAGACCTTGGGTGCTGAGTCCTTCGGGGCTCAGCCTCATCGAAAACCGGGCATCTTGCTCGGTTTTTTTTCGTCTGGTCTTTTGGGCTGCTTTGGTTTTGACTTCTTTGGCCTAGGGGTGTGAGGGGCCTACAGACGCGGCTTACATCGCTTCGCGACGAATGGCGCCGCATCTGTAGGCCCCTCACACCTTGGTTGAATAGAAAGAATTTGTGCGTAGCGAAGTTGCAACCGCCCAAAGGCGCACGCACACCGAACCCAAAACACTCACGGGAAGAAATGGACTGTTAATCACAAGCGAAAGCGAGGTGAGGTAGGCGAATACGGCGCCATTCGTCGCGCAGCGATGTAAGCCGTGTTCGCCTATCTCACCTAGCGCCCCCAACGAAGGGAAGTTAAAACCTCAAGCCCCCTTCAGCTGACGCAACTTAATGAACGCCATAGCCGCCATGACCGCATCGTTCAACGCGTCATGCGCCTCACGCACCGGCAAATCCAAATCGGACATCAACTTGGTAAACCGCAAATCGATGTTCGGATTTGTTTGCTGCTCGTACGGCAACATCTGGCGAAATTTGTAGTCGTAATACATTGCCGACACCTCGATCTTGGGCTGCGGCAAGCCTTGCCCCAAAAGCGGCCAAATCGCGCGGTTGAGCATGGCCACATCGAACTCTAAAAAGTAGCCCACCAGCGGACGGCTGCCAATGAAGCGCATCAGCTGCTTCATGGCCTCGTCGGTGGGCAGGCCCTGCGCCACATCTTGGCCGCGCAGGCGATGAATGCGCACACTGTCGGGCGACACACCGCGCTCGGGGCGCACCAGCACTTCAAAACGCTCGCTGGTCATGATTTTGTTGCCCACAATGCGCACCGCACCAATCGAAATAATTTCGTCTGTGCCCACATTCAAACCCGTGGTTTCGCAATCCAGCGACACCCATTCATTGGGCGGCGGCTTGTCAAACATGAAACGAAACTCGGGCAAGCCCAAGTGATAAATGAGCCACTCACGCTTGAGCGTGCGCCACCAACGTGTAGGAGAAATGATCGAGGGCATCAGAGGGTGTCTAGCTTGAAGCGGCTGCGCATCAAGCCTTTGAAATGCTTAACCACACCCAACGCATCTTTGAGCAAATCGCGATCGAGGGTGGACAACTTACCCACGTTCACGAGACCCGAGACTTCGCGTTGCGTTTCCATTTCAGTCACGCCCGCTTTGAGTTTCAAGCCCATCAAGAAATGCAAGCTCTGCGTGAGGTCAGCACCTAGGGCGGGTGTGATGACGTTTTTCGCCACCAAGGCATCAATGCGTGCGGTGGTGCCTGTTTCTTGCAGGTGTTCGGCCAAGGCCAAGCTACGCACGCCATGCACGAGCGGAAAAATGCCTTCTTTTTTGAGGTGCAAGCCTTGCTGATCGTCGAGGCCCAACAAACGGTTCCACCAACCTTGGCTGTTGCCAAAAGCATCAATAGATGCGGCAAAGCGCGCCAGCATGGCATCGTTGTCGGTGGCTAAACGCATCAGCACTTGCTGCGCTTCTTGCAGCAAGTGCACATCACCACAGACGGCGTGGGCGTCCAAGAAGATAGCCAAGTTCATCAAACTGTTGGCATCCGGCATGAGCAACCACTGTTTCACCATCTGACCAAAGTCATACGTCGTTTTGCGCCACATCGGGTTATTCACCATGATGTGACCGGGACATTCGGGATAACCAAATGCCGACAAGGCCTGCGAGAACGATTCGCAAATCGCTTCCAAGTTCTCGGGCGGGGTGTAGCCATCGCGCAAGATGAGGCCGTTGTCTTGGTCGGTCTTGAGCAACTGCTCGCCACGCCCTTCGCTGCCCATCACAAACAAACAGCTGTTGGCCACCAAGTCGGCGGGGGCAATGAGTTGCCACGCACGTTCAAACAATCGCGCATTCAAGTCTTGCACCAAGCGCGCAATCAAACTCACACGCGTACCGCTGCGATACAGCGTGGTCACCATGCGCGTGATCTGCGTGGCAGCCTGTGCCAAACCTTCAATGTCGGTGGCAGCTTCGACCTGCACCGTGATGAGGTGCGAATGATTGGACAAGAAGCTGAACAGGTCCAGCGCTTCCAGCACCCCGACGACTTGCTTGTCATCCATCACCACCAAGCGGTGCACTCGGTGGCGTTGCAGCAAGGCCAAGGCATCGCCCACTTGGTCGTCTGAGCGAACGCTGACGAGTTGAAAGCCCGCCAACTCACCCACTTTTTGTTGATTCAGTGGCGTGCCATTCAAAATCGCGCGTTGCAATGTGGAGGAAGTGAACACCCCCAAACGCGGCGGCGAGGTACTGTCATCACGCACCAACACGCATTTGGTGCGCTGCACCTGCATGACATGCACGGCCGACACCACATCGGCGTCCATGCTCACAAAGTGGGCGGGGCGCACAAAGGCCTCATCCACCCGCGAGAGTGTGAGCGACTGCAACTCGTGTTGGCTTTGCCGCTGCGACAACGCCGTGAGTTTGTTACTCAAGTCCGAGAACAACAGCGCGCCAAACGTGGCGTTGCTGGCAATCAACTCGGTGACGGTTTGGCGCGCGAGTTGATAGGCCACCACCTCTTCTTGCGCCACAAATTTGTTGCTGGTTTTGCCTGCCACCAAGCCGCGACCGTCAAAGGTGTCGTCGGGGCCGTAGGTGGTGATGACCTCGTCGCCATCGTACTGCGTGACAAAACCTTTGATGATGACGAACAAGTGCGTGGGCACGGTGCCCACATCCAAAATCGCCTCACCCTCGGGGTAATACACCACGTCCACGCTGTCGCGCACCAAGCGCTGTTGGTCGGGGGTTAAGCAGTCAAACGGTGAGGCAGAAAAGTTAAAAGCGTTGGGCATAAGTCATTGTCGGGGCTATGACCCCATTCAACGCTTGATGCCTTGCTGAATACTTGCGGCGGCATCCCAGGCCGAGTCAAACCATTGATCTCCGTCAAGGTAGGCGCGCATCATGGGCAGCGAGTCCAAGCCCCAAAACACCTTGTCGTCCACATAGAAGGTGGGCACGCCAAATACACCGCGCGCGATGGCTTCTTCGGTGTTGGCTTTGAGTTGGTCTTTGACCTCGGAGGCATCTGCCGAGCGCTGAGGCGCCAGCTGCTGCGTGAGGGCTTGCAAACGCGCGGCATCGTCGGCGGCAGCACCGCCGTGCCAGACGTGTTTAAAAATGGTTTCGCAAACATAGCGGTTGGGCTCGCCCTCTGCGCTGCATGCCACGGCCAAACGTAACAGCGCCAGCGGGTTAAAGGGGTGCGCTTGCGGCATGTCCAACTGCACGCCGAGTTGTTTGGCTTGCCACACCACTTGTCGATACGTCCACTCGCGCTTGCCCGCAATTTCGGCGGGGCCGAGTTGACCGTGATGCTTGAGCATCGCCGCAAACAGCACTGGCTTGTAGAGCATGCGATGACTCACACCCATCAAGCTTTGGGGCAAGGCCTCAAACGCGAGGTAGGCGTAAGGCGAAATGAAATCGAGGTAACAGGTGATGGTTTTCATGCATGGGCCTCCAAACGTTTCTGAATCAATTGCCACACCGCGCGTTTGTCGTCGGCATTGCGCTGGCCCCAGCCGCCGATTTCATCGAGCGTGCGCCAGCAGCCTTCGCAATACGTGGTGTCGTCCGACATGCGGCAAATGGAGATGCACGGCGAGGGCGGCACATCGGCGCTTTGCAACACCCGCTTGGCAAGCGCTGCCAAGCGCAAGTCGGCAGGCGTGAGGCCTTGAGGTTTGGGGGTGAGTTCGCTTCCACACATGGTTGGCATTGTCAGCGAACCTCCGCACCTCAAGCGGCGCGTTTGTTCAAAACCGCGCGTGACACGAGGGAATTGGGTTTGCGCCCCAAGGCCTCGCTGATGAACACACCCGCGTCAATCAGCTTGTCGAGGTCAATGCCCGTCTCAATGCCGAGGCCGTGCATCAGGTACACCACGTCTTCGGTGGCCACATTGCCTGTGGCACCTTTGGCGTATGGGCAACCGCCCAAGCCAGCCACCGACGATTGGAAATTCCACACGCCCATTTGCAAGGCGGCAAACGTGTTGCTCAGCGCTTGGCCGTAGGTGTCGTGGAAGTGACCCGACACATCGTTGAGCGCGTAGTGTTTGAGCGTGGCTTCGATAGCGGCTTGCACCTTGCGCGGCGTGCCCACGCCAATGGTGTCGGCCACGTCCACGCGTTGAATGCCAATACCCTTCATCAAGCCCGCCAAGTAGCCCACGCGCTCAGGCGCAATGTCGCCTTCGTAGGGGCAGCCCACGGTGCAACTCATCGCACCACGCACAGCAATGCCTGCATCGCGTGCGGCTTTGACCACGGGCGCAAAGCGCTCGATGCTTTCAGCAATCGAGCAGTTGATGTTCTTTTGGCTAAAGGCTTCGCTGGCCGCACCAAACACCACGATCTCGTCGGGCTTGGTTGTGAGCGCCGCCTCAAAGCCTTGCAAATTGGGCGTGAGCACCGAATAGCTCACACCGGGCTGGCGGTGAATGCCCGCCATCACCTCGGCGTTGTCGGCCATTTGCGGCACCCACTTGGGCGACACAAAACTGGTGACCTCAATCTCTTTGAGCCCCGCCGCTTGCAAGCGATGCACCAACTCCACCTTGACGGCGGCGGGCACAGGCTGCTTTTCGTTTTGCAGGCCGTCGCGCGGGCCCACATCAATCAAACGCACACGATGCGGCAAAGAGGTCAACATAAGGTCACACTTTCAATTTCAAAAGCTCTGCGCCTTCCGTCACTTGGTCGCCGGGGGCATAGAGCAGCTCTAACACTTCACCATCCGCAGGTGCGGCAATGGTGTGCTCCATTTTCATCGCTTCCATGACCGCCAGCGGCTGACCCGCCTTCACTTTGTCACCTGCGGCAACCGCAAACGACACCACCTTGCCCGGCATGGGCGCGGTCAAGCGGCCACCCGCCTCTTGTGTGTCACCTGCATGGGCCAAGGCATCGACCACCGTGATGCGTGTGGCGCCTTGCTGTGCAAACACATGGGCCACCTCTTCGTGAGCTTGCGCTTCGATGAACACTTGCACGCGTGCGTTTTGCTCGGCAAAGCTCACGTGCAGGGCATCTCCTTCGCTGCGCCACACAAGCGCACCTGTCACTGCATCATCGCCCTCGCCCACGGCGAGTTGCAACACGCCATCGGCCAAGTAGCGCAACACCGCCGTGTAGCTGGCCCCGTGGAAATTGAATCCAAACGGACGTGTGGCCACGCCATAGGCGCGCCAACCATCGCGTTGGCTGAACGGGTCGTGCCCGACTTGGGCAAGTTCCTGGTGCAGCGTGTGCGCCACCACCGACGCAGCGGCGAGAGGCAGGCCCACGGCCTCTTGGCCAAACAAAGCTTTGTCTTCGCGTTGAATCAACGCGGTGTCGAGCTTGGCAGTGGCGAATGAATCGGTGCGAATGATGTGGCGCAAGAACTGCACATTGGTCGTCAAACCGACAATGCGCGTTTGCGACAGCGCTTCGTCCAAACGCGCCAGCGCTTGCTCGCGCGTGTCGCCGTGCACGATGAGCTTGGCCACCATCGAGTCGTAAAACGGGCTGATGCTGTCGCCTTCGCGCACACCATCGTCGATGCGAACCGAGCCACCTGCGCTGCTCGCGTTCGCCAATTCAAAACTGCTGCAGGTGGGCTTGCGGTACACCGCCAACGTCCCCGTGGCGGGCAAGAAGTTGTTATCTGGGTTCTCCGCGCAAATACGCGCCTCGATGGCGTGGCCGTGAATACGTAAATCGCTTTGCTGCAAAGGCAGCGGCTCGCCGCTGGCCACGCGCAGTTGCCACTCCACCAAGTCGAGGCCGGTGATGGCTTCGGTCACGGGGTGCTCCACCTGCAAGCGTGTGTTCATCTCCATGAAGAAAAACTTCATGCTCTCCGGCTTGTCATACGCGGTTTGCTCGACGATGAATTCCACCGTGCCCGCACCCACGTAGTTCACCGCTTTGGCGGCAGCCACCGCGGCTTCGCCCATCTGCTTGCGCAGCGCTTCGGTCATGCCGGGTGCGGGCGCTTCTTCCAGCACTTTTTGGTGGCGGCGTTGCACCGAGCAATCGCGCTCAAACAAATACACGCAGTTGCCGTGCGTGTCGCCAAACACTTGAATTTCGATGTGGCGTGGACGCTGCACGTATTTCTCAATCAACACCGCGTCGTCGCCAAAGCTGTTGATGGCTTCGCGTTTGCAACTGGCCAGCGCATCGGCAAATTCGGCGCTGCTGTTGACCACGCGCATGCCTTTGCCACCACCACCCGCGCTGGCTTTGATGAGCGCGGGGTAGCCAATGCGGTCGGCTTCGCGTTGCAACAACGCAGGGTCTTGGTCAGCCGCGTGGTAGCCGGGCACCAAGGGCACGCCAGCTTTTTCCATGAGCTGTTTCGATTCGGCCTTCAAGCCCATCGCCAAAATGGCAGACGCTGGCGGGCCAATGAACACGAGGCCCGCTGCGGCACAGGCTTTGGCGAAGTCTTCGTTCTCGCTCAAAAAGCCGTAGCCGGGGTGCACCGCTTGTGCGCCCGTGTCTTTGGCCGCTTGCAAAATGCGCTCCCAGCGCAAGTAGCTGTCTTTGGGGGCGCTGCCGCCGATGTGCACCGCTTCGTCGCACACCTGCACATGCTTGGCTTGCGCGTCAGCGTCCGAATACACGGCCACGGTTTTGATGCCCATGCGCTTCGCGGTGGCGGCCACGCGGCAGGCGATTTCGCCACGGTTGGCAATCAGAATTTTCTTAAACATCTTTGAATCCTTTTTCCGTCTGCGATCACAACAACCACGAAGGTTTGCGCTTTTGCAAAAAGGACTGCACGCCCTCTTTGCCTTCTGCACTTGAACGAATGTCGGCAATACCCGCCACGGTGTGCGCCACCAAGGCGTCGTCTATCTCGCGCTCGGCCACGTCTTGCACCAAGCGTTTGCAGGCACGTACCGCATTGGGGCTGGCACTCGCCAAAGCACTCGTCAGTTCAGACACTTTCGCATCTAACGCGTCAGCGGCCACCACCTCGTGCACCAAACCCACACGATGCGCCTCAGCAGCACTGAAACGTTCAGCCGTCAAGAAGTAACGGTGCGAAGCGCGTGCCCCCATCGCGCGAATGACGTAGGGACTGATGGTGGCAGGGATCAGCCCCAGCTTCACTTCGCTCAAGCAATAGGTGGCGGTGTCCACGCTCACAGCCATGTCGCAGGCAGCGACCAAGCCCACGCCGCCCGCAAACACATCGCCTTGCACGCGGGCGATGGTGGGCTTGGGACATTCGTAAATCGCGCGCAACATGGCAGCGAGCTGCCCCGCGTCGGCGAGGTTTTCCTCGCGCGTGTAGTCGGCCATGCGGCGCATCCAGTTGAGGTCAGCCCCTGCGCAAAACGCAGGACCTTCTGCGGCGAGCACCACGCAGCGCACGTTGGCGGCTTGACCAGCTTCGGTGAACGCGGCTTTCAATTCGGCAATGACTTCGTCGTTGAACGCGTTGCGCACATCGGGGCGGCACAGCGTGATGGTGTGAATTGCACCTTGGGTTGTGATGGTGAGCGCAGTCATGTCAGCCACCCATCACATGCGGAACAAACCAAACTTGGTCTCGGGAATGGGCGCGTTCAACGAAGCGCTCAAACCTAAGGCCAACACGCGGCGTGTATCGGCGGGGTCAATCACGCCGTCGTCCCACAAGCGGGCGGTGGCGAAATAGGGGTGACCTTGGTGTTCGTACTGTTGGCGAATGGGGTCTTTGAACGCTTGCTCTTCTTCGGCGCTCCATTGGCCGCCTTTGGCTTCAATGCCATCGCGTTTGACCGTGGCCAACACGCTGGCCGCCTGCTCGCCGCCCATGACGCTGATGCGTGCGTTGGGCCACATCCACAAAAAGCGTGGCGCAAATGCACGGCCACACATGCCGTAGTTGCCCGCACCAAAGCTGCCACCGATGATGACGGTGAACTTCGGCACAGCCGCAGTTGCAACCGCAGTGACCATCTTGGCACCGTTGCGCGCAATGCCTTCGTTTTCGTATTTGCGGCCCACCATGAAGCCGGTGATGTTTTGCAAAAACACGAGCGGGATTTTTCGCTGACAGCACAACTCGATGAAATGCGCGCCTTTCAATGCCGACTCGCTGAACAAAATGCCGTTGTTGGCGATGATGCCCACGGGCATGCCTTCGATGCGGGCAAAGCCACACACCAACGTGGTGCCAAAGCGCGCTTTGAATTCGTCGAACTCAGAGCCATCGACGATGCGCGCAATGATCTCGCGCACATCAAACGGCTTGCGCGTGTCGGTGGGGATGACGCCGTACAACTCTTTGGCGTCGTACTTCGGAGCCACAGGTTCGTGCGTAGCAATGTTGGGCTGCTTTTGTGCGTTGAGGTTTTTCACGGCCTGGCGCGCCAGCGACAACGCATGCAAATCGTTTTGCGCCAAGTGGTCAGCCACGCCTGAGAGGCGCGTGTGCACATCGCCACCGCCGAGGTCTTCGGCGCTCACCACTTCGCCCGTGGCGGCCTTCACCAAGGGCGGGCCGCCCAAGAAGATGGTGCCTTGGTTTTTCACGATGATGGTTTCGTCGCTCATGGCGGGCACATACGCGCCACCGGCTGTGCAACTGCCCATCACCACTGCGATTTGCGCAATGCCTTGCGCGCTCATATTGGCTTGGTTGAAGAAGATGCGCCCGAAGTGGTCACGGTCGGGGAACACCTCGTCTTGGTTGGGCAAGTTGGCACCACCCGAATCCACCAAGTAAATGCAGGGCAAGTTGTTTTGCTGCGCGATTTCTTGCGCACGCAAATGCTTCTTCACCGTCATGGGGTAATACGTGCCGCCTTTCACCGTGGCGTCGTTGCACACGATCATGCAGTCCACGCCACTCACGCGGCCAATGCCAGCGATCACACCTGCGCACGGGGCATCGTTGTTGTACATATTGAGCGCGGCGAGTGGCGCCACTTCTAAGAACGGTGTGCCGGGGTCGAGCAACATTTGCACGCGGTCGCGGGGCAGCAACTTGCCGCGGGCGGTGTGTTTGGCGCGGGCGGCTTCGCCACCGCCTTGGGCCATGCGCTCTAAGTGCAGGCGCAAGTCGTCGACCACTTGCTGCATGGCAGCGGCGTTGGCCACGAAATCGGCCGAGCGTGAATTGAGTTGGGTTTGCAAAACAGTCATCGTGTTTTCCTTGTGGGCATTGCTTGCAAGCATAGGGCGCAGCACATGGCGCGCGGCTGACACACAGGTTGCAAATCCTGCCAAAATATCATCACCTATGGCAAACCCCAACCACCCCACCCGCGCCGAAACCCCCATGGCGTTTATACGCGCCATGGTTCAGTCTTACACGCAGCGCGGCCTCGACCCCAGCAGCGCCTTGCGCAAGGCACAAATCACGCCAAGTCAACTCAAATCAGCCAGCGCGCGCGTGACCACCTTGCAAATGGAGTGGATGAGTGAAGCCGCCATGCGCGAGCTGGACGACGAGGCGCTGGGCTGGTTTCGCCGCCGCCTGCCATGGGGCAGCTACGGCATGCTGGTGCGCGCCAGCCTCACCGCGCCCACGCTGGGTGTGGCCATGCAGCGCTGGTGCCGCCACCACAACCTGCTGACCGACGACATTGCGCTACACCTCACCGCAGACAAACACACCGCCAGCCTTGCGCTGCACGAGCAGCACGACCTAGGCACCATGCGTGAGTTTTGCACCGTGTCGGTGTTGCGCAATGCGCTGGGCGTGGCCAGCTGGTTGACCGACTCGCGCATTGACCTGAGCCAAACCGAATTGCACTTTGCAGCGCCACCGCACCAAGCCAGCTACCGCGTGTTGTTTGACGGCCCGACCCAATTCGATGCGCCCTTGAGCCGCATCAGCTTTGACGCAGGCTATTTGCAACTGCCCGTGCGCCGCGACGAAGCCGCCTTGCAACGCATGCTACAACGCGCCCTGCTCTTGACCGTGCGCCCCTACCGACGCGACCGTTTGTTGGTGGAAAAAGTGCGCCAAGCCTTGGCCGAACACCCGCAAGCCACACGCAACGCCGACGATTTGGCCGCCTTGCTACACATGTCGCCCCGCACCTTGCACCGCCAACTGCAAGACGAAGGCGCTTCGTTGCAACAGCTCAAAGACAACGTGCGCCGCGAACGCGCCATGCACTTGCTGCTGAAAACCAAAAAACCGATCAAGCAAATTGCAGCCGAAGTGGGCTTTGCGAACGACAAAAGTTTCATGCGCGCGTTTCGCACGTGGACCGATCAAACGCCGGATGAGTTGCGGCGGAGTTGATGCGTGCGTGAAAGTTACACGGCCAATCGAAACGCCTGCATGTGTTCAAACACGTGCACCGCCCCCGCCTCACGCAACACATCAGGCTTCGCACCCGCAGGCGCATAGCCCCACACCGCAGCGCCAGCGGCCACGCCGGCGGCAACGCCAATGGGTGTGTCTTCCACCACCAAGCAACGTGCTGAGTCGACTTGCAAATGCACCGCGGCGGCAAGGTACACATCGGGGAAAGGCTTGCTGCGCGGAGTTTCGTGGCCGCTGAAAATGCGCCCCTCAAAGAACTGCGCAAGGCCCACGCGTTGCAACATCATTTCCACCTTGTAGCGGTCTGCGCCTGAGGCGACTGCAATGCGGCCGTTGCACTGCGCGTGCCAGTACTGCACGGCTTCTAGCGCGCCGTCGATGAGGGTGATTTCTGTTTCCAGCCGCAGGTTGCGTCGACGGTAAAACTCGTCCATGAACGCGTCGGTGAGCGGCTTGCCTGTGTGGCGCTCAATCAACTCGGCGCGGCTACGCACGGTATAGCCAACAAACTGCGCCATGCAATCGGCCAAGCTCAAGCGCCAGCCGTTTTCTTCGAGCATGTCGCGCAGCGCGCCGCAGGTGATGGCTTCGCTGTCGACCAGCACGCCATCACAATCAAATAAGACGGCTTCAAAGGTCATCGCTGTTCACCATCCACATAAAACCAACGCCCTTCTTCGCGCACAAAGCGGCTGCGCTCATGCAAGCGCACCGCACGGCCATCTAATCGGTAGCGCGCCACAAACTCGACCTCTGCCGCATCTGCGCCTGTAACTTTGTGCTCGCGCACCTCAAGCCCCAGCCACTTGGCGCCTGCATCAAAGTCGAGCGATGCGGGGCGTGTACTGCTGTGCCATGTGGCGAGCAAGTAGTCGGCACGTTCCAACACAAAGGCGCTGTAGCGCGAGCGCATGAGGTGCTCGGCATCAGGTGCAAGGGCATCGTTGAAGTGGTCGACAAAACGAGCGCAGCAATCGGCATAGGCCACGGCTCGTTTTTTGGCGTCCACGCACTCGCAGGGGCAAGGCTGTGCCGCCATCAAGCCAACGCGCGTTGGATGATGATTTTTTGCACGTCGCTGGTGCCTTCGTAAATTTGGCACACACGCACGTCGCGGTAGATGCGCTCCACGGGGAAGTCGCTCACCACGCCATAGCCACCCAAGGTTTGAATGGCGACGCTACACACTTTCTCAGCTGTTTCGCTGGCAAAGAGTTTGGCCATCGCGGCTTCTTTCAAACAGGGCAAGCCAGCATCGCGCAACGACGCGGCGTGGTACATCAATTGACGTGCGGCTTCGAGTTGTGTGGCGCAATCGGCCAAGCGAAAGCCCACGGCTTGGTGGTTGAAGATGGCCGTGCCAAAGCTCACGCGCTCTTTGCTGTAGTGCAGCGCGGCTTCAAACGCGCTACGGGCCATGCCAATACTTTGCGCGGCAATGCCGATGCGCCCGCCCTCTAAAGCAGACAGGGCAATTTTGTAGCCCTCGCCTTCTGCGCCGATCAAGTTTTCGGCGGGGATGCGGCAGTTGTCAAAGTTGATTTGCGCGGTGTCGCTGCTGTGCTGGCCCAATTTGTCTTCGAGGCGCGCCACTTGGTAGCCGGGTGCATTGGTGGGCACGATGAACGCGCTCATGCCTTTTTTGCCCGCGCCTTTGTCGGTCACGGCGATGACGATGGCCACGTGGCCGTTTTTGCCGCTGGTGATGAATTGCTTCACCCCGTTGATGACGTATTCATCGCCTTCTTTGGTGGCCGTGGTGCGCAGCGCAGAGGCGTCAGAGCCGACGTGTGGCTCAGTCAAACAAAACGCGCCGAGCATGTTGCCTTGGGCGAGTTCGGTGAGCCATTTCTTTTTCTGCGCGTCGTTGCCATAGCGCATGAGGATGGCGTTGACGGGGCAGTTGGTCACGCTGATCGCCGTGCTCGTGCCGCCATCGCCTGCGGCGATTTCTTCCAAAACAATCGCGAGCGTGGTGTAGTCCAAGCCTGCACCACCCAAGTCTTCGGGCACGCAAATGCCGTAAGCGCCGAGGGCGGCCAAGCCTTTGTGCACCTCGTGCGGGAAGGTGTGGTCTTTGTCCCACTGGGCGGCGTTGGGCCAGAGTTCTTGTTGGGCAAAGTCGCGCACCGCGTCGCGAATCATGGTTTGGTCGGGGGTGAGCAACATGGCGCGTCCTTAAACGAGTTCGAGCGCGACGGCTGTGCCTTCACCGCCGCCGATGCACAGTGTGGCCAAGCCTTTTTTCAGGCCACGTGCTTTGAGCGCGTGAATGAGCGTGACCATGATGCGCGCGCCCGATGCGCCGATGGGGTGACCCAAAGCACACGCGCCGCCGTTGACGTTAACTTTGTCGTGCGACACGTTGAGTTCTTTCATCAAAGCCATAGGCACCACGGCAAAGGCTTCGTTGACTTCCCACAGGTCCACGTCTTCCACTTTCCAGCCGGCTTTGGCCAAGGCTTTTTGCGTGGCGCCCACAGGGGCCGTAGCAAACCACTCGGGCTCTTGTGCGTGCGTGGCGTGGCTGACGATGCGAGCCAAAGGCTTGCAACCCAATTGCTTGGCCGTGCTCTCCCGCATCAACACCATGGCAGCGCCACCGTCGTTGATGGATGAGCTAGAGGCCGCCGTGATGGTGCCGTCTTTCTTGAACGCGGGCTTGAGCGTGGTGATTTTGTCGAGCTTGATTTTTCCTGGGCCTTCGTCGATGGACACCACGGTTTCGCCCGCACGGGTCTTCACCGTCACGGGGGTGATCTCTGTCGCAAATGCGCCGCTCTCGGTGGCCGCCTTGGCGCGTTGCACGCTGGCGGTGGCAAACGCGTCTTGCTCAGCGCGGGTGAAGTTGTATTTGGCGGCACAGTCTTCACCAAACGTACCCATGCTGCGGCCTGGCTCGTAAGCGTCTTCCAAACCGTCGAGCATCATGTGGTCAAAGATGCGGTCGTGGCCAATGCGATAGCCGCCACGGCCTTTGAGCATGAGGTAAGGGGCGTTGGTCATGCTCTCCATGCCGCCAGCCACCAACACATCGTGCGTACCGGCCAACAACATGTCGTGCGCGAACATCGCCGCACGCATGCCTGAGCCGCACATCTTCGACAACGTGACAGCGCCGGCCGACTTGGGCAAACCGCCCTTGAACGCTGCTTGGCGCGCAGGGGCTTGGCCTTGGCCGGCCATCAAACAGTTGCCAAACAAAACTTCAGTCACCAACTCGGGGTTGATGCCCGCACGCTCTACCGCAGCCTTGATGGCAGCACCACCAAGGTCGTGTGCGGCCAAGCCAGAAAAGTCACCTTGAAAGCTGCCCATGGGCGTGCGCGCGGCGCTGACGATGACGATGGGGTCTGCGTGTGAAGTCATGTGGAAGTCTCCTGTTTTTAAAAATGAAACGCGAGGCCGGTCATGCCCCGCGTGGGTAGCGCTTGAGCGCGTTGCGGAACACGTCCATCACCTCGCTGGTGTGGCTCATGCTCACGCCTAAATCTTTGGCCATGCCGTCTTTGAGGCCGTAGCACCAACCGTGCACCGACACTTTTTGGCCGCGGGCCCACGCGTCTTGCAACACATTGCTGAGGGCCACGTTGCCCACTTGCTCGATAACGTTCATCTCGCACAGCACGTCTTCTTGCACGGGCACGGGCAGGTGGTCGATGCGGCGGCGGTGACGAATCTTCACGTCGTGCACATGGCGCAGCCAGTTGTCGGCCAAGCCCACGCGTGAACCGCGCAAAGTGGCCAACACACCGCCGCAACCATAGTGGCCCACGACCAAGATGTGCTCGACTTTCAAAAAGTCCACCGCGTATTGAATGACAGACAAGGCATTCAAGTCCGAGTGCACCACCACGTTGGCCACGTTGCGATGCACAAACACCTCACCGGGCTCCAAGCCCGTGATTTGGTTGGCAGGCACGCGGCTGTCAGAACAACCAATCCACAAGTACTTGGGGTTTTGTTGCTGCGACAAGTGCGCGAAGAAGCCAGGCTGCTCGCGCTCCATGCGGGCGGCCCATTCACGGTTGTTGTCAAAGAGGTGTTGCAGTGCGTGTGACATGTGTGTGTTTCCCTGGTCGCAAATTGAAGGCGGATTGAATCCATCCAGCCCTCATGCTACGTGGGGCGGGATATCCCTACATTGTCTCGGCAAACAGCTCGCGACCAATCAACATGCGGCGGATTTCGCTGGTACCTGCGCCGATTTCGTACAGTTTGGCATCGCGCCACAAACGGCCCAGTGGGTACTCGTTGATGTAGCCGTTGCCACCAAAAATCTGCACGCCTTCGCCAGCCATCCACGTAGCTTTTTCGGCGGTCCACAAAATGACGGACGCGCAGTCTTTGCGCACTTGACGCACGTGGTCGGTGCCCAGCATGTCGAGGTTTTTAGCCACGGTGTAGGCAAAGCTGCGTGCGGCTTGCAGCACGGTGTACATGTCGGCCACTTTGCCTTGGATGAGTTGGAACTCGCCAATGCTTTGACCAAACTGCTTGCGGTCGTGGATGTAGGGAATGACGTTGTCCATCACCGATTGCATGATGCCCAAGGGGCCGCCAGTGAGCACCGCACGTTCGTAGTCCAAACCGCTCATCAACACTTTGGCGCCCATGTTGAGGCCGCCCAAAATGTTTTCAGCAGGCACCTCGACGTTTTGAAACACCAGCTCGCCGGTATGGCTGCCGCGCATGCCCAGCTTGTCGAGCTTTTGCGCGATGCTGAAGCCCTTCATGCCTTTCTCAATCAAGAACGCGGTGACGCCGCGTGCGCCCAACTCGGGTTCGGTTTTGGCGTAAACCACCAAGGTGTCGGCGTCGGGGCCGTTGGTGATCCACATCTTGTTGCCGTTGAGCAGGTAGTAGCCGCCTTTGTCTTCGGCCTTCAATTTCATGCTGATGACGTCAGAGCCCGCGCCGGGCTCTGACATGGCCAATGCACCCACGTGTTCGCCGCTGATGAGTTTGGGCAAGTACTTGGCGCGTTGCGCATCGGTGCCGTTGCGTTTGATTTGGTTCACGCACAAGTTGCTGTGTGCGCCGTAGCTCAAACCCACGCTGGCCGAAGCGCGTGAGATTTCTTCCATCGCCACCATGTGCGCGAGGTAGCCCATGTTGGCGCCGCCGTATTCTTCGCTGACGGTGATGCCGAGCACACCGAGGTCGCCCATCTTGCGCCACAGGTCCATGGGGAACTGATCGTCGTGGTCAATCTGTGCGGCACGTGGTGCGATTTCGGCTTGCGCGAAATCGCGCACGGCGTCGCGCAGGGCGTCGATGTCTTCACCGAGTTGAAAGTTGAGGCCGGGTAAATTGTTCATGTCTGTCTCCGTTGATCTGTGAGGGGTGTCAGTAGGTTTTGTTCACGGTGGCGAGGGTTTGCTGCATCAAAGCGCAGGGCGACTCGCCGCCGTTGTCGTCGAGGTGCACCACCTCGGCGGTGGTGATGATGAGGCGTTTGCCTGCACGCACCACATGGCCGCGTGCGCGCAATTCACCGCCTTGGAAAGCGGCGAGGAAGTTGATCTTGTATTCAACGGTGGTGACCTCTTGGCCCTCGGCGGCTTTGGTCAGACCCGCATAGCCCGCAGCAATGTCGGCCAACGCGCCCATGGCACCCCCGTGGTAACCGCCTTGTTGTTGGGTGACGCGCTCAGAGTACGGCAAGGCAATTTCCACCTCGCCCGGGGCCACAGAGACGATGCGCGCACCGAGGTGCTGCATCATGCCTTGGCGCACAAAGCTGGCTTCGATGCGGGCGTGCAAATCGGGGTGTGCGGGTTGGCTCATGCTTTGCTCGCTTTCACGGGTTTGGCGGCCTTGGCTGATTTTTCGCCTTGCTTGGCCAGCAACGCACGCGCTTCTTTTTCGTGGGCTTTCACCTCGTCGAGGTTGGCTTGAATCTCGGCCATTTGTGCTTCGAGTTCGCGCTTGTGCGCATCGAGCACGACCAAAAACTTTTGCAACTGTGGGCCGGTGTCGCGCGGGCTGTCGTACATGTCGATCAGGTCTTTGGCCTCGGTCAACGACAGGCCCAAGCGTTTGGCGCGCAGGGTGAGCTTCAAGCGTGTGCGGTCGCGGTGGCTGTACACGCGGTTGCGCCCGCCGGGGCCAGAGCGTTCGGGCTGCAAGAGGCCCATGTCTTCGTAAAAACGAATGGCACGCGTGGTGAGGTCAAACTCACGCGCCAAGTCGCTGATGGAATAGGTGGTCGCCATGATTTCCTTGTTTACGTTTACGTAAACGTCAATTATGGCGAGTTTTTTCCAAATTCCAAGTCAAGACCACGGAGGTAAGGGTTCATCCTTAAGAACACGCCGGCGTTGGGCGTAGTCGGGCATGACGCTTTGCACGGTTTCCCAAAAACGCGGACTGTGGTCCATCACACGCAAATGGCTCAGTTCGTGGGCCACCACGTAGTCAATCACCTCCAGCTTGTGGTGCACCAGCCGCCAGTTCAGGCGAATCGCGCCGTTGGCACTGGCACTGCCCCAGCGCGTGGCGGCGCTGCTGAGCGACACCTTGTGCCACTGCACGCCCAACTGCGGCGCGAAGTGGTTGAGCCGCTCGACGAACAAGGCTTTGGCTTGACGCATGAGCCACGCCTGCACAGCATCGCGGATTTGTTGGGGCTCGGCACTGAGCGGTAGACCCAGGCGCAGGGTGTGCAGCAAGGGTGTTGAGGCTTGCGCCGCAGCTTCAAACTGCGCACTGTTTTTCTTGAGTGTCTTGGTGGAGTCGAGCACCACTTGCAGCTGGTCGCCCAAATACGGCAACACCACGCCATCGGCCCACACGATGCGCGCGGCGCCCAACTGCTGTTGACGCTCTTGCATTTCCACCAGCTTGCGCGCAATCCAATCGGCTTTTTCGTGCAGCGCTGATTCAACCTCGCCCAAGCTCACCCAACGCGGCGCACTCACCTCCAACCCATCCGGCCCAATTGCCATGCCAATGGTGCGGCGCTTGCCGCGGCGAAACGCATAGGCCACATCGGTCGTGCCGAGTTGGATGCGACGCGTGGCTTTGGGATGCGCGTAATGCGCTTTAGGGAGTACGCGCCCCAAAGGTTCAGAGGGTAAATGTGGGCCTTGCAGAGCCTTGGTGGAGGCCCCGTCAAACATGTCGAGCACGAGTTGCAAGAAGCGGCTCATGCGTGCGGGCTCAGTGTTTGCCGACGTAGGCCTCGGGGTCGAGGCGTTGCATTTCGGCTTCGATCCACGTTTCGACTTCGCGCATCAGCTCGTCGGCATCTCGGCCCACGCTGGGGATGGGTTTGCCAATCGACACATCCACCACGCCTGCGGTTTTGATGAAGGCTTTGCGCGGCCAACATTTGGCGGAGGTCACCGCCACAGGAATGACGGGCGCGCCGGTGGCGATGGCCAAACGTGTGCCGCCGCTTTTGTAGCCACCGCGCTCGCCGCGAGGGATGCGTGTGCCCTCAGGAAACATGATGACCCACACACCGCGGTCGAGCAAGGCTTTGCCCTGCTCCACCACTTTGGCAAACGCTTTGGCGCGCTGGCTGCGGTCGATGTGAATCATGTCCAAGCTGCCAATCGACCAACCAAAGAACGGCACGTACAGCAGTTCTTTTTTGAACACATAGGCCAAGGGGTGCGGCATGATGGCCGGCATCAAAAAAGTCTCGTACGTGGACTGGTGCTTGACCAACAAAATGGCGGGACTGGTTTCGCCCACGGGCAAGTTGTCTTGGCCTTGTACCTCGTAGCGGATGCCCATGATGACGCGCGCGGCATCGATGCTGAGCGTGAGCCACTTTTGCGCAATCGCGTAACGCGCGTCGCCTTTGGCACCGAACAAACGCGCCACCAAGATGGCCAAGGTGTATGGGATGACCGTGACAAACATGAACGCCATATGCAGCGTGGAACGAAGCATGGCGATCATGCGTGGGATCCTGACTTGTTGGTTTTGGTTGCGGGCTCGGGTTGAGCCAGTAACCAGTCGGCAAATGCACTGAGATCATCGTGCACCACTGTGTCTTGCGGAAAGTCTGCAGGCAGCGGCTGGCCTTTGAGCTTTTCACCTTTGCCGGTGTGCACCAAGTGCGTGATGCAACCCACAGCAGCGCCTGCTTGCAAGTCGCGCAGTGAATCGCCCACGGTGTGCACGCCTTTGAGGTCCATGCCGTAGCGCTCGCCAATTTGCTCGTACAAACCGGGCAAGGGCTTGCGGCAGTTGCAGGTTTCTTCTGGGCTGTGCGGGCAGTAAAACACCGCATCAATGCGACCACCCACGGCGGCCAAGAGCTTGTGCATCTTGGTGTGCATGGCGTTGAGTGCGGCCACGTCAAACAAACCACGGCCGAGGCCGGATTGGTTAGACGCCACCACCACGTGCCAGCCTGCATGGTTCAAACGCGCAATCGCTTCGAGCGCGTCGGGCAAAGCAATCCACTCGTCAGCCGACTTGACGTAGTCGTCGCTGTCACAGTTGATGGTGCCGTCGCGGTCGAGGATGACGAGTTTGGTTTGCATGGCTGGGCTTTGGTTCTTAAGACGCGAGAGCGGACAAATCGGCCACGCGGTTCATGGCTTCGTGCAACTTCTTCAGCATGCCTTGGCGGTTCAAGCGCAAGTCCATCTCTTCGGCGTTGACCATGACATCGTCAAAGAATGCATCCACGGGCGAGCGCAAGGTGGCCAAGGTTTGCAACGAGGCGGTGTAGTCGCCCGCTTCAAACTGCGCTTGCGATTCGGGCAACAGCTTTTGCATGACGGCGTACAACGCTTGCTCGGCGTCTTCTTTGAACAAGGCGGTGTTGACATGGGCATCGACCTCGCCTGCTTTCTTAAGCACGTTGCCGATGCGCTTGTTGGCAGCGGCCAAGGCAGAAGCTTCGGGCAAGGCGGCGAAAGCGCGCACGGCGGTGAGGCGCTTGGCCACATCGCTCAAACGTTGTGGGCGCAGGGCCAACACGGCTTCGACTTCTTGGGCTGAGTAGCCTTGCTCGCGCAAACCACCCGAGAGGCGGTCGTAAATGAACGCGCTCAGTGCGGCAGCAGAGTCGGTGATTTTGTCGCCGAAGGCGGGAACGGCCTGAGCGATCAATGCGTCCAAAGCCACATCCAAATTGGCTTCGCTCAACATGCGCACCACACCCAAGGCGTGACGGCGCAAAGCAAACGGATCTTTGTCACCCGTGGGCAAGTTGCCAATGCCAAACATACCCACCAAGGTTTCGAGCTTGTCAGCCAAGGCTACCACCACACCGATGGTGTTGCGAGGCAAAGCATCGCCCGCGAAGCGCGGCTTGTAATGGTCTTCAATGGCTTCGGCCACGTCGTTGCTCAAGCCATCGTGACGGGCGTAGTAGCCGCCCATGATGCCTTGCAACTCGGGGAACTCGCCCACCATGTCGGTCAGCAAATCGGTCTTGGCCAATTGCGCAGCGGTGTCGACGGCTTGCACAAAGACGGCGTCTTTGGCTTGTGGCAACAACGCGGCAATGCCTTTGGCAATGGCGCGCACGCGGTCGGTGCGCTCGCCTTGCGTGCCAAGTTTGTTGTGGTACACGACCTTGGCCAAACCCTCCACGCGCGAGGCGAGTGTCTTTTTGCGGTCTTGGTCAAAGAAGAATTTGGCATCGGCCAAACGGGGGCGCACGACGCGCTCGTTGCCGCCGGTGACGGCAGACGCATCATCGGGCGTGATGTTGCTGACCACCAAAAACTTGTTGGTCAACTTGCCTGCGGCATCGAGCAACGGGAAGTATTTTTGGTTGGCCTTCATAGTCAGGATGAGGCACTCTTGCGGCACGTCGAGGAATTGTTTTTCAAACTCGCACACCAACACATTGGGGCGTTCGACCAGTGCAGTCACTTCATCGAGCAATGCTGCATCTTCAATGGCCTTCACGCCACCGCCGACCTTAGCGGCTGCAGCTTCGAGTTGACGTGCAATCTCTGCACGACGCTCAGTGAAGCTGGCGATGACAGCGCCGTCTTTGGCCAGTGTCTCTGCGTACACATCAGCATTAGCCAAAACGACGGGCGACACCTTGGCTTCAAAGCGGTGGCCTTGTGTGTGGTTGTCAGCAGTCAAGCCCAAGGCTTTGACAGGCACCACGGCGCCGCCGTGCAAAGCCACCAAGCTGTGCGCGGGGCGCACGAAGTTGACGCTGCTCCAGCCGGGCAATTCACAATCGGTTTCTAGCTGGTAGCTCATCACTTTTGGAATCGGCAACTTAGCGATGGCTTCGTTCAAGGCTTTCTGCAGGCCATCGGCCAAGCTCGCGCCTTTGACGATGCTGTCGTAAAACAAGGCTTCGGCTTTGCCATCGGGTGCGCGCTTGAGTTGCGCCACCGCCTCAGGGCCAGCGCCCAAGGCTTGCAGCTTTTTCAACAAGGCGGGGGTGGCGTTGCCATCGGCGTCCAAGCCCACGGTGACGGGCATGAGTTTTTGCTGCACGGCTTTGTCCGCAGCCAATGCCGACACAGCGGTAATGTGCGCGGCCAAACGGCGTGGCGATGCGTAGGCTGTCACGGCTGAATTAGCCGCGGTCAAACCTTGGGCTTTGAGTTGGTCAAACAGCACGCTAGAAAAAGCGTCGCCGAGTTTTTGTAAGGCCTTAGGCGGCAGCTCTTCCACGAAGAGTTCGATGAGTAGGTTTTGTGTCGTCATGTTCTTGTGTCCTACGCTCAAGCGGCCTTCTTCGGAATTTGCTCAACCCATTCACGCGGGGCCATGGGGAAGCCCAAGCGCTCGCGGCTTTCGTAATAGCTTTGCGCCACGGCGCGCGCCAAGTTACGGATGCGGCCGATGTAGGCGGCGCGCTCGGTCACGCTGATGGCGCCACGGGCGTCGAGCAAGTTGAACGTGTGTGCGGCTTTGAGCACTTGCTCGTAAGCGGGCAACGCCAACTGCGCGCCCATGAGGTGCTGCGCTTGTTTCTCGTGCGCGCCAAACGCGGTGAACAAGAACTCGGCATCGCTGTGCTCGAAGTTGTAGGTGGATTGCTCGACTTCGTTTTGTTTGTAGACGTCGCCATACGTCAAGCCATCGGTCCATTGCAGGTTGTAGACGTTGTCCACGCCTTGCAGGTACATGGCCAAGCGCTCTAAGCCGTAGGTGATTTCGCCGGTGATGGGTTTGCAATCGATGCCGCCCACTTGCTGGAAGTAGGTGAACTGCGTGACTTCCATGCCGTTCAACCAAACTTCCCAGCCCAAGCCCCAGGCGCCCAAGGTTGGGTTTTCCCAATCGTCTTCGACGAAGCGGATGTCGTTTTTCTTGAGGTCAAAGCCAAGCGCTTCGAGTGAACCGAGGTAGAGCTCCAAGATGTTGCTGGGCGCGGGCTTCAACACCACTTGGTATTGGTAGTAGTGCTGCAAGCGGTTGGGGTTCTCGCCGTAGCGACCGTCTTTGGGGCGGCGGCTGGGTTGCACGTAAGCGGCCTTCCAAGGCTCTGGGCCTAAAGCGCGCAAGAACGTGGCGGTGTGTGAGGTGCCCGCACCGACCTCCATGTCGATGGGTTGCAACAAGGCACAGCCTTGCTCGGCCCAGTAGGACTGGAGTTTGAGAATGATTTGTTGAAAAGTCAGCATGCAAAGTGGCCAGCGAACGCTGGCAAATAAAGCTGCGGGTCAATGCGCCCGCAAACCTCTGATTTTACGGGCCGAAACGCCTCTGGCCGTGCCGAGCCGCATGCGATATGGCGGCCACCACCAAGAGCGTGAGCACGGCCAAGCCAGCCAGCGGCCAAAGCCCCCAAGCAGACACCCAACGAGCGTAGGGCGTGACAGCCCCATGAACGCCATAGACCTCGGCGGTGAGTGCGCCTTGCACGGCGCTGGGCAGGCGGTGCGTGACTTGCCCTTGCGCATCGATGATGGCCGTGGCACCTGTGTTGGTGGCGCGCAACATGGGGCGGCCCAGCTCAAGGGCACGCATGCGCGAGATGTTGAGATGTTGGTCAATCGCCACGGTGTCGCCAAACCACGCGATGTTGCTGAGGTTGACCATCAAAGTCGGCGCGTAATCTGGGTCAGCAAAGCTGCGAGCAAGCTCTTCACCAAACAAATCTTCGTAGCAAATATTGGGGGCGATGCGCTCGCCTTTGAACACCAAACTGGGCTGCGCCACATCGCCACGGGTAAAGTCGCCCAAGGGGATGTTCATCATGCGGACAAACCACTGAAAAAACGGCGGCACAAATTCACCAAAGGGCACCAAGTGGTGCTTGTCGTATTGGTAGACAGCGGTGGATGCGGGCGTGGCTTGCGGTATCAACGCCACGGCGGAGTTGCTGTATTGCAACTGACCATGCTCGCTGCGTGTGGCCAACGGCAGACCAATGAGCGCGGCCTGTTTGCCATGTGCAAAGTGCGTTTCAAGCGCCTGCCAATAGCGCTCTGGCATTTGCTGTTGAATCAAGGGGATGGCGGTTTCAGGCGTGACGGTAAGGTCGCTTTTGCTAGACAACAGTGCCTCACGGTAGTCGCGCAAGGCGCGATTGATCCCTTCTCCGAACTTCAAATCTTGCAGAATATTGCCTTGCAACAACGTCACGCTGAGCGGCGTGTTGGACGGCTGCGGTTCATTCGCACTTCGTGTGGGTGAGGTGAACCACGTGTAGCTCAGCGCCGCCATCAAGAAGGCAACACCAACATGTGTTGCGCGCGAAGTGGGACGACCATCGACGCGTTTGGCCGCGAGCAGCATGGCAAAAAATGCAGCCAGTGCACACAGGCCGTACACACCGCCCCATGCCGCCCAAGGTTGCAACAGGCTATCGACATGGGCATAGCCCACCGCGCCCCACGGAAAACCCGTCCAAAGCGTGCCGCGCACCATCTCGGCCAAAGTCCAAGCGGCGGCAAACGCACTGGCGCGGGCGAGCACGCCAACACCCGCGCGGCAGATGCGGTGATACACCGTTGCAGCGAAAGCGTAGAACAGCGCCAGTCCGGCCGCCATCAGCCCCACCGCCGCACCAGCGATGAGAGCGGACAAGCCGCCATAACGGTTCATGGAAATAAAAAGCCACCAAATGCTGCCTGCCAACCAAGCAAAAGCGAACACCCAAGTCTTTGCAAACGCCAGCTTGCCCGTTTGACTACGGTCGAGGTGAAAAGCGGCAATGGCCAAACTCAGGCATTGCAGCCAACCTTGTGAGGCACCTTTGAATGCGCCCTCGAAAGGCCACGCGAGCGACAACGCTTGTGCCAAACCCGCGATCAACAAAACGACGGACGTAGACAGCGACATGAGCCATCGCGTAGAGGCTTGGGTGTTGTCTGGCATGCCTATTTATGGCACCGGCAATTCGGTGGGCACGGGATACACCTTGAACCACTTGACGGCACCACCACGGGTGTGAAGCACCTCGAAGCGCAATTTGTTGATTTCAAAATGCTCACCACGACGCGGCACATGCCCCATGGCGTGCGCAATGAACCCGCCGATGGTGTCAAAGTGCGTGTCATCGGACTCTTCGGCCGCGGTGACTTCGAGGTGCGTGCCAAAGGCTTCACCCACGCGCTCTAACGAGGCATCGCCGCTGACGCGGTAGGTCTGATCTGCGAGCGCAAAAATATCGCCCACATCTTCTTGGCTATCAAACTCGTCTTCGATGTCGCCCACGATTTGTTCAAGCACATCTTCAATGGTGATCAATCCTGCGATGCGCCCGAACTCGTCGACCACCAAGGCCATGTGGTTGCGCGTATTGCGGAACTCACGCAACAAATCATTCAAGCCTTTGCTTTCAGGAATGAAAACAGGGGGCCGCAACAGCGTGCGGATGTTGAGCGACGGTGCGCGTTGGAGCTTGAGCAAATCCTTCGCAAGCAAGATGCCGACTAAGTTGTCATGCTCACCTTCGAACACAGGGAAGCGTGAGTGGCCCGTGTCAATGACTTTGTGAAGGCTCTCTTCGATTGGCGCATCCAGGTTGATGAGGTCCATGCGTGGTGCTGCGACCATGACTTGCCCTGCGGTCAGGTCAGCCATGCGCAAAACGCCTTCGAGCATCAGGCGACTTTCAGCGCCAATAACTTGGTTGTCTTCTGCATCTGAGAGCGCATCGAGCAGCTCTTCCCGAGAATCGGGGCCAGGGTGTATGAACTCGACCAGTCGCTGCCAATAGCTGCGCCTGTCTTGTTTCTCAGTGTCTCGGGATTGCGGGGGTATCACAGTGTTGCAGCGTATGCTGCGGGAGTCTCACAAGCCCTAAGCATAGCCCATCTGCATGGGCTGTTGCGTTACTCAGCGGCTTGGTGACGTGCGCCGCGCACGCCTTCGCGAATCTCTTGGACTTTCGATAGGAAGTTCCAGAAACGCTTGGCATCTTCCTTGATGCTGTAGTTGGTTTTGGCGTACTGGTCAGCCACGAACTCCGTCACTCGACTGTCTAAGTCTCGCTTAGGCAACGTCAGATATGCCTCGGTTTCTGAGCCATCACGCTCGATTCGAGCGCCGCCTTTGCGCGCAATTCGAATCATGGGGGCGTTTTCGCTCAGCGCATGGATGTACATCTGGTACACCTTTTCGTTGCGAGCATGGATGACCGCACGCTCGAACAAGCGCGCGCCATACCCACGGCCGCGCACGTGTGAAGCCACGGAAACACCAAATTCGGAGCTGAATTCACGTCCAGCGTCTTTGATCAGCGCCAGATGCGCCATCGCAATGATGTCTAAATCGGTATTGAAAATGCCGTAAATTTCGTCACGTTCAAAGTTCAAGCCATCCACATAGCGTTGAATATGTTTGTCAGTGGCCGTATAGCCAAAGCGCAAATATCGGTCGTGTTCAGACAATGCCAGCAAATGCGCCATGATTCGTGGCAAGTGCTCTTCCCCCAAATGAACGATGGGAACAAGAGCACCTTCCGTTTTGCGGAGCTGCTCTTGGGTGACACCTGTCAAACGAAGCATTTGCAGCCCCCCTTCCAAGGTAGATTTGGTCAAAGTCTGTACGAAACTCATTCTGAAATTGTACGGGTTTCCCCTCATTCTTTCTGTTATCTGACGCCATTTAGGTGAGTGCCTCTAATTTCAAATTTCCAGCTGTGCTTTTGTGCTTAGCTTTTGAGCGTGCGTAGTAAAGGATGCTGCCAGAATGCACTCTGAACCAGCTCTGTCAACATTTATCGATCTTTATGAAATCATTACCTGCCGGCGTTACATTTTTTGAAAGGGGTTGGCTCTCCTCCAATAACGTACTGATTCAAGACGACGAGCAAGCCGTTCTTGTGGACAGCGGCTATTGGACACATGCAGAGCAAACACATGCGCTTGTTTCCAACGAACTGGGCTCTGCCCCATTGACAAAACTCATCAATACGCACTTGCACAGTGACCACTGCGGAGGCAATGCACATCTTCAGTCGCTGTACCCTTTGCTGAATACTTGCATACCACCTGGCCATGCAGAATTTGTGGATGACTGGGATCCTGCCGCATTGAGCTACACCCCGACAGGTCAGCACTGCCCAAGATTCACACGATCACGCGCACTGCGAGATGGTGATACTTTTGTGGTTCAAGGTAAAACCTGGCGCGTTCACTCAGCTCCTGGTCACGACCCGCATTCAATCATCATTTTCAATGAACAGGATGGCGTACTGATTTCAGCTGACGCACTTTGGGAAAACGGGTTTGGTGTTGTATTCCCAGAAATTGAAGGCGTAGCGGCATTCGATGAGGTTGAGTCGACGCTGAAAATCATTCAAACACTTCAGCCGAAACTCGTGTTGCCCGGGCATGGCTCTGCATTCAGCGATGTAGATGACGCGATCGCTCGCGCAAAAAGTAGATTGGCTCAATTTCGCAAAGCGCCTGAGAAGCACGCCAGCTACGCAGCGAAGGTCCTTTTGAAATTCAAACTACTGGAATTTCAGAGCCTTCCATTTGACGAATTTTTAGCTTGGGCGGAGTCAACTGAGTATCTAAAGCTACTTCACGCAACATACGGGAAAGGCCAAGCTTTTACAGCTTGGTTTGGCGATTTATGCAAAAGCTTAGAAAAAAGTCACGCATGCATATTGAATGAGGCCCTCATCATCAATCGCAATTAAGAATTCATAAAAACAAAAACCCCCGCTCTATTGAGCGGGGGTTTCTGAGGCTGTAAGAGCCTGACGATGTCCTACTTTCACACGGGAATCCGCACTATCATCGGCGCTAAGTCGTTTCACGGTCCTGTTCGGGATGGGAAGGAGTGGTACCAACTTGCTATGGTCATCAGGCATAACTTGTTGTCACCTTGACTGAGTCAAGGTAACGAATTCATAGAGCAATATCAGATTTATTTTGAATGCGTCACTTGGCATAACTTCCTTGATTACAACGAACACACTTAAGGCTCGGATCAAAGTTATAGGGTCAAGCCGCACGAGCAATTAGTATCAGTTAGCTTAACGTATTACTACGCTTCCACACCTGACCTATCAACGTCCTGGTCTTGAACGACTCTTTAGGGGGCTCAAGGCCCCGGCAGATCTCATCTTGAAACGAG
>Ga0228700_1000340_pt1 | contig 44037 bp, 49 predicted proteins | sample McNCre317_Aug_MG_FD_178019 | JGI IMG/M metagenome (GOLD analysis project Ga0228700, IMG submission 178019) | Freshwater microbial communities from McNutts Creek, Athens, Georgia, United States - 3-17_Aug_MG | ecosystem: Environmental > Aquatic > Freshwater > Creek | place: USA: Georgia...
TATGCAGCTGCAGAACTATTCATCCACGAGGGGACAGGAACATTCCACAGTGCAGGCCAAAACTGGCACTCGACTTGAGGGTAGTACTTTAGCTCTCCAACAGCAGTAGGAACAGCTGCACTTACCTCGTACTTAAACGCAGCTGCTGCAGAGTCGTACAGTTTGTTTTGAATAGCAGTTAGGAGTGCCCCAAACTTATTTGAGTATTCTGTAGCTTTTGTGTAGTCGCGAGCATGAATTGCAATTGTGCGTGCAGACTTGAGCCCCGCGTACACCTCACAATTGTCCATCAAAAAGTAGGCCTCATACACTCCCCCTTTGGGATTTACATTGCCTTGGAAGGTGCTGTACAGCCCATGAGTTGCATGAGGAGTCCCAAGATTTTCAGCAATGATGTCCTGAACATGCTGCCAGATAGATTTTCCAGCCGGAGTAGAAATCATAGTCTGCAGCCACTGGTACCCATTAATGCTTCCCTTGTCGTACGCACGCTGCAAATAGACTGCAATACACCACAGCAGCAAAGCTGCATAAGAATCATGGGAATCCGCCCCATAAATCTCAGTAAAGTCGGGCTTGAAATTCACCCAGTAGTTCTTCATGGTTGCCGTCGTATTGATGGTTCCCATAAATTTGAAGGTGGCTGTTCCGCTTACGATCGTGTCTCCCAGCGCAGGATTTGCAGGGAAGGTGTTGGTTGCTCCGGATGCTCCGCCTGCAGTACACATCCAGATTTTACCTGGGTGCGCTCCATCATTCACCATGTTACCGTCAGAGTAAGGCCCGACAGTAACAAACGGCATGACCATTGCTTGTAGCATTCGGTAGATGAAACGCTCCAACATATTCAAGTTAGGGCCTTTAGCCAGCCCTGCAGTCAGTGCGCCAAAATACCACTCCAACGCAGATCCTTTGGCTTGCAGCAGCGCACCACGAAGAAGATAGTGCCCCTTGTAAATTACTACTGCGGTGCCAGATGTGACTTCCCCGAAGTTACTCACTCCACCAACGACATTTGCCTGAAACACTGGAGCAGCAGGCGCAGCTCCCAAGACCCCGCCCTTTTTAACGTACCAAACACAATTGTTGGCAAGATCTCGAATGGCAGTTCCAGTTTGCACCGTGGTTCCAGCAGTCCAGCCTTGGACAGCGCTGTACGGAATTGAGTAATCAAGCTCAATTGAGTCGTAGTTGAGCGACTCAAACACGTCAGTTTCTTGGCTTTCCAGCGGCTGAGCCCGCATGTTGATGCCAGTAACTTGAACTGCATTGGTTTGAATTCGATACAGGTGCAGCTTGCTGTTGTACCGAGGCAGTGTGCTCCACTGCTCCAAGTCACACAGCTCGTAGGTCACTGCCCCTGCAGCATCCAACCATACATCTGCAATTTTGTTTGCTGGAAATGTGTGCGTAAAAGCGTTCAAGGATACCACACCAGAAGGGAATACCGACTTTACTGCAGGGAAGCTGACAGTAAAAGTAGAGGTAGCTGGTGGTGTGATGTCATTCAGTACGTACGGAATCAAGTTGTCGGGAGACAAGCCAGAGGCAACAGACCCAACAGTGGATGTAAGTTGATTCAGCTGATGCCCAAGCGATCCGGCCAAGTACGCAGTTGCGCTGCTGTACCCGACTTGTCCTGCACCCTTGCTCGCATCAACTTGGCTCAACAAGTCTGCTGCCAGCTGCAGTCCATTGTCCTCTGCAGTGGGTGACACCAAAAGCGGAAGGCCAGCAGCATTGAACATCAATGCACGACTGGCCCGAGCAGTAGCAGTTGGCAGCGCGTCGAATTCCTCGCCAGGAGGTGCACGGAGCACTTGCCGCTCAAGTTCCGAAATTCGAAGCTTGAGCGCGCGGAGCTCCGCAACTGTTTGCACAACTTTGTCAGTGGTGGAAGGTGCGCCAGGATTCTTGGGATCTACATTAGACATATTTACCTCAGCCAATTTGCAGAGATTCGTGAGCTTCAATCAGCATATCTTTGAACGGACTAACTGCTGTCTTCAAGAGCTGCTGGGCTTGTTCGTTGTTTCCGGTGCGATGCAGCACCACTGCAGCCGCCCAAGTTGCAATTTCATCCGGATACAGATCTGCGATCCAGGATGCAAACCCACCAGATGTAGTCGTTGGCAGCGCGTATGCGTAAATTTCCAGTTTGCCTGCGTACGCAATTGGATACGTCCGAAGCTGCGGCCCGACAACCGTATATGCACTGGGTCGCAACAGCCCCTCGTGCGTGTAAATGTCGTCTGCACTGTAATTAGTCAAACGCTCCAATGCGCGAGAGGTTGACGGGTCAACACATTGCACAAACTTCACAGCTCGCAAGTTAGGCACAACTGCAAACACATCATCCACCTGAACAAGTGGGGTGTCTGGGTTGCGGGTCGGAGTTGCAACTCCAACTACCATGTCACGAGGAAAAAAGGCTGAGCAATGGGCTCGAACTACTGCAGCTCGAACTGCTTGAGTAGTCATCGACGAGAGCTCAGGACGCCGAGTAATTTCGGTCGTCAGCGTCATCAGATCAGCAAACGAAGTCATATCGACGTCCTGAGCAGTTGCTTACTTCTTCACAGCTGCGGCGACTGCAGCGGCAGTAGCAGCAGCTTCTTTCTTGACTTCAGCAGTCACAGTAGCGGCTGTGGTGTCTTCTTGAGTTGCAGCCGGAACAGCTTCACTGCCGCGATCCACCAAAAACACGCCAATATTTCGCGACACCAGACGGCGCAGCGGGGCGACCACATCAGGATGGCTGTGGTGAAACACCCCATTGGTGAACTGAACTTGAAAACCGCCACCAAACATCACACAGCTCTGGGGAGTGCCAGAAAACGTGACTTGCTTGGGATCAGCCAAGTTCAAGACTTCAGATGCGACGAAACCGTCAACGGTGTCATCAAGCGATAGTGCAGTGGAATTGTCCATAAAAGTTCTCCAAAGTGAGATAAGTGAAAAAGACCCGTCCCCAGCTACACACCAGGGACGGGAAATCCCCAACAAAAAATTAGCCAGCCAGGCCGACGTTGTTGATGTTCTTCAGGATGCCGAACGCAGCAGGATTGACCACTTCCAGCGTCAGTTCCGTGGTCAGCACGCCACCTTGAGCATCAATGGAGTTGTCAACCACTGCACCGTTCTGGTTGTACAGATCTTCACGGGTCTTGCGAAGATGGTTGACACGCAGGGCGCCCAAGTCCACGATGAATGCCATCTTGGCCAGAGGAGAACTTGCACCATAAGCATTCAACAGCGGATGCTCAATGATTTCAAAGCGACCACGAGACGTGCGGAACTTGGTGACCTCCAGACCCCACTCGGTCATTTGGCTTGCAGGGCCATCTTGCTCCAAGTTGTAGTTGGAGTTCTTCTGCGCAATCGCAGTGAAGCCCCGCTTTGCCTGGCCACCGCACAGAATGGTGCGATAGTTGCCACCGCGAGGATCGCTGCTGGATTGCAGGGTCTTGTCCAGTGCAGCTTCCAGATCAGTCCAAGTGGTACCGCCGCCAGCACCGGCACCCAGCGACACAATGTTACTTGCGGCGTTGTTGTTGATGATGTTGTACAGGCCATCCATGGTGTGGTACGGTTGACCATTCAGAGTGGTCAGCGACTTTTGCCCGAACAGCAGCGACTTTTCAATTGCCAGGCCGTGGAAGGCACCGCAATCCATCTTGGATTCTTGAACAGCACCGCCACCTGCAACCAGCTGCAGAACTGCCGCCGTGTTGGTAGTTGCCCACGCATTGCGGAAGATTTGCGTGTAATTGCTGGTGCGTTGAGCAACCAACGAAACTGCAGTGGGACGCACCGAACCTTCTTCAAACGCATTGCCTGCGTGAATCAGAGTGATTGCGCGGGTGGTGTTGCCACTGGCAGCAGGAATGCCCGAAGTTGCAGCGTTCGGAGCAATGCCAGCAGAAATGCCAGGGTACTTGTTTTCAGTGGCGTTGTTCACTGCCACCATCGTGTTGGCATCCGACATGAACGTCGAAGACAAATTGCGCTGCAGAACAATGGTGCCAGCACCGTTAGCGCCCAGCGAGGAAGACACAACACGAAATTGCTCGAACGTGGTGTCGTCAACCATCAAATCACCGGCCACAATGAAGCTGCCGTTGTTGTCGTAGCCAGCAGTTGCACCAGAGTCGGCAGTGATGGTCAAGGTCACGTTGTTGCCTGCGATGGTTGCAGCAGAGCCAGAGGCTGCCACAATCTTCGGGAACGACATGATCTTCGTCCAGTAGGTATGCTCAAAGCTGATGATCGGATTTTCCGGAATCAGCGAAGTCAGACCGTACAGCGGGCAGCCCCCCATTGGGTAGATGCGGTTGATGGAAGCTGCAAACGACTGGCGCAGCAAGCCACGCGGAAACGATTGCGATGCGATGGAATTGGTTGCCATGAGAAATCTCCAGAAAAGGAAGTGAATCAGAAGCCGCGAGGAGTGAAATCACCCTGCGGTTGCTGCTGCTGTTGTGCGCCTTGCTGGCCAGCAGCACTGGAGTCTTCCATTTGGAAGGACGACATCCAGTCAGTTTCTTTGGGAGCGTTTTGGGAGTTACCAGCTGCCTGCTGCTGAGGAGCCATTGCAGAACTCATTTGGGTGAAGAAGTTCTGCGCAGTTTTGTTGACTTCAGCAGCTGACATGCCAGGATTCTGACTTGCGATCATTTGTTTCATCGCGTTGAACATGGGTGCCACAGTGGGGTGCTGCAACATCTCGTTATCAGGATTCTGCTGGCGAATCTCGTAATCGCGGAAGCGCTCATCCAGGCCCGTACCAAAACGATCCAGCCCAGTCTTCACTCCGCGATCCACAAACGAGTGAGCCATTTGAGTAGCGTGCAAAAAGGACTCACGACCCATCATGTCCAGAGCTTCAATGAATGCGCCACCATCTCCAGCTGCCACACGATCCCGCAGATCTTTTGGCATGTTGGATGAAAAGTTGACATTCGACATGCGCTGGCGTGCTGCGGCAATGTCGAATGGTTGCGTGTAGCCGTTGTATTCAGGCGCCTGCGGTTGCTGCTGTTGAGGCGGCATTTGTTGCGGCAGCTGTTGACCTTGCTGCGGTTGCTGTTGCTGCGGGTTGCCAAGACCAAACACCGAATTGAATTGATCCATCGGATTTGCCGGTGCCTGCGGCTGGCCAGTTTGAGCTGGGTTGCCGGGAGTTCCAGGAGGCATACCATTTCCAGCTTGGAAAGATTGGTTTGCAGGGCCTTGCTCACGTTGTTGCGATGCCTGCGGAGTGCGAGGGCCGCCTTGGAAGGGATTGAAGCGAGACATGAAGTTGTTGGACGTTGCCATGGTATTCACCTTTATTCGGGAGTGTGATCAGAAATTTGGGATGCCTGAGCTTGAGTCACTTCGTTGATGAGCTCTGTCAGGATGCTGAGTTTTGCACGTTGACGTTCCAGTTCGAGAACTTCTCCTTTATCACCTGTGGCAAGTTGGGCAGACATGAAAGCTGTAGCATATACTGCACGCTTGGTGTGCAAGTATGCCAACAGCAGCGAATTGTTCAGCGCCTGAATTTCTTCTTCAGGGCTGAGCTCAAACTCAGTAAACATTCCATCAAACTTGAGTTGCATTTTGCGCTCCTTGAAGTTGAGCTTGAGCACCCATCACAGCAGCTGCATTCTGTGCGCCATCTGTGGGAGTAGCATTTTGTGCTTGGGCAGTTTGACGAATGGTGTCGATTGCACCTTGCATTTGCTGCGGATTCCGCTTGAAGTCATTGACCCAGGTTGCGCCCTTCAGCTTGCACCAGTACAGGAACATACCAAGAATGTCATACTCAGTGGCAGCACCTGGAATTGCTTGTGCAGTCTGCATAAACACAGTCAACACTTCAGGGTTCATCAACTTGTCAGCAGACAACACACCATCAGTCATGTCAAACTCAAGAATTGCTTCTCGCAACTGAACAGGATCAATGTCAACAACTTGCTTGGTATCCGTATTCAAGATGCTGTCGACTGCTTGATTCTGCAGTGTGTTGCTGCGAATGATCTCCTTAATGGGAGTCATCGCTTGGTGCTCCAATGCAACTGCGGTCAACTGCTGACGGCTGTTGCTATTGTCAACTGTAGTTTGGAACTCATTGCTGGTTTTGTTTCCCTTTTGGAACTGACCACGAGAGACTCGGTTCTGACCAGCAGCCTCATCAGCCATTTGAGTGATTTGCTGGCTGGCTTGAATTCCCAGTGTTGGCTGCGGATCTGCAAACTCCAACTTGTGAATCGCATTCGACATGTTGAAGTTCAACGTGCCTGCGTTCTTCAGCGGAATGCGTGACACAGAAGCTGCGGGGTCAATGTTCTTCTTGTCAATGAAGTGAGGATTGTACACCAGCCGGTCATACACCTTGCGACGTTGAGATTCAATTGTAGTGTTCCACATTGCCGTTGCCATGTCTTGGTACGGAATGGAATTATCCAACATCGACTGAGTTTGATATCCCAGCCCATCGTCATTGGGTTGCATGACAACTGCAGGCAAATAATCATGCGCAACAATCAGGCGCTCTGCGTACACGACATGAGCCCAGTTGACAATGTGAATCTTGTAAATTTGAGGAATGTTGCCAACTCCACCAAAGTCACTTGGGCACGCCCGGCAGAACAGCGTAGTCACCAAATACTTGTCTTTGTAGTCAATGTCATTTCCTGGCGATCGCTCCAAACCACACCACGCAGCCCAGTTTGTGCCGGTCTGCACCATGTCTGCCATGTTGTAGTAGCGATTGACCTGTGGAATGTAGTAGTTTTGCACACTGCCTTCGTGTCCACCCAGATTGCACTGAGACTGATAAGCCTCCTTCAGCCCGTACGTGCAATGAGTGTCCAGCGTTTGTACAAACCGCTTGAACCGAATGCGAGTCATCAGCTGATTGTAGCCAAAAAACTCTCCGCGAGTACAGATCTCACTGGCGGGCACCGAAGTGTCCATGAAGCAATTGTACGGATCAATTGCTTCAATGCTGTTGCCTTGATAAAACGCCAAATTGACCTGAGCTTTGGGATTCAGCGGATCCTTGGAGTTGCCGATTGTGCTGAGTGGAATTCGATTCCAATCAACCACCACAGGGCCAAAGTTGTACTTCATTGCGTTGCGGAAAGCAATGATAAGTTGACGTGCCCAGCCAAACTTTGCAGCTTGCTTTGCCAGTGTCGTCTCGAACATCATCGCCATGTCTTGCTTGTCAGGTGTGGATACCACACCAAACACCGATGGACTGGTAAGGAACACCCCAGCCTGGTATGCAACTGCCGACTCAATTTGAGGCATGATTACCGGCACTGTGATGTCCTGGGCAATTGTAGGGTCACCAGCCATTGCTCGCCGCACCTTGTCTAAGTGTGACGCAGTTTGATTCAGTTGCCGCATGTACGCACGGTCACGATACTGCAGCAGCTGGCGAAACTGAGACGCGTTCTTCTCATACAAAGTTGCACAATTGCGTGCATACGAAAGTACGTTGACACGCTGAACTGCAGTCAGTGTGCGCATCTCAGGATCACGAGTCTTGGCAACTTGAGTTGCAGCAGCACCTTGTCGAATCTTTTTCATGGAGGCTTTCAAGTTAAATTGCCATTTCAATGGAATCTGAGTGGGCAGCATCCACCAACTCAAACCCAGAACTGAATATTTGGTGAGGAATAAATTCAGGGTACGTTACCATCACTTCTTCGATATACCCAATCGGATCAATGATGTCGTCCTTGTTGTTGCGCTTGAGTGGATTCCACTCTTTATACTGATCAACTACCAAACTGCGCACATCTTTGTGCACATAAATTTCGCCTGACGTAAGCTTAATCACTCCCTTTTTGATCCGCACGTTTTTTGCTTGGTTGCGAGGAGATACTGGCATAAAGTGGAAGCCAGAAATCCCGTTTTCTTCGCAATAGTCGTTAAACCAAAACAACAACGTCTTTTGATACGCCACTGACTCTACACAAATTAGCCGAGTGTTAGTCTTCAATGCCAGCTTCAACGTGCGCTTGATTACTTCTTTGGGAGTCCACGTACCAAAATCCACCTCAGTGAGGATAGGTTTTGTATCCTTCACCTCACAATAGTTAATCGTGCAGTCGTCGCTGGTTTTTTCCGCTCCTGAGGGGTCAATTATGATGAAACTGCCGTCTGGTTGGATTTCACTCATCCAGTCAGGAGCTGACTGAATTTTTGATACATCAAGTCCAGAAGCTAGTGGCAGGTCTGTAGAGTTCAAGATTTCTGACAGGAATGCATCTTCATGTCCTAAGTCAGCATCTGACTCCCACTCTTCCAGCAGTACTTCAATTGGCTTCAGCTCTGGCCACAGTGAATCTCCGTCTTCCAGAATGCCACCCACAACAAACGACACCCACTGTGCACTCTTCCGGAGTTTATCCAAGATTGAGTTTTGCGGGTACATGTTACCCACATAAATGTATGTACAGTCGGTATTGCTGCGAGCCTTCATCAAGGTACTAACAATCCACCCCAACAGCTTATCAGCCAGCTCTTTGTTTGGTGCGTCTTCTCTCCGTTGGACGTCATCCAGCAAAATCACGTCCGGGCGCTTGTTATTTCTGTTAATGCCACGAACTGAAGTTCCCGCACCAACACCTTGAACAACAATTGTGCGACCCCGAAAGAAGAACACTTTTTTGTGCTTCTGATCTTCCTCACACCCGGATTCCCAGTTTCCGAACAGACCCACAATATTGGGGTGACTTAACATCCCAAAAATGTCAGAAATCACGTTCACTGCCAGCTCCTCACTGGCGCACACCACCAAGATGAACTTTTTGTGACTGAACAAGATGTACCACACGCACAACAACTTCATGAAAGTTGTCTTGGCAAATCCGCGAGGAATGCCTAATGCGTACCGCTCAAATGGAGACTTGAACGCAGTCAGCACATTGAACAGCGTGATGTAGAATGCAGGAAACGAAAACAAAAAGTCCTCTGGCATGCACAATGAGCCGAGGAAGTTGAAGTCTTCTTTTGCTGCTTTACGCGCATCTTCACTGCGCAGCGCTACTTGATTGGTTGACATTAGATGATGTCGGTAATGTCCAGATCAGCAGCAGAGCTGCGACGGCGTTGTGCTGGCTTTACGTCTGTCAATAGTTGCACAGTTCGAGCTTTTTTGTCTTCACTCATCTCAGTTGACTTGTCAGGCAGCGTACGATTCAGTCGCTGTTGAAGCAACTTCGGCAATTGTTGAGCAGTTGCAGACACCATTGTTCTCCCGTTAACTTCCACAATTTCAGACTGAGCATTCATGACGTAGTTGTTGATCACCGTCTGCGGCAGCACAACTTGATGAATCTCTCCAACTTGCTGGCGAGTTGCAGGTGCGGTATCTCGGCGTCGATTCGCTGCATTCAAAATTTTGAAGGCTGCCAATGCTTGCTGCATGTTTGCAGTACCAAGCCGCTGACGAACTCGAGACAGTGCAACCTCTTCTGCAGAATCCAAGTCTTCGTCAAACTTCGCATTGATTTCACTTGTTGCGGCTGCCAACTCTTTGATCGCTGCCGCTCCATCTTCGCTGTTGACTACTTGACTGACGTAACTTTCATCTACTCCCAGCATACGAGCAACTTGCACTTGCGTCAGCCCACGAGCCACGTTGGCGATTACTTGATCTGCTGTGCTGGTGCCGGTACCTAAACTTCCAACTGCTGCTGTTGCGCTGCTCATTTTGCTTCTCCTGCAACTCTTGCTGAACTTGTATTCTGCACACTCAATCTCTGCTACTCATCTGGCTAATCCTCAGTTATTGTTGTTTACTGGTTGAGTATGTGAATAAAAAGTTTAGAAAATTTGGGAGAGTCGTTAATAGAATATAAGTCGATACGCGACCAAAAAGCCCTACCCCCCATCAGATTTCTGAATGCGAATCATTCTCATCTACATTTGCAGCTAGGAAAGTTGAATGCGAATCATTCTCATTTGCAACTTCATTCGTACCACAATTCGCAGTCAGTAATCCGGCCGGAGAAGTTACACTTGGTTGCAATAGTTGCATTCAGTAACAGGCACAAATGAAAGTTCGTCGATATAATCAAGGCCTTGACAGCAACACACGAGAGCATCCAAATGTTCACCATCATTGAAGTCACCCGCAGCGGCCAGCTGCACAGCATCTCGACACCCAGCGCCGCCACTGCTGTGCGCGTCTACACCAAGTTGCGTGCAACTGGCGCCCAGGTTCGTTTGTGGATGTCCACTGGTAAGGGCCAGTCTCAACAGGTTTTCAGTCAGCGGTAACAGTGAGTCACACCAAGTCATACCACACCACACCACACCAGGAAACACCCACCATGTCTAAGCTCCGCCAAGTCAAAGTTGCCACCCTCGCCGGTTCTCCCGTGTCCGTCTGGTTTTCCAGTGAGTGGCAGGAGTATCAGGTTAAGGTGGCAGGCAAGCCCAAAGCCACTTATCACACTGACTGCAGATCCGATGCACTTGCCACTGCTCAGGTGATGCGGAACAATTTGGATCCGGCTGATTTTGAGTGACGTTAGCAGCCCCCATGCACATTGGTTACAGTGTGCATCGGGCTGTTAATGTTGACAGCGGATTGGCGTCTGCACTTTGGATGCCTCATTTAATAAGGAAACACCCACCATGTCTAACCACGTCCTGCCTACTGGCACCATTGAAACCACCACACAATCCCCGGTCCTGCCTGACTTGGCAGGTGTTGCATCTGCCCCTGTCGTGTCCCCCATTCAAAACGGAATGTCGGCATTGTACGGAACGGCCGATGCTGCTCATGCTGCAGCTGGCGCACACTTGAAGTCGGGCCAATACATCATTGTGTCAGCCAAGAAGAACAATACCAAAGGTGCAGGCGTTGAAGATGGTTGGCAGGTGCATTGCGTGGTTCCGTCGTTCGCTGCGGACATTGGCACACTTGGCGAATGGTCAGATCTGGTGACTTCCGTTTTGATGAAGCAGGCCAGCGAATCATTGAAGTCGCATTTTGCTGCGAATCGACATGCACGCGAAGTACAGGTATCCATGTTCACTGCAGCCCAGCTGCGCGAAGATTTCTTGTCGGGCACCGATGGTGTCAGCATGACCAAAGAGGAATTGGAGCGCGCATTCTGTGCGTCTGCTACTTGGCGCCGGATCACTGGTGGTGAGAAGTTCAAGGTGTCGAGCCAATATCGTGCGATGGCGGAACGGTTTAAATCAATGGTCGTGCAATTGGCCGGACGCTCTACCGCTTCGCTCAGTGAGATTGATCTGGACAAGATTCTGGCGAAGTTGGAAGAAGAAGACTTGACCACCGCTTTCGGTGTTTACGTTTTCCGTCGCATTCAAAAGATCAAGGCGGATCGTGCAAATCAAGATGATGAGATCGACATTGATTCGCTGTAATCAAGTCTGACTGCTCCACTTAGGCCCGATTCGTCGGGTCTTTTTTCATTTCCGATCGGCCTATTGTTGGCCAGTGAGAGGTGGCCTAACGTGACAACGTGACAATGTGACAACGTGACATGGGGGTGGGTGTCCCCCTTGACCCCTGGATCGGGCTGAATTGTTGTCTACTTATTCTTGCCTCCTATATTCCTGGGTTGGGTTATAGGGGGTTTAATTTTTTGTATTTTAAAGTGGGGGTTTATATAACCTCATAAGAGAATACATAAGACAACAATACAAAGCACCAATAAAAGAAGAACAGAAACGGAATGAAAGAATAGTTAGACAAGAATAAAACCCGATTGCACCCCCAAAGCACAGAGGCCGGGGCATGTCACGTCGTCACGTCGTCACGTTACAGTCCCCATTGTTGTGCAGTAATTGACGTAACAAAATAATTGTCTAAAGAATTATCCATGCCTCACAATCAGTGGGAGAGGCAACCGCCCACAAAATTTAGAGTGTGACAACAGAATGAAGCAAAGAAGTGAAGAAGCAAAGAAGTGAAGTATGTTTTGAAGTATGTTGAAATCTTTTGTCGTTGACCCCTTGACAGGCGATAAAGTGTGGTATACTGAGCACTCCCCACGCCACGGAACAGCGATAGCAGTAGACTATCAGTGTCCACCTACTAATTGAAGGAAACTATTCCACATGATTACATTTGCTGAATTTTTGAAGCGTGCAGAACAAGCCAAAGCAGTGATCAGAACTTCTGGCCACACCACATTTGTGATCGCCAACAATGTGACAGTGAAAGTGCAGCACAAAAGTGAAACTCCACTGTATTTTTTGTCAGACTTGAAAGATGGCAGCAAGCACGAGTTTGCACAATGCAACATTTATGCTGCAATGCGAGCATTGAAGTTGCCAAGACAAGTTGCAGCAACTTCAATTCACTAACTTTTGGTATGGGATGGTATGGTATGAAGACTCAATACTTTCAAAAGGCCAAGATTTTGCCTGAATTGTATGCAATTCACACAACCGAATATGGCCGCATTGTTGCAACTGAATTTGCAGCCGTAGACAATTACGGTAACTTGCGACAATTGACAGATACGCAACTGTCGTCCGCATCGTATGCAATGTGTGACAGCCATTACAACGAATTGTTTTATCTGGATCAGAATGGAGATTAAATCATGGACGCGGAATTGATCACTCGGTTGAATCGACAGCAACTAAGCGGAGATGACAATGCTTGACCTTTTCAATGACAATGATTACATGGATGACTATTGGGACATGATTGTGAAATGCTGGAGCTGGAACATCATGCAATTCTCACTTCAAGTCAACATGTCACGACATAAGTGGGATTATTAGTCAGAAGCTGCAAATGGACAATTTCAGCAAAACCAATCAAACGAAAGAGAAATGACAATGCTTGACAGCTTCACACTAAAAAGCTATACAACTTGGATTCCTGGAGCCCAAGTGCAAATCTGGGCCAAGAATAAGCAGCGAGCATACGAGCTGGCAAAAACTGTTGAAGGATACAAAACTTCCCATTGCATCCGCTGTGATAACTCGATGGAACGTGCCAGTAATGAGTGCATTGTGCTCATTCCTGAGTGAGCTGAAATCATTACAAACAGATCAAAGAAAGATGACAATGCTTGACATCTTTGACCCTCATTGCCAATACTGTTCTTCTTGGTGGGAACGTGAAGTGGTATATTGGAAGTTAAATGGAGTGAAAGAAGATTTTGCACTCCACATGAAAATCTTCGCTTCCTACTTCTGAATTCTTCCCATGCAATTGTGGCTTTTGCTTTCGATTGCATGTTAGGCAATTCAGCCAACCGGCATGACGGAATCATGCACCACGCTAGTAAGGACAAAGGCCTATTATGGGAAAAGTTATTTCTTTCCAAGCTGCACTTCAAAAAGGTCAGTACAACAGACAAGCTGCAGACTTTGGTTATGATGAGCCGAAGCGAAGCCAAATTGGTGGATTGACGCTGATTCAAATGTATTCCAACAAGCAGCGTCCGGACATATCTCCCCGGCCGAAGCAGCTGATTGTGCGAACTTCAATTGCACCATTCAAAGTAGATGCGTGCCGCCAATACATCGACGTAACACAATACTTGTACCAATTCATTGGACGCAATGTCATCGTTGGATTGGATTTGTTTTCTCAGCCAATTGTGGCTTGGGAAATTCATGTTCCGCCAATCGTTGCGCAATCCAAGTTGATCCGGTATGTCTTCACTCCAGATGAGACAGAATTGTTTTACTTGTACGAAGATTTGCAGCTTGCAGCAGAATCTGCTGGAGCTCGTGCAGATCAAGCTCCGAAACTTGTTGCTGTGTTGGAGGTGTAATCATGTCTCGAATGAAAGATGAACTCTTGCGGCGGCAGGAACAAACTGCAAAACAAGTGCAGGAGCGCAACAAAGAAGCTGCACGCACAATGAAAAAGAAAGGATTGTTGCCTGCGCAACCAGCAGCAAAGACTGCAAAATCAAGAAGTTAAAACCATTTGGAGATCTACTAATGTCAACAGATAAGCCGACAATAATCATTCAGCCTGTTCAGTGCGCACTTTCTGGTGTGGTACTGGGAAAGTTGGAAGTTACAATGGTGGAAGGTTCACTTCCGTTTTTGCAGGACTTTGGTGCAGCTAAATTCACTCACCCATTTTTTGCTCAATCCGATTACAACTTGTTGAAGAAGTACAAGGAATCATTGGATTGGTTCAACGCAATGGAGTGGTATGACAGGCCGGATCAAGTCAACCGGCTTCAGATTCTCATGTCAGTTGTCATGCACAGAATGGAAGGAATCAAACAAGAATATCCTTCTGTTCCTCCATGGCCGATTGTTGCAGGATCTGCATCCAGACTTTTTGTGGCTGCTCAGTGGTACTTGATTCAATCATCCAAGCGAAGCAACTTGCCGATCTTCTCCACTTCACGAGCTAACAACAATTTGAAGTGGGAAAACTTTCGCTACTGGCTGGATGAAGTGTTTGAAGTTCGCAAGCAGTGGCAATCTAAAGTCCACCAGCTGGAGCATGAAGCGGAAATTGTGCGACGTGAAGATGCACTTAAAACTGTGCGTCACGGCGGGATGAAGCGAGTCGACAACCGCAAAGTGTGGAATTGGATTGCAATTCAATTGTGCGATCACGTCAAAATTCGCAAGCTGGATCAATACAAAGAACTGTTCATGTCTGGCGACATTGACGTTGAATTGTGGTTGCCTGAAGATGTGGATGATCTGGTGGAGGTGATTGCGACTCACTGTGATTTGGGCAACGACATCATGTCGTACATCAATCAACGGTTGAAAGCAATCAGTGAGCATTTGAGATCCTTCACAAGCAGCTTCACTGTGATTGGATCGGCTTCTACTTCGCTGGATGCTACAGCTAGAGAAGTGGAAGCAGAAAAGCAGTTGTTTGCGGAGTACGACTCTGCGGTACAGTCGTTGTCTGAGTTGCCGCCTGAGCCAGTTCAGGCAGATTTTGCAACACTGGCACTGTTCATTCGAGCTCAAGCACAATGGCGGATCTTGAAGAGCCGCTTCAACTCACTCAACAAGCGAAAGTAAGGATCAATCATGGCACTGTATAATTGCATTTACGATGCGCGGCAAACTCAGTTTGGTTTCTCTTTGCGGTACTTTCCTGTTGGTAGCTTGAGTTTGAATCTTCGCAGCCATTTGCGATCCAATCGAATTGAGTTCATGGACAAAGCACAAATGGAAGTGCTCTGCAATGAAGAAAAAACTTCCATGCTGTATGACGGGCATGAGTGGGAAATTGTGTGGCGGAATGCTGCTACTCCGACTGAGGCTGAGTATCTCAAGTGGAACAGATACCAGCGATTTCAGCTGGAGTTTCGTCACACTAACTTGCACGGCAGAGTTGTGATTTTGCACACGCTGCGAATCTCTAACTTTGCTGATCGTGCTGTCGCTGGCACTGCCAATTCTCTTGTTTACTAATTGAGGAAATTTTATGACTCGCGCACTTACTCCTAAGCAGGAAGAACTTCTTGCAAAAGCTCGGGCTGCAGCTGCAGCGTACTCAGCAAAGAAAGCAAAAGAAGCTGAGACTGCTCAAGCCTTGAAAGCTGCGGCACAGCAGCAAGCTGCCCCACTTCCGATGACAGAGGTCAAACCAGTTGCGGCTGCGACTTTGTCGACAACATCTTTGCTGACTGCAAACTTTCGACCCGCAGTGGCTGGAATGCAATACAATGAATGCCAAATTGCAGCAGTTGAGCTTGCAATGCGGGGCAAATCATTGTGCATGATTGGTGCTGCTGGTACTGGTAAGACTACCACAACAAAAGAAATCATCAGTCAGCTGGTGTTGCTTCCTCACATTGGAGTGTTCAAGTCCAGCACAAAATATGTGAAGACTGGCACTCCTGCAATTTTGATTGTCTCGTTCACCAACAAGGCTGTGAACAACATCAAGAAGCAGCTGCCGAAGGAGTTGCGTGACCATTGCATGACTTTGCACAAGCTGCTGGAGTTTGAACCTTTGCGGGATGCAGAAGGAAAAATCATTGGGTTTGGCCCGACAATGACTCGGTTGTCGCCGCTGCCGTACATCAGTTGCGTGATTTTTGAAGAATCATCTATGATTGGTACGGATCTTTATCAGCTGTACCGTCGTGCGCTTCCTGCCGGTTGCGAACCTCAAGAGATTTTCTTGGGTGATTTGAATCAGCTGCCTCCTGTGTTTGGTCCGTCCATTCTGGGATTCAAGTTGGTGGAACTGCAAACAGTGGAACTGTTGCATGTGTATCGTCAAGCTTTGGAATCACCAATCATTGCTTTGGCCCACCGTATCCGGGAAGGCAAGAGCTTTAACTGGGAGCCCAATGAGCGAGGCAACTACATCAAAGATGCTGGCGAGCATGGCAAAGTTGAAGTTCGTCCGTGGAAGAAAAGAATGAATGATGTGGCAGGTGTGAAAACTCTTGGCCAAGTCATGCTGGGCTACATGGATTTGAAGCAGTACGATCCGGAAAATGACATCATTCTCTGCCCGTTCAATGTGAAGTTTGGCACGATTGTGTTGAATCAGATCATTGCAGATCGGCTTACCAAAGATCGGGATGTTGACACCTGGGAAGTTATTGCCCGAGGCAAAGAATCTTATTGGGCAGTCGGAGACAAAGTTTTGTTTGAGCAGATGGAAGCTCACATCATTGACATTCGTCCAACTCCTGGATATGCAGGCAAACTTCCGCGAGAAGCTTCCAAGAATCTTCGGCGTGACGGAACGTACAGCGACGGCAAAACTCACGCAGTTGAACAGCGGTCTACCCTGGATCTGATGGATGAATTGGAAACTTCCACGCTGGGCACAGAGCAGGCCAAGAATTCTGCATCCCACACAATCAAGATTCAGTTTGTGGATTCTGGCCACACCATGGATATTTCCGCTTCAGGAGAAATCAACAAACTGCTGCTTGCGTACGCAATTACAGTTCACAAGTCGCAAGGTTCTGAGTGGCGTCGAGTGTTCATTGCATTGCATTACACTCACAACGTGGCAATCAGTCGTGAACTTATGTACACCGCAATCACTCGGGCACGCCATGAACTGACAATCTTTATGGATCCTGGAAAAGATGGCAGCATGGACAGCTTGACTAAAGCTGCACGGTCACCAGAAATCAAGGGAGTTACACTGGCAGAAAAAGCGGAATACTTCAAAGGCAAAGCCAAAGAGTACCAGCAAATGTTTGCTGAATCCTAATCCCTTACTCAACACTTGAAAGGAATTATCATGAACAAGCGACTCCCCACCAAAGCCCAAAATCGTCAGCGTGCAATTGCAATGACTCATCGTGCAGCTGCTGGCAGTGTAGGTCAGTTCAACCAGCTGCTTCCTCGGATTGAGGAGGAAATGCGAGCAAATGCAGACAACATGACAGCGGACAACTTGTATGTTGTGCGCGCTGACATAGATCGTGTCGTGATTGCACTTGACAAATTGATCCGAAGCTGTACTGCAGCAACTTTGAAGTGTGTTCTGCAAACCACTCACGAAGCTGCACTGAAACTTGAACAAGAACAAAAGATTTCCAATTCAACTCAAAACGAAAGCTGACCCCCTTGACACGGCTTAATGTGTCGTGCATACTGCAATCTCTTTTCGGGGGCAAGCTATAAAAGCAAGCCCTCACAACCCCCGCCAATAATTGGCATTCAACTGGAAGCTGAAAATGTCTGAAGATCAAATCTCCCCCGTCGCAAGCGCAGCCGCAGTTCTGGCCGGTTTGTACACCGTGATGAAGAAGTTCAACTTCAAGCCGCGCTCGATCAAGAACGAGAAGGGCGAAGAAATCGAAAAGCTGCCGAAGCAACCCAGCCTGGAAGTGAACATTCCGGTGCCGACTGCTGAAAAGCTGATCGAAATTCTGCAAGGTCCGACCGAGTTCACCGATGTGCAGCCTGACGAATCCATCGTCACTCGCCCGAATCTGGTTCGTCAACTGGTGCTGGATGCTGTGAATGAAGTTGTGTTTGGTCAAGCCAAGCAGCAGCTGGATCAAGCCATCGAATCGTTCGGCACTGACAAGTCGAAGACCATCACGGTCGATCACATCGACTACGACAAGCTGACGCTGGAATTCATTGCCAGCATTCCGCCTGCTCGTCGCGGTGCCACGGCAATTTCTGACGAAGAATGGACTGAGTTCTTCAAAGATTACGTCAACACCATGGTGGCCGCGACTGGCAAGACTGTCGAAAAGCTGGAAAAGCACATCGACATCTTCAAGAAGCCGACCAAGTACCGCGCTCGCAAGGATCTGCTGGCCGTTCTGCTGGAGCAACTGGCCGTATACGCCACCAGCACTCAATCGCTGGAAGACTTCCAAGTGCAGTACAACCGTCTGAACGATGTGCTGACCAAGTATCTGACCGAAGAAGATCGCATCGACGTGGACGCTCTCTGATCTTCGGCTTCACCGGTGCAAAACCCTGGCAGGGAAACCTGCTGGGGTTTTTTCTTTTAGTGAAGACACTGAGTTATCATGTCAGATCTAACACTGCAAGACATCTACAATGAAGTGTTGTTTGGGGATCCAGTAGAACTTCAGATTGGTTCTAAGTCAGAGTTTGAAAATCTTCGCACAGCACTGTTGCGGAAATTTCGTACAGCTAAATCAAGCTTTGAAAGCTGCGGATTTTCCTGGCCTTATGAAGGAAAGTACATATCATGTCAATGGAACAAAGAAACTTGCACGGCTACTCTTCATTTGAAATTCCTTTCAGCACGCAAGACAAGATCTTGGACAGTGAAATCAACCGACTTGTGAGCGAGCGCAAAGTTGCAATGTCAGTCACAGTGTCTGACTCGATCGTCAAGTCTTGGGCAGTGATTCAAAAATGCACACAAGTGAAGAGCACTCCGTGGCATTCTGTTCATGCGGACGAAGACAAAGTGAGTGTCAAGTTGATGCTGCCGGAAAGTTTCAGTCCATTTTTCTGGGAACTTCAAGTGCTGGCACGCAAAGGCAGCCTTGATGAGGACTTGCAGTTGTGGACAATCACCAACGGTAAGCATCGCATCGTGCTGTGGGTGGACGTAATTTCTGTGGAAGCTGCGTTTCACGTCGCACTTTACCCTGAACTGTCGAACGCAGTTTACAAGGTTTGAAGCATGGCAAGCATCTACGATCCGGCAATTTCTAAGTTGTTTGCTAATGGCAAAGTAGAAATTGTCGTCCATCGTGATCGGGTGGACACACTGATTGGGTGCATGAAGTGGGCTAAGTCGAAGCGCAATAAGCTGCGTGAAGACTTTGGCCTGCTTAAAACTTCCAAGATGTCCATAACGAAAGTTAAGTTGAGCGACCATCAAGTTAAGGTGGTCTTTGAACTTATCTATTCAGTCAACATCTGAAAGTAGATTTCAACCCAGCCCTGCTAAATGTCGGGGCATTTCTTTTGGAGTTAGCAATGTCGCGCAAGTATCAACAGCGAGTTTATGTGGTTTACGCAACCGACACAGCCAGCTGGGACTTCAAGTTCAAAAAGATCGGCTTCATTGAAGCCTTCACTGCTGACGCAGCTTTGCATGAAGCCAAAGATGTGTTCGACCGCAGTGATGTGGCAGTCGAGCCTGCAACTTCTCTGGATGAAAAGGAATTTGCATGAAGCCCGATACCAAGAATGCGATCGCTCCCGGCGTGCTTGACAAGCTGCAGCAAGAAATGCAAAAGCTTGAAGCTGCATTGAAGGCTGACGATCCTGACATGCCAGCATACTTGCGTGAATCTCACAAGGTGCTGGTCAGCCATCCTGAAACTGCACACTTGTTGGATGATGAAGAAATCAATCTTCTGATTCGCGCGGCAGAGCAGCACACCAAGGTGCAGATCATTGCTGAAGTCGCCAAGAAAAAGGCAAGCACGAAGACTCGTGCATCTGACATGGACATCAGTGACCTGTGACTCTCCTACACCCTCATCTTGTTGCCCGTGTGATCGCATTTTATGCGACTCACGGCAGCCGTTGCAAAGTCGGTCACCATCCCACTCCGATTGAATTGTACTGTCAACTGACTCAGCAAGCTACGACTGAATTTATTCGTCGGCAGCAGCACTTGGTTGCAGCAGAAGTTCGTCGTGACTGTGTGTTGAGTGTGATTCACCTTGTGCCTGCCAGTGCAATGAACGTAATTCGACTCAACTATTTTTGGTTGATTATGAATTACTGCACCACGAGTGAGCAACAACAAGTCGTGTCTGCTTTGAAGGAGCACTATGCCTTGGGATACGAATGACATGGACAGTAATGTGGATCCTGCAAGTGTTGATGCACTGTTGGGATCTACTCTGGAGTCCGGATCTTCAGCTGATTACGATCAAGGCATTTCAGCTGCAGCTGGGGTAGTCAAGACTGGCTATCACCAGCTTCATGCATTTCAGAATGTCATGTCGTACTCAATGGAGAACGTGCTGCGTGACTGTCCTCGCAAGTTTCAAATCAAGAAGCTGGAAGCAGGAAGTAAAGACGGCCCACGGCGGATGAACAATGTGACGTTCGCATTTGGTCACGCTGTGGGTGCTGGCGTTGCAGTGTACGATCAGACTCGAGATTTGCAGCGCGCAATTTTTGCTGCGTTCCTCGCTTGGGACATCGACTTGCTTGCGGAAGATCGTGGCAGAAAGCCGCCCCAAGGAGGCGCAGCCAAGTACGATCCTAAGAAGTCGTTTGCTTTTGCTGTGTACGCGCTACAGAAGTACGCAACCTGGTATGAAGAAGCCAACATGGATGTGTACGAAGTGGTCGACATTGAAGCGACAGTGGCAGTCGACTTGGAACTTGCAATTGAAGATGGACTGGTGCAGCCGACTCACTACCACACTGGCCATGCAGATGAAGTTCTGCGTCATCGGGTGAGTGGCAAGTTGAAAGTGAAGGAAAACAAAACAACTGCCTTCAGCATTGTCAATCCAGCAATGTATGCCAACTCCAACCAAGGAACTGGCTACTCTGTCATTGTGGATCAGTACGGTGAGACAGACTACTCTGTTCTGTATACGATCTACAGTTCCACTGAGCAGCGCTGGGTTGAGTTTGAATTTGCAAAGAATCATTTGGCTCGCATTGAATGGATTCGCAGTGAAGTCATGCAATCTGAGCAAGTGCAGTCTTATGCAGATGCCAATTTCTTTCCCAAGCATGGCAACTCCTGCTTTTCGTACGGCCGAGAGTGCGAGTACTTTGGCATGTGCGACATGAATTTGGATCGTGAGTTCGGCATGAAGTTCAGTGAATTGCCAGTTGCAAACATGGCGCGGCTGAATCAAGTTGAACCATTCAAGTATGTGGTGACTCGCAACCAAGTTGTGCAGTCGTTGCGTAACAAACTGCAAAAGGAATGAGCATGGATTTGGATATACTGCAATCGCTGGCTGTTGACAGCGTGACTCACGTTGAAATTTACGGCAAGCCGAAAGTCGGCAAATCAATTCTCGCAGCCCAGCTGGCCAACTACGGATTCCGCCTGCACTGGTGTGACCTGGAGCGCGGCATCAAAGTTGTGTTCGGTCGAGATGCCAGCGGCAAGCCGTGGATTACTGAATCGGGCCGCAAGAATTTCAACTACATCAACATTCCTGACCACCAAAACTATCCCATCGCAATCAAGACGATGAAAGAAATTGTGCGTGGCGGGCCCAAGAAAGTGTGCTTCAATCACGGCGCAATCAATTGCTCCAAGTGCGCAGCAGTTGCTGACGCGCATCACGGCACGATCGACTTGACATCGTTCACTCGTCGTGATATCTTGGTGATTGACTCGATGACCCAGCTTGGCATGTCGGCAATTAACAACGCAGTGAAATCGGAGCTTGCTAAGCACGGTGAGAATTACAAGTTTGAGTGGGATGACTACCGCATCCAAGGCTACGCAATTGACAATGTGCTGAACATGGTGCAAGTCATGCCAGTAAATGTCATTTGCATTTCTCACGAAGTGGACACGGAGAAAGATGACAAAGCACCAGAAGCCTTGGCCCCTTCAGCCGGCACTCGCAACCACTCCAAAACTGCATCCAAGTTTTTCGATGAGGTTGTATACGCATTCGTTTTGAATGGCAAGCACCGAGTCACTAACTCTACCACGTACTCCAAGACTGTTCAGTCTGGTGGCCGTTCAGGGTTGAATTTGGAAGCTTTGCCGGAACCGTCACTGTTGCCGCTGTTTTATCCTGCAGCGTACGACTTGCTGAAGGCAGGCAAGGAAGTGAAAATTGATTGGGAAAAGGAGGGCCTGTGATGAGTCAACTCAAACCATCCAATCCCAAGGATTACATTGGCTCAACAAAACTTCCCTTGCACTTGTGGCCGTTGACTGCAACGGCATACGGAAGTCTCGCTCTCCTTGATGGGGAATGTAAGTATGGTCGATCAAATTTCCGTGCAGTTGGTGTTCGTGCTAGCGTATATTACGACGCTGCTCTTCGCCATCTTGGCGCTTGGTTTGAAGGTGAAGACTGTGATCCGGATTCTGGTGTGCATCATCTTGGTCACGGCCTTGCTTGCCTTGCCATCTTGGTGGAAGGAATCACAGCTGGAAATTTGGTTGACGATCGCAACTACCCTACGCAACATCGGAAGCTTGTGGATGCTTTGACTCCGATGGTCAATCAAATCAAGCAGCGTCACGCTGACAAGCATCCCAAACATTACGACATTCAATCAGGCGCACAGTCTGGTGAACTCGGAGTCGGCAGCGAGTAACCTGCTGACAATCAACTCAACTTTCCTAATAGGAGTTTCTCATGTCCAATGATCTGCAACGCAATGCCGCTTTTGACAACATCGACGATCTGCTCGATGCCAAGATGGATGACATCGACGAGTTGCCTCCGCTTGCCGTGCCCCCCACTGGCAACTACACCTGCGAAGTGACCATCGAACGCAAGGAAGTGCAAGGCAAGGATGCTTTGCTGACCAGCTACAAGGTGATCGCTGTTGGTGAAGTGGCCAACGAAGAAGAGGCTGGTGAAGTCACCATTGGCCAGCAATGGCAGAACGGCTGCTTCACCAAGAAGAAGGACGGCAAGACCAACGAAACTGGCATTGCCATGTTCAAGACTTCGCTGCGCCCCTTTGCTCAGCATTTCTTCCCTGACACCTGGGGCAGCACCAGCATCGGTGAGATTGTCAACAAGGTGGTGGGCGTGCACTGCAACATCACGCTGCGTCGTGTTGAGCGCAAGGACAGCGACGGCGAGTACAACGCTCGCATCAAGTCTGTGATCGTCCTGTAAGTCAGGCAAGGTTGGCAGATCCTCAAAACTGCCATCGCAATTTCACTTTTTAATTTGGAGAATTCAATGAGCAAACAACTCCCCACTGTTGGTCGCAAAGTTTGGTTTTGGTGCAGCCAAGAAGTGCTGCAAGTAAATGGCACCGACTACTTCCAACCTGTGGTGCTGTCTCATCGCCAGGCAATGGATGCCACTGTGGTGCATGTCTCAGTTCATGGGCGGATCAATCTGCTGGTGAATGACCATGTTGGTGGCAGTTTTGCAGTGGAAGATGTGGAGCTGCTCGATTTTGACGAAGCTGCTCCGCCCGTCCAGGGCCACATCTGTGAGCATTCGTTTGCAACCTGGACGCCGTACAGCATTGCCAATGCAATGAGCCTCAACTCTGAAGTGCCAAAACAATCTCTCACTGTGGGTGTTGGCGGCACTTCCGGAAGCGTGATTCTCACTGATGGCAAGGACGTGTAACGTCACCTCATGGGCCTCTGCGGAGGCTCTTTGTATTTGTACTTTGTGAGTGCAGCTACAAGGAGAAGCTATGAATGTTCAATCTACCCAAGCAGTTGCGGGCCGCACTGCGAATTCCATCACAGAGATTCACTTCGCCGAGTTGATGGAAGCAATTCGCAAGTTCAATGCAATTGATGGTAAGCGACTTTACGAACAGGCAGTAAAGTTGTACGCCACGCTGTGTATGGATGTTAACAGTCCGTACGTCAAAGTCCTGGTGAGCAGCGACGTCTACACCCTAATGACTGCCCACACTTTGGATCTTCCAGACTACATCATGTGCAGTGCGATTCTTCCGCGCAACTGCATGTACGCAATCAACACAAAAGCTTTGGAAGTTTAATCATGCTGAACATTGGAGTGTTTGGATCTGACGAAGATCGTGCGTACTCAGATCGAGTGCGTGAAATGGTAGGTGCGCACAACATCAAAGTTGCGTTCGGTAAGTTTGAGTATGCTCAGCAAGTCATTGCAATGATTCGCAAGCTGGAGTTGGATGCGATCATCATTTCAGATGCGAAGCTGTTGAAGCCCATGCTCAGCATTCTTCCAGACTTCCGGATGCCCAAGAACAAGAATGGGTCTGACGCCAACTTGTCGCAAGACACGTATCATGGATCCTTCATCAAGTTATCAGCGGAACTGATTGGTGCAGCAAAAGATTGCGACCTGCTGTTCTTGAATCCGCTGCGTCACTTGATGACTGTGCCTTCGGCTCCGTACATTTTCAAGCGGCACATCAGCAAGATCACCAAGCCGGATAACTGGATTGCTCAGCCTGACTTTACCTGGGAACTGGTAACTGACGACACTTCGGACACTGAGTTTGATCGAATGGTGAGTGAAGTTGACTCAGCTGTAATGGTTGGGGTTGACATTGAAACTGATCGTGGAAGTCCACTGCGCACCATTGCCTGCAGCGGCTACGGCTACATCAAGGCTGATGGAAGTTTCCATTCACTGGTGTTGCCGATCAAATCTATGAAAGCTGTGCACCGTATGCGCAGGCTCAATGAAACTCAGTCTCCGAAGGTGATGCAGGGTGGAACTTATGATGCAGTTTACTTTCTCCGATATGGCTGTCCTCTTAATAATTGGATGTATGACACCTCCAATTTGTTCCATTGTTGGTATGCGGAGCTTCCAAAGCGGCTTGACTACGTGTCTGCTTTTGCTTGCCGGTATATTCGTTACTGGAAAGATGACGCCTCCACAGGAGGAAGCTACGAATTCCACGAATACAACGCACGCGACACCTGGGCAACTGTGTGTTCAGCCGTTTCCCTACTCCTGGAAATGCCAGATTGGGCAAAGACAAATTACCTGCAAGAATTCCCGCTGAACTTTCCCAACATTCACATGGAGTTGGATGGTTTGGCAGTTGACGAGCGTCAATTTGACGAGTCGCTGGCTGAAGTTCAAGCAGACATTGACGAATCTCTTGGCAAGTTGCGTAAGTGGATTGGGCCAACATTCAATCCTCGCTCATCCGATCAGTGCAAGCGGCTGCTGTGGGTTCTTGGTTACCGCGATCGCGATGGCAAAGTGGAATCTTCTGATGAAGTCACGATGACCATGGCGTCTGACACGCACCCGCTGACTGCACTGATTGCAGCGGAGATTCTGAACTATCGGGGCTTGGCAAAGCTGCGTGACACTTATCTTGTGAAGGATAAACTGTGGAACGGTCGACTGTTCTACCGTATCAATGCTAACGGAACTGACTCAGGCAGGTTGAGCTCGTCAGAGTCTTCTTTCTGGTGTGGACTGCAAATTCAAAACGTGCCTCAGGGTACGGCAGTCAAGCGTTGGGTGCGGGCAGACGATGGAGACTTAATTGGCGAGAATGACTTTGCTCAGTCTGAGGCTCGATGCGTAGGTTACATGAGTGGATGCCAAGCACTGATTGATTTGGTAGAATCAGAGAATGACTACCATTCGTGGAATGCTGCAGCTTTCTTTGGCGTTCCTTACGAGTCAATCTACAGCAACGCACTCGGTCAAACACTTAACAAGCCGCTGCGGAACTTGTCAAAGCGGGTCAACCACGGTGCCAACTACAACATGACGAAGTACATGCTGTTGTTGACCATGGGGCCAAAGGCAGTTCGAGAAGCTCGCAAGACTTTGAACTTGCCTGAGAAGTGGACGCTGCTTGAGGTGTGTGACTACCTGCTGTCTCGGTATGCCAAGACGTATCCGGAAGTTAAAGGTGCATGGTATGCTGACATTGTTCGAGTGATCGGCATGACGAAGCGATTGACTGGCCCCACTGGCTGGACTCGTTACTTCTTTGGCAACCCTGCAAAATCGAAAGATGCATTCAACAGTGCAGTTGCACAAGGCCCGCAGAATTTGTCTGCAAAAATTTTGTGCTGCAAAGCGATGATGCCGATCTACCGTTCTATGCTGTTTGGTGAACTGAAGGGTGTGTTTCGGTTGAAGGCAAACATTCATGACTCTTTGCTGTACACCTACAAGCAAACTGCAGAATGGGTGCCGCAAAAAGTTGCAGACATGATGCGAGTTTCAGTTGAAGTGCGAGACATCAAAGGTGTCAAACGTACCATGGTAATTCCGCCTGACATTAGCGCAGGCAAGACGCACTGGAGCATGTTGAAATGACCCCCAAAGAACAACTCAAATTGTGGGCAGGTGGCAACTCAATCCACAACTTGGAACTGAATGAGTGCTGCCCTGACTTTTCTTGTTGCTACCAAGGTGTAAGCTGGGGACTCCTTCGGCGACACCAATACATGATGGCTACAAAAGATGTTCAGGAATCTATGGTGCTGAAGCACGTTGACGATCACCCCTGGATTGTTAATCCTGACATTTCTGGACTCTAATAAAACTGCACTCCCCCAGCAAGCAACTAGGAGTAGCTTCCGTGGAATATCCACTCTTTGATAATTACTTTAACTATGTCAAGAACACCGAGCCGCCACTTATGTTCCATCGCTGGAGCATGTTGGCGTCTTTGGGTGCTTACCTAGGCCGCCAGATTTACTTGCCGTTTGGTGAGTTTCGAGTGTTTCCCAACATGTATGTCATGCTGATCGGAGACCCAGGCACTCGCAAGAGCACAGCCATTAAGCTGGCGAGAAAGGCGGTAGCATCTGCAGGGTACACCACATTTGCCTTTGACCGTTCATCTAAAGAAAAGTTCATGATGGACTTGGCTGGAATGGGCGACTCCAAAGAGACTACGATTGACTCAATGGTAATGGATACCCTGTTTGGTCCTGGTGTGGGAGGCACTGCACGAGAGGTGTTTGCAGTTGCTGACGAATTTAACGACTTTGCAGGCACAGGTAACCTTGACTTTCTGTCCCTGTTGGGAACACTGTGGGATTGGGATGACGAAACAAAACCTTACGAGCAGCGATTCAAGAACTCCGCCTCCATTCAAATTTACCAGCCGACTGTTTCCATACTTGGTGGCAATACGCACGCTGGCTTTACCTCTTGCTTCCCGCCAGCCGCTATTGGCCAAGGCTTCTTATCGCGTCTTATCTTGGTGTATTCCGAAGCTTCTGGAATTAAGATTACTTTTCCGCAGCGACCATCAGAAGAAGTTAGAAGTCGTCTTGAAGATTCTTTTGCACGCGTACGCGATGAGGTTGTTGGCGAATGCACAATTTCATCCCGCGCAGCGGATATGCTTGATGTCCTGTATCGCGGATTTAAGGCAATCCCTGATGTTCGATTTCAGCACTACTCAACTCGACGATTCACACACCTCTTAAAGGTGTGCATGCTATGCAGCGCTGCAAGATATTCCAAGGTGATCGAACCTGACGATGTGTGGATGGGCAACTCAATCTTGTCGTATGCAGAGCATCACATGCCAGCTGCACTTGGCGAGTACGGCAAGGCAAAGAATGCTGACGTATCAGCTAAAGTGATTGCGGTGTTAACTGCAGCCAACAAGCCGATCACAGACCGTGAAATCTGGAAGAATGTGGCGCAGGACTTGGAATCCGTTGACCAACTTCAGCGACTGATTCAGGGCCTGTTGGAAGCCAACAAGATTCAGTGGATAGCTGGCAAAGAAGGAACATCCGGCTACACAATCGTTCGTCAACAGTTGACAGAGAACCGACCGTACCTTAACTTTGGGCTGCTGGTCGAAGCCCCTAAACTTGTCCGATAAAGGAGCCCCAAATGAACTCGATGACTACCGCACAATTCCAGCTTCGTCAAATCATTCGCCAGCGATTGCAGCTGCTGGACTTGGTGCAAGTGCACGCAGACTTTCCTCGTGGTGCCGAGATGCATCGTGGAGTCATCAATCAGTTTGATCCTGCAATGTCGGCTGCTTGCACACTGTGCAACAACTTGATTGATGAGGAAGTAAACAAAGAACTTCTTCCAGCGGTTGAAAAGTACAAGACTGCGCCCTCCCTGGAAAACTTGGTTGAACTGTTTGATGCAGGCGTTGATTCCATTTATGTCATTCTTCAGCTGATGTATCAGTTGGACTTGCCGGTGCTGGAAGGTTTCATTGAAGTTCACGCATCCAACCTTGAAAAGCTGCAACGAGGCGAAAATGGGCAGCTGCTGAAACGAGCAGATGGTAAGTTGCTGAAACCTGCAGACTGGCAGCCCCCTAATCTCATGGCAGTGGTGGACGCACATCTTGCACTGCGTCAACGTGAATTGAAGCTGCATGGCGCAGAGAACTGGAGCGCAGAATGACCGACCAAACCCAACTGCTGCGCGAGGCGCTGCAACAAGCTGTCAGCCAAATGGATATGGCTGGCGACTGTATTGAAGCTGGCAGACTGGATGAGGCATTACTGCATGTGCGCAGCTTGCGGGCCTCCAAACTGGCCGCCCTCTCTGCGCCTGCAGCTTCCCCGATCGAGGCGCAGGCTCAACTGCGGGAGTGGGTAAATCCTAAGGGTGAAATTCAGAGGACATATATCTCCGAGGGGCCTATCACAGGCCGGACCTACACCCTCCAGCCCAGCGCGGAGATTGCGGCCCTGCAATTCCGCCAGCCTGCCACCCCTGTGATAAATCTGGCTGCGGTGCCGGATATTTGGCCTGCGTGCATCGGGGATGCCATGCTGAAAGACGGCGAATACAATCTGTTCAACATGCGCAGCACCGAGATCACCCCGCCAGTGCAGCCGACGGAGAGCGCAATCCGTGCGTTGAGTAGCGCAAAACGCGCCTTGATGAACTGGTGCAACCTTCACCCTGACGAGAAAGGCGCACTGGACACCATCGCGCTTGAAGCGATCGACAAAGCCCTCACCGCCGCCCAGGCAGAAGGGGGACGCAAGTGAAGAAGGCCCAATTCATTGCCGCCGCCTATCTGGTGGGCTCCCTGCTGGCCTACGGACACGCCTTCAACAACACCCAGCCCACGGGCTACAACTCTTGGACCAAGCGAGTTGAGCCGCGTGACACGACAGATAGGTTTGTGCTGTCGCTTGCATCGGCCGTTGTGTGGCCTGCGTACCTGTCAGTTCAGGCGCTCAGCAACCACCCAGGAGCCCAGCCATGAGTTACCCGATCAAGCGATGTGTCGTGTCGGCATCGTCGTTGTTGGTGCTGACTGCCGTGGCAGACATCCAGACCCCGACGATCGCGTGGGAGGCGCCCAAGAAAACCAACAACTTCACCAAGCCACACCGCCACAAAGGCGCCCACAAAGCCAACGCCCGCAAGGCACGAAAGGGCCGCAAATGACCATGCGACAGCGCCGCCGTGCGCACAACTTTAATCTTTATGTCCGGCGATCTGCCAGGTTCACATCTATAGTTGCAGCTACTCGCCTTGCGTTTTGTCGACGTTTCGGCTGGGTAGACTTGTAGCTTACCGCCAAAACAAAACCCCCTTGGATTTACATCCTTGGGGGTTTTTCTTCGTCTGGACTTTATTCTGTCTCAGGCTGAATTGGCATGTTGGTGTAGTCTTGCAGCGGCTCACCTCCCATGAGTTCCTGTAATCGCTGCGCAGTTCGTGATCCAGTTTTCTCTGTCATTTGATTGATCACACTTTGGTTGGCATTCTTTGACCACCGTTGAATTTCACGGGCAAACGTCTGTTGCGTACCTCCAGATGCAACATACTTTGCTAGAAAACCATTGAACTCTTCATCGGTCGGAACTTGGTTGTTGTACAGCTTAGTTTTCACTGCTGCGCCCAAAGCCGCAATTCGTTCGCGATCTTCCAAGTCGTACTGTTTGTTGCGCCACACAGCATCCAAAGCTACTGCAGTATCCATTGGCTTGGCACCTGATAGTCGAATTGCTGCATCAACCAGGGAGTTGCGCGGTTGAAGTGCAGTCAAGTTTGCAGTCAACGCCAGATCATTGTTTGCTGCAACAAGGTCACCTTTAGTTGTAGTTGTGCGGCCAGACACCAGCTGAGCAAATCCTGCCAATGGCCGTGACAATCCTTGGTGTTCCAGTGCCAGCAGCATTGAGTCTCCCAGGTCTCCGCCATTAGACAAGTTAGAACCGAACTGCTTAACTGCGTTAACAACTTTGATGCTGCCTGCCACTGCAGGAATGTCTGCAATTTGAGTGGGAAGCCCCATCAAAGTTCGAGGATTCAAATCGCCACGCGTATACAGTGCAGGGCCTTGACCATTGAACAGCGGGAAAGCGCTGGCAGTACCATACATCAGCCACTTACCAAGATCGTCACTGCCGGCGACTGCAGCAGAGATCAAATCTTTGTGCTCTGGATTGGACGAAGCGTTACCCACCAAATGAGAGTTTACTGCGTCGAAGTACGGCAGGCCATTCAATCCGTAGATTGATGATTGCAAGAATCCAAACGTCATCAACGCTTTGGTGTTGCGATCCTCTACATGGCGGAACAGCTGCTGCGCCACGTTGAACATGTACGTTTGAAACAGCGACACTGCACGCCCAGCAGTTCCCTGAAAAATAATGGGACGCTGAGAGGTGACGTAATTACCTTGCACTCGGTTGACAAAAGTAGAAATGTAAGCGTCAGCTTCCTGACGAGTCATCTTACCTGCCTGCTCCAGAATATCAGTCTGCTGCCGCATGATATCGGCGCTGACGAATCGGGTGAAACGCTCACTGAACTGACTTCCGCTCCACTTGCTAGCTTTTTCCAGTGCAGCGTCAAGTCCAGCTTTAACTTCAGACGCACCTTGCCAAGACTTAACTGCTAAGTCTTCCATCATCATTTTGTGATGATCCAGCACATCGTCAACGCCGGCCACTCCTTTGTATCGGGCCAACAGCTTGCCGTCGTCTTTGAAGTAATTGTTAACTGCACTGAACAGCATTTTGCTGTAGCTGGGAACTTGAGTCGCAGTTCCAGGGACTCGGGTGCTATGCAGCTCTGCCAGCTTACCCGCCAGCTCAGGGTCAGATGAGGCCAACTTCTTGATAGATGCGTGCTCCATTCCCAGCATGATTGGTGTCGACAAGACGTTGACAATTGAGTTTGCCACGTCAAGCCGCAAGCCCAAAGTTGCAAGCGCACTGTTGCCTTTGTATACAAACTCGGCGACCAAGTTCTTTGGCATTGCTTCGTTGGCATCAAGGTACGGACGAATCCCATCAAACGGCACATTAAGTCCGTAATCTTTCATGATACTGTTTGCACGCTCCCAACTTACCATCGTGTTAGCTGCCTTGGCCTCCCGCACTGCTTGTTCGTAGGCTGCACCAGCTTTGCGTCCGATGTTGTCTACAAAATCATTAGCTGCATCCAGCAGCGGAAACTCTTGTCGCTTGGAAATATCAAGTGCAGTTTTGATGTAGTCGCCGTACGGGTCTGCAATTTTTTGCTGGAAAACTGCAAGCTTGCCACGAGCCACAGACTTGTCAGCCCGAGTAAAGTCGTCACTCAAATACTTCAGCTGCGACATCAGGTCGGCATACTGAACTTCAACAGCCTTACGCACAAGCATTTCGTCTTGGCGATTGTGAAAGTTCAAGAAATCAGTAATGACTGACTCAGGCCGAGTCTCAGGAAAGAAGTCTGCAAGCACACCACGCTTCCGCATCTCACTGCTGACGCGAGTGTCAGTGATGAAGTGGTTATAGTCGTAGCTACCTTTGGCGCGGAAAAAGTTTTCCAGGTTGGTCTTGTCATACACCTCGTAGCCTGCAGGTACGTTTGCCATTTGACGGCGCAGGCTGTCTGCGTCTTTGGCAGTAATCATGCAAATTTCGTTGCACGCACCAACCCCATCCTTCTGTTTGACAAATGCAATGTGAGGGAATCGTGCAGTGTCTACTGGAGGAATGTACAGCTGACCTGACGCTGCACTACGGCTGATGCCTGTCGCTGAATACAGCGTACCAAGCTTGCTTTGCCGTGCATCGTTGAGCTCAGAATGCTTTGCCAAAAACTCAGCAACTGCTGGATTTTTAACAGGCAAACGAGCGTACACTCCTTGCTGCTCAACTTGACGAATTGCGGAGTACACATCCATCGACGGATCATTGGCAATCAACTTCTTGACGTGCTCCGATACAAACAGCTTGGCCTCTTTCTCCAGTTCCACTCCAGCTTCTGACAGCTTGGTAGTGACAATGAAGAACTTGGAGTCACTGCGGCGCACGGCGTTGACAAGCACACCAAGCTCTGCCCCAGCTTCTGGGTTGTTGACTGCTTGGGCAACTGCGCGGAGTTCCGATGCGGTAGAATTTTGCAGCTTGCCACGCCACTCGTTAACCAGCTTGCCAGTGTATTGCGCCCACAACTTCAGCTGCTGTCCGTACCCGGCATTGGATGCTGTGAACGTACCAGCACCAGCACCGAGAGTGTCAATTTGCTTGGCCAGTGCAGGATCCACTGGAATCAGACGATCAGCAAATTCAGGCAACACCGACTTGACAGCGTTCTGTGCCAGTTGAGTGCGCATCCGCAATTCATACTCATGAGCCAGCGCAGCATCTGCAGCAAACGCAGGGCCGTGGGTACGCTGAAACACTTGCTGCTTCATGTACTGCTCGTACGGTGCGAGCTTCTCCGCATACATTGCACCAAACAGCGGCATTTGATTGCGCTTGTCGGGACGCAGCATCCACAGCGCGAAGTTATCAGCAAACAACTCTTCCGCCTTGCGGACGTAGTTTGGCTGCGTAGTCCACTGCACAGGCCGGAACGCCTTGCTGGATGCGTACATTTCTGCCCGCAAATCAGAGGCAGCTGCAAGTCGGCCGTCTTCAATGCCTTTAGTAGTAATGTTGAATGACATGTCAGACAACAGATAATCCAACGCGTGCCCCAGTTCATGAGCTACAATCTCTGCCTCCTTCAGCCCAGTAACTTGCTTGATTGTGGGCGAAATAGGGTGATCAACGTGAACCCCAGTAGGGCGTGCAGTGTTTGCCACCGGGTTGAGTTGAGCAGTAGCAAACGCATTTTCACCTGCAGGTCGAGTGAGCACCTTACCTTTCTCTGCAGCTTCTTCAGCTGTGCGAGTAATGCTGATGCCCATGGCTGCTGCAAGTTCATCAGCCTTCAGTGCACCAGATGTGACCATCTTTACCAGCGCGCCCTTGATTTTGTTGCCCGCAGTATCAGTGCCCCGGAAAAATTGTGCCTGGTTAGAGAACAAGACGCCCACACTGCGAGGCTCTGTAGCCTTCACTGTGCGGAGAATACCAGATTCAAGCGCGTCTGAAGATGCAAATAAGTTTGCAGTTGCACGCTCAACCCAGGCAACTGTAGTGTTCAAATGAACTGCCAGCTCCCGGGTGTCCGCTTTGCCAAGCTCTTCGTAATGATTGCGCAGCCAGGACAATTTTTGTTGTTGACGAAACTTTCCAAGGTCACCAATTTCGTCCAGCTGCATGACAGATCCGTCGACCAGAGAAATCTTCAAGTCAGACTTGAGCTTCGTGCGATCAACTTCAAGCAATCGATCCAGCAACGGAAGATCTTGGGCATCAATAGTGCCCAACTTATTCAAATGTTCCACGTCAAGTTGAGATGCCCACACGTACCGAGTGCTGGATTCTTTGGTGCCGACAGCAATGGACAGCGGGATACTTGCTCCTTGCTTAATTTCCTTGCCGGCAATGGAGATCCCGCCCTTTGTCAGGCGGACATCATGGGCTGCATTTTCAATATCGTCGCCAACAGTAAACACAGGACTGAAGTCGTGAGTGCCAGTTTCCACATGAATGACCCCAGTCTTGGCGGTCATCGCGTCTGAAGTAGCAATCAATTTGTTGGTCTGCGGATTGACAACAGGCACACCTTGCTTGGTGTACCAAATGTCTGCACCGTCTGCAAACGCTTCCTCTTTGTTTGCAAACTTTCCGCCAGCCGTTTCAGTTCGTAGGTCTGCAGGCTTGGCATCATTAACCAGTCGGTACGGACGCTTGTTGGTGGTACCCACAGTGTGAGCCAAATCAGCCACTTTGCCGTCGTCAATTTTGTTTCCCAGCCGCAGGTACACTGCTGCACCTTCTTCGGCCAGCATTTCAACCTTACTGACTGACGTAAGCTTTCCAATGGGAAGCATGATGCCTTGAATCAGCTCACGCGCACGCTCACGGGACGCCGACTCAGTTCCCATGTTGGCCAGAATGTCAACAATGCGCTGCTGGAATGCTTGGCCGACATTGACGTTGCCGCCTGCCAGCTCGTTCATTTTCAGTCCCAGCTTTTCAATCCCGTTTTGAAGTGTGCGGTCACGGGTCTCTTTGAAAAGTGCTTCCGTGTTCAGTTGAAGTACGTTCTTCTCACCTGCGTAGGTGTACTCAAACGGGGTTTTTGTGTAATTTGCTCCCAGATTGGTCAGCTCATCTGCAAGAACTGCAATCTCATTTTGCTTCTTCATTCCCAGCAAATCAGCTTTGCCAAGTGTATTGAATTCTCTAGCAGCCAAATCAATGGTAGATTGAGCTCGGCGGACAATTCCCCGGCCCACTGCAAATTCCAGTCCGCCCCCCAGTGCACCGAACACGCCCGCATTCATCAGAAAGTCAGACGTGCTGTAGCCCTCCAAAAATGGAGACTCTTGCATGAGCAACAGAGTGGCAGTTTCACCTGCAGCCGCAGTTAGCACATTGTCAGCTACTGCCCAACCGAGCCGCTTGTAAGTAGAGCTTTTGACTTTCGTCATCATGCTGCCGCCCGGCTGAGTCAACTCCTCAACCGCGCGAGCAAGAGCTTTCTTGTTGTTGTCAGGCGCAATGCGCAAAGCACGAGACAGCGGGCCCATGACATTGCCATAGCGGGCAGCCTTGAGCATCAAAGTTCCTGCACCGTAGGTTGCAAGAGACGCACCAATGAAGCCGACAGTGTCAATTGCTTCTTTGTGCTGCTCGTAGTAATCTGCTGTGGAATCCATTCCAAGGTTACGCAGTACCTCATCCACTTTCGGCTGACTCTCATCATCCAAGAAAGTGTTGGCAATTGACATTGTCCCAGACACCGCGGCAGCAGTCAGCCCTTTAGTGGCTGCATCTGCCAGTCGGGTCACCAAGTTGCCTGAGGTGTAGGCATCTGCAGTGTCAGCTGAAACTTGATACAGCGATTGGTAGTCATCAAACTCTGACATGGGGATTCTCCTTTATTTGTTACCAAGTACATCAGAAACTGAGGGAATACCTCGGGGAGTACCCAGCCAAGTAGTTCCATCATCGTAGTATTTGTTGCTCTTGGTCACTGCATAAGTTTGAGCAACCCAGCGCTCCAAGCTTGCTGGAGACAGCAAGTCCACTTTAGCTCGGCGATCATCTTCAGTCGGCAGTGCACTGGAATCTTGCAAGAAGTATCCGGCAATTGTTCTTGAAGGCAAGTTCAATTTCGCATAATACGTTTTTGTTGGATTGAACCCCATTTGAGCGGGCTTGACGTACCCCTCATTGACTTTGACTGCTGCCTTGTAATAGTCAGCAATGTGAGCCGCCACTTGAGCGGGAGGCAGTGGAGTTTTGGACTCCGCATTCATTCGCACAAACGCTTCAATCGTGTCTTGCTCAACTCTGGCCTTCAAGTTGCCGGAGTCTGCAATTGCTCCAGGCTGCTGTGTCGCCTGAATCATCATCTTCATGAACGGATTGTTGGTGCTGACGTCGGTACGAACTCCGGCCTGTACTTTGCGCGCCTGATCTTGAATAAAGAACGGCATGTTAGGTCGGCGCGGATTAAACACCTTGTCTTGGTCTGAGCTCAACATTCCAGGAGTTTTGGGGCTTGAGCTGTCGGCGGAGGAATTGACAAAGTCAAAATATTTTTCACGCGCAAACGCGCGACGCTCACTTGGCTTGCCTTGGAAACTGGGGGGAAGTGCGCCAGTCTCTTTATCAATTGCATCCACCACTCGCTTGGCAGCGACAAATTCTCCTGCACGATAGCCGTCAGATGCAACATTCTGACCCAACTCAACCATCAGCTCTGGTGATCCCACACCAGTCTGCGACAGCGATTCAAATGCTGCCCGGGTCTCAGGCTTCCAGTTTTTCAGGTCAGCTTCTGCAGGGGTAGGAATCATGAGCCAGTTGGCAGCACGCTGCATGTTGGCTTGTTGCAGCTCCCGCTCTCTTTCTGCATCCGACAAACGATTGATGCGGAGTTGACGCTCTTTCTTTGCAAGCTCATCGTCTTGAGCTGTACGAAGCGCAGTTGCTGCAGTTGCAGTTGTCTGCATTTTCGATACTGCACCGCCTGCGCCCAGTGCGGCAATTCGAGCTTCAGCCTCTGCCTTGTCTTTTGCAGCTTGGGTGAGTGCAATCTGGTAATCAGCTGAAACTGTATTGGCCTGCATTTGAGCTTTGGCGTCCCGATCCATGCTGATTGATCGCTCCCAAATGCCTCGCAATTCTGCATCTTTCGCTGCAGCAGCATTTACAGCTGCAGCTGTGGTGCTCCTATTAACGCGAGACATAATCCAGCCCAGTGGATCTTCAATCAGCGAAGTTGACATGGCAGCATCATGAGCTGCTCGGGCCTGCTCATACACCTTGTCATTAGCAAACAGCGCAGCGCTCAGCTTAGCGTGCAAGTTTGCAGGATCATCTGCCACCAGCCCGCTAGTTGCTTGAATGCGCTGATTGTTTTCAGCTACTTGCTTGGCGCGGTCAGCAGCTTGAGTAGCGCCTGTGTAGCCAGAATCCTTGGCGCGGCCAAGTGCCTCTTGCTGAACTTGCAAGTTGGCGTCATGCACCTGCATTTGCTCCATGATCATCTTTGTCAAAGAGCTAGTGGTGTACTGCTGAGTTGGATCCTCAGCTGAAGTGCTTGGCGAATTTGTGCTGATCACCGCAGGCGGATTTATGTTACCTCGCCCTGCACCTGCTGGCATGTATGTCTGGTAACTTGGGCCTGTTAGTGTCCTGTTTAGCTCTCGTTGAGTAGCTGCAGCATCCTCAAGGTTGCCACGACGCAGCGCGTCTGCAATTTCTGCTTGGAGTATGCTAACTCGATCTGCATCTGCTGGGGTAAGTTTAGTTGCCATGTTAATTCCTTACGCGTCTTGCCGCTCAAAGTGGGGGGCGTCTACAAACGAAGATTTGCCTGCGTCAACAAGTCCCCGCCAGTTACCGCCCCAGCGATTCTTGGGGTGCTGCTTCTCCCACCAATCACCCAGTGGCTTAATCTGTTCACGAGTGGCCAGTTTACCTTGCCAGAACAAATTCAAGTCAATGGCTAACCGTTTGCCGTGTTGACTGGTGCGAGTTTTGCTGCGGCCAGTTTTGACGTAAATGTCTTGCATTTCTTGCGGACGATGCAATTCGCCTGCAGTGACAATGAAGCCCAATTCAGTGGCCTTCACAATCAGTCTGCAGGCGTCAAGCAGAAACGCAGCTTGGTAATCAACGAGTCCCATACTTACTCCTTTGCAGCCATGCTGGCAATTGTTTTGTCTTTCAAACTGGAGCGAGAGGTTGTACCAAAATGGTACCCCAACACCAGCGTGATGGCTCCGATGATTGCATACCGAGCATCGCCGTCTGGAATGGTAGCAAACATGTAGCCGCCCCCCAAAATTACGATCAATGACAATACACTGGTCATTGATGGTACCCACCAGGGTGCATGGCTGAGTTTTGCCAGCTCAACTTCTCGTTGACGGGCAGACTTCTTGTCATCCACTTCAGCTTGAAACAACTGCAGATCAATGCGATTGTCTTCCACTCGAAGTTGCGCCAGCTCAGTTTCGTTCTTCAATTCCCAGTCCTTCATTTGAGTCAACTGCTCAGGAGTAAAGTTGGGACTTGCAACTGACAAATCGATGCCAGTTTTTTCTTTTACCCATTCGGTGCCTTTTGCCAGGGCTGCATTGGCAGTCAGCGAAAGGCCAGACGAGATGAGTGCAGCAATTGCAGGCAGCATGTTTATCCTCCAAACCACGACTTGATTGCTTCACCAGGATTGTTAAAGAAGTTTCCGACATCTTTGGTAGTGTCATACACTGCCTGCCCGATCGGACCCCCAATCTTTCCTGGTGCGTCTTCTATATCAGCACCGGGTTGAACCGTGCTAGTAAGTCCTTGAAGGTATTGGGAGCTTGCGGTGCTCCGGCCCCCTAAAGTCTCATACAAAATTTCCCCCTGGGTCAGCGCAGGCCTGACCATGGCTGCCGGAGGAAAGTATACAGAAGCCGCATCAGTAATATCACCAATATCGTCTTTCCAATCTCCATCACTGAAGTCCAAAATATCTCCCCGTTTTTTGGGGTTTCCGGCGTAGTCTAACAACTTTAACACCGCAGCTGCCTCAGATGCAGTAGAGCTTCCAGGCGAAGTTGTAGGCTGACTAGCACTTGCTGCTTGAGAAGTTTGCGACACTGAGGCTGCAGCCGACCCAGTGTCAGGAGAAAAATTTGGCCAGTCTGTGCCCGTGTAGTCACTGACCGCGGCAGAGTTTGCTGCATTAGCAGCAGACGCAGCTGCAGATGTAAACTCAGGACTCAGCAATGACTGACCAAAGTCTTGAAAACTCCCACCAGAGTCCAGCAAGCTCGACGACACAGGAGCGGAGGCGAAGTTCAAATTGCTGAAGTCAGGCATTGAGGTGACTGGAGAGTCAAGTGAAAAGTTTGAAACTGCAGCGCTTGGGTCTGCTGTCCAATCACTCCACAAGTCTTTGGCTTTCTTGCCCACATCAATGCCAGCAGATTTTGCCAAATTGTTGGCAGTCAGCAGCAGGCCCAGCTTCTGCGAAAGCCCGGTCAAGCTGTTGCCGTCTTTGGTGGTAACAGCTCGGGTGGCTCCTGCAATGTTGCCTGCCACTTGCCCAGCTGCAGTAAGTTGCTGCAGTTTTTGCTGAGCAAGTTGCTGCTGAGCTGCCAAAGTAACGTCTGCCTGCAGCTTTGCCAGTTGAGGTGACAGCGTGCCTGGAGCTTGTCGGCTACCTGTGGCGTTGTACGTGTTACCCATGATGCCAGGAATCTTTGTAGCTGCCTGAGCAAAAATGGAATCCAGCAGTGCTTGGTTGTCACCTGACGACGCAAGCAGCTGCTGAAATACTTGATCCAGTGGGGCCGTATTGGCGGTTGTGGTTTGCTTGGCAGTAGTGCCCCCAAGCAGTTTAACCAGTGCGTCAATCTCGCCAACGTCACTGCTTCCAGTAGGTACAGTCTCTTTTCCAGCCATTTGATTCTCCTATACGTAGTGTGCGCTGCTATTAGCCCCCAAGTGCAGTACGAGACAGCACTGCTGCCATCTCGATGTGCCCTGTCTGGGTCGGGTGGATGCCATCAGCTGTGCGCCCAGCTTTCCACTTTGTCTGCACTGTGGTGTTGCGCACAGCGGCGTCGGTGTCCAGCACGCCGGTGAATGCGTTCTGCAGGCCGCGGGCGATGTTGTTACCAGTAACCCGCAGCCCATCATTGCCAGTTACAGTTTGATCTGACCCATCAGCAGCAGCCCACGCACCTGTAGTGTTAGGCGTCATTAAGCTGATGTAAAAGTCCTGTGCAGGAGCAGCTTTACGGGCTTTGTCCCACAGACCCACGATCGTCTGGCCGGACGCGCCACCCGTGACGTTGTTGATGCCTGCGTGCATGATCACAGCATCCACATACGTCAGAAGTTGCCGACGCAGATAGCCTGTGTCAGCTGCAAGGCTGTCTGCGCTGGCGCCAGAGTTTGCGAGGTTGATGTACGGCGCCCATGGGCCCACAGCACGCTCACCAAACCCACCATGGCCAGTGTTGTCCGCAGTCGAGTCGCCACGGCCAGCCATGATCGAATCACCGTGCAAGCCAAAGGCGCGGTTGTTGCACTTGGCCAGCAAGAGGACTGGATAGTATCCAACACCGTTCTGCGTGTTCGTCAGCGCGGCGCCGCTGGCGGTGACATTAGGCACGCCACTTACAGCATACTGCGCAATGTCGCCGTTGGCCTGATCAGCACCCGTTGAGTCAGTGTAGACAAATGGGATGCCTGCTGCGTTGGTGTAGTAAATAGAAATCCAGAACTTAGCACCTGCAGGAATTTTAGTGCTGAGAATACATTCGTCAGCTACTAGTGTCTGAAGGTCTTGCGCAGTGCCTGAGTACTGACCCGCCCCACCAAAAGTGAAGCGACCAACCACAACACCTGCCGGGTATTCAACCGAAGCCTGAATTGTCGCAGGGCCCCCAATTCCAGTTTCCACCCCAGACGATACATACCAATTGGCGAATCCCCCGATTAAGCTAGTTACATCATTCTGAGGGCAGCGGTGATAACTTTTGCTAGCCAGCTGGAATACTGCGCCAGAGCGATTTCCTGGTACCCGGCAACGGGTGGCGACTTGCTTTAAGTTTGCCGGTGCCTTAACTCCAAGTGCCCCAGCAACAGCTGCTTTTGCTGGGGGCCCAAGCACGATACTGCTGTCAGCCTCAGCTAAATAATCAGCAGCGGCAGCAACAGCAATACTAGCTACGGCAACTGCGTTGGCCGGGGCAAACGGGCCTGCTACTGACTTGATATCCTTGTACTCGAGCGCCATGTAAATCTCCTTACCAAGTGCGAGGTTGCAACTTAATATTAACTAACATTGAAGTGGTGCTAATAGCTACTGCTACCGGCTGTGTATGATAAGTTCCAGATGGCGGAGGTGCATCTAGGTACTGACCATTTTCTCCCAAGTAATATATTTTGCCTGGCCATAAGCCAGTTAAGCCTGTGACTAATCCCTCAAACAGCTGCACCCTACAGTAGTCACCTATTTGAGTGGTACCTCCAGGCTCTACACAAACACCAATTGCAGGCAAATTGACATCGTTTTTTGAGTTCGCATACTGCACGCCCGCATTGTCACCGTAACGAACTAAGTAAACAAGCCGACCATACTGCAGAGGCTCAAGGCACTGAAAAATCAAGGTACGTGTGCGAAATTTGTCATGCTCTTGGGTAGGATTTAATCCTTGAATACTGCTAGAATCCAGCTGAGTAACCCCTGTAAGGTCGCTAACTTGCTTAGCCAAGTCAGTAATCCCCCGGTAGAGAGGCCCAAGTAGAGCTCGCTGCTCTTCTGTTCCAGAAGTTGGAAGCTCAGGAAGTCCAGTAGATACTCCATATCGACGCGAACTCATACTATCCCCTCTGCAGCTACGGTTGCAAGTACAGTGGACAGGTCAAATCGCCCCACAACTTCGAAATTAAAATTGCGAGCAACTACAAATCCAGCCCACCTCTCGTAATCTTCTACTGATTCTTGCTTCACCCAGTAAGAAGAATCAAAAGGAGCTGCAAGAGTTCTGCCATCATAAGATGGAGTCACAGTAACTGTACAGCCTCGTGAACCTTCAAGTTCGATTGAGTGCAACTCAGTGTCACGGTTACGGCTAAGTTGCAATTTTCCAAGAATCAGTCGTCCGTTTCCTGTGGCATCCCCAGAGTTGATATCTGCAGTCACCTGGTAAATGCCAGCGTGCTTAGTTACCACCCCCAATTGATGTCGAAAATCTGCATATTGTCCTGTGATTTCAGTCTTCAAGTCATCAAATGCCGACTCTCCCAAGTCATCAAACGTGGCATCTCCTAGATCGCCAAAACTTGCATCTGCAGACTGTTGGACATTACTAAGCTGAAACACTGCACGGTGGCGCTGCCGCAATTTTCCCCACCGCTTCAACTGCAAGTCGTAAATGTACGCCACTGCATAATCCTTGATTGCAGCAAATCCCAAACTTACTACTGCATACCGGCTGCCCACCAAAGTACAGCGAGTGCGAATATCTGTTTGAGCTGGATACTGAATCAGCTTTGATGTTTCTTCGTCGTACAGCTCCAGTTGGCGCCCAGCAAGAAAGTCACTGAACGCAGGACTTACATCAGTGCAAGACGTCAACGTAATGCGCTGAAATCCGGCTGAAGTAACAGCATACACAGCACCCTGTGCGTCAGCTCGGCTGATATTTTGCGGACTGCGAATGCCTCCGCACCCAGAAATTTCTCGGAATGTCCAAGGATTTGCAAAGTTTGTGGAGCTGTAAATCGCGGCCACAGCATTGCGCTCGCTAAAAATGATGAAGCCTCCAGCGAGCGGAGCCAAGCACACAATGTCACCAATCAACTCATCAGGAATTCGAGAGTCTGATCCCGTAGGGGAGGCGTTTGCAATGCTGGCAAAGTCAAACTTATTACCTGCCAATAGCGCCCAAGAAATGACATTGCCATATGCCAGCAAGAGATAACCAGACGAGCTAGCAATGTACGTCAAATTGATTGGATCTGTTGGCAGATTTGCAATGTACTGGGAGCTCTCAACAATATCTGACATTGTAGGAGGCGCAATCCAGGCGTGCTGCTCAATAGCAGTAAAACTAGCCCGCTTGACTTCTCCTTGAGTGCTAGCAGTTCCCACAAAGTACAGTGCGTCTTGGGGAACAAGCACAAACTGTACACCAGCAGCCACAGCAACTGATGCGTGAAGCAAGTCAGTATTTTGCCCAGCAAAAATTTGGTGGGGCACAGTATCCGCAGCTTGATAATACTGCATCAACTTCCATCGAGCTTCAAGCTCAGTAAATTTTGGTGGAAATTGTCGCCACAGTAAAGTTGTATGAGTTGACTCAGTTGCCCAGCCGCGAGCTACCGCCATCCATACCGCATCAGAATTTCCAGGCACGGGGCCCACAATCTCATCTGCAGCTAATTCGTACCCGCTGGGGTCTGACTTAACTAGCTCAAGCATGTCTCCAACTTCAATTGCTTGAGCTAGTGCAAGTTCAGATGCATCTGCCAGCAGTTCCACGTTCTCAGCCACAGCTTTAAGATAGCTAATGCTACTCCAGCCAAACGCAGCTGGAATGACATTGTCTGCATATACTACTTGAACTGCGTTGTAATCCTGACTTGCTCGGTCACCGTAGTACGCATTAGGAAGCCGACCAGCAGCATCCAACTCTCCCACAACAACACTGCGAGGCTGCTGAGTAGACACAAATGGAATGTCAGCTGCACTAAGTGCGAATTTAAGCGTCTTAGTTCCCATGTTATTTCCAGGTAATGTGAGTTACCAGCCATTCCCAGGCCCACAAAGCAGAGGCAGACAGTGCACCCCAAATTACAACAGGGGCACTACGGTCCACCAATCGCTGCCAAAACTCCGCTCTTGCTTTGTCTTTAGCAACTTGCTGTCGAATCCACTCATGATGAGTAAAGTGCTCATCAGGCGACATTCTTGCCCGCTCTTCCAGCACCTCACGGATTGCTGCCTTTAATTCGTCCATGTTAGCGTCTCCCCTACACCAGCTTTGACAATTATCCACCGAAGGCCACAAAAGTAAAGTCTACGCTAGTAGGCCCGCCCAGAAGTCTAAAAGTTACTGATGACAGCGTGCTAGTTACCACTTGGATGTTAGGGACGCCAGTTCCAGCATTGACTGCCGTCACAATAGGAATGGCAGTAATAAACACATTTCGGAATGGATATTGAAGTCCCACTGTGAAGTCTGTGCCTGCAGTCAACGTTGCTGTGTATCCCAGACGAATGTGCAAGCCTGGAGCAATCTCAGCGGACATCACAGAAGAGTCAATAGCCTTTGCTGCATCAGACACTCCGTCAGCTAAATACGCAGGCTCTCGAATGCGAGTCAAAAACGCTGCGTCAAACCCATACAGAGGTGCTGCACCAGTGACGCTTCGCCGAGTCTTTGCATACGTACTGAGGATTTCTTGCTGAGTTACAGGATCTTTGGTAATACTGAGCAGTCCTAGGTGTCCACCATATGACTTCAAATCATCAATGTCATTGCGCATCCACCAGCTAGGATAGTGACTGTTTGCGTATGCAGCTGCAGAACTATTCATCCACGAGGGGACAGGAACATTCCACAGTGCAGGCCAAAACTGGCACTCGACTTGAGGGTAGTACTTTAGCTCTCCAACAGCAGTAGGAACAGCTGCACTTACCT
>Ga0228700_1000344_pt1 | contig 43816 bp, 57 predicted proteins | sample McNCre317_Aug_MG_FD_178019 | JGI IMG/M metagenome (GOLD analysis project Ga0228700, IMG submission 178019) | Freshwater microbial communities from McNutts Creek, Athens, Georgia, United States - 3-17_Aug_MG | ecosystem: Environmental > Aquatic > Freshwater > Creek | place: USA: Georgia...
TGCGCAATCGCAAACAGAGGGGGGGGGCTGGGCTTTTTTGGGCTGCTGGGCTGGCCTATCCTAATAGAACCCCACCCAATTTCCTAAACATTTTCAAACTTGCCTTGCCTCCAGCAGATTCCTGCCTTACCTTACATTCCTGCCTTCATTACAATCCCTGCCTCCTGCCTACCTCCTCCCTCGTTATCATCTCATTATCATCCTTTTGCAGGAATACGGCCATGCCTCTTGACACCTCCCTTTGCAGGAGCAATCATTATGCCTCTTGACACCTCTGAATTCGATAAGCGCATTGCGGAATCTCGCTATTCCGTCCAATCCTATGATGGCAAGCGCACTAATACAGGTCAGGGCGAGGCAACCTTGCAAGTTGCGATGGAAATTGTAAAGACTGTCTTTCCTGATCTGATCGCAAAAACTCATTCAAAGGTTTCTGCAAAGGAACCTCGCACCCCCGGCGCAACTGGTGAATATTCTTACAGCTTGGCTGGTGGCGAGGGTGACGGCATCCGGCTAAAGAATGCAGATCGTATTTATCCTGCAATGCGCCGTGTGGATGCAAAACCAGGAACAGACGCTAAATCATATAGCGAAGTGAATTTCACTACTGATCAAGTTATGGAGGGCGTGAATACAGTCCTGCATGAAATGTACCATGCACGTACGCGTGCAGGATTCATCAATGAAGGCGCAGCAACGTCCAAACTAACGCCTGAGCAAATGAAACGCGTCAATGATATGGCGCAAGCTCCTGAATCTGGCTATCCTCAGTTCGGCTCTCCCTTCGCCTCTATGTTCAGTGATACGATGAACGAAGAGGAATTCATGGCAAATGCAGACGCTCTCCTATCCATGAAAGAGCGCGGTCTTCGCGTTTCCCCTGAATCTCGTACGGCTGGCCGCATGGTTACCCTACAGCGCATCATGCAAGAAATTCCTGAGGTTGCTGCATACATTGAATCTCGCCGCCAGCCAAACATTCCTTCCCTCAAGGCTCCTCCTACCGGAACTCTTGGCGCAATTATCTCCAACATTGATGCCTTCCTGAATGATTATTCCGTGAAGGAAACCAGCGGTGGCGCCAAACCTGGAACTCCTCGGGCTACTGGAAAGTAATCATCATGACATTTGCATCCCCCACGTCCACTGAAGAGCGTGCACTTGCGCTCCTCGGCCAAGGTCTAGGTCCTGAGGTTGTTGCATCTGCCGTTGGCGTAACTGTCTCTCGCATTTCGCAACTCCTGTCCGCTCCGGAATTCTCTGCACAAGTTGCTGATCTGCGCTACAAGAATCTATCCAAGCACAATGAGCGCGATAATGCTTATGATCGCATGGAGGATACGCTCCTGGAAAAGCTTACTGATCTCCTCCCCTTCATGGTGCGGCCAATGGAAGTTCTGAAGGCAATTCAGATCATCAATGCCGCCAAACGTCGTGGCTCTTCCGCCCCGGAAAGCATCACCAATCAGCAAACTGTTGTGCAACTTGTCATGCCTACGCAAATTATCAATCGCTACACGCTAAATGCGAATAATCAAGTCATTACCGCTGGACAACAGGATCTTGTAACTGTACAATCAGCCTCATTACCCGCACTTCTTGCATCACGAAAGGCAGCAATCAGCCATGAACGCCCCAATGACCCCTCAAATGCGCGCGCAAATGCAGCAGCTTGAGCAAAAGCAGCGCCTCCTGGAACAAAATAAGCAGGCGGCCCTTGTGCAACTGCGCATCATTCAATCTATGCTGGCCCAGAAGCCTGTTGCGCGATGAAATTCTCTGCAACATCCCTTGGATTTTCCGACGTCGCCACGGTTCCCCCGCCTGCACCACTTCCAGAGGAGCCGCAATATCAGGAAAATGCATTCAATACGCAGGAAGTGATCGACAATGCACGAGATTCCCTAGATTTCCTCGCTGCACTCGCACTTCCTGCCGTATTCAAGTACTTCTTTCCTCCTGTCTTCCAAGCAATCTGGGCTTGGATGCTGTCGTTCGTCCATAAAACTCGTGATTTTTCCCAACTCGCTATCGGTCTTCCGCGCGGTTTCGGAAAGACCATGCTCATCAAGATTTTCATTCTCTATGTAATCCTCTTCACGCGCAAACAGTTCATTCTAATCATCTGCGGTACGCAAACTAAGGCAAACAACATCATTGCAGATATCATTGGAATACTGAATGAAAGCAACGTAAAGAAAGTATTCGGAGATTGGAAACTTGGCGCCGAGACAGATAGGCAGGATCTCAAGAAATTCGGATTCCGGGGCCGCAACATCATCTTGATGGGAGCTGGTGCGCAATCAGATATTCGTGGCATCACACTGGAGAATGTGCGGCCCGACATCATGATTTTTGATGACATCCAAACTCGTGAGGATGCCGATAGCGACGTTATCTCATCCAATCTCGAAACATGGATGGTCGGCACGGCAATGAAAGCAAAGAGCCCTGAAGGGTGTCTTTTCATCTTCATTGCTAACATGTATCCCACCAAGCACTCTCTCCTCCGGAAACTCAAGCACAATCCTACCTGGACTAAATTTATTGCAGGTGGCATCCTCGCTGATGGCACATCTCTCTGGGAAGATTTGCAGCCAATCTCCCAGCTCCTGCGTGAATATGAAAACGACCTGGCAATGGGAAAGCCAGAAGTTTTCCATGCGGAAGTCCTGAATGATGAGAATGCCTCCATCAATAATCACATTGATATTGGCAAGATTCCTGCATTTCCCTATGAAGGCGAAACTACCCACCAGGGTTCCTTCATCCTCATTGACCCCTCAAATGATAAGGCCAATAGTGATGCAGTATCCATTGGATATTACGAAATCTTTGAGGGTAAGCCTGCCTGCCAGGAAATTATTGAAGGTCGTCTATCCCCAGGAGATACAATCCGGGAAACCCTTAAACTGGCATTGCGTCGCAATTGCCGAGTAATCTGCGTGGAATCGAATGCATACCAGTACTCTTTGCTCTACTGGTTTAATTTCATTATCAATCAGTTCGGCCTAACTAATGCTGGTTTCCATTGCCTGGATCTGTACAGTGGCCAGCGATCCAAGAATGCTCGCATTCTGGATATGTTCAAATCCCTCCTGAAGGGCGAAATCTGGCTATCTAATGCGGCGCGCCCAGCAACCTTCTCGCAGATTACATCCTTCAACCCACTAAAAACAAACAATGTGGATGGCGTCCTGGATCTTCATACATACGCAAACAAGGCAATTGAACTGTATGGAGATTTCATTGCATCCTCACTAATCCTGGAAGCTCAGGAATTTGACGGCATTCCCGTCCTCTCCGCAGCCGAAAACTGCGCATTCTAACCTCCTCTCCCTCACAGCCATGGCAGCCAACCAACCATTCATCCCCTCCCGCCCCGTTCAGGATGCATTCCTGGACTATCACAAGTATTGCGGCACAACCTCTGAACGGCAGTGGAATCTGCGCGAACAGATGCGCCGCATTGACCTTGCGTATCTACGGGAAGAGGATCTGACTGCTGAACAGTGGCGCGCCAAGTATTCCAATATTGCCGGTGATTCCAATAAAATCCAGAATGTCACCATTCCCGTAGTCAAGCCGCAAGTCAATGCAGCCGTAGATTACCAGGTTTCCGTATTCCTCACGGATTATCCAATCTTCGGTGTCGTCTCATCTCCTGCATACATTGACCAAGCTCTCCAACTGCAAGCGCTGATTGAGGAGAATAGTGTTCGCACTGGTTGGACCTCTCAGCTCACGCAATTCTTCTTTGATTGCTTCAAATATTGGGGCGCCATTGAATGTACCTGGGATCGCGTAGTTACCGCAGCCATTGAAACTGACATCTCCTATAAAGGAGGAGCAGAGGGCCGCCCCAAGGAAATCATTTGGCAAGGCAATCGCCTTACTCGCTGGGATCCCTACAATACGTACTTCGATAATCGTGTAGCCTTCCGGGACATTCCCACGCGAGGGGACTTTGCAGGACATACGGAACTCCTCACGCGCACTGCACTAAAGGAGTTCATCAATAAGCTGGATGTGAAGATTATTGAGAACATCCCGCGTGCATTTGAGGCGCCCTCCATTCTTACTCTCGGCGCCAATGTTCCCTACGGATGTTCCTACTACATTCCGCAACTGAATCTCTCCTCTCTCGTTGACGCATCCGATATCGACACCAGTGAATGGATGGGATGGGCAGGACTACAGAATCTCTCCAAGAATGGCTATCGTACTGGCACTGGCCTGTATGAACTATCTACGGAATATGTTCGCATCATCCCCTCAGATTTCGGTCTGAAGGTTCCTGCACCCAACACTCCCCAGGTGTGGAAACTGATCTGGGTGAATCACAGCGTCCTGATTTATGCTGAGCGCCAGACGAATGCGCACGAAAAGATTCCCGTGTTCTTCGCGCAGCCTGGTGATGAGGGCCTCGCATACCAATCTAAGAGCCTTGCTGAGGATGCCATTCCCTTCCAGCAAACCACCAGCGCACTGATGAATAGTGTCCTGGCTGCGCGCCGTCGTGCCGTAACTGATCGCATGATCTATGATCCGTCGCGCATTCTGGAAGCGCACATCAATAATCCCAACCCCGCAGCTAAGATTCCCGTGCGGCCATCTGCATATGGAAAAGCTGTGCAGGAAGCTGTCTACCAGATTCCCTTCCGGGACGACCAATCAGGGATTGCACTGCAAGAAATTCAGCAGATTGTGCAATTTGGCAATGTGCTAAATGGCCAGAATCCTGTACGCCAAGGTCAGTTCGTTAAGGGCAATAAGACGAATGACCAGTGGTCAGACTCCATGAGTGCAGCCACCGGAAAGGATCAGCGCACTGCACTAATCTTTGAGGCAGATGTGTTCACTCCCATGAAGGAAGTGATGAAGCTGAACTATCTGCAGTTTCAGCAGCCTGGATCCATCTATTCGCCTTCGCAGCGTTCGGAAGTTTCCATTGATCCTCTCACCCTTCGCAAGGCTGTCCTGAATTTCAAGGTCACGGATGGTCTCCTTCCGAAGGATAAAGTAATCAGTGGCGATGCAATGAAGGTTGGCATGCAGATCATTGGGTCCTCCCCGCAGATTGCATCTGCATACAATGTGGGTCCGATGTTCTCGTATCTCATGAAAACTGAGAATGTTGACTTCACGCCATTCCAAAAGAGCCCGCAGCAGCAAGCATATGAACAGGCACTTGGCGCATGGAATCAGGTTGCAATGGCTGCTGCGCAAAAGGGATTGGAAATCAAGACGCCAATGCCTACTCCTGAACAATTCGGATATGATCCGGCAATGACAGATCCTGCTGTTGCGGCTGCATCTGGTCAGGCTGCTGGACAAACTGCTGGGACGCAATGATGATTCCGCCTGCATATAGCAAAATCATGGTAAGCACTGGAGGACGTAGATTCCTCCTCTCTTGTGCTTCCCTTGTATCCATCACATTCCTGAATGCGTATGGCACCCTTTCCGGAGATGCATTCGCCATCGCACTGACAGCCACTGTTGCATCCTACATTGCCGGTGGCACCTATCAACACGTTGCAACTTCCAAGAAAGCAAGCAATGAGCCAAGTCAACCTGAATAATCCGTTCATTAGTTACTCCCTGACCCCTAAGGAGATCATCCAAGGATCACAGCTATCCCTACTCCAAAAGCAATGCATCCAGAATATGATTGCATCCTACGCTGCTGAACGCCTCTCGCGGGAAATATCTGTATCCGCCCCACTAGAGACAGTTCAAGCAGATGCTAAGAACCAAGGACAGATTGAAGCCTTGCGCCATCTTCTTGATCTTAGTGATGCTGCGGATGAAGCCATCCGTAATCCCTCAACCGCCCCTCAGGAAGGCCTCTCGTGAGTGTCATGGAAAAGGTTTTCGGCGCCTTTAAGCCGACTTCGCAAGTTCAACCTGGCAGCCCGGTGCAACCTAACCAGCCGCAAGTTACGAACAATCCGGCGCAGAATGCTCCCACCGGGCAAACTGCTAACACCCCTGGAACTGCTCCGAATGGCGTAGTTCCCGCAGGTGCTGCGGATGCTCCCGCTGTTCCGCTGGAAAAGTACAAGGATCTGTGGACTCCTCCTACTCCCGCCACCGGAAATGAAGGCGGTAACGGAAACGATGGGCAGATTGATCCGCAGAAACTAATGGAAGCCGCAGCTCGTGTGGACTTCACGAAAGTTGTGGATGCGGAATCCATGGCAAAGATTGCCGCTGGTGGCGAGGAGGCTGCACAAACTCTGGTTGCACTTCTCAACAAGACTGCGCAACAAGTCTATGGGCAATCAACTGTCGTAACTAGCAAGATTGTTGAGCAGGCTGTTGCACAGGCTCGCGATCAGTTCATTGCACAGATTCCTGATGTGATCCGAAAGCAAGGCGCTCGTGCCGCTGTTTTCGATAAGAACCCGGCCTTCAGCAATCCTGCTGTTGCTCCGCTGATTGAGGCGCAAGTTGCACAGCTTGCACTCAAGTACCCCAAAGCCACTCCTAGTGAACTCGAAGGCATGGCCCAAGAGTATCTCAAGGATATGGCAAATCTGATCAATCCTCAGAAAAACGATGCATCCTCGAATAAGAGGACCGTGAATGCAGAGGATGATTGGAGTGCTTACACCTGATACGTTAACCAATTAACTCCCGAAAGGGAAAGGAAACCATCATGCTTTTCAAGCGCGTTGACCACACGTCGATGTACGTTCCGGGAATGAGTCGTAGTGGCATTGGCACCGGCCTCTTTGCAAACATTCGCCCGGTTGCAGTTGCCACGGATGCTAACGTTACGCTGACTGTTGATCAGATGGCCGGTGGAATGATTCAGTACACTGGCTTCACTGCTGGTCGTAACCTGACTACTCCTACGGCTGCACTGATTCTTGCTGCTGCTACGGATATGGATGTTGGGGATGCATTCTCCTTCATCGTGTCGGTGGTTCCTGCTTTTGCTGGAACTTGGGTTGCGGGGACTGGCGTGACTCTGGCTGGTCGTGCAACGGTTCCTGCATCCTCGTGGGCAATCGTTACCGTCACAAAACTTTCTGCTACCACTGTTGAGTGGCGCGTCTCGTAATCTGCCATCGGCAATGCCCTCGGCAACAACTACTTAAGGAATTGAAATGAGCACTGGACTGCTTAGTACCACCACTCTCGGCGCAACCACTGACTACGTTGCAAAGAGTTTTGCGGGTATGATTACTCGCCTGATGCCGAATGGCCAGGCGCCCCTGTTTGGCATGACGGCAATGCTGGCGACGGAAACTGCTCTGCAGGTTGAGCATGGCTTCTTCACGAAGACCATGGTCTTTCCGAACATGAATCTGGATGCTGCTGTTGCTGCCGCTGCGGATACTGTCTTCACGGTTGCCACCACTAACAACCTGATTCCTGGCATGCTGATGCGTGCTCAGAGCACTGGCGAGATCGTTCTGATTAATCAGATTCTGAGCGGCACCAGCGTCAGCGTGACTCGTGGCGTTGGCACTGTGGCCGCTGGTGCGATTGCTGATAACGTTAACTTCTACCAAGTTGGTAACGCATTCGAAGAATCCAGCATTCGCCCGAACGCTCTGCAGATCAATCCTGTTCGCATCACTAACTACACGCAGATTTTCCGCAACACCTGGGCTCTTTCGGGCTCGGCTCAAGCTACGCAAGTGATTGCCGGCGAGAGCACTGTTGCTGAGTCGCGTCAGGAATGTGCTGCGTTCCATGCTGCGGACATCGAGAAGGCGCTGTTCTGGGGTCAGAAATCCACCGGTACCCGGAATGGCCAACCGTTCCGCACCATGGATGGCCTGATTCGCGTTGTTAGCGATCTGACGTACTACCCGTCTAGCTACGCTGCTGCGAACATCACCACTGCTGGTTCGACCACGAACTACACGCAGCTGGAAAATGCCCTGGATCCGGTCTTCAATCAGGTGACTGATCCGAAGGCTGGCAATCAGCGGATTCTGTTTGTCGGTTCGCAAGCTCGCAAGGTGATCAATAACATTGGTCGCCTGAACAGCACGTACTACATGCAGAATGGCGCCACCAGCTACGGCCTGCAGTTCGCTTCGTTCAACATCGCTCGTGGTTCGTTCAATATGATCGAGCACCCGCTGTTCAATAGCAACAGTGATTGGGCGAAGCTGGCTGTCGCTGTGGATCTTTCCAGCTTCCGTGTTGCCTATCTGGGCGGCCGCAAGACGAAGAAAGAGGAATTCAATCTGGCTGGTCAGCCGGTTGATAACGGCATCGACGCTGTTGGCGGCACCCTGACTACGGAAATGACTTGCGTGGTGAAGAACCCGCCGGCCAATGCCGTGATCTATGATCTGACCGCTGCCGCTGCTGGCTGATCCTTCCGGGAGATTAACATGTCCATCATTGTTCAGGTTAATCCCCCCGGTATGGCTTCCACTGATCCTGGCTACATCTCCAGTATCACGGTGCGTACCGGAGGATCTGCAACTGTCCTCACTCCGAATGCAACCACTGGGCAAATCACGGTGGATGATGCATTCGGAACGCAATTGGTGCAACCGTATCAGCGATTTAAGCTGATCAATAATTCCTAAGGATTCCTCCTGAGGGAGCTGTTTTCTGGCGATGGTTCAGCATAAAAACCTATGCCGCCCCTCAGGAACCCCTTTTCGCTAGGAAACACCAATGACCACGCCCGTTGAAGAAACCAAAATTGTCGTGTATCGCAACAACCTCGGTAGTTGCAACATGTACACGCCCAAAGGTAAGCGCATTGCATTTGTTGGTGGCCGCTTCGCCACATCTGATGCTGAAATCGTCACGTATTTGGAAGGAGAAATCGTAAATGGCAATCAGTTCCTTCGCCACGGCACTGCGGATGATGTTGCTGCTGTCGGTGCTGGTGATCCTCTCGCCGCTCTCCGGAAGAAATTCTTCGAGGAATTCTCCGCAGATCAGGCTCGTATCATGGCTGAACTGAAGCAAGGTAAGGATCAGGGAACTAGCGTGCAGGGCGCCCTGAAAACTGCTACCACCAAGGACATTGCTCCTGTAACTCTGGGCCGCTAAAATGACTCTGACCGAACTGCAACAGGAAGTCTACACAATCACGAACCGTCCGACTCTGGTTGCTGAAACCCTGTTGGCAGTTCGGCAGGCAACTCTCGCTCTGCATCAACAAGACTACTGGTGGAAGGATCTACAGGAAACTGGAATCTCCTTCCCTAGTAGTGCCTACAATCAAGAGATTGATTTTCGTATCATTCTCCCGCTGTTTCGCTCCCTGAAATACCTTCGTAAAAGTGATAGCGCAGGCACCGTGGGGGCTTTTTTTACGGTCGTACAGCCGGAATCTGTGCTTGATGAGTACGGAGTGGATCGTACAAATGTATGCTACGCTGCTGGCAGCTCCATTGAGATTAAGAGCAGCACCCAATTTCAGTACGCAGTCATGGGTTATTACGCCAATCCGAACATCTCGGTGGCCGGATATAACTCATGGATTGCTCTAGATCATCCTTATGCCATTGTGCTTATGGCAGCCGAAAAGGTGTTCAAGATGATCGGCAAAAGCGAGGAATTTGCTGCATACAAGTTGCTTCGTGATGAAGAACTGCAGCGCCTCACCATCTCCAATGCTCAACTTGCAGGTTACTAATCATGGCATCCATCTGGAATCCTTCTACGTTTGTGCCCATCGATTCGGAAGTAATTAGTATTTTTGATTACCTTACGGCGGCACAGATTGCAGATGTAAAGGCAGGTACTGCACTTTTGGAGGTAACTGACGCAATTCGTACCGCCATCAGCACTGCGTATGCGTTTTCGCAGGGCAGTATTACGGTTCCATATGACACAATTCGCTTGGGCGGGTACACGATTGTGTTTCCTGCTGGTACGTATCTAGTTACGGGTACGATCGAATTGAACGAAGGCATCACGTTGCAAGGTGCTGGACGGTTCTCTACCATCATCAAATCTTCGTATGATGGCACCATTATTCGTAACGCTACTCCCGCCTCGTATGATGCCTTTGGAATGGGCATTAAATTCATGACGATTTGGGGGGATCGTACGAAAACTAATCAGATCGGCATTGCGCTGTTGCGAGATTGGTTTGGTACGTATCAAGATGTTGTGGTTGCAGAAACCGGTTCACACGGCTGGCGCCTTTATCAGTGCATTAACACTCAACTAAAGAACTGTGAAGTTCTAGAGGCTGTTGGGCGCGGACTATACATTAGTGACGGCATTGCTTCCTGGGCATCCCCCACTAACACCAATCTGCCGACAAACAATCTGGATATCTACGGCTTTCATGCCTACGGTTGTGATGGCGCAGGTATCTACCTTGGCCGCTCTGGCACTGGTATTGGTGTGATGGGCGTTAAGTTCTTTGGAGGATCTTCGGAATACAATTATCGTTCGTCATCCGCAGGTGTTGGATACAACATTGAAGTGGTGAATACGAACAATGCTGTTCCGAACTACTTCATCAACATGTGGTGCGAGGATACAAACTCTCTTGCACATGTGTACTACAACGCAACAAATGACCAGGATCCTCTGGTGTTTCAGAACTTTGTGCACTTTGCGCATGGCTCTGGAAACTACCCTCAGAAGGCGGCTATCGTAAATAAGGGCCGGTTGATTATTGAGGGCGCCACAGGTAGCGGAGAGTTGTATCGTACCTATCTTGGATCCAATGCACCCTTCCAGCTCACTAAGGCTACTGGCACCATCTATGCAAATAATGTGACTGGCGCTGGGTTGGCTGTTGGCGTTGCACAAATCGTAGATGAGACTGGCGCATCCACCGGGCTGGAAGATAATGTTCGTGTCAATACGCATGGACAGCATTGGGGCCCCGTAGTCTTTAATACGGACAGCGGTAAATCTGGCCCTAGCTTCTACCAAGCGGGACAATCTTTTGCGTATGCGGACTTCAGCAACACGTCAAAAGCTATTCGCATGGGCACAGGGCTGTCAGCTCCTGTAGTTGCACTAATCAACAATTTCATTGGTGTAAGTGCAAACCGCGGAGATGCAAACGTAACGCTTACTGTGGGAGTAAACGAGGAGATTCAACTGTTTGCAACTGCACTAACTGCCAATCGCACCGTCACGCTATCTACGAGTGGCGGCGTAGCCAAAGGGCACAAGTTTAGAATTGTTCGCACTGGTCTTGGCGCATTCACTTTGGATGTTGGTGGCCTCAAGACAATTCCAAGCGCGACTGCTGCATTTGTTGATGTAGCACATAATGGCACTTCCTGGCAGTACGTTGGTTATGGATTGCTGTAATCATGGCACAAGTAACGTATCGAGCCAATCTGTCCGCAGCAATCTTTCCACTGTCACTTGCGCAAGCAGGTCGCAGTGTAATCATTCCTGGCCCGGATAATAACTACGATCGTCGTGTTGATCCGGAAGGAGAACAAAAGGATGCTGGCATTCCTCAGGCAATCTATCTTGAGAATGTAATTCCCACGGCAAATGGCTATCAGAGTGTTGGATACGAAACTCTCGGATCAATTACACTTCCCACGGGACACCTGTATTTCTATCGTGTAGCAGTTCTTAATGGGTATACCTACATTTTTGAGGTAAATAGTGGAGGTACTCCGAATCGTTGCTATCGAAGCAATGATCTAATCACGTGGACAGATGCTACTGCAACGTGGTTTGCAGTGTTCGGGGCGCCATTTATTGAGGGCTACCTTCCCTACAATAATATGAGCCAGGCAACCATTCGTGGCGTAACTTATGTGTATGTGCGCAATGGTCAGGTTCTGGGCACAGTAGTTGGTACGGCCCTCACGGATATTTCCGGCACCATTACTGGAATTGCAGCCACAGATATTCAGTGTATCGTGGGCAGTTTCAACTACCTCATTGCGATCCTGGATGATGGATCTATTGCATGGTCCTCCACTACCACCCCCACGGATTTCACGCCATCTCTTGTGACTGGGGCAGGCAGTGCAACTCCCAATGCAATTCGATCTGAGATTGTGGCCGCACACGTATGTCCTGAAGGGTTTATTCTGTATACCCGCGAAAATGCCGTACTTGCGCAATACACTGGTAATTCTCGGTATCCGTGGAAATTCACGGAAATTTCAAACAGTGGCGGCCATACATCTGAGCGACTGATTGCAGCTCCTCAGGATTCCGCTGTACATTTCACAATCAATGCGCAAGGCAGCATCAATCAGATTAGTGCAAGTGGTGCGGTTCGTGTAGCTCCGGAAGTTTCTACGTATCTGCGTACTGGACTTGGTGCATATGATGTATATAACAGCAGTACAAATACTATTGACACGACGAATGCATATTTATTTGCATATGAAATCATGTACCTTGCAAATCGGTACATTTGTGTGCAGCTCACCAGTGAGAATGGTGCGAATGGTATTGTACCTTGTGCAACAATCATTTATGATACCTTACTTCGTCGCTATGGGCGCCTTGGATCTGATGCATTGTTTCTGTGGGATGACAGCGAAAATGTGTACTGCCTGACCACTGCCGGTGCAATCAAGCAAATTGTATACGATGTGTATGATTCTACTACTGCACAGGATGGCATTCTAGTTCTTGGTAAGTTTCAATACGTCCGCAGTCGCAGACTGTCGTTGGAAGAGATGGTCATTGAAGGGGACTTCAATGGGGTGACTCCCTATGTGATTAGTTCCGATGACGGTAACCCACCGGCATCTGGTGATGCGATGGACTTGGCTGCAGGAACAAATTACGTGCGCTCCTACACCTGTCGTAATGAAGGAGTGAATCATGCCATCGCAATCAAGGGTAAGTTCTCCCTATCTACAGTGGAACTTGTTATGCATATTGGAGGCTCACGGTGACTGAGTGGAACTCATCTTTACCCTATACCGATGCTACATTGGATGCGCTTCGTGAGAGCATCGGAGTTCCGCAATTCAGCGGAGCTACTAGTGAGAATTGGGCGTTCGTATTCAATGGCATGATCTTCCAGGGCGGTAAGATTAGCGTACCTGCAGGTGCAACTGCTTTTGATTTCCCCGCCCCTCTCACGCAGCAAGTTCTCGGAGTGTTTCTGCAAACAACGGTTGCTGCAACCGTGTACGTATCTGCAACAACCCTTAACACATTCACTGTTACCCATGCAGGTGCAACACACGATGTATATTGGTGGGCCATTGGCGTGTGATGGCACAATGAGATCCCTCACTGCTGCCTATCCCCATCCCCGAATATCATAACGTAATCTCAGGAAACTAGCATGTCAAGTACACCTTCCGACATCTCTTTGGAACAGATGATCGAACTGCTGAACAATGTTGCAGTTCTCACTCAGCGCGTTCAAATGCTGACTGACACTGTGCAACGTCAGGATGACGAGATTAGAAAGCTCGTTGCCTTGGCGGAGCAAGGAAAAGGAAGCGTGTGGATGCTCATGGCAGTTGGCGGTTTTGTTGGCGCAGTCCTTAGTAATGCTAAGGCAATTGTAGCTGCACTTCTTCGGTAAATCTTTCAGGAGCTCATGATGGGTATCAGTATTGGTTTCGGCTTGGATAAAGCCAATACCAGCGGCAGTGAAACGCAGCAAGCTAATCAAACTACCACCACCGGGAAAGTGTTGTCACAGTCGGCTGTCGACAAACTGATCTACGATGTGCTCTCCGCAGATAATGGTCTAGCCTCTCTTGCTACTGGCGAGAATCTGAGTGGCGGATATGCTGCATCCACTAAAGCGCTGCTTGCACAGGATTTCGTTACTAAGCTGGTTGGAGAACTAGCAAATGTGACGGCACAGACTGTGTCTACGGAAGTTGGGTCTGCAAGCAAGACCAGTAAGTCGTCCACTACAAAAGCAAGTGGCGGCCTCAAAACTGTGATTTGCACGGAACTGAATAGGCAAGGACTGCTGTCGGATGAGCTGTATAACCATCCCAAGGCGACTGCGCATTTTAATTCCCTGCACCCATTCACTGTTCGCGGCTATCATTTCTGGGCAGTTCCCGTGGTTCGTAAGATGCAGAAATCTGTGCCCTTGTCAATGGCGCTGTTTCCGATTGCACACGGACGATATGTACAGATTACTACAGGCAAGCGTACTATTGGCGGCATGCTGACTATTTGGGTTGGCCAGCCGCTATGCTATGCAATTGGTACACTCCTGAGCATTGCGGATGCATTCCGTGGAAAGCAAAAGGAGCAGGAACATGCCGTCAATTGATGCAATCATGCAGGCTGCTGGAGATGTTAATCAATCCAGCGCACAGCTTGCCGTACAGCGGCAGAAGGTTGCAAAAGCAAATGAGGATGATGTACTAGCTTACATTGATGCCGTCGGCCGTGGATCTGTTGCACAGCGAGATATGGCTCGTGAGGCGGATGCAATGACCATGGCGCTAGATTCCGCTAAGGCAGGAATCATGGAAGTACGCGGTGGCCCAGCTCGTTTGCAAGCTGACCTGCGGAAAGTGATGGACCAGGGCGCAGATTTGGAAGTACAAACTGCCGAGTTGGTGCGTAAGAATAATCGCAGCATCTTTGATATTGTCAGCGATCCTGTTGGCGTTATCAAGGATTTGTTGGATGTGGATGGTACGGAAGCTAAAGTACAGGGAGCTGCTGCAAAATTGCAAGCATCCCGTGCATCTCTGCAAGCAACGCATCAGACTGTTGTTGAGAGTGTTACGCAACTGGAATCCACGAAGCCAACGATTACGGCGGCACTTGCACAGGCACGACAGGAGCAGATGCTTGCTGCCACGCAGGCCAGTATTGCACAGGCTCGCATTGAAGGGCGCAAGCACGGTATTGATGGCTACAAGGCAGTTCTGGATGCGAACATGTCATCTCTGCAAGTAGCTAGTACCGTTCAGGGTGCCCGCGCTCAGGAAGAGCATTTGCAATTGCAGCGTGATGCAGCAGTTGCAGCTTCTGAGGAGCGCAACATCCGCATGACTATGCTTCGATTGCAGCAAAGCGAATTGAAGGATGTACAGGCGCGTAAGGATTTCTACAAGAGCACCATTGCTCGTGGCATGAGCAGCATTGGTCTGAAGCCTCCGGAAGGTCCTGCGCTTGAGATTCTTGCGGAACAAGCTGCGAAGGATCCAAATAGTGAAGCAGCCCGGAACTTTAACCGTGGCATGATGCAACTCTCCGTGCCTGGCGCTGGCAACCGCATTGCAGCTACGGCATGGGAAGCAAGTCAGGTTATCAAGACTGATACGGTGAATCTGCCCCCAGAAACTCAGGTAGTGCAGGAAGTTCTTGCAAAGGCGGATGCACTGCTTCAGATTGCTCTTTCTAAGCCTGGTGCTCCCGATCCAAAGAAGAATCCGCAAGCCTATGCTACTGCATATGATGCTCAAGTGAAGCGTGTACTAGATGATACGTTCATGGATGTGCGGACGGATGTACCATCCCTTGCCAATCCGTTCCCGAATATGAACACGTACGTGATGGCGGATCCGAAAATTGCAAATCTTCCCATCACAAAGAAGTTCCTAAAGCCACTGATGGATCAAGGCATCTCTCTGAGCAACCCTGCGGCACTAATGAAGCAAGGCGTTGCGGCTGTTCAGGCGGGAACTATCAGTAGCGGTGAACTGATCGTTGGCATGAATCTGATTGCAACTAGCGCAGTCCTGCAACATCAGGCACTGTCCAGGGCAACTGACTTTGGCCTCATTCCGCCAACTACACTCAATGTGCGACTGCCCGTAAATCGCGGCCCATTCGGAAGTTCACGACTGGTGAACATGACGTCGCCCAGTGATCTGGCAATGTACTTTGCTGAGCAGACTCCGTTCAAGACTCTGTACGATGCATCGGAAAGCATTAGCGGACAACGCATTCGGGAAGGCGCTAAGAACAGCTACCTGAATAATCCGAACTACGGCAACCCGGTCGGACGATAACACATGGCAAATCTTGCGAATTATCAGATCGTAGCGGATTCACACAATGTGATGAACACTGGCACTTCCTGGACTGATCCTGCATCATGGGAGAAGAAACTAGGAAATGCCGGTAAGTTCATTGCAACCTCCCTCATCAGTGGGGCCAATAGTTTCTATAACACTGCTATTGCGGTGGGGAACTTTGCTGGCCTCGATGTGAAGGAAAATGATACGCAGCGATTCATCACTTCCCTTGACAGCGACTGGGGGCAGTACTATCGTGCGAATAAGGAACTTGTTGATCTTACTGGTTTCGTTGCAGGCAGTATTATTCCTGGCCTTGGTGGTACTAAGCTGTTCAATATGGGACAGGAAGTTATCCGGACTGCCGTAGCCACGGGAAAGATTACTGGGCCACTGGCAAGGGCAACCGGACTACTGACGCCCCGCACTGCGTACTACCTTGACGAAGCTAAGGATGCAATCACAACCTCCCTTGCAACGCAGGGAGTTATGAATGCACGAACCTACCAAGCCATGGCGGCTGGTCTCTGGCAAAATACCCTTGAAGCTGCTGCTGCCGAGACAATGGTCACTGCGGTAATGTTCAAATCTCCTGTGCTGGATGACATGGAGATTGGCGACATTGCAAAGAACGTTGCAACTGGTGCATTGCTTGGCGGTGTGATTGGCGGCTCCATTGATGCAGCTAAGACAGTGGGAGTTTTGCGCGGTACGATGCGCAAAGTGGATGAACTTCGCCTGCCGTGGACCAAGCCAGAACAATATGCGGCCGCCACTCCTGCTGCTGACCTTGCCATTCAGAAAGCATTTGATCTGGATGCGCTGGCAGTTCCCATTCTGCGCACTGCTACGGATGCAGCGGAGAATGCAAAACTGGCAAAAGAATATGAGATGCAGCTTGTGCTGTACAATAAGCGCGTCTCGGAATCTCTTGATGGCGTACGTAAGGCAATCAACGATGCATCCGGTAGCGATGTTGCGGTTGGCAATGCACTTGCAGATATGGCCAGCCCGATTCGCAATGCTGATGGCACTGTGCAGGTTGGCACAGGGCAGCGATTGTTTGAAGGCCTGAGTGGCGCAGTGCATATTGCGGCCCCTGGTCGCCTTACCAAGGCGGAACAAGTTGCTAATAAGGCAATGAAACTTGCAGGGGAAGGGCCACTAGAGGATCCCATTGCTATCCGCTTTGTTAAGCTACACGGCCATGAGATGGGAGATATTACTGAAGAAGTTCCTGCAATCACGACTCTTGGCGATCGTGCAACCAGTATTGACCACGCGTATAAGCAAGCAAGGAGTGCTGGGTTCACGCTGAAGGAAACATTCGACATGGGGAAACTGAGCGCTCTGGAAGATTACCAGATGGCTCAGCGTCGCTATGTGTGGGCCGCATCTCTGAAGGAAATTAAACCAGGAACGCTGATTCATGCAACGGACATTCCGCTGCTGAACCGAGCACTGAAGGACCGCTTGCTCGATATCAAGATTGTTCGTGGAACTGGTCCCGATCTGGAAGTTACCGTCCCCGGAACGATTGATGAACTGGCCGCATTCATTCGCAATGAGAAGGTGGATTTGGCAAATAAGATCCATCTGGATCAGTACAAGCGATACGCCACTTCAGGTAATTTCGATGCGAATGCAGGCGCAATGCGGGCCGCCACCATTGCAGATGTGAACCCGAACTTCCTGATGGGTAAACAATCTGCAAACATTGATGACGATCTGTTCTATTCGCAGACGCTGATTAAGAAGCATCAGGAATATCGCGCACAGCGAGGCTTGGGTGTGGATGCAAGCTATGATCCATTCGTGACTCCTAGCGTTGCAAAGGTTGTGTATAAGCTTGACCGCAATCTGATTGACGCACATCCGCACATTTTGGATGCAATTGTACATTACAAGCAACAGCAGAAAGCATTTGAGCAATCTGCTCGCAATGTGACTAGTCGCTGGTTGGGGCCAGTTGCGAATCAATTGCCAGAATTTGATGAGCGTACATTGCTTCGCTTGAATCGTGATGATCCGGCTGCTGGCCTTTTGACGAGTGCAAATGCAGGCTACGGAACTCCTGGCAGCGTGAGTACGCAAGTGGGCAAGGTTACTGCAGGTATTGAACAGCAGTGGGCAAAGGATGCTGGTGATGCACTGCAAGCTCCGCTGGTGAAACTTGGCCAGAAACCGGAAGCTGCAATTGAATTCGAGGCGCTCTCCATTAAGGTGGATCGCAGTACGCTGCGCATGGTGCCATACGAATACAATGGCGAACGCATGCTGGTGGATCGCACTCTTGTGAAAGCAGTGGAAGCTGCTGATGGAGAGATTGACCTTGCAGAACTTCTCAAGGAAGGAAATCACTTTACGGTGAAGCATCAGGAAACTTGGGATGCAATCATGGCGCACACGGGGCGTACGCAGCGCCTCACGAAAATGCGCAATGAGCGATGGGCAGCTCTCGGGAAATCTAATGAGATGCACGATGATGTGTTCGTGCCCATTCGTCCTGATCCTCGGGACTATCCGTACTATGCATTCGTATATGATGATCGCGTGACGAATAGCGGACACGTTGCAATGATTCATGCGGCCTCTGAAAAGGAACTGGCTGAATTGATTGATCGCGTCCCTACGCATTATTCTGTGACGGCATCTCCTGACACGGCAAAGCGCATCACGACTCGCACGAAGCTGGATGTGGAGCGCTACCAGAAAGCACGGGATGCATACGACTACGATCGCACACTGAATGAGAATTACATTAACAGCGAACTGAAGAGCAAGGGCGTCTACGCTAGCTACTTCCCGAAGACTGATCCGCAGAAGATCATCAATGATGTGATGCAATATCATATTCGTGCCGAGAAGCTGGCTGCGAAGGAGACGGTGCGTCTGCACTATCAGCCAGTTTTCGACATGATGGAAAGTATGGGCGCCCGCTATTCGGAACTCGCAACGAGCAAGATTGCAGGAAGCGTAGAGCGCATTCAGGCTGCTGCAGCCAATCCGTATTTCAATCAGATCAAGACAGCGCTGAACATTAGCACAGCGAATGAGAATCACCTGATCTATGGTGCGAACAAGGCACTGGATGAGACGGTATCGAAAGCGTTTGGTGCAATCAGCAAACTGTGGCAGGGGGTTAAAAGTCCTGAGCAACTCGATGTCATCAATCGAGCACTAGATAGTCATGGAATCAAACCGGCCTACTATGATGCAGCCCTTGAAGCGCTCTCCAATCACACAGCCCCGCGCGGAGTCCTTACGAATTTTGTGCGTAAGGCAAACGCTATGCTTTCTCTATTCACCTTGGGACTTGATCCTCTCAATGCTGTTAACAACGCTATTGGCAGTAATATTCTGAGGGGCCCGGAACTCGCTGCCATCACGCGTGCAATTAAGAATGGCAATACGGAACTTGCAGGTGATCTGGCAGCGCTTGCAAAGATTCGCACTCCGGGCACCGGTGATGAGATTCTTGCACCATCTAAACTGGTAGCTAATGCAATTGAAGCGCTGGCAAAGGACGGTGCAAAAGGTCCGCTGAAGGCAAGGTATCGGCAATGGGGAATCATTAAGGATCAGACTGAGCAGCTTGCATTGCTAGTGGATGACTTCACACTGAAGGGAACCGAGGGAGCAACGGAACTCGCGCAGCGTGCGGATACTGCATGGAATCGAATTAAGGGCCGCCTTAGTGAACTTGCTGAGGGCGGACAAAAGATTACCGGCAATACGTTTGCTGAGGAAGCGAACCGATTCATCAGTGCAAACGTGATGGATCAGCTCACCTCAGTGGCAATCAAGCACGGTGTGATGGATGAGCGCACTGCGCAAGCGTATATTAATACGTTTGTGAATCGCGTGGAAGGTTCCATCATTGCATCGCAGCGTCCTGGAATCTTCCAAGGTCCGATTGGTCAAGCCATCGGCTTGTTCCAGCGATATCAGTTTAACTTGTTGCAACAGATGTTCCGATACGTGAGTGAGGGCAGTCGGAAGGATGTGGCAATGGTGATGGGATTGCAGGGAACTCTGTATGGACTACAGGGGCTTCCTGCGTTTCAGTTCATCAATACTCACATTGTTGGACAACTGAGCGGCAACACTGAACATAGAGACTTGTATGATTACACCTACGGTGTCGTTGGCAAGACGGCGGCTGATTGGGTTATGTACGGCGTTCCGTCCAATATCCTTCACGCTAACCTTTACACTCGTGGCGATGTCAATCCTCGACACCTGACCATTCTGCCAACCAATTTGCAAGAGATTCCGCTGGTGCAAGGCTGGGGTAAATTCCTCGGCAGCATTGCGGAAACTACGAAGAAGATTGGCCTGGGTGGCGATGCATGGGAATCCATTCTGCAAGGCGTGGAGCATAATGGTATCAGCCGCCCCCTTGCTGGATTGGCACAAGTTGCTCAAGGTTTCGGGGAAGGTGGCAAAGTGTATGGAACTTCCAATCAGGGAAGTATCCTCCAATCAAATGATCTGCTGTCCTTTGCTACCATTGTTAGGCTGGCAGGTGGCCGCCCTCTGGATGAAGCACGATTGAATGATGCAATGCATCGTGTGCAAGTCTACAAGGCAGCGGACAATGAGCGAAGGAAGGCACTTGGTGAGGCGATTAAAACTACCATGATCGGTGGTGGCAATCCTTCCGCAGATCAGATTGAGGCGTTTGCTGCGCAGTATGCAAAGTACGGTGGCAAGCAGGAGAACTTCAATCGCTACATGATGGGGCTCTATAAGAATGCCACTGTGCCTCAGGCTGAGCAACTTGAGATGAACCTTAAAAGCCCGTTCAGTCAGAAGATTCAACTTCTGATGGGCGGATCTGATGACTGATACCTGCACTGCAGGGTGAAAGGAAACTGAAATGTATTTTCCCGGCTACAAAGGTGGCGAGGCCATCACTCCTAGCGACGTCACGAACTTCACGCGAGGCGTGTGCAATGGCATCTACGTTGGAGGCACTGGTGCAATTGCGATGGTGATGATGGATGATACAGTGGTTACGCTTGCAGCGGTGCCTGCTGGTATCATCCTTCCGTTCCTTGCAAAGCGAGTGAATGCAACTGGTACGGCTGCAACGAATCTTGTTGCACTGTATGCGTAAGCGTTACGAGGAGCATAGACATGGCTGATAACTTTCGGCATGCACAATACAACACTGTGGGTGTGCAGATTGATGATCCACAGAGAATTAAGGATCTAACTGAAAGTCAGGTAGTGGCAGTTCAAGCCCTGGTGTCAGATGCTGGGATTCTTGGCACCACGTTCTGCGACTGGTCTACTGGCGGCAGCATTGCCGTGTCGGGGTCTACCGGCGCGACGGCCGTGCTGGACAACAGCGTGTCCATTGCCGGTCGGCCGTCGCTGCGGATCACGATGGGAGCCACCGGCACGTTGCAGGTGACTTTCACCTTCACGACGCCTGCCACGCTGGCCCAGCTCAAGACGCTGCAGATCCCGGTGCGCTTCTCGCGTAACGGCACCGACAATGGCGCCACGCAGGTGATGGCGGCGCCGACCCTATGGCTGGTTGGCAGCAGCGGGTCGCAATGGCGCTACGCCCTGGCCACCACGGGATGGCGCGACAGCGCGTGGCGCGTGTGGTCTGTCGCCCCGGGTGGAACAACGCAGGGCTGGTCTTTCGGGGGCTCGCCCTTGCCGACAGACAGCAGCAGCATGGATGCCGACACCATCGTGTCAGCGCGACTGGTCTACGCGGTCAACGCCATCGACGCGGGCGAAACGCTGTGGCTCGGGCCGCTGACTGCTGGCGCTCGTCGCAAGGGGCGTGTGTCGGTGGTGATGGACGGCTGCTACACCAGCCAGGACACCAACATCTTGCCGATGATGCGGGCCCAGGGCCTGCGGGCATCACTGGCGGTGGTCAACAGCCTGGTCGGGCAGTCGGGGTCGTTCGGCTGGTCCACGCTGGCGCGTCACTACAGCGACGGCCACAACGTACTGCATCACACCTACGACGCCACCGGCGGCAAGACGAACGGCTATGTCAATGCAACGGATTGGCCCACAGCCGCCAGCATCACTGCCGACGTAGCTGCTGGCTTCGCCGACCTGACGACGCGCGGTTTCACCCGTGGTGTCGGCTATGGCGTGTGGGGCTATGCGCTGCCTTGGGCATTTGCTACCGGCAAGACCCGGCAGGACTTGGTGGTCAACGCGCTGAAGGCGGGAGGCTTGCGCGCCATGCGCAATGGGTCGGTGAGCGGCGGCCCGTACACGCGCCTGCAATCCATCGCGCATGCCGACTACGTAGATCCGCTGTCCGTGCAGGGCGCAATCCAGATCAGCAGCGGCAACAGCGCCCAGGATGTAAAGGACGTGATCGACCGCGCTCGGGATCGCGGAGAGTGGGGCGTCATCACCGTGCACAGATCAGTCGTGAGCACGCCAGGATCGCTTGAGATGACCAACGCCAACTTCGACGACTGGATCAGCTATCTCGGCGCGCAAGTCCGCCTGGGTGGTGTGGATTGCACGCCGTTCGATGAGGTGTGCAGCTCGCTCGGCGTGTCGGCGATCTGATCCATCCCCTGCCGGTAATGCTTAGCCTATGATGTAATAATTACGCGTAGCCAAACGCAAAAACCCCTAGGTAGCAATTAAGCCGCCTAGGGGTTTTGTTTTGTCTGCTTGTTTTCAAGCTAGGTAGTGATGGGAAGCACAATAATCACACGTTTTGCCTGTAAGCGTTGCGTGCATACCTTACAGATGCCGAGAATGTCATCTCGTGTGTAAGTGCCATCAAGAACTACACCACAGTATGCACTGATTTCTGCGATGTGCACATATGGATCTGTATCAGCCTGCACTGCAAGAATCGTGAGAAGGTCTGGATGATGTTGCAGCTCTTCTTGCAGGGCGAGAACTTCCTCTGGAAAGTAGTGGTAGTACATGGTTATGTTGGAATATTCCAGAGAGTTACGCCACTGCCGCCTGCATTATCAATTGGATCAGTGATGGAAAATCCCGCTGCATTCTTATGGCCACCACCTCCAAACTGCTTGGCGATTGCAGATACATCGAAGTCACCAATAGAGCGCAGAGAGAACTTATGAGATCCATCGGATGCAGCGAAATAGCTTCCTCCAAAGGTTCCTGTTTCGTTAGCAAGTTCATGACCAACATCACTTGCAAACTGTCCTGGGCAATTGCAGATGAGTCCTTCATGGCCATTGATTGTGAATGGGCGCTTGGTTGCCTTAATGATTGATTGTACGGTGCGACGATCCTGCTTCAGGAGAAGCTCCCCAAACATTGTGCATTGATAGAACTGCCCTTCATCCAATGAACGATGCAGCGCAGTGTATGCATCGAAGGTGCGATCAGTCATTCCAATCAGTGCATTGATTTCCTTCGTCCAAGGTTCCTTGTGCAGCCATAGATCGCGGTCTTGAATGTAGCGGATCAATGCAGGTGCAGGAGTGCTGGAGAAGTATTCCCATGCAATCATTGCGCCGCTACGGCCGTTATCCAGGAGAATCTCGCCCTTCGTGAGCGTGTCAATCAGGTGACTGAGATTTTCAAATGCAGTCTTGTGGTGATCTAGCAGGACAGTGTATGCAGCCAGATCGTGAATATCCATCAGTTGCGGGGATGGATATGAGAAGTCAAGGATGAAAACATCCCGGCCGCTACAGAGGGAGAATGGCGGCTCCTCTCCGTAGTTTGCTGCATGATATTGTACATCTGCATAGGAATGTGCAGCCCGCTGAGCAAATGCCCATGCAGCACCGAAGCCATCATTGCAATGTGCATGATAGATTACGAGTGCCTTACTGGCTACGGGTTCGATGAACACTGGCAGTGGCTCTTGATACATGAATCAATCCTGTTTCAGTTTGAGTGGTAGTGACGGCAGCCTCATGCAATAACTTGTTGCGCCATCGCTTTGCATACTGTGCTTGCGTGAGTGGTTTGGGTTTCACTGCATCCGGCATTCCATGGCCCATTCGCCACATTGCAGTGTAACAGCCACGAGTTCCTTTACGTTGCCATGATTCTACATAGACAATGCGATCCTTTCCTGTGGATAGAACTGCCATCCAGCGACTAATGGTTGTGTTGGTCAGTCCTGTGATTTCATGCAATTCTGTTTTAGAGTGTGCACGAATTGCCATTGCCGCCATCAATGCTTTGAATGCAGTAATGTTGACAATGGTTTTCGTACCTCTAGATGCGAAACCAGTTGCAGTGAACCCCATTGCGTGTACGTGTTACGTTGCCTTATCAGCCCTAGCAATTGCCGCAGCATCACTGTACCGCAACCCATTGTAGCGAGTAGCTAGCTTATTGCCATTCGCCTGCAACAGCTCACTCTCGGTGATGCCGTAATGATTCATTACAGCTTGCATGTAGAAGCGCAGATCGCCAAGCTCCTCAACAATGTTCTCCCTATCTCGCTTCTTGCCATAAATGTATTCCTTCTTAATTGCATCAACAAGTTCCCCTGCTTCCCCTGCGCAACCAAGTGCTGCATGCAGTGCCATCATTGGCTCCGTATCAGCCTTGAATAGTTGCTGCACAAACACATCGTAGCGAACAAGGTTGTGTGCATCCTGATCCGGGTTCTCAGGATTATCCGGAACGAATGCCGGATTGGGCAGGAGAATAAAACTGTTTGCGCGTGCGTTGCTCATACCTTCATTTCCCTTTCCTCTGCAGTCAGCAGAGATACATCAATAAACTTCTCCACTTTGCTCATATCCACTAGCTTATGAAGGGGGAGAAATCCTCCAAGAGCTGGAACTCGTTGAATCTTTCTTGCTTCCTCAAGATTCGAGAGGATGGTTCCTAGTGCTTTCATGTCATCAAGATCACTGGATACCTGTGCCCAGATGTCCCGTAGCTTCACAACACCTGGACCTGCATGAATGATCGCTACAACCTTGTGTGCTACATCACTGTTCTTTGCCTTACCAAATTCACCCAGTGCACGAGGCATGAATTGTTCTGCATGCGTCAGGACTGTGTTTGCTGTGATGACGTCTCGCTCTGTGATGGTTGTCGAACTGCGAGCTGCACTCTGGATAATGCATAGTTTAATGAGGTGGTCCAATCTACGTTGGGAATAACTTTCAAATCTGACGTCAGCGACTCCGATTCCAGCTTGATAGATTGCATCAAGAGTTGACTCTGCACCTGCCGTGAGAGTTGCACTGCCAACACAAGTTCGTTTAATCTGTCTGAGATGCTCAACAATTGCAACAGTCTCGTCCGCTGACGGCGCAGGAGGGAATGTAACTCTTCGTCCATTGGGTTCTCCATAAATGATAATCATGCGAGAGAGGAATCCTTGACCAACGATTGCTGCAGGGAATGCAAGTGCAAAGTTTGTAGGAGTGTTGCCACCAAGGATGCTGATGGTTGGATTGGGAATGGTGAATGATTCATTCTTGAAGCGACATGGGTAATTGCCTGAATAATTCCACATGTTGCCTAGCATGCTGATGAACTCTAGATTACCTGTGCCAATGAAGTCGTTGAATTCGTCAATTAGAATAAATACTTCTTTATAATCACTGCTTAGTTCGGGGGTTCCGAATAAGTTCTCTTCGAGAATATCCTCAGCAATTTTTGTTGCGTTTACATCTGTATGCTTACCTGCTAAATCAAGAAGAAACTTTTCCTTTGATGTGCGCTCTGCGCCGAAGGTTGTATATCCTGCTGAGACGAGTAGTTTTTTCAGCAATTTAATTGCGGTTCCTTTTCTTGCACCTGCAACTCCAATAAATTGACAATAGATGTTGGGATAGATATGGAAATTTCCGTGGTCAAAGCAGTACTGTCTGCCTAGGTAGGCTCCCAAACCCACGATAGCAGCCCACCTAGAGAAGTTGACCGGAACTTCTGGAGTGGACTTAGCATATTGTAAGTAGTGGGAAATGAAATCTCCCATCATAGTTCCAATGTTATTTAGAGTTTCTCGACAGGTGAGCTGCAAACTCCCCTTGATGTTTAGCCGCTGCCTCCTCAAATGCTTTTTCTGCAAATGATTTAATTGGCCACGAACCAAGATACTGCAATTTTCCGTCTACACGAATTTGTGCTACCCAAGAGTTTCCATTCTTCCATACTCCTTTGCTACCGGATTTATTATATGCAGTTCTGTTGGTATTATTCTGCGCCCTTGTGACTAGACGAAGGTTGCACTTTGAGTTATTCAGTGTGTTGCCGTCAATATGATCTACCTCTTGATCGGAACCACAATCCATGATAACTCTAGCAAAGTGCTTATTACGTAGAGAACCTCCCGAGAATCTAACAATTCTATATCCTGAAGGTTGCACATGGATAGTATATCCACAATCTAAATATTTTATATAATCACGTACATCGAATATACACATTTGATTGCTTACGGCAACGTGTATGGTTGTCATGATTATTCCTTTCGGCTGCTCTGATTCACACTGTGCAGAAACTCATACAGTCGGTCAGATAGCGTGACCCATTCTGCATGCCGTTCAGGAGGCAAGCAATTCAGGGAGCGATCAAGGAGTGCATGAAACTCCTGAATGGTTGTAGTGCTGCGAAGGGAGAAGTGTAGGACGTGGTCTGCGAGAGTGTCGCCGCGAGATACAGATACATGGATCATGGTTATTCCGTTTCGTTCCAATAGACAGCTCGCTTTAGGGAGCCATCGGGTTGCGTGATTCCTACCTTGAGTGCGGCAGGGACGGTGAAAGTTCGTTGAATGCCATCAGCACCACGAACAGTGACAGGAATCTCCATACACTTCTGCACTGCATCGCAATGATCTGGGCGATCAGCACGATAGGAGAACAGGATGCTATCATGAATCTGTGCATGGAGACGGAAGGTATCTGGATTGGGAAGTGCTACATCGTAGAATACTCGCATGTATGCTTCATTTAGTGTTCTTGCATTGAGAGACTGGGGTGGATGCGCCACGTAACTGTTAAGGTCGAGTTTGTTTTCGACTGGGTCTCCAAAGCAATATCGAGTCCAGTCTCCTTCAGCAATGTAATCCTCAGCTGAGTAGTTAGCGAGATTAAATGCTGTGTGATGATACGCTCTGCTAACGAGCTTTCGTGTGGTTGCAATCTCAGAGGCAACACTTGCATACCATGTTCCTGGTGCATATAGTTTGTACGAAGGGTTAGATGAATAGCGAAGGAAGGCAAGCACACGAGCAGAGCGGAAACGAATCATGCCGCGAAGCTGCGTGTACGTGCGATGGAATACGCAGAGAAGATACTCAGCAATTTCAAGGGGATCAGTGAATGGCAAACGAAGAGTGGCAGCAGCATCGAAAATTGCTGGCAACCCCATTGTATCTACGAGGACTGCCGGTCCCATGTTATAGTTAGCACCATGGTTAACGCGTTTGGCAATGTCTCGTAGCTTTTTATTCTTAGTCTTTCCGCGCTCATCATCGTAGATGTCGGCATATGGCGTGCCAAAGAATGCGCTAGCATTGACAGAATGGAAGTCTTGAGTTCCCGAGACAGCCCGTATAAGCGCTGTGTCTGCGGAGATATGACCCGTGTCCCGGGACTCAGCTTGCTCAAGATCACATTCTGCCAGATGCCATCCCTCAGCAGCTCTGATAGTTCGCTTGACTTCAGGACCGCGCGGTATGTTCTGGATGTTGAATCCACACCAGAAGGCGTGCTCTCCAGATGCAAGGCGTCCTGTGTCAGTTCCGTGCGGATTGAGAGCATACAGGCTGCGTCCACGAAACTCCTTTGCGCCACCCTCTCCGGCATGAATTCCTGATTGCTTTGCATCACTATCCATTCGTAGATAAGTTGAGGAGAGCTTACGCAAGCCACGAATATCCAGAATGGCATCCACAATGCGGCCATTCAGAGGGTGGCGGTAAGCTGCTTTCTTTAGATCCTTCTCCTCGGTGGATTCAATGTCGCTGCAACCAAGTACCTTGAGAAGTGTCTTAACTTGCGGCGGACTGTTTGGATTGAACCCAGGAGTTGCAAGAGAACGCTGCAAGGATGCTGTTTTCGTGGATACCTGCGCATCTGTTGCTGCTCGCTCTGCTGCTAGCCGGACAGAATCACGAGCAAGGCCAGTCATTTCAGAGAGCATGCACGGAAATACTAGGGGGAATTCTAGTGCATAGTTCCGTTGTGCCCAGGCAGGTGCTGAGAGAATCCATCCGATGAGTACATTTGCGGTGGCCCAGCCATCAAGTGCATTGTACTTATAGTACTCAAACAGATCATTTGTTTCTGCCAGATCCTTCCAGTATACCACTTTACGTAGAAAGAAGGCATTAAGGAAAGCAAGATCCTTTGGTAGTTCGGAATAGTAACTGTGGAAGAGATGTGCAGTATCCCAGAGGTAGTGGGAAACTGGTGTTCCATAACGAAGAAGGTAGGCGTTGTCATACTTTCCATTCTGGAAAATCTTGGGGACAGGAAGCGCATTGAAGCGGCGCATCCACGCCACAGCATGCATGGAATCTATTGGAAGAACATACGATGCTGTAGATAGCTGGCCAGTAGGGCTAACAAATACGCCAGTGTAACTAATGCAACGGATTGACAAAGGGTTCTTGAAGGTCTCAATGTCCACAGCGATTGCAATAGCTTGTGCAAGGTATGCATATGTTTCATCGCAATTAGCAGGAGTTAGAAGAGTCCAGGAGAATGCAGTTGCATCAATCCAATCTTCCGGTGCAACTACCTTGCTGATGTAGCGAGAAAGAAGGAAGCGACCGTAGGGCACCGTGAAGATTTGCTTCAGAGGCGCTACGAATACAATCTCGGTGGCGCCATTCGGAAGGGTGAACAGGGAACCTGCGTAGTTTGACAACTTCGGAGATTCAATGTGCTTGCCCATGCGAGCAAGAAGCTGCTTTAGGATGGCAGTGTTGGTGGATACAATGCGCGTGACATTGCGCTTTGCACAGTATTGTTCGAGAGGCGTGAGAAGGGAGACAGGTTCCGTGAGGACATAGGTTGATACGCCACGGAACATGGATTTCAGATGAGGAAGATATGCCTTATCTTCTTCGCATCCGAGAAAGAGTGCGTTTCCTGGAGTCATTTCTTATCCGTGCTGGTAGGAATATGCGCTATCTGATACCGAATCTCCTTCTCGATATACGATGATGCATTTAGTACAACTTCAATGGCTCCATGTGTGCGAGGACTTGTGATTCCTGCGCGCTTCAGTAGCCCCTGCCAGCAATGCAAATAGCCACGAATTGCCATCGTATACCCAAGAGCTGCAAAAAGATTCCATTGGCGCTGCTGTGCAGGTGATTTCTCTTTGTAAAAGCGAGAGGGAGAACGGGAGAACTTTAGCTTAGCCATGTTAATCCTCCATTACGTGAATCAGTGCAACATCCGTGCGGCGTAATGACCGCTGCATTTCAGTAGGCAGCGAAGATACAGATATGCAATATAGGAATACAATCGCATTCCTGAGTCCCCGCAATTTATCTGGTGTTTCTGGAGAACAGAAGGTGGGCAGTCTATCAAGCATTGGGATGAGGTTCTCCCCAAAACTCTCTGCGTGCCTAAGATTTTGTGCTATGATAACAATACGGGTCATTGCATATCTCCAAAGGAAAGGGAGGGGCAAACGTAATGAAAGCCTCCGAACCGGGTAGGTAGGGAGGCTTGATATTACGTCAGCTTGTGGCTGCGTTCACGGCAGGGAATCAGACAACCTTCACCGAATCCAACTTCAGGTACTTCTTGCTCTTATCATTCTTATCAGTACGCAGGGAGGTAGCCACCAGAACTTCCGCACCCTTGGCATCCGCCATCAGTTCGCGATTGCTCTTAGCACCGAAGTGCTCAGCGAAGGACTTCATCAGTTCCTTGAACTGGCCTTGGCCAATCTCAGCAACCTTCGGGTTGTCATGCGTCAGGAAGTACAGAATCTTATCCGACTGGCCAGGAGAGACGACTTCATCAGAACCTGCGGGCGTCTCCACAGTTTCAATGGCAGTCAGAGAAACTTCGATTGCCTTGTGCTTCTTGTCACCAATCTCCTTCAGGTCGAGGGAGATAATGCAACGGTGCGCACCAGGGGGGAAGGGCTTGAATTCAGGCAGGTCAGCCAGATCGTCAAGGGTACCGTCCAACAGGCTGTCAATGTCTTGATTGATAGTGGTCATGATTGTTTCTTTCGGAAGAATTGAGAAAGGTTACTTGGCTTGATTGGGAGAGGATTCGAGAACTTCAATGAGTTTCTGCAGGTAGTGAATAGCTTTCTTCAGATCAGTGATACCTCCTTTATGTCGATAACGGGCAATGTATTTGATGGCTGCTCCATCCAGATAGCCACAATTCCATGCAATGATTGCATCCCACGGTTGAAGATCACCGTACTGCTTATAGTGATCGCCACCAACTTGGATGGAATTTGCAGGGAGGGGTGTGGATGATACGTTCGATTGCATGCTCATGTCAAGAGGGCTTTCGGAGAGTGGCTGCGAGAGCTTGCAAATCTGATGCAGCCTTGGTTGCTGGGGTGTTTGCAGTTGGCGTTACCTTTGCAGGAACTCCAGGAGACGGGGTGACGGGAACAGATCGGAAGATGGAAACCAGTGATGCTTCTCCTGGAGTTGCTTCCAGTACCGTACCTGATCGTGATCCTGTAAGGATGTTGTTTCCATAGGTGGTAGATGATGCTGCAATGTGTTTCTTGTTCTTCACTTCAAGGTAAATTACCTCATCGAAATACTTTGCAGTGTTGCGGGAGAAGTTCTTGGTTCCTGCAGTGGGCACTAGCTTTTGCTTGCCATCTTCCATCTCCACTTCCGTCTCATGGGAAATGCAGACGATATGAAAGGGAGCTTGCTGCACATAGGACAGGAATGTATCCATCAGCTTACCGAGGTTGCCCCAATCTTCATAGTTCAGCTTGTAATCTTCAGGCTGATTCTTGGTGATGTGGGCAATCGCACTATTGGTAAGCTGCGTCAGGGAGTCAATGACTACGACGGTATCCAGGGACAGTTCGTTTAGTGCAACACGAACAAATGGCTGGTTGTCTTTACGGCAGATGGCGCATGCAACCTTACCATGTGCTTCGCAGATTTCTACGGGTGCGCCCTTGATTACTTTCAGGAGCGTCTCGATTGCGATGGGAAAGCCACGAGTATCGGGAATGCTGAGAACTTCTACACGCTCTTGATCTGCTGGGGGAAGTTGCTTGAGCGTGTCAATGCCATTTTCTAGGTCGAACCAGATAAGATTGAAAGATGATGCCAGGGTTCCTGCAAGGCGAGTCTTACCGGATTTGGGCGGACCGAACAGAAGAACACGATGGGATTTGGAAGATGACTTCTGGGATAGTTTCATCGTTACGCCTTGAGTGACTTAAATACAGTGACCGTGCCACCTGCTGATCGAATGAGATTAGCAAGGCGTACAGCTTCACGGTATTCTTGAGTGGATAGGACTACCTTACTGTTCGTATCGGAGACTACAAGATATTCCGTGGGAATGGTTGGGTCACTGGAAAGGATTGCATCAGGGGAAGGAAGGTCAGTGTCTGTAATCATAGCATTTCATCCATTTCATCAATGATTGCAGTGGGGGAAGATACCGATGCTTTCGAGAGTTGCGATTCAAGAAGATCAGCAAGTGTGATGACTACCTGATATTCAGTCTTATCCTCCTGAGAGGGAGTGCATGGCTTCGTCAGATAGGTAGTGGAGAGGGTGCAAGTGTTAATGTATTCGCATTCACGGAAGAAGGAATAGCAGGACTCACCACGCATCGGGAAGATTTCTGCATCTGCATACATCTTGATTGTCTCAATGTCCAGAAGGAGTTCCCGAATCCAAAGAGCGCGTTGCAGAAATGTCTTCGTGAAGGGGAGTGGAATGTACTCGCCTTGCTTTGTTGTGTAGACTAGATAAAGAACTTTGTATGAAGAAAGGGAAGGATACAGATGGTCCAGAACAACGCTGTAACCAATAGCCTGCGCGCTATTCTTGTAAGTTGCAGGATTGATTGTTGCGCTACCAGTGGTCTTGCATTCAAGGACAAGAATCTCACCAGTGATGCGATGGCGTAGCACAGCATCGACGAAACCACGAAGCCTGAAACCATCAGGAAGTACAATGGCAAAGGAGAGTTCAGTTGCAGGCTTGCCATTGTAGTATACAAGTTCATAATCTTTCAGGACTGCATTGCGAATTACCATGAATCGCTGAATGGCAAGGATGGCAGTCCAAAGGGATTTGTTTAGCTTCTCACCCTCATCGAAGATTGATGGCGTGTGCCATCCTAGATACATGCGCCAGATGATCTGAGGGAGAGGGAGATCGGTTAGAGCAAGCGCGATTCCTTCGCCAACAACGTGTCCAAAGCTGAAAGTAACTGTGGACTTAAGTGGCTCTTCTGCGCGGTGGACTGTTCTGAGTTTCTGGAGCTGAAACTTTCGAGGGCAGGAGTGTAGGGTAAGGAGGCTAGAGTACGATAGCTGGCGAATGCGGTAGTCAATCTTTCCTTCATAGCCAGGTTCGTGCCAATCATCTCCGCTAGTGCTAGTTTCTCCTGCACTGTCAGATCCGATAGCGGTACTGATGCCCACTGGTGAATCTGAAAGAAATGCGTCGAGTGAGAATTCTGTGGAAGACATTGCGTCACCGCGTTGATTAAGGCTGATGGGATTCCAAGATGCCGATCATCTGCATGTGATGGCAGAGCTAGCCAATTGCGAATGGCTAGATACTGCGGGACAGATAGATGACAGGTTAGGAATGCAAATGCCAGATGCATATATGTGCAAAAGCCCCTTGGTAGGGGCTGTTTGTTTTATGTTCTGGGGTCAGCTTACAAGAGGATCCTCTTCAGGAATCGGCTTATCCCTGTTATCAATTGGTTGAGTCAATGCAGCAAATTGCCGAGTGAGTTCTTCTGCAATACGCTTACGAATGTACTTCTCGGGATCCACGTTTGCAGGGAGATTCTCCTTAACACGAAGTTCAATGGGCTTTACTTCCGGATAAGTAGTGGCCTTGTCGTGGATTGCGATATCAAAGCTGATAGAGTAGTTACGCATGATTAGTTCCTTGAGTGTGTGTGTGGGGTGTGCTGAGTGTGGAGAGATTAAATGGCATCCAATCCGAGCTGTGCAATCTTACTCTTCACGGTGTTCGAGGATGCCTTGCTAGCAACCGTTTGACGAACCATGACAGTGTTTGTTTGCTGCATCAGACCAGAGACGACGATTGCAATTTCATCTTCAGTCATGAGAGTTACATTCTCAGGCTGTGCCTTCAGTGTGCGATGAATCTCCTGCAAGAGTGTTGGCATTGTGGGATGGCGGGAAAGAACTGCTTGTTGCAAGGCAGCTAGCTTTTCCTTCAGCTCAAATCCAATGGCTACGGCTGTCATGATTACAGGATTCCTTTCGTGCGTGCAATCCAATCAGATACAACAATGTAATCGCGATCAGCGGGTTCATGTGCCTGACTGATTGTGGAAGTTTGAGAAAGTGGAAACCATTCTTTCTTTCCTTCAGTACCTTCAGGAACGAATGCAGTGTCATTCACTCGGATGATTTCAAACAGAATTGCTTTTTCTGTTTGCCTGTGAATGTATCCATGCAATGTGTGGGTTGCTTCCTTCTTCTGCTCTTTGCGAACAGGAAGCGGTGTGGAAGGATCAGTTACCCAGGGGGGAATATCATCAGGGGAATGCATAATTAAATATCCTGCAATGTGATGGTTGCTGAGGGGTGAAGGTGCTTTGTCAGATAAAATGTTAGCACACTATTGGAACGGGAATGGGTGACAATGCAATGATAGGGAGCAATCTCTAGTTTATAGCCAACGTCCAGCCACTTCTCTTTAATTACAGCTTTGAGAATTCGAGCGTGCAGGACTCTATTGGCAGTAATGCTTGCCTTGCCTTCTCGTTTAAGTTTTTCCCAGATAGGCTGATACAGGCGCATTGTTGGATGCATGCTGGTGGAGTGCATGCAGGGAGAAATAGAGTGCCTCACCCTGTACAAGCTCAGGTGTTCCATTCCCTTGTGAACTTCCCATGAAGGGACAAAGGAAAACTCTCGCACACACCGATGTAAGCGAGAGGGAGGATTGCGTCCGAGGCACATGATTGTTCTCATTGCGTGGTAGCAGAAAGGACAATCATGTAACAGAGCGTGGACAGTTTTACATCATGTCCAGGATGTTCTCTATCTTCTTACGTCCTGCCTATGTGGGCGTGCATTGGCAGGAGATGGGAAGATCAGAGATTTTCCGCCAGGATCAGCGGCTCTTCAGCCGACAGATAGGTATCCAGGCGACGCAGCAGCAGTTCCAGCACGTCTTGGAATTGTTCCGCATTCGGAGTTTCCATGTACAGTGCCAACTGTTCTTGCAGCTTCTTCAGCAGCGGCTTGTTCGTCTTGATTTGCACGAACTTCTTCACGTAGATCTGGCAAGCCAGGCCAACCTGCTCAGGAGTCTTACCAGCAACACTCGGCATGACATTGCTGTAATCCGTGACAAATGCTTCCCACTGTTCCGCACTGATGGTAGCGCGTTCAGCCTTCGGCATGTTGGCGATGGCTTCCCAATACAGGGATGCAATCGGGAAGTTCTCTTGATTGATCTTCTCATCATTGCCAACAATGTCACTGGCAACACTCTTGACAGTTGCATAGATTGCATCCTGCAGGAGTTCCAGTTGCTTGCCGCCAGCCTTCAGGATTTCCACAATACCTTCAACAGAAGGAACGGGAAGCTTCAGTTCGACAGTCTGGCGTTTGTTCCCGAGACGATCTTTTTTAAACCTGAACGTGAAAGTTTGCGTATCGACAAGAGTATTGCTGTTCACAGAGATTTCGCTCATGGTATTTCCTATTGGGGAGAGGGAGAATAATGTTCCTGCTTAGTTAGCTGGTGCAGGAACGTGAACCAGTGCATGCATGATAGCGGGTGGGGGATAGCGTGTCAACCCCCCTCGGGGCTGTTAGTAGGAACAGGATCCTTAAGTTTCAGAGTTGCTCCAAGGTAATCTTGAAGTGCATACTTACGATCGAGACGTTCAGTGATGGATGCAGGTGCATTCATCCATTCAATTGCTTGTGCAAATGTTGCTTCATGGATTGGAATGATGAATGATACGTTCGGAGTGATGGAAGATTGCAGAGTGATGGTTGATAGGATGGGCATGATTACTTTCCTTTGCTTGCGTTAAATGAGGGAGGGAGTGGAACGAAAGGGAATATCTCGTCCCTTGAAGAATTCAGCCTTCTCAGCAAGAGTATTACCAATAACTTTCTGGCTGTTGATTCCTTTCGTGAAGCTATCTGGCTCACAGATTACGTACAATTCTTCCTTTGCACGAGTGACTGCAGTATATAGGAGTTCCCGTTGCAGCATCTTATTGTGTGATTGATGTAGACAGAGGAATACCTTACGCCACTCCGAACCTTGTGATTTATGCACAGTTAGTGCATACGCCATGAGTAGGGAGTTCACTTCACCTGCTGCACTGATTGATACTTCCTCATCACTGTCATTCATTTTCAGGGTGATGATATGTGAGGAGGAACGAACACGATCTTCCTTGTCGGATGTAAGGGCTACTTGCGCAAGAAGGAAATCCGCTTCATCATCCGTTGCTGCTTCAATCTCGTGGTCTGCTTTGCCTCCAGGAACATCATTTGCAGAATCGTATCCCCAGTAATCGAGTGTGGCACTAGCGGGAATTGGCTGCGCTCCGAAATAAGCAGGATTCTTTTCGATGGAGATGACTGTTGCATCCTCTTTTTCATAGAGTACCTTTTCACCTTCACTGAGATAGATGCGATTGAATCCTGCAATGATCTGATGTGTGATTCGCTTTTCCCGACGTGCAATGTGGTTTGCAATCAGTTTGTTTAGCTCATCAGTGCCGCATGCTTTGTTGTATGGAATCAGGATGATATCCTCTTCCGGGGAATATGCACCCTTATCGCATGCTGCTGCAAAGAAGGAACCTAGCGTCATGAGTGCATCAAGATCACTGATGCGTTTCTTCCAGGGATGGATGGTTAGCTTTCCTGCGTGCTTCCATTCAGGGTATTGCGTTGCAGGAATGGGGTTGCCAGAGAGGATGCGGTGTGCAAGTGCAATGATGGGAGATTCAAGAGCTTGACGATACACTTCTGTAAGTTCGACTACGGGAAGGGATGTAAGTTTGAATCCGAGAATGGCAGGTCCAAATACTGGAGGAAGCTGCTGAATATCTCCAAGGTAGATGATCTGTGGATTATGGGGACATGCTTCCATAACTTGTGCATGCAAATCCGTGCCAATCATGGATGCTTCCTCAAAGATGATTGTCTTGATTGAGGGAGGCAAGGGATTGGCTGCATTACGGGTTGCTTCAAATCGCATGGTGGTGCGATCCTTACCTGTTTCTGGATCAGTTACTTCGTAATAGACAGGTTGGTATTCCAGAAGCTTATGGATGGTGATGCAATTACCCTGTAGTTCGGATGAGACGTTGCGTCGAATGTTGGATACTGCACGACGGGTGTATGCACAAATGACGATGCCAGGAGTTCCTGAGGCAAGATGCTTATGGCCTGCGGATGCAAGAGTTCCTGCATGTCCGGATGAAATGAGTGCGAGGGTAACTGCTTTCTGGCAAGTAGTTTTACCTGTACCTGCTGCACCGATTAGGACGCAATCACGACCAGATGCAGCGAGAGTGACGAATTCAAGCTGCTTTGCATTCAGAGTGATTAGGTTACCGTAGCGATCATAGATTTGTGATGCTTCAGTAATGCGATCTTCCTGAATTGTGGTGGTTTCCCTGGTTGTGGTAGTTACGGCTGCATGAATGGGAGTGGGAGTGGTGGTAGGGACGGGAACTACGGGTATTGATGCCGCTTCGCCGCGCTTTTCTCGCAATTGCTGAAGGAGGGAAGCTAAGCGGGAAGAATCTATTGTTGCCATGATTATGTGTTACCTGCAATTGGGTGGGATAAGATCCGAGATGAAAGAAGGAACGGGACGCCCTTTATAGCTCATGTGAACGCCGCTGTCAAGGGGCCATCGGGTTGCTTTTCTGCGATAGAATTCCTGGTATCGCTGAATTGTTGTCATGTTCAGACGATGGGAAATGGTTGCAGGGCCACAAAATACGTGGGGCGTGTGTTGGGATGATGTAGTGTATGGATTGATTTCGAGAAGGAAATCCTGAATTGCACGAATGACAGGAATGGATGAATGCTCACCACAATTTGCAACGGATTCTCGAACATCCTGCAGGGCAAGGGCTAGTTCACATAGCCATAGCATGTTGTTATTTGCTTGCTGTGTCCAGACAGTGCATGGGTGCTTGACGTATGCAGGTTTGTAGAGAAGATGTTGCAGGGAGGATGCTGCAGGGAAGATTGATGGGGGAAAACGAATGTGCATTGCAGTGGAAAGCATTTGCGCAGATTCAAGAATCATCTTTTGCATGTGCTGATCGCAATGCATTGCTGCACAAATGGATGGAGAATCATGTAGATAGAAGATGTTCATGAGGCATCCTTGGGAAGCATGGAACGTTCAGAACGCGCATCAATATGCTGATGGGCTAGTGTGCGTGCAGGTGTTAGGAGCACGTATCCGTATGGAATCTCAGGCAGTTTACGGAAGGAAAGCAGGACAACTTTGCATCGGGTGAGTTCTGCATGCGTGCAATTGTGATAGATGCGAAGATATGTGATGCCTTCTCGAATGATTGGTGCTTTCTCACCCCATGTGCTAAATAGATATGTTGGATTCCAATGGAGCAGGTAATGATTGGACAGCTTGTGGTGCAATGGCTTGGGGATTACCCAGGATTGCGTGATGTGATGATAAATGCTGGTGGGAGTGTGCGGATTGTGCATGATTGCCCCTGATTAGATGCTGGAATCATCACTGGCAGGAACAGGGCCATCAGGATTATCTGAGGAGCCATATTTCTGTGCAATGTTCCATCGCATCATTGCACGAATGAATGCGAATTGCGATGGGTACTGCTCACGGGTAGGCTTAGCAGATGGCGCACTATCAATTAGTGCAGTGAGATTCGCTGATTCCGCAGTTTGTTGGGAAGATAGGATACGGTATGTGGAATGAATATCAGGATCACCCAGATCAAGGAATGTTTTCTTGCGCTCTGATGCACCCTTCAGGATGCTAAATAGGGCATGAGAGAAGATTGATCCTGCATCAATGTTATCAAAGCAATGATCCCGCAGTTCCTGTAGATCAGCATCTGGAATGCTGAAGATATAATCATCCTTTGTGCAACGAATGATGATCTCTTTCCAGAATTCTGCGCATGTGATTTGCGTATGCAGGGAATTACCGAATGGACTGGAGACTAGGAAGGTAGGGAAAGATCCTGCGGATGCAGCCCATTCTGCAAGTGCATGTGCATATTCTGATGGCTTGCGATGGGGAGACTTGATTAGACGAGCAAGAGCGTTTTCCCGACGAATGATGATTGCGCTTTCGTGGGCAGATCGGTAGCCACTTTTGAATTCATCGTAGCGATCATGCCAATTCTGGATCCAGTATTTGACATTTGCAAGGTAGCGAGTATCCGGAGAGACTGCGTAGTGGGGGAAGACTTCTTCGTAATTGGGAACGGTGGGAAGTTTGATTACAGTACGGAGAAGGTGTTCCATGTTGTTTGCAACAATGGAATCCGTATCAGGAGAGCGCATTACAGGAATGCGCCATTCGATTAGATCGGTGGAATTGAGGAGGGCAAGGAAAAGAAGATAGGAATCCGTGGGAGTTAAGCCACCCTCTGCCCATTTACCCGTCATTGCAAGCAAGCGTTTCTGGGGAAGGGAAAAGATAGGATGGGCTATCTCACGGGATGTGAATGATCCTGGGATATGATCGCAGGAAAATTCAATGGAGGACATTGCGCATAGGATCTTCATGATGTTTGCTTTTGGTGAATGGATTAGCGGTTGGTAGAATCAAGAGAGTTAGGAACAGTCATTCCACGATTACGCATGTATGCAGTGATTGTTTCTGCATTCCAGCGCTTACGTCCAGGAAGTGGCAAAGGTGAAGGGAATGCACCGGATTTTGTCCAATTCTCGATGGTTGCAACACATACACCCATGATTGCTGCAACCTCTTTGCTATTGAGTGTTGCAGCAGTTTGTATTGCACTGAGTTGTTTATTTCTTTCTTCATCCATGCGACGCTGAACATCACTGGATGCCGTGGCTTTCCGTGCTACGGAATGTCGAGAAATTACCTGATAGCCCTGACGCTGAAGGAATGCGATTGCAATGCGAATCTTTTCCTCAGTGGTTTTCTTTGCAGGGACGTTTACAGGATTGGATTGGGTAGAATCAGTCATGATGATTACGATGTGATGGTAGTGATGGGGTTAGGAACGAGATGAGAGCAACCAGGATTCGTATTCCGATTCCTGAACTGGGTCCATCATGCTATTTTCATAGCGATATTGATTAATGATCTCCATTTGTGGTGGCGTGATCCTTTCAGGGTTAGTGCACCAGAGTGCAAAGAGTTCCTGGGGTGATTGTTGCGGGGTTGTAGGAACTGCTAAGCCAAGGCGATCTTCCATTGTCGGTGAAAGGGTGAGTTGCGGTTGCATGATGCCATGCGTGATCTTTAGGGAGAATGATTCAAGATAGCGAAGAAGAGGGATGGAAGTTGTGGGGGCTGCTTTCATGCATCGGATTATTTCCTGTAGTTCACGTGGGGAGAAATAGGGACGAAATTTGTGGGATGGATTCATGATTGCATGAATGTGGATTGATATGTGAGAACAGGAAAAGCGAAGGATGCATAGAGCACCGCTTCGCTTAGTTTCCAGAGGGGTGGGATGGATTAGATTGATCGCATGATTGATGCTGGCCAATCCGGGTGATTATGCGTTGCATTCCTATCACGAAATGCGCAGAGAATTGCATAATCAGAGGAGGATACAGGGACGTGATAGTATGTTGATAAGAATTCTTGTTGCTGGAAGGATAAGGAATTGTACCAGGAGAGTGCTAGGGAGTATTCTCCTGATGCCATGGATGGGTGATTAGATGGAAGAGAATGGATCATGATGCATTAACGGGATGGATGGAATTACCAGACAATCACGGTTGCAATGGTTGCAATGATTGCAATGATTGTGACGATGTAGCAAAGCCAGAACCAGAATGCAAAGCTACGGGGTTGATTGTTGCGATTGTGCATGATGATTACTCCCGAATGATTTTCATGGAAAATCTTGTAGGTGATGTAAGGGCAAGCAAGATTTACAGATTGCAAACATCACGCCTACGTAATCACCATCAAATTCTTTGGTGGTTGCATCATAGGTATGCCCATGTACTTTGAAAAAGTATCCAGTTTCTTGATTATCTGCATCGACTTTATTTTGATCGCACGCATTACACCAGAATTTTTGGGGCTGGATGAATTTAGGGTTGCGAGGAACGAGATTGACAAGCATGATTACTCCCGAATATGGGTAGGATAACGAACAGTGGAGCCATCCGCCATTTTCCACTCGCATTGCCATTTGCAAGTGCCACTGCCAGGAATACCGTGAGGAATCAGGGATGTTTCGATTGGAGAGAATTCAGCAAGCAATTCAAACTCCATTAGACGTCGTGATTCTGCGGCAGCCAATTGCATAGCAGTGGTGGGGAATTGATTGCGAGACGGTTCGATCATGATGATTACTCCGATTGATCGTTGGTAGCTGTGGAAGCGGTGGCAGGGATGGAATCACATGCAGCGAAGTGTGCATTGATTAGTGCAGCAAATGCCATGTACTGTGCATGTGCAGCAGAGTTGTTTGCATGAGTGGAATTGATTGCAGCAATGAATTCTTGGATAGAGCCACTGAAGCAACCAGTATTTACACGAATTCCGATGACTGAATCACGATGTGCAGTGGTGTAGCGATTGGATGAAATTGCCGGTCCGACTGTCATGCAATCGTGAGTGCGTCTGATGATTGCATCGCCAGAAATGTATGCATTGCCAGAAATGCGTGCATTGCCAGAAATGATTGCATCGCCAGAAATGTATGCATTACCAGAAATGTATGCATTGCCATGAATGATTGCATTACCATGAATGATTGCATCGCCAGAAATGTATGCATCGCCAGAAATGTATGCATTGCCAGAAATGCGTGCATTGCCAGAAATGTATGCATTATCATGAATGCTTGCATTATTATGAATGCTTGCATTATTATGAATGCTTGCCTCCGACCCAATATATGTTGCCATGATATAGAATCTCCAGTTATCTATCCACGAATTGCAGGATTGCATTGCGCGGCATGCGCAGAATGGATAGATATGTAGGGACTGCTATTTGTAATGGGTATGTTTATGCAAAGAGGAGAAGGGAGAATGAAACAGGGTAACGCATGCGGGGGAGCGTGTCAAGCCCCCCCCCATTGCGTGATTATTCCATCCATTCATCAGGATAGATCAGATCGCCATTGCGATAGTATGGCTCACCATCGTATTCGCTGAGACTGGATATTTCATAGCATCCACGATCAACGGTGGAAACGTAGAAACAGCCAGGATGATTGCGGGACCATTCAATGCATGCGGTTTCGCATTCATCATAGGTGGAGTATTGACGAGTGTAGGGGGGCATGATTAGTTCCAATCACGGATAAGAGAGGGAAGATCGTGGCGAAAATGCCATAATTCATGATACACAGCCATTGCCTCTTGTGCATCATCGGCATTATCAGCGTTGAATGAAAGCACCATGATATGTTGCCATGCGGGATGATGCTTCCATCCATAGTTGTGATACAGGTAATCATCGGTATCTGGCAAGTGCTGGAGCTCTTGCAGGTTGCAGTAAATGTTCCTGGTTGCCATGATTGTTCCTTTCAGAGGGGTGGATGGATTGAAGAATCAAGAATCTAATCAGAAACAAGGGTAAAAGACTGCTAGACTCCTAGACTGTAGGGGGGTCAAGGGGAGGCAAGGGGGTGCATGCCCTGAATCTACCCTATCGGGGGAATCCATTAGCACCTATGCATAGCACCCAAAGGCGTAGGGAGATATGCATAGTGCTTAGCCTATAAAATAGGGGTATCAAAATTTAATGAATGATTAATTCAAAAAATCTAATGGGGGTGTATATATCTAGCACTAGGGGTGCATAGATTATGGGGTAGGGGGTCGGGTAGGGGCAAGGGCACCCCCTACAGTCTGACAGTCTAGCAGTCTTTTAAGGGTGTCCCATGCTAGATTGTGTGTGTATGCTAGATTGCAGTGTGGCATAGATACAACGGTAGGGCATGGGGTAGGTGCCCGCGGGGGGTGCCACAGTCTGACAGTCTAGCAGTCTTTTAAGCGTCATTCTCATTAGTTCACACGTTAATGCAAACTAATGAAAATGCCCCTGCATTGCAGGGACAAGGGAAATTACATGGATGCCTCGTCGAGTGCGGAAAGATCCAGGAATTCTGCGATCTTCGGTGCTTTCGGCTTTTCCATTGCAGTGATGCGCTCTAGCAAGCGCGATGCCATTGCATCATCATCACCGAGAGTTTCCAGTACCATGCGCAATGTGCGAAGCTGGTTTGCAGGGAGAATGGTCTTTCCGGTTGCAAGCACCTTGAGGAGTTCCCGATAGCCGTTTGCGTGCGTTTCGCAGACTTTCAGGCATTCCGGCGTCAGGTCCGTGAACCGGAGCTTGTCGGCGATAAATGCAATCACATAATCGCGTGCGGTTGCATTGAACCATGCTTCAACACTTTCGCCACTCAGCCGGCTGCCCGCATTCTTTGCATCCATGAATGCGATGCATGCATCTACGCTAATCTCATCATCAGTCACTTCCGTGCGTGCGCCGTGACTGGATTCATACAGGGATCGAACGATGCCATCTTGCGCGGATTCCAGCATGGATCGGATATGATCCATCATACGCGGAATCGCCGCTTCAATGTCTGCCGATGCGATCATCGGAACACTGGCAAAGACACTCGGGAGTGCTTTCACCCCTTGTTTCGTCATCTTCTCGGTTTGTTTGCAGATCACGCGGGATTCACGCTGGTTCGGCCATGCGGCGCTGGTGCCAGCGATGAAAGGGACGATTGCGTGACGATTGGAAACGTTGGACATGATAGGATTTACCTTTGATGGTGAATGGTGAGTGATGCGGATTGCATCTAGCATTGCACGCATTCATGGGCATGCAATGCTAGGGCAATCGTGCGTTAGTCTGTCACACGATCAATGTGCAGGCTTGCCACAATCAATTCACGATAGGCCGCCATGCGCCCGGCCGCATCCGCTAGCTTGCGCCATGCATCCGCATAGCTATCGGCAAACAACCAATTTTGATGCACATAGCCTGATGCTTCGATGATGCGATAGTGATAGCGATTCATGATGATGATTCCTAGTGATTGCGATGCTCAGAGAACCAGTGCGCCATTGTGCCACATGCGCACACACTTACCTTGCTTCAGCAGTGCATTATAGACACGGTGGATACTGGAAAGTTTCGGACTGGAAATGCTTTCGATTCCGTTGATGCTAATCCATGTGACAGTGTGCATGATCGTTTCCTAGTGGTTACTTGATGACTGTTAGAGCGATTGCCCTGCTAGTAGTTCCGTCCGAAAGTGTAACAGTTCTCTAGCTTGTCGTTTTCTTTCCCTTATTCTAGTTTGAGTGCAGACCATCCCGATAGTTCCCTGCCGTTACACTCTGTTACATATTCCCTGCACATGCACTATCCTGCACCCTGCCAGCCAGCATGCGAATGGTAGCACGAATGCGAATCATTCTCATGCGCAATCGCAAACAGAGGGGGGGGGCTGGGCTTTTTTGGGCTGCTGGGCTGGCCTATCCTAATAGAACCCCACCCAATTTCCTAAACATTTTCAAACTTGCCTTGCCTCCAGCAGATTCCT